>Ga0209812_10002245_pt1 | contig 11790 bp, 7 predicted proteins | sample JI71714BDNA_FD_187502 | JGI IMG/M metagenome (GOLD analysis project Ga0209812, IMG submission 187502) | Wastewater effluent complex algal communities from Wisconsin, to seasonally profile nutrient transformation and Carbon sequestration -... | ecosystem: Engineered > WWTP > Effluent > Algae...
AATCGGTAGTTAAAGAATGTTCTGCGTCTAGGGAAGTTTCTCTCGGAGTTTCTGCTGGTTGGGAATCGCTAGTTAAAGAATGTTCTTTGTCTAGGGAAGTTTCTCTCGGAGTTTCTGCTGGCTGGGAATCGGTAATTAAAGAATGTTCTGCGTCTAGGGAAGTTTCTCTCGGAGTTGTTGCTGGTTGGGAATCGGTAATTAAAGAATGTTCTGCGTCTAGGGAAGTTTCTCTCGGAGTTTCTGCTGATGGGAACTTTGACTCTAAAGTGGCAATTGTTTCTGGATGCTGAGTCAAAATTTGATTGTTTTCCGGTTGGTCACTCATAGGGATAAAATTTTAGTATAAAGATGGCTGTTGAGTATTTTACGTTATTTGTGCGATCGGGGACAGTAAAATGATAGGGCAATGTTCTTGAAAAAACAAGAAAATGGTATCTTTGTAGAACAGGCAATAATTCATAAATGGTGCAACATATGCGTGCGTCGCGCTCCTATCTAATTAAAGCGGTAATCTCTAGTATTATCTGCATATTTGCCGGATGAGACTCACGACGAAGGTTAATTTCTGCCAATAGTTATTTTACCGACTGTTTACGTTGTCCTGAGATGGCTTTGGTCTTGGTTGACAACTCAGCTTCTAAAATGGCGATCGCAAAAGCATTAATCGAGAGGTGTTGAGCATCGGCTAACTCTTGCAGCCTCCTATACAATTCATCTGGTATATTTTCTATTTCCAGGGTAGCCATGTCTTAAAGTCCTAGCATAGTTTCCATAAATATTAGCATAGGAAAGTGGGTTTAGGATATATTTAGCAATTTACCTTTGGGTGGGGGCTGGTTTACGAAATTGTTTGTTAGAGGCGAGTATTGTTTGTGAAACCAGCCCCTACAAATTACCCATTCCCGGTTCCCAATTCCCTAGGCTAGATTCGCCATTGTTAATTATTAGGTAAAGACTGCCAAAAAGGTCGCTCTTCTCCCTTCCTGATAGTATTTGTCGCCGACTGCACATTTCCCCTCAGTTCTTGATAATACCTATCGTCAAGGAAACTAACATTTACACCAAAAGGTAGTAGTAATTGACGCAATTTTTCCTGAGTATAATCCTTGCCCTCAATTATCGCCCCGCGGGGATTTGAGACTAACAAATTGCCATTGACAGCTACGGAATTGACCAGATTCGGCCACCAAGCATAGCCACTATAGCCAAACATCACTGGAATTTGGATAATTTGGTCATCTCTGAGGGAAAATTCTCTTTTTAACTTATCGATAAGCGGATTAAGTTTTTGTGTTTGCAAATTGAGATTGTGGTTGATTAAAGCTTGATTTTTCAAAGCATCGCTGACAGTGATTTCATTGCTCAATCCACGATTTATCTTAACCTCACCGTAACCTTGTCCTGCCAATTCTTCCAAGAGCTTAACTCCTGCTTCTGGACTGGCGATCGCCATTATATACTTTCCGGGAGTTGTACTGGGAATAAAATTGATAATTTCATCGACTTGGCGAGTCAACAGCCAAGAAGTATCAATATCCACCGCAGGCCCTTGAATTTGTTGAGCTTGAATAAAATCCAGTACCTCTGGATTAAAACTAGCATTCTCAGATTGACCGTAATAAATTCGACCCATTGGGTATCCAGGAATCGGCGGTGTTACTTGTAAATTTCCGTAGCCATCAGCCCACTGATTTGCTGATTCTAGATTGCGAGGTTGACCGATTTTGACTACGCTCAAATACTCATCGGTATTCGTTTTTTTGGGATAGTTACCTAGGGGATCGCTATTGTTTTGTAGGGCTACATTCAAATTGCGGATTTGGGATTTTTCGGGAAATTGAACGTAGCCATTTTTCTGAATATCCTGCATCCAAGCTTTGTCTCCTTGGATGATTTTGACTTTAGCTCCTGTAGGTTCTACTGCTTGTTTGAGTTGGGAGATAAATTCGCTATTTCCTGAGCCTCTGTCGCTGACTTGAACCTCTGTAACTGGTGTGATATTGGAGGGCATTATCCAAGGTGTAACGCCCATTTGAATTGTGGATGATGCTATTTCTTGACCATTATTGATGGCATTTGCTTTGAGATTAATCCGCCCGCTCCAATTGCGATCTGCAAATTGTTTTGCTTCTACTCCTAAGACAATATTTTTGCTAAAGACTAGGGGTTTAGTACCTGATATGTCTACACTTTGCCAACCATCGCCGGTCTTTTGAAAAACATTTATGTGAGGGCTAGCAAGGTTATCAGCCGTGATAAATATTTGAGAACCTTTGAAGTTTTCCGACATTTTTAAGTGAACTTGAGACAGCATTGCTGGACGGCGTGGGGCGCTAACTTTGGTTTGTTGCCAAACTGGTATTTTGCGTCGATCGCCCGATTTGTCGTTAAATAGAACTAGGGTTCCCTTAGACAAAGACCATTGTTCTTTACCTGGTTCATCTTGGTCATTAATTTCACCATCTCTGTTGGTATCTCCCGCAAAGAAGAAGTTGGATGGCGCTGAAGTGGGTAAAAGTGGGCTGGGATTTGGGGTGAGAGTTGATTGAGGAGTTGAAGTGGGTAAAAGTGGGCTGGGATTTGGGGTGAGAGTTGGTTGAGGAGTTGGTGAATTTTTTGCTAATTCTTGGCGGGCTTGTTCTTGTTTTTCTTGTTCTTGTCTTTCTAATTCTTGGCGGGCTTGTGCTTGCTTTTCCAGCTCTTTTCTGGCTAATTCTTGGCGGGCTTGTTCTTGTTTTTCTCGTTCTTTCCGCACAATTTCTTGTTGTTCAAATTCTTGTCTTTCTCTTTCCTTACGGGCTTGTTCTTGCTTTTCAAATTCTTTTCTTTCTAGTTCTTGGCGGGCTTGTTCTTTTTTCTCAATTTCTATTCTGGCTAACTCTTGTTTTTCTTGTTCTTCTGCTAAGGCTTTTTGTACGTTCCGTGCAATTTGCAATTCGTAGGTAGCGACTGTTAGATTGCCTTGATATTCGATGGTTTTGTCTATCGCCCCACTAGCCAAAAAAGAATCGTGGGGAATTTGGCGCAGCGTGTTGATAGCTGACTGCCACAGACGTTGTGACTGTTCCCAACTAGCTGGAGAACTTTTGGCGGTGCGTCCGATGATGACGGCTTCACTGGCTATTTTAGCCGATTCATTCCAAGTGTTTTTGGCGGTTTCTTCGATTTGAATGCTAATGTTGACTTTGGCCAGTTGCAGAACCAAAGCTTCTGATTTTTGGCGCTGGATTTGGGGTTTCCAAGGTTCTAAGAAAAAGGAGGTGCGATCGGGATTTTTGGCAATTTGGTCTAATTCTAGCTTAAGGCGATCGCGCAATTTGTAGAGTTCTGCAAGGGATTGGGGAGTTTCGGTGTCTGGCTGTCGCCGAGAGATTTGGAGTTGGTAGTTGAGGGAAGGTTGGGCGAGGGTTTGGGGGACTGCTACCCAGATGATACCGATGATGACACCGAAAGTATTGATAATGGCGATCGCAATATATTTAACCAAACGCATATAGTTTATCCTCAGACACCCCAATGATTTTACCTAATTTGGCGATGAATTGAGAATTTAATATCAGGTGGTTGGGGCGGGAAGGGCTATGGTTGAGACCGTCATAAAAGACTTACAGAACTTTTGATATCAAATTCGGTAGCATCTGAATTATTCATCTCTCTATTCTCTCACTCTGTGTCCTCTGCGTTCTCTGTGGTTAAATCATTCCGATACAACCGGAATTGATATAACAAATAGCTACCTAGTAATGCTAAAGTGCCTCCATGGTGGGTGGGCAGATAGCATTACTTAGGTTATTTCATTTTCGGGCAAACTATATTGATAGCTATCTTTAAATCACATAAAATTCGCCATATTTGTTGCGTATGTACCGCAGAAATGGATCGATACTTAAAGGAGAACCTGTAACTCTATCTAGCAATTCGACTGCGGTATATTTACGACCATGACTATATATATTTTCTTTGAGCCAATCATGGAGTACGGTAAAATTCCCCTGTTCTATTTCTACCGGAATTTCTGGATTGATTTTGACTGCGGTTTCATAGAATTGGGCGCTCATTAAATTACCAAGGGTGTAACCTTGGAACATACCGCCGATCGTCCCAACATACCAATGAACATCCTGCATTGCACCCTCGCTGTCGCTGGGAGGAACAATACCGAGGTCAGTTTTATAGCGACTGTTCCAAGCTTCGGGGAGGTCATGAACCGATAGTTTTCCCTCTACCATTGCCAATTCTAGGTCAAAGCGGATGGCTACGTGGAGGTTGTAGGTTACTTCGTCGGCGTCGGTGCGGATCAGCGATCGCCCGACTTTGTTAATGGCCTTATAAAATACCTCAATCGGCACTTGTCCTAACTGCCGCAAAAATACCCCTTGCAGTTGCGGGTAAAAACATTCCCAAAAGCCCCTACTGCGGCCGACTAAATTTTCCCAAAGCCGGGACTGGCTTTCATGAACACCAGAGGAAATGCCACCAGCTAGGAGTGTACCTTCAAATTCGTGGGAATTTCCCAGTTCGTAAAGAGCGTGTCCCGCTTCGTGGATACTGCTAAAAAGAGCTTGATCCAGGTGATCTTTGTAAACGCGGGTGGTGATCCGCACGTCGTCTATGGAGAAGTTGGTCATAAACGGGTGCAAGGTGGTATCTTGTCGTCCCCGTTGGAAGTCGTAGCCCATACGTTCTACGACGGTGCGAGTAAATTCTAATTGCTGGGCTTCGGGGAAGTCTTGATGCAAGCAAGAGTCGTCAGCCGAGGGCTGGGAGGTGATGGCTTCGACTATGGGGACTAATTCTTGACGGAGTTGAGCGAACAACGGGCGCAAAATCGATACTTTCATGCCATAGTCGCTACGATCGATCAAGGGATCGGCAATATGTTCATATCCTGGGAAAAAGTCCGCGTATTGCCTGCTTAATTCTAGGGTTTTTTCCAGATATGGCTCGACGGCTGCAAAATTATTAGCAGCTTTCGCCGTAGCCCAGGCTTCGTAGCAGTCGGCTTGGTGGCGACATAGTTTGGCCATAAAGGCTGCCGGAACTCTGGCGGCGCGATCGTAATCTCTGCGCGCGACGCGAATCAGGCTGGCGGTATTGGAATCGTAAGGCAGGCTTTGTTCGTAGCCACGTAAGTCTTCTAGCAGTTCCCCAATTTTAGGATCGGTAAATTTTTCGTGGGATATCTGTTTGAGGGTTGCCAATTGGCGACTCCGGGCGCTTGCACCTCTAACAGGCATATAGGTGGCTTGATCCCAGTGCAGCAGGGAAGAGGCTGACTCGATATCGATGATTTCGTTAAGACGGGCTGTGAGTTGACCGAATTTTGTTTCAGTTTTGTCTAGGGTTTGCATGATTGGGGTTAGCGGTACTTTTTTGCCTACAAAGGTTGCTGTGCGGCATCTATATTAGTCAATCATTGCTTACCCTGAGTTAAAGCTAAAGACCGCACTTGTTCACGTATTGTATGCAATTTTGAGTCATTTTGGGAAAGTTTTAGGTATTTTTTCGGATTAAGTTCGATCGCCTTGGAGAGATTTTCTATTGCTTTGTCAATGATGCTTGCTACTACTGCGGGCTGATTTTTTGACTCTTGCGCTTGTTTTTCTAGGGCCCAAATGCAGGCTTTTTGATAGTAGAGGTTTGGATCGTCTGGTTTGAGTGCGATGATTCGATCGTAAGAGGCGATGGCTTCCGGGTATCGCTGGATTTTTTTGAGGGCTACGGCGCGGTTGTACCAGGCCTCGATGTTTTGCGGTTCTGTTTCTAGTGTTTTGTCCCAGGAGGCGATGGCTTCAGAGTAGCGTTGTAAATTTGCCAAGGCCAAGCCGCGGTTATACCAGGCTTCGCTATCGTCTGGTTTCAGGGCCAGGCCTTTGTCCCAGGAGTCTATGGCTTCTGCAAATTTTCCCATATGGGCGATCGCCGTGCCGCGTTTGTTCCAAACTTCGGGGGAGTTGGGGCGCAGTTGGAGAGTTTTGTCGTAGGAGACAACGGCTTCTAGGTAGCGTTTGGCATCGGCTAAGGCTGTCCCGCGGTGATACCATGCTTGGTGTAGATCTGGTTTAAGTTCCAGCGCTCTGTCGTAGGCGGCGATCGCCATTTCGTTTTGTCCTGATTTTTTCAGAGCAAATGCCTTGTTGTACCAAGCTTCCCAGTAGTCGGATTTCAGGGCTAAGGCTTTGTCGTAGGAAGTGAGGGCTTCACAGTAGCGTTCCAAGTTAACCAAAGCGTTGCCCCGGTTCGACCAAGCTTCATGGTAGTTTGGTTTAAATTGGATCGCTTTTTCGTAAGAGGCGATCGCCTCTGAAAGCCTGTTACACTTGCGCAGCACATTGCCCAGATTGTACAAAGCTTCTGGGTGATCGGGTTTAATTTTGATGGCTTCGTTGTAGGCGCAAATCGCTGTTTCTAGCTGTCCCAACTTTTTGAGGGCGACACCTTTGTTGTACCAAGCTTCCTGAAATTTTGGTTCTAGTTCGATCGCTTTTTCCCAAGATGCGATCGCCGCTTGCAAGCGTCCCATTGCTTCTAGGGCGTTACCTCGATCGTACCAGGTTTGAGGGTCTTGGGGATTCAGTTCTATGGATTTTGCCCCACGTTCGATCGGCTTTTCCATACTCGCTAATTTTTGCAAGGGATTTCACCTAATTTTTTGTAAAGTTGCGGTTTTTTTTATATTAACTTTCATACTAAGATGATTTTTACCCTTCCCAGGGTTGAAACCTTACTATTCTGGTAATTTTCGATCGCTTTACACATACTCAAAAAAAAATCAAACCTGTCTATTATAGTCTTAGCAGTCTCTGGTGACTGTATAAATAAACACTTTAGTTGATAAATTACGTATAATTAAGCAAAGGGGCAGAATATCGGACTCAACTATAAACAACCTCACCCAAGCTCCATTAGCCCCAGCCCAAGGCAAATGTCTATCCCAGAATCAAGGCTGGAAACGGATGAGCGTCTTCTGGGATTTAGCCGTTCAGCTTGCTAGATGCTTTCGCAAAAACAGTCTTCGTGGCTGTCCGAACAGCCAACAACTCCAATCCCAATCCACCTGTTCTAAGCGATACCCAGCCTGATAATATAACTGTCTAGCCGCATGATTATTTTCCAAAACATGGAGGTAAACTTCCGAAAATCCCCAGTCACGGGCAGTTTTTTCACAATTATTCAGTAGCTTTTGAGCAACACCTTGTCGCCGATACTCTGGGTGAACGGCGAGATTTGATAAATAAGGATAGTCAGAACTTGGGAATTGCCAAGCAAAGCGAGAACGCAGAGCTAGTTCTACCGTTCCAGCCATTAACTCTGACTTGTTGTCAAGAGCATTTTCTTCCCGCGAGACCAGCTCAGCAACCAGACAAATGTAATGTTCAGTTTTAGAACGCAGTCGATTTTTTAAATCTTCGTAAATACCTAAGCGTAATACTGGATATACCCAGTGTACTACCCCCTCGCGGGAATGAAAGCTCGAAGCCAAAATATCTGCTAGCTGCATCAGGTCATTGGCTCCAGCCATCCGAACTAAAAAGCCACAATTTTCGGGGTTTTGTTTACCGCGTGTTGGTGAGGAAAAAAATGAATAATTCACAATTATCAGCCACTATATTAATTTTCTAGGATGGTTATTTATACACAGAACCATTTTTTTACTGGTGATTTTATTGTGATTCATAACCCTCTCAATCAATTATAAATTCACAGGAACATTCAATAATTATCAGCTAATTCTAAATAAAGGCGGGTCGGATTTGGGCAACCAATTCATTCCCAGCCGATCGGGGTGGGTTTTCTGTAATATTACGGGTATAACTTATACACATAGTTGATTGACCCGATTAAACGACCACCTTCTTTAGCCTTGACTTTGCAATATTATCTAATGTACACTGGAAATGTCAAGGGATTGAGAAAAATCATGGCCAACAATAACCCATCCCCTAATACTAGATTTGTAGGTATTGGGAAGGGTATTAAAAACAATCAAAAAGGTTTTAATGTCAGGTTCCCGGAACCCTATCACTCTATGCTGGCAGAAATACCCGATAGAATTGAATTTATTCGTCAAGCCGTAATTGAAAAACTCAAGGATAAGCCAGAATGAATGAGGGTATGAGGCTCGTGGATGTTATGGCTATGGCGAGCCGATCGAGTTTCAAGGGCTTCTGGCCACAGGCACTCCTGTATCCGATGAAAGCAACCTTGTCTTTAACGGTAGGGGTTTTCTGCCAAAAGTCCGATTTATACTCTGAGGTTTTGGAAAAAGTGTCTGGGGTATGACCCAATAATTCGGTCTGTGGGCGGTAGGACCAAATAATTGGATAGTATGCAGAAGGCGATCGATAAATTCAAAAGCCCGATCGAGCTAATTAGCCGATGTTGACAGAGTAAATTCATCATGAAAATTAAGGGCAGGTTAAATAAGTTACATAGTTAACTGGGTGAGGGTGTTTCGAGAAGGGTTCAAGGCATCTGGGTTGGATCGAGTGGGATTTCCTCCTCCCTACAGTTCTGACTCTGGGTTCAATTGCGGATTTCAAAGAGTCTATATCGTAAAATAAGGCGTCAATAGTGGCAAAAATAGGCACTAGACTTACGGTGATCGACCGGGTTTCTCTAAAAAATCAAAGTTTCTTAACGAGATATGTACCAAAAAAGTGGGGTTTCTGCCATCGGCGGCTGTGGTGAGTTTTAAAAATCTTAACTAAAACGGGACTGGTGCAAATAATTAATCGCAAATACTGGAAACACATTCACAAAAGGACAGCTATAGCTATGTTGCAGAGATCCTGCCTCCCTATGACTCCCACCACCAAGCACAGCAAAGCTATGTGGTTGAGCAATCAGGGGGAAGACAAATGAATTCCCTAGCAAATTCTAAGGTCAAAATTCTGATCGTTGATGACGAACCAGACAATATTGAGTTGCTGTACCGCACCTTCTATCGCGATTATAAAGTGCTGAGCGCCAAATCAGGTCCTGACGCCCTCGAAATCTTGAGAAGAGAGAAAGAAGTTGCCGTGATTATCTCGGATCAGCGGATGCCAAAAATGAGCGGGACTGAGTTTCTCCGCTTAACTGCTGTCGAGTATCCCGACGTGATCAGAATTATTTTAACTGGCTATACGGATGTTGAAGATTTAGTTGAAGCTATTAATGCGGGCAAAGTATTCAAATACGTTACTAAGCCTTGGGATTCCGATGACCTCAAGGTTTTGGTCAGTCAAGCTGTGGATACTCACCATGTCCTGAAAAATCGCACTAATGAACTGCGACGGGCACTACAGCAAGAATCACTGCTTTATGCTGTTACCAATAGTATTCGATCGGCCCTCAACTACCAGCAAATGCTGCAAAGAATTGTGGAAACCGTAGGTGAAATGTTTCAGGTGAGTTGCTGCTTGTTACGTCCCTTCCAAGACGGTAGAGTGGCTGATGAATGGTTCGTTTATCCACACCAGGAAACTCCAGATTTGCCATCATCGGATGCTGTCGCCATACCCCTAGATGCCCCGGATGCTAGACTTTCTGCGGATTTGCTACCGCTGTTGGTGTGGGAAACTACCGAAGTAGAGGTGATTCAAGATGCTCAAACTGACGATCGCATTTTACACGCAGGAAATGACCAGCGACGACTTGCTTACCAAGCAGCGAACATCCGATCGAGCTTAATCGTACCTTTGTTCTACCAAAATGAACTCATGGCAGTTTTAGCGCTGCACTCCTTCGATCGCCCCCGCCCTTGGGAAGAACATGAGATCAACTTAGTCAATACAGTAGCAGACCAAGCAGCCTTGGCTCTTTCTCAAGCCCGTGCTTACGAACAAGTGCGGGCGCTGGCAAAACGCGAAGCCCTAGTCAATACTATTACCACGGCCATTCGATCGAGCCTAGACCCCCAAAACATTTTTTCAGCCATTACCCAACAACTAGGGCAAGCTCTGCAAGTAGACGGCTGCGTGCTATCCCTGTGGACAGAAGATGACGAATACGTTCAATGCGTGGGGCTTTATGACTCAAATCGGAATTTTGTAGCCGCCCAAGAGGACTTTATCGCTCCTAATTTACTCCCCAACGACATGATTACGGATAGAGGCCGCGCCTGGATATTTCCCCAATCTTCGCTACCCCAGTCTTTAGTGCCGATTCGAGGGAATCCGGTTTTGCAAAACATCATGATCTCGAAAGAACCGGTGGCGATTTCAGATCTCAACGAACGTCCTGACATGAATGTTACAGAACTACAACTGCGATCGCCAGCCCGCGCCCTTCTGGTAGTCCCCTTGCTTTCCGATGGTAAAATCATCGGCAGCATCTCCCTGCGACAAAACAACAACACCAGGCGCTGGCTAGCCTCAGACATTGACCTGGCTCAAATAGTAGCAACTCAAGCAGCTTTAGCCGTACAGCAGTCTCGCCTCTACCAAACTACCAGACAGCAAGCCGAACGTCTCCTAGAAGCCGATCGACTCAAAACCGAGTTTTTCCAAAATATCTCTCACGAATTCCGTACACCCCTAACCCTCACCATTGGTCCCCTGGAATCAGTTTGCAGTCGCCAAGAAGACTTACCCTACGAACAAGCAGCCATTGCACTTCGCAATTCCCGTCGCCTGTTGCGCTTAGTAAATCAACTACTAGATTTGCAGCGACTGGATGCTGGACGAATGCAGCCAAGTTTTCGCCCCTGTGACTTAGTAGGTTTCTGTTACTCTACCGCCGAATCCTTTCGCCCCTATTGCGAGAAAAAAAACATCAACTTAATTACTCAATTGCAAGAGTGTCAGTTGCTCTATTTAGATATTGAAAGATTTGATAAAGTTATTTATAACCTGCTATCAAATGCTGTCAAATTTACCCCAGAAGGTGGAACTATAACCCTGACTGTTGCATCGGCGGGTTCTCACTGTTTGCTGCAAGTAAAAGATACCGGGATCGGCATTCGCACCGAACAAATTCCCTATTTATTCGAGCGTTTTCGTCAGGCAGAAGGTTCCGCCAGCCGTTCCTACGAAGGAAGTGGCCTAGGCTTGGCATTGGTCAAAGAATTAGTGGAAATGCACGGTGGTCAAATCTCCGTAGAATCTGTTTACGGTGAAGGATCTACTTTTACGGTTTGGCTCCACTTCGGCTCCACCCATTTGCCTCTAGAACAAGTGCTGGAAATACCAACAGAATTTCACTCATCAAAAGCAATGGTGGAATTGGCAGATGTAGAAGGTGATTTGTCTGATGCTGAAATCAAAAACGAGAATTTGGAAACCCTCCAATCCGTAAGCTCAGAAACAGCAGTTGGCACAGTTTTGGTGGTTGATGATAATCCTGATTTACGCTTTTATGTATCGGGAATTTTGCGAGATTCAGGGTTTTCGGTTTTGCTTGCCCGCAATGGTGAGGAGGGATTTGCAGTAGCGAAAAAACGTCGCCCTGATTTGATTGTTACAGATTTGATGATGCCCTTAGTGTCGGGCTTAGATTTGATTCGGATGATTAGAGAAGATCGAGAATTGAAAGGAACTCCTGCTATTTTACTGACGGCTAAAGCCGATGAAGACACTCGAATTGAAGGAGTAGAACGGGGAGCTGATGCTTATTTGTCCAAGCCTTTTAACGACCGAGAATTATTGGCAGAAGTGCGAAATTTGCTGGCTCTCAAGGAAAACGAACGCCGTGTCCAGCAGTTGAATACTTATTTAACTGAGTCGGTACTGCGCCGATTTTTGCCGCCGGCAATGGTGAAAGCGGCGGCGGCGGGAGATTTGGCCCTGAATTTGCGCCCGGAACCGC
>Ga0209812_10002248_pt1 | contig 11777 bp, 9 predicted proteins | sample JI71714BDNA_FD_187502 | JGI IMG/M metagenome (GOLD analysis project Ga0209812, IMG submission 187502) | Wastewater effluent complex algal communities from Wisconsin, to seasonally profile nutrient transformation and Carbon sequestration -... | ecosystem: Engineered > WWTP > Effluent > Algae...
TCATCACGTAAGCCGGTGATTTGAGTTTTCAGCTGTTCCTGATCATCGGCGTTCTCGGCCAGCAACAAACGGAAAGTAAAAATACGCAAACGACTGGCAGTCAAATTGAGATCTGCCAAAGTTTCCAGACTTGGCACGGTATTGGTTTCCAGCTCGACTGTCACCTCGCGTAAGTCGCTCATCGTCCGCAGTGACATCACACCTTGTATCAGCATCATCACGCCAACAACCAGGAACCCAACCAGCAATCTGTTTCGAATGCCCACAGAGCGTATTGCCATCACCAACCTCATCTGCATGTTAAAACTACCATTGCGTACGAACGGACCAGAGCGGCCACTAGATCAGCCATCGCTAAAATTTAATCAGCGAATTTTGTGATTATGCCGGATCAAGCAGTGCAGACCGCACGTCGCCATTGCGGCCATTGGCTTTCGCCTGATACAAAGCGGCATCGGCTTGTGCCAGCCATTGCGCCATGGTCTGTTCGCGCCGCGGGATCTGACAGAGCCAGCCAATACTAACCGTATAGTGGCTTTGCTGTTGCTCAAGCGTCACAAGCTGCTCGGCAAGATCGCGGATAAACTGTTGTAACAGGTGCGCCATCGCCATGTCCTCAACGCCGATACTCACCAGCACAAACTCCTCACCACCAAAGCGCACCAGAATATCGGTCGGACGCTGAAAATGTTGCTGCAGCAAACGGGCAAACTGGCGCAAACAATGGTCGCCGAACAAATGACCATGCACATCATTGAGCTGTTTAAAGTGGTCTAAATCCATCACAGCTAAAGTCAGCGGGATTTGCTCACGCTGACACAAAGATAAACAGGCCGGTAGTTTTTCATCGAGAAATTTACGGTTGTACAAACCGGTTAAATTATCATGCAAACTCTGGTGCGCCAGACGTGTATTAGCCTGCAATAATTGCCGGTTCAGTCGACGCACCTTCAGATAGGCCCAGGTCAGCACGGCGAAGATAAAACAGGCGGTGAGGCTAATGAATACCGCTAAACGATAGTCGGGTGCAGCGTCCATCCGCACTGACAACCAGTGATTATCAATGCGTTGCTGCAGCGCGGGGTCTATCTGATCAACCAGTAACTGCGCGATTTCATGCAAAATCGCTTCATCATTGCGACTGGCAAGACTGAGTTCGCTGTCACCTGGCAGGCGCCCGGCGATTTTCAGGTTGGTCATCTTGTATTGTTGCAACAAATAGCCGAGGCTGCCCATATTGCCAAACATGCCCGCCAGCTGACCGCTCTGCACCATCAGCAAGCCTTCTTCATAACTTTGGACATCGACGATTTTCAGCGTGGGATGCAGCTGCCGGTAAAGTTCAGCAAAGCCAAAACCGCGACGGATCCCATACTGCCCGTCTGCCAGTTCAGCCACACTCTTGACGCGGGGATGTTCAGCTCTGGTGACAATCACACTGGGGATCACCAGATAGGGCCGGGTAAAATTCATAAAACGTTGCCGACTGGGTGTTTTCATGGCCAGTAACAACAAATCACAACGCCGTTGCTCTGCGGCAACAACAGAGTCCGGCCAACTGGCTGTTGGCAACAGTTCCAGCGGCACAGGCAACTGACTCTGAAAAAAAGCGACATAATCCGCAGACATCCCGCTATGCCGGCCATCAGCGCCGATGGTTTCAAACGGGGGCCACATCGGATCGATGCAATACACCAGCTTTTGTTTTGCAAGCAAATAGCTGCGCTGCGCCTCGGTCAACGCTAAAGGTTGCGCCTGAACAGTCGTCCAGACACTGAATAACCACCCCCATACCCAGCGGCTCATCAAAGACCTCAAGCGCAAAAGAAAGCGTGACACCAGGCTGTCACCGGTACATTGCTGGCAGGCTCAAACCACCGCACGCGTCTTAGCCCGTTTACTGATTTATATCAATTCAACCTTAGCTGAAACGATCTACATTAGAAATATCGGACGGGAGAATTATGATGACCGATGCCAAAACAGTGCGCCTGTTAAAAATCGTGATGCTGTGTGGTCTCAGCCTGTTGGTCCTGGGGCATTACCTGTGGTCAGGTCTAAAACTGCACGAAAGCATGGGGGTGCAGGGCATCATTCTGATTGGTGCCTGTTGTGCACTTGGGCTGATTCTATCGCTGCCGACCAAAATCTACCTGACGATCCTGCTGATGAAACGTGAATCCGACACCGACAAATAACCGCGGGTTCGGCAGCCGGAACTCAGGCAGAGACCGTTGTACGCTTTTCTTCCTGAACCAGCATCATCGCAGCCAGTGCAATAAACAGGGCACCCGTCCAGAGGACCCAGCTGGCACCGAACAGCGCAATGACGCCACCCGCCAGTGCAATAATGACATTGCCGCAGCACATCAGTAAGGTCAGCAACCCCATCACCCGGCCCAGTCCGAGCTCCCCAAAATTTTCCGTACAATAGACCTGGAACCAGGCACTGAACATCGCATTAGGCACGCCACAAAGCACCAGCCAGAGCCACGCCAGCTGGCCACTGGTAAAAGGCAACAGGAACAGCATCAGCGCCACACCGCCCGCCGCCAATTTGGCACTGCGAAGTGCAGGTAGTCGATTGCCAAGCCTGGCCATCCCCACCGCACTGACTGTGGTCATCACCGCACATAAGACCGCGGTGATCAAGCCAATCTGCAGGCCGGTAAACTGCTGCTGCTCGACCAGCCACAGCGGATAATATTCATAAAAGGCGTTCAATCCGATGGTGTACAACAACTGCGCTGCGACCACCAGCCGCAGTAACGGCACACGGACTAAGTTCAGCGAATTATGCTGGCGGAGTTGCTGCCAAAATGGCTGATGCTGCTGTAGCGGTAAGTCCGGCGGTAACAGGAAATACAGCATCAGTAAACAAGGCAGCATGGCCGCGGCCGCGATCACAAAGGGGACATGTGCACCTAAATGCATAGTCAGGCCCCCAACCAAAGGCCCCACCAGCCAGGCGGCATATAAAGCGCTGTTCATCCAACTGATGGCGACGGTGCGCTCAATTTGCGGATGCAAATCGGCCGCGATCGCGCGACAAATACTGACGGAGCCTTCACACAAACCGGTCAGAAAACGAAACAACACAAAGCCCGGATACCATGCGGCGGACAGCGCCCAGGCTGAGCCTAAATAGCCGACCACCGCCAGCGTTAACGACAGCGCCAAGATCCGCCGCCGGCCATAGTGATCAGATAACGCGCCCAAGGTCGCGCTGCCAAACAACATCCCCAGCGGATTGGCCGCGAGCGCGATGCCTAACAGAATTTCCGGGGCAATACCCAGCCAGTGATTAAAATCGTTTTGTACCGTCGCTGCGAACAGCGGTGCCAGAATAGGATAAGGTAACGCGATACCCGCCACAGCAATCAGCGCGATCAGGCAAACGACCCACAGAACCGCCTGCGGATGGGCGTAACGAACAGAAACAGCGGCTGAGGACATAACAACTCCGGAGTGGGGTTGTTATGCTAAAACGCGGCAGGGTCAGGCGCAAGCGCGGGAGCCACTGGTGCGACCTATTCAGGCCGCAGCAGATTTTACTCCAGATATGGCGCTGATTAGGCCATGCGGTAAGGCATTGGGCCCAGATAGTCTTTTTTACCGACATCAACGCCGTTGTGACGCAAGATGGCGTAGGTCGTGGTCAGGTGGAAGTAGAAATTCGGTATCACATGTTGCACCAGGAACTCTTCACCGCTCAGCGTTTTGCCTTCCCAGCGTGGCTGCGTGATGACTTGAGTCGCTGCATTGGCAAAATCAGCAGCACTGAAGGTCGCCAGATACGCCTGCGTATCGCGAATGCGCTGTTGTAACTGCTCCAGCGTGGTCTCGTCGTCGGCATTTTTTGGTGCCTGATCGACAGTACCGGTTAAACGGGCAACGCCGAGCTTGGCGGTATCGCAGGTAATTTGCACCTGACGGATCAGCGCAAACTGGTCCGGTGCCAGCCGGCTGTTCAGCAGCACTGTCACATCAAATTTTTTGCTGTCGGCATAAGCCGCCGCTTTTTGCAAAATGGCGCTGAGGTTGTCCAGCATTTTGCTGAATTGTGGCACTGTCAGTTGGTAAATCATCGGTCTCTCCGGTTTGGGGCTGTGCAGCAGAGATGGGCGCGCGGTCCGGCAATTTCAAGCAGCACCATCTAGTTAAAAAAGCGGCAGCAGCGATCACATGGCGCTCCAGCGATTCGTCGCTTGCAGCACGCAACAGTGCAGGGTAATTTGTCGCTTCTGCCATTTCGACTTGTGTTACAGAGGATACTGATGGATGCAATCTGGTCTGCCCTGGCAATCGCCAGTGCTTTAGCGGTCGGCGCCGTCAGCCCCGGCCCGAGTTTTATTGTCGTCGCCCGAAATTCGATTGCGCTGTCGCGCCGCCATGGTCTGGCGACCGCCTGTGGTATGGGCCTCGGTGCCGGAACATTTGCTGTTTTAGCTCTGTTAGGCGTACATGCGGTGCTCACAGCGGTGCCGATGGCATTCTGGGCACTCAAAGTGGCCGGTGGTTTGTATCTGCTGTATTTAGGTTATCTGATTTTCCGCGGTGCCAAAGCCCCCCTGCACGTACAAACCGATAGCCCGGTGGCGATGATCAGCCTGCGTCGCGCCTTTTTCGGCGGTTTGCTGACGCAGCTCAGCAACCCAAAAACCGCCATCGTCTTTGCCAGTGTGTTTTCGGCGTTATTACCGGCCACAGTCCCGCTGTGGTTTTATGGCGTGTTGCCATTACTGGCGCTGGTGATCGACGGCGGCTGGTACATTCTGGTGGCTTATGTATTGTCGGCGGAAGCGCCGCGCCAAGCTTATCTGAAGTTTAAAACCGGCATCGACCGTACCGCCGGCACTGTGATGGCATTGCTGGGTGTCAAACTAGTCACCAGCCTGCCTTAGCACCAGATCTGTGCCGGGGCTCGCCGGCGCAACGAAAAACAGCGCCGCGAGGCGCTGTTTTAATTTCAGCGATAACCGGTATTACAGATAGGTTTGCAAAAACTTCAGGTATGCCTGCTGCGCCGTGATCCGGTTGGCTTTTTTGACAAAACCATGACCTTCATCCGGGAACAATACATATTCCACCGGCACACCGTTTTTCTTGATGGCAGCGACCATTTCGTCACTTTCGACCTGCAAGACCCGCGGGTCATTGGCGCCTTGCACGACCAGCACTGGTTTTTTCACCTTATCACCGTGAAACACCGGCGAAATGCGGCGTAAACGCTCGCCGTCAACCGCCGGATCGCCAAGCTCAGCATATAAAGACTCTCTGAACGATTCCCACCAAGGCGGGATACTCTCCAGCGTCCGCACCCAGTTGGTCACCCCAAAGATGTTAATCCCAACTTTAAACTCATCGGTAAAGGCCATCGCCGCCATCGTCAGATAACCGCCGTAGCTGCCGCCCATGACACCGATGCGCTCGTCCGCGATCCAATCCAGTGATTGCAGATACTTTTTGCCGTACACGATGTCCTGTAAGTCATGTTCACCGTGTTTTAAGTCATCGAGGTGGAAAAAGGTTTTACCGTAACCGCTGCTGCCGCGGTTGTTCACGGCCAGGACCGCATAGCCCTGATTCACCAGATGTTGAATAGACGCACTGTAACCGGTGCGTGACTGACCACCAGGGCCACCATGGATCCAGATTAACGCCGGCACCTGGGCGGTATTACTCGCTTGTTTTGGTTTGTAGAGCAGTGCCGGGATCTGTAAGCCGTCAAAGCTCGGGTAGCGCACCACTTCACTGACCACCAGCACCGTTTCATCAATGCCTTTGTCGAGCGCCTGAGTTAACCGCTGCGCTTGCGGGCTGCCGATAGTCCAGACGTATAAATTCGACGGGCTGTTGTCAGCATTTAAGTAAAAACTCAGTGTCTTACCATCGTCAGAAAACTCGACACTGCGTAAATCACCAGCCGGTAATGCCGGTAACGTCAGCGGCTGACCACTTTGCTGGTCGACGATAGTGACTTTGGTTGAAGCATCGGCATTGACGCCTTCGACACGGAATTTATTGTCGCGGCTAAAACCGATATACATGATGTCCCAGTCCGCCTTGCTAAACAGCGTGGCTTTGCCGGCGGCGATATCAAACGCCATCGCCTGACTGAATTCTGACTGCTCATCTGTGCCAAAAATCAGCGTTTTACTATCGCGGCTAAAGCTATACACCTGATGCGCAATATTGCCCTGATGAGGTGTGACTAAGGTCTCGGTTGGTTTTTCTGCAGATAAATCAATTAAATGCACATTGTTATCGGCATTGGTGCGGGATTTTATGGCAGCAAGATAGCGGCCGTCCGGGCTCACTGCCGCGATGTCGTAACCGGCGTCATTCTGGTAAACCATACTGCGCTGATAACTTTTGCCATCGTATTTGTACAGGTCAAAAAACTTGGCGTCACGTTCGTTGGTCAGCACATAAAAACTGCCATCAGCGGCCCAATCGACAAACATTGCTTTCAGTTTGTCACCCGGTGTCAGGTCTTTGACTGAACCATCTAATTCACGAACATACAGGTGATGCAATTCATTCCCGCCCTGGTCAGCGCTGTAGAGCACTCGATCATCCTGCGGGAACCAACTGACCGGCATCATCGCATCGGTCGTGGATTGGGTCAGCGGTTGCCAGCTTTTGCCATCCATGCTGACTTTATACAGATTAAACACGCCGGTTTCGTCAGACGCCACCAACATCGCGTCACCGCCGGCATTAATATCGTTGCCCAGATAAGATTTGGTGGCGTAAAACTGCTCGGGCGTGTATTGACTCAATTTTACCGGCGCGGCGGCAACTGGCGTAGCGGGAGTCCCGGCCGGTGTTTCCGGCGCTTTGCCGCACGCCAGCAATAAAGCGGTGCTCAGTGCCAGCACCGGATAAGTGATTTTTTTCATTGTATTCCCTTCTTGAAGTCTTCAGCGCAAGGATACTGCAACGACAACGGCCGTCAGAGCCAAACTAGAGCAAAAAAGCAGCAGGCACAATGATTAAAACAAATATTTAACATGCCACGACTCTACACGACAGGACTCGGCCTATCCCGGTCCAGACAGCTGCTCTTGTTTGCGGATCTGCCACCACAGCCAGGGTGCCGTCAGCACCATGATCAGCAGCGCGTACCACATCAATCCGCCGAGCATCAGCATTAAGCCCAGACACAATGCGCTACTGAGCCAGGCTATCGCATGATAGCGGGGCGGCAATAATTTTGTCGCTGCCAGCATCGACGCCAGATAAATCACGGCAAAAACGCCATTGACCCAGCCAATCAGCGCTTCCAGTTGTTGTGGAAATGGCGAAGACCCTAGGATCACGATAGCCATCAGACCGATGATTAAATACAACGCCCGTTCCGGTACCTGATGGCGGTTCAGTGGCTGAAACCAGGCCGGCAACACGCCTTGCTGACTAAAACTCCAGGTTAATCGCGCCACACTCGCCGTATACACATTCACGGTCGCCAGCCCGCTGCAAAGACCGAGCATCCCAATAACCCACTGGCCAGCGCCGCCACAAAGCCGGTCAAACGCCTGCGCCATGGTCAGGGATTCACCGGGAGCCGCCAGCGCCCATAACAGCGCGCTGCAGCCCAGATAAATCAGGCCAACCAGCAGCAAGCCAATTAATAATGCCGGCACCATGTCACGGCCCGGGTCGCGAAAATCCTGGGCTAAATGGGTCATGGCTTCCACGCCAAGAAAACTCCAGAACCCGAGCGCCAGCGCGGCACTGACGCCGCTCCAGGCCGGTACGGCGGGCTGCACCGCCGGAGCAGGCAAACTACTGCCCAAAAACAGGCCAATCAGGAGCAGAACGACCGCCACAATGGCTAACGTCAGCCCCAACTGCAGGCGGGCAGACAGCTGAAAGCCGACCCGGTTCAGGCCAAATAACACCACAAGAAACATCAGCTGGCCCGGTAGCTGGTACTGCTGCCCAAACCAGGGTTCGATAAAAGACCAGGTCATCAGCAAAGCGGCCGAGCCGCCCACCGGCACGACCAGTAAAAACATCAGGCCCATGACGCGGCCTGCCACAGCGCCAAAAGCTTCGCCGACAAAATGCGCCGGCCCCGCTGCATTTGGGATCGCACCGGCCAATGCGCCAAAAATCACCGTGATCGGTACCGCCAGGAGCGTCAGCAATAACCAGATGCCAATCGCGGCACCACCGGCTTGTTGTAACGACACAGCCGGCAAAATGAAGACACCGGTGCCCAGTAAAGTGGTGGCCAGCAAGGCGGCCCCCTGATAACGGCCAATCTGGCCTGTTGCTTTCATCAGAAGCTTCCGTTCAAATAGCAGAAAAACGCATTGTAACGCAGCAAACACCGCCAGTTTGTCAGGTCTTGCCGTCAAAATGACGGAGCGGCCGTCGATTTCACCGGAGTAGCCCCAAGTGGACAAATTTGATCAACAGATCCTACAGCTATTAAGGCAGAACGCCCGGCAAAGCGTCTCCGACATCGCCGCTGCTGTGCATCTGTCCCGCAGTGCCGTCACCGAACGGATACGTAAACTGGAACAACAAAAAGTGATTTTGGGCTATCAGGTCGTGCTGCGCTCACCGATGGAAGCGAAAGTCCGGGCCTATTTTGAACTGCAGCACAAAGCCGCGCGTTGCCAGGAGCTGATACCATTTTTGCGTAGTTTTTCTGAGCTTAAAACTTGCCATGGCATCAGTGGGGAAGTGGATTTGATGTTATTTGTCGAAGCCGACAGCATGGAACGTCTGCACCAGATCCGTGAACAGATTGACGCGCACCCGGATATTGTCCGGATCCGCACCCATATGATCCTCAGCCAGTGGTTTACGCCACAAAGCGCCGAGCTGTCTGTAGTTCCGGCAGCATCCACTGCCTGATCCAATAAAAAAGGCCCGCAAGCGGGCCTCCTCGGGCTCCAAGCCTCGAGCCTGTTACATCTTTTCTGGTTTATTTCGCCATTTGCATGGTCGATTGCAACAGAATGCCTTGCGGCGCCATTTTCATCTGCATGCCGACCTGCATATTGGTTTGCATCAGCTGCTCTAGCTCCGCTGGCATCGGTTCACCGGTACTTTCCAGCGTGCCTTTTAAAACGCTGAAGAATTGCTGGTAATCCATCCCAAACGCCAACAGACCCGCCTTATTCAATGGCTGTGAACTGAGATCTTTGGCTTGTTGCTGGGCTTTATCACCGCTGAAAATCATCAGATGGTGCTCTGAAGCCATCAGGCTTGGTTTAATCCCCAGCATGGCCAGTTCAGGAATTTTGTCTGCCAGCGCTAAGGTCTCACCGGCAGCGGGTAATTCAATAGTTGCCAAGCCTGGTTGCAGCGCTTTTACGCTGTCAAATAACTGCTTCACGTTGCTGGCACTTAAGACAAACAAGGCGTCTGCCGTTTTAGGCACTTGCTGAACCGCATCAAATTCCAGCTGATTAACCTGCAGGGAAACACCCTGCACACCGGCAGCCATCCCCGCCATCATCAGCATCGGCATCGGGTTGTTTTGTTTCAGCGCGGTTTGCCATTCGAGCAATGGCGCGCACTGATATTGCGTCGTGGTCAGAGTGTCCCAAATCTTACCAACAGATGCTGAAAGCTGGCCCACGTCCAGACCAAGCCCCAGTGATAACATGGGAGTTGACGCGGTGATGTCGCCAAGACCTGCCGGAATAAAGCCCTGCAGCTGCTGCAAGGCTTCAATGGTTTTGCTGTTTTCGGTCGGGATCAGCAGGTTGCTATGCACTTTGGTCGCGCCATTGCCGATTTCAAAACGATTGGACGCAAACAAACCAGGCCAGCTGGTGGCAATCGCAGCAACATCAGTTTGACAGCTCGCTTCACGCCAAGGCGCCAGCGCCGCAGTCAGGTCAGCGCCAAACAGCAGTTCTACATCCTTAGCCAGCCGGTTGCCATCTTTAGATGTCAGCACTTTGCTCAGTTCAACACTGCTTAGATAGCCAATAGAACCCTGATCTAACTGGTATTTTTTCGTAACTTGCTGCAAATAGCCGCTACTTTTCAGATTGTGCTCCGGCTTCTGCGTCCCCAGCGCAATGGCAAGATGGGATGGATCCAATTTGTCAGAAGTCAGCGTCAGTGTCGCCCAGCCATCTTTGACACTGACTAATAAGTCCAGCGTCAGTTCTTCATAGCTTAATTTGTATTGGCGGTATTTTTGTTCACCAAGCTGCTGCGGGCTGTGGCTCAGGCCGCTTTGCTGTTCAACTGCATCAAACATCGCCCAAAAAGCTTTTTCATCACCCAGTTCTACTTTTAATACCGGCGCTAAACCGACCAGATACAGCAGGCTACGCATCTGAGATTTGATCCCGGTTTTCTGACTGATTTCGGCCGGTGTAGCCAGTGCTGATAGATATTGCTGACCAAGCGCCAGCACAAATTTTTCGCTGCTGCTTGCTGCGGCTGCCACCTGCTCATTCAGCTGTGCCAGCGCGGCTTCGTTGTAGTACTGTGGGCCCATGCCAATGCTGCTCAGATAACTTGGCAGATCCACAGGTTCCAGCTGGGCGGAAAAGACCGCAGTATCGGCGGGTACGTATTCCAGAGCGCCCAGCTGACCTGCGCTTTTTGGCGCACCAAATTTGTACCAGGCAAATACCCCTGCTGCAATAACGGCTGCAGCGATCAGACTTTTCCGCATTCCTTACTCCTTGGTTAATCTCCGGCCATCACGCCGGTCACGCTTCAGATATAGTTAACGCCGGCTGACAGTGATAGCTTGTCCGGTCATGGCCAGTGCCACGGCTTCTGCGACTTTAATCCCATCAATACCGGCCGACAGAATGCCCCCAGCATAACCTGCACCTTCACCGGCTGGGAATAAGCCTCTGGTGTTCAGACTCTGATAATCAGCGCCGCGCTTAATACAAATCGGCGATGAAGTTCGGGTTTCAACCCCAGTCAACAAGCCTTCATCTCTGGCAAAGCCTTTGATTTGCTTATCAAAAGCTGGAATTGCTTCGCGAATAGCGGCAATGACAAAATCAGGTAATACATTCGACAAATCTGTCAGTTTAACGCCCGGTGTATAGCTGGGTAACACGTCACCGAATTCAGTCGAAGGCACGCCAGCAAGAAAATCACCCACGCGCTGCGCCGGTGCATCGTAATTGCTGCCGCCGAGCACAAAGGCCTGCGCTTCCAATTTGCGTTGCAGCTCAATACCTGCCAGCGGATGGCCCGGATAATCTCGTTCCGGATCTATCCCCACCACAATGGCGCTGTTGGCATTGCGCTCGTTGCGTGAATACTGACTCATACCGTTGGTGACCACGCGGCCTTCTTCTGACGCTGCGGCGACCACAGTCCCGCCCGGACACATACAAAAGCTGTAGACAGTGCGGTTGTTACTGCCGTGATGGACTAATTTATAGTCGGCTGCGCCCAATAACGGATGACCGGCGCTGGCACCATAGCGGCATTCGTCAATCATCGACTGGCGGTGCTCGATGCGAAAACCAACTGAAAATGGCTTGGCTTCGATATAAACCCCGCGCTGATACAGCATTTCAAAAGTGTCACGCGCACTGTGTCCAACCGCCAGCACCACATACCGGCTGTGCAATTCACTACCGTCGCTCAGCCGAACACCAGTCAGCTGCTCACCATCCCGCAGAATGTCGTCGACGCGGCTGCTAAAACGGATATCGCCACCCAGTTCGATGATGCGGGCGCGCATTTTTTCCACCATGGTGACCAGCTTAAAAGTACCGATATGCGGTTTGCTGACATACATAATTTCTTCAGGCGCACCGGCT
>Ga0209812_10002251_pt1 | contig 11768 bp, 9 predicted proteins | sample JI71714BDNA_FD_187502 | JGI IMG/M metagenome (GOLD analysis project Ga0209812, IMG submission 187502) | Wastewater effluent complex algal communities from Wisconsin, to seasonally profile nutrient transformation and Carbon sequestration -... | ecosystem: Engineered > WWTP > Effluent > Algae...
AGCCACCCCGCTCGTATACTTCATCTGAAATTTTACTGCAACTTAAAAAATTGAACACCGTGGGCAGCGTGCTTTACATTGCTGCACACCCTGATGATGAAAATACGCGACTGATTGCTTACCTCGCCAACGAAAAGTGTTTGCGCACCGGTTACCTCAGCCTTACCCGTGGTGATGGAGGACAAAACCTTATTGGCCCCGAACAAGGTGTAGAACTGGGGGTGATACGCACACAGGAACTTTTAGCTGCACGAAGAATTGACGGTGGTGAACAGTTTTTTACCCGAGCCTATGATTTCGGTTACAGCAAAACGCCTGAAGAGACGTTTAAAAAGTGGAACAAAGACTCGGTACTGAGTGATGTGGTATGGGTGATTCGCAACTTTCGCCCCGATATAATCATTACCCGCTTTGCTACGGATGGCAGCGGTGGACACGGGCACCACACGGCCTCAGCCATTTTAGCAGAAGAGGCTTTTGATGCAGCCGGAGACCCCAAACGTTTTCCTGAACAACTGCAACACGTAGAAGTATGGCGACCCCGCAGGTTGTTTTACAACGCCACCAACCGCTTTCGCGACCCCAATGCCGACATGAGTGCATTTATTAAATTGGATGTGGGTGGTTACAACCCGTTGTTGGGAAAAAGTTACGGAGAAATAGCCGCTGAAAGCCGCAGCATGCACAAGAGCCAAGGGTTTGGAAGCGCCAAACAACGGGGCGAATATTTTGAATACTTCAAGCCCGTTAAAGGTGACACAGCCGGACTGAAAGATATTTTTGAGGGGATTGATTTTACGTGGAAGAGGGTAGGCGCGATTGATGTGGCAAAACTACTTGACAAAACCATTCAGAATTTCAACACTGAGAAATCAGAAACATCTGTAAGGGCGCTCATTGAGTTTCAAAAGCAGCTTGGCGCAAATAAGAACGTTAATGCATCACAAGCTCGCTTTTTTGAAAACCTCTCTAGCGAATGTATTTTAGCCAGTGCCAAAGTTTTTATAGAGGCCGTCTCAACATCACCAACTTTTACAGACGCAATAAATTCTAGGGTAATTTGTATTAATCGTGGCGACCTTGAAATATATCGCTCTAAAAACGCCCCTGTACTTCTTGATAATATCAGTCAACACTACGCTTTCAGATATATTGACGTTTTTGACACCCCGAAACGCCTTCAAAAGAATTTTCTCGACACCTTAAGCGTATTCACAGAGGTCACTAAAATAACGCAACCATATTGGCTAGGTGAACAGCCGTTGGGTCTTTTCTCTGTGGGTAATCAACGATTAATCGGAATGCCAGAAAATGAATGGCCTTTTGTTTTATGTCAATTGTCGGTAAGCGGACAACGACTGATTGTGAAAAGAAAGGTTCAATACAAATGGGTTGACCCGGAGAAAGGAGAATTATATCGCCCGCTAGTGATTACTCCACCAGTTATGATAAACTTACCCGAAGATGTTTCTGTATTCGGAGAACCAACACCGAAACAAATCAAGGTGGTTATTAAGGCCGGGAAAGACAGTGTAACCGGAACGTTAAGCTTTGCCTCGTCCGAACAGATAAACACAATGGTTGTTGTGGAAGAAGACAAAACTAATCCGCAATTTGCATTAGCTAAATTAACCTCATTTAATATCTCTCCACTATCTTACAACTTTCAATTAGATAAAAAAGGGCAAGAGAAAGAATTTGTTTTCATCATCAGTGCTCCAAAAGAATCAAATGTTACAGGCTTGAAGTTCTTGGCTACTGTTAATGGAGTTGAGTATTCCAAAGGCATCAAAGAAATCAAATACGATCACATTCCCATCCAAACCTTATTTCCTGAAGCAGAAATAAAACTCATTCGTTTGGATGTAAAGAAAAAACTCAAGCGCATTGGCTACATACCGGGAGCGGGTGATGAGGTGGCACCCTGTTTAACACAGTTGGGTTATGAGGTAATCATGCTAACGGATGATGTGCTGGCCAAAGAAAACCTCAGTCAGTTTGAGGCTATTCTTACCGGTGTACGTGCTTACAACACCAATGAAAAACTACCTTCGTTCAAACAAAAACTGATGGATTACGTGGCCAATGGCGGCAATCTGATTGTGCAGTACAACACCAACAGTTGGGCCGGTCCGCTGAGCAGTGATATTGGTCCGTATAAATTTAAAATTACCCGCGAACGTATTACAGACGAAGAAGCGAAAGTAAACTTTGAATTACCCAACCATCCTGTGTTGAATACCCCCAACAAAATTACCGACAAAGATTTTGAAGGCTGGATACAAGAGCGCAGTATTTACCACGCAGGTGATTGGGACAGCAACTATGTTGCCCCCCTGAGCATGGCAGACCCCGGAGAAAAAAACAACAAAGGCGCATTGATTATTGCCAAACACGGTAAAGGACATTTTGTGTACAGCGGTTTGGTGTTTTTCCGCCAGTTGCCCGCAGGCGTGCCCGGGGCTTACCGCTTACTGGTGAACATGATTGAGTTAGGAAAATAGTGGATTAAAAAAATATACGGTTTAGAAAGATTACAAGGTTAGATTGCGAACACAACCTTGTCATCTTTCTAATCTTTTCAACCTTCAATAACCCATGCAAGAAACCCGCTGGAAAATTTGGTACACTGTTGTGGTAATGGCTTTGCTGGCAGAGGTGCTGCTTTTTTATATCTTTACTCATTATTTCTCCTAAACCAACCGCACATGAAATACATTACTTCTTTGATGCTGCTATGCCTGCTGTGTATCGCACAAAACACCCTTGCTCAACACCCGTCCTATGATAAACATCTGGCCGACTCTTTAGGTGCCGATGAACTGGGAATGAAAAAATACGTGATGGCTTTTCTGAAAAGGGGGCCTAACCGAAACCAGGACTCCGCTACGGCAGCTCAACTGCAAGCCGCTCACATGAAAAACATTGGCCGCATGGCCGACATGGGTAAACTCATTTTAGCCGGACCGTTTATGGACAACGGAGAGGTGCGCGGCATTTATGTTTTTAATGTGGCCACCGTTGAAGAGGCCCGTGAACTCACCGCCTCCGACCCCGCCATACAAGCCGGACGTTTGGTCATGGAACTGCACCCCTGGTATGGGTCGGCTGCTTTGTTGCTGGTAAATGGTTTACACAATAAAGTAGCGAAGAAGGGGTTTTAAATACTTTTAATCAGAATGATCAAAGAATACCAAGATAAGTGGTTGAGTTTGCGTGCATCTGTTCGAATGTCAATTGTCTTTACGGTTTTACTTGTATTCTCTCTCAAGTTGTTCTACAATTATGCTGACACAGACGACATGCTTTGGATTATTAAACCAACGGCAATATTCACCTCTGTATTTACCGCCCAATCTTTTCAATATATAAGCGGTGAGGGTTATTATTTTGCAGATAGCGATATCATCATCAATAAAAGTTGCTCAGGCATAGTTTTTCTAATGGTTGTAGTATGTTGCACTGCATTTTCTTGGGCCTCTTATACACATATAAAAGGGGGCTTTTCAATATGGGTTGTTCTGCTGGGAACCTCTTATCTTCTTACCGTTTTTGTGAACTCTTCCCGTATTATGTTAGACATGTTCCTGAAAAAAAATCTTCTTTTGCCTGTAAACGATTTCATCCACGAGGCTTTAGGAGTTGCCGTATATTTGATTTTTCTTTTTAGTTACTATCTTTTATTATATAGGTACTTTAATCGTCTGAATAAATGAAAGCCCTTCTTAAACCTTATTGGATTTTTGTTTTTATAAGTATGCCACAAGTGTTTTTGTTGCTCTTACTCAAAGACACCTATCAAATTGTTAAAACCCAAATTTCAGAAGATGGCATTGCATTATGGAATTTGTTTTTCGCATTGGAAATTTCTGCTATAGTTCTTATCTCTTTGTACGCCTTATTACTTCTTTACTTAAGAAAAAACACATCGCTCTATTTTGCATTGGTTGTGTTCGTTTTTTATGTCCCCTTAATTTATGTTTACATGAATTATGAGCAAACCATGTGTCCATGGAGCATACCCCGCTGGATGTTGTTGAGCGGAGAACCTTCCATGCTAATTTATAGTTTGCTCATGCCGGCCTTGGGCTATGCATTGTTTACGCTTGCTATAGCTTCAATGAAAAACAACCGCCTGGAACAACGGTTTCCTTCTTATATGGGTGTAATGGCTGTGCCTGTTTGCTGGTATCTCACCTTTGTTGTACTTATACCTCTTATACGAGATTTTGAATTTTATACAGAGGCACCCATGCACATGATTATTATTATCTTCATTACTTCAGTAATCATTTTTCTGTTCTTCATTATACGGGCAATATATTCTTTCATAAGCAAGCGTAGCGATAGGTATGAAAACAATGCCTTAATTGCAATACTGACAGGTCTTATTTTTCCCTTAGCCGGGCTAACTATAAACAGTGGTTTTGGCAACGATGGGTTCGGAATTTTTGGCGATTTCTCTCATCCCCTGTTTTTCATTCTTTGCCTGAGCAACGGTCTCATCTTAATTGTTCCTCAACAATCTAAAACAAAATATATCTGGCCGCATTTATTGGCCAAAATGGTTTTTTTGCCCTTCTCTTTGTACTTCTTTTTTGTGTTCCTGCCTTTTCTGCCACTATCTGTTTTTGCAATTTTCATTTTTGGATTAGGTATACTTATGCTTGCTCCTTTGTTTATCACTGTTGTTCACCTCAATTATATTTTTAAAGACATTCAACTGTTGAAAAGAACCCATAGTACCGCACTAATTTCTTTTGTTGCTATACTCTGCTTTTTAGTAATCCCCGTTCTTATTACAGTACAGTTTTATGCGGATAGAATAACCATTCATAACGCTTTAAGTGAATTATATGAGAAGAGTGCTTTAGAAGAGAGTTGTGATATAAATACACATCGTTTAGATCGCGTGCTTGAAACGATTGCAACAAACAAGTTGTCACGAAGAGACTTTGGGGCGAATACTCCTTACATAGACCCTTATTACAACTGGCTGGTGTTGGATAATATGAGCATAAACAATGCTAAGATGGACTTGTTAAGAGCTGTTTTTGTTGGTGATAGAAAGCCGCCTAAAGGGGATTTGTGGGTTGCCTCTTCTGCGTGTAAAGTCAAGCAGATAAAGCACAAAACTGTTTATGATACAAAGCACCGCCTTTTTAAAACAAGCGTGGAGCTCTTTATAACCAACACCGGAAGCGGGCAACAAGAGTTTGCTACCCGATTCTATTTTCCTAAAGACTACACCGTAAGCAACTACCATCTGGTGATTAATGGTAAAAAAGAACCGGGTATACTTGCAGAAAAGAAAACAGCTGAATGGGTATATAATCAAATTACAAGTTTCCGTCAGGACCCCGGTTTGCTTAGGTATTGCTCAACCGATAGCCTACAGTTAAATGTATTTCCCTTTGCTCAAAACGAAACCCGTGAAACGGGGTTTGAAATCCTGCATTCAGGAAACCTTATTCTCAACATTGATGGGCAAAAGATTGAGTTCACCGATTCTTTAAAAAACAACAAGACGCTTAAACCTATAGCAAAAGACTGCTTCGTTTACCTTCCTGCTGACTATATTTCTAGCTTGCCTCAGGTAAAAAGGAAACCATATTTACATATAGTAGTGGATTGTTCGGGTCATGGGTACCCGGGAGAGTCTCGACTACGAGGATCTGTAAGAGAATTGCTGCAATCAGAAAAAGAAATATCAGATAGTTGTGTAGTTACACTGGTTAACTACCAGATTAAACATACAAACCAATACAACCTGTTTTCAAAACTAGAGAAATTTAAACCGAGGGGCGGTTTCCGACTAGGACTGGCACTAAACAACATTCTCTTGAACAACTATATTAAACAAAGCAACCGTTTCCCGCATATTGTTGTGCTGTCTGATAATATTGAAAATGCAGTTTATGAAAACACACCAACAGCGCTTTCTCCTGAAAGAAATTACTTTACCTTTTACAGCAGCAACAAGTCAATGCGTTATTCTTTCAATGGTAACGAAATGCCAATATACTCAAATACCCTTGAGTCTGATTTTAGTGTGTGTAGTTACAAATTCAGAGATAAAACAGTTTATGTACCTAATGTTGGGAATGACTACTATTATTTTACACCAGAAACATCAAAAGAAAACCTTGAAAAGTCACTTAATGACCAAAACGGGGTAATGGTAATAAAAGCCCTGCAGAATTTTAGTGCTCTTTTCCCTCAGCACACATCCTCTTTATGGGTGAAAGAGCTGAAGATGTCTTTTGAAAGCAAACTGCTTACACCTAACACCGCTTACATTGTTACAGAAAACGAAGCTCAGCGTGAAGTGCTGAGACAAAAACAAAAGCAGGTGATGTCGGCTAAAAAATCAATGGACATAGAAGAAACGCAGCAAATGAGTGAGCCTTCATTTATTATATTTATTCTTGTCGGGATAGGCTTATTGGTAATTGTCTATTTCAGAAAAAAGAGAAAACTACTTCATGAGCAGCATTGATTGGATAGTACTTACCATTACCTTGATTGCCGTAATTTCTTACGGAGTTTACAAAAGCGCGCACGAGAAAAACCTCAACAGTTACTTTAAGAGCAACAACTCCATGAGTTGGTTTCTTATTCTGCTGTCCATTATGGGTACACAGGCCAGCGCCATTACTTTCCTCTCTGCGCCCGGCCAGGCATATACTGACGGTATGCGCTTTGTGCAGTACTACTTCGGGTTACCGCTCGCTATGGTGGTGCTGTGCATCACGTTTGTGCCTATGTACCATAAACTGAAAGTGTTTACTGCCTACGAGTTTTTGGAACAACGTTTTGATTTACGCACCCGCACACTTACCTCTGTTTTGTTTTTAGTTTCCCGCGGGCTTTCTACCGGCATAAGCATTTATGCGCCATCCATTATTCTCTCTTCTTTGTTGGGCTGGAACATATATTACACCAACATCATTATGGGTGGTTTGCTCATTGTGTACACCATCAGTGGCGGGGCAAAGGCCGTGGCCTATACACAAATGCAACAACTGTTTATTGTGTTTATCGGCATGTTTTTGGCCGGTTACATGATAGTGCATTTACTGCCTGATGGCATAGGCTTCTCAGACGCTTTGCACGTTGCCGGCAAAATGGGTAAACTCAACATTATCGAAACTAAAATTGATGTAACCGACAGCGCCTGGTGGAAAGATAAATACAACATCTGGAGTGGGGTGATTGGCGGTTTCTTTCTGGCCCTCTCCTATTTCGGTACTGACCAGAGTCAGGTTGGGCGTTACCTCACCGCTAAAGACATCAAAGAAAGTCGCATGGGCTTGCTCATGAACGGACTGGTAAAAGTGCCCATGCAGTTTTTGATTCTACTTATTGGTGCGCTGCTGTTTACTTTTTACATGATGTTTCAGTCGCCCGTGTTCTTTAACCAAAAACAACTGGACAAAGTATATGCCTCAGGTTGCGAAGACTGTGTGACCCAACTTAAAAAAGTGGAGGCTGAACACGATTCGTTGTGTACCGTTGGGGCTACTCAAACACGTTTGCTTATAGCTGCACAAAATAACAACGCTTCTACGGAGAGGATTCAACACGACTTACACACCACAGAAAAACAGAAAGCAGAAAAACGGAAAGAGGCCATTGCCCTCATCAAACAAGCCGACAAAACGGCTGATGTAAATGATACAAATTATATCTTTTTGTACTTTGTAGTACATCATCTGCCAAAGGGTTTGGTGGGTTTGTTGATAGCCGTAATATTCTTAGCGGCCTGGGGCAGCATTGCGGCAGCATTAAACTCCCTGTGCTCCTCCACCATCATTGACTTGTACCAACGTGTATGGGTGAAAAACGAAAGCGATACCCACTACTACAAGATGTCGAAATGGGTGACTTTATTTTGGGGAGTTTTCTGCATTGCTACAGCCATGTTTGCCTCTCAGCTGGGGAGTTTAATTGAGGCAGTAAATGTATTGGGCAGTATCTTTTACGGACCTATGCTCGGAATTTTTGTGGTGGCCTTCTACCTGAAAAAAATTGGTGGCAAGGAAGTGTTTTATGCAGCACTCGTATCACAAGCAACGGTTATAGGTGTTTACTGGGCAGATATAATTTCGTTCCTCTGGCTGAATGTGATTGGTTGTTTGGTGGTGGTGGTGGTAGCTAAATTTTTACAACTGATGAGCCTCCAAACCTCTGCTAGATAACCTCGTTTTTCTTCGATACTAAAAACAACCCCGCGAATGTTAACGCTCCGTTAATGAGCAGCAGTTCCAACCCTATCTCAAAAGAGCCGGTAAACATTTTCTGGTAGGTATCAATAAAGTAGCAGATTACGGGTGAGGCCAAACAAATAAACGGTACCCATTTATCGTTGAGCGACCTTTGGGTGATGAGCCCAAACGTAAACAATCCCAATAACGGACCATAGGTATAGGCTGCTACTTTCAAAATAACACCAATCATGCTATCGCTGTTAATCCATTTGAACAGTAACACAAACAACAAGAACACCACGGCAAAACTCAGGTGTACCCGTTGACGGATTTTTTGCTTCTGTTTATCGGTAAGTTTCTCGTTGCGTTGTATGCCCACAATATCCAGACAAAACGAAGAGGTAAGTGCCGTAATGGCCCCGTCTGCACTGGGGAACAAGGCCGAGATTAAGGCAATAATAAATATCACGGAAACCAACGGGGGCATGTGGTGCAAAGCCACTTCAGGAAACAACTTATCGCCCGTTACAGCAACCCCTGATTGTGCTGCATACAAATGCAAGAGTCCGCCCAGGTAGAGAAAAAGTGTAATCACCACCAGCATAATTACCGAGAGCGTGAGCATGTTTTTTTGTGAGTCGCCCAATGTTTTTACTGATATGTTTTTTTGCATCATTTCCTGATCCATACCCGTCATGGTTATGGTGATAAAGGCTCCGGCCAATATCTGTTTCAGAAAAAACTGTTTGCTTTGTACATCGGTTTTAAACACCTGCGTTAAACCCGCCTGCTCCATTTGCTGAAACCCGCTGAATAAATCCAGTTGTAGGTTGTTGAGAATATAGATGACACAAATAACCAAGCCGCCCAACATACAGGTAGTTTGCAGGGTATCGGTCCACACAATGGTTTTTACTCCACCCTCGTAGGTGTATAGTAAAATCATGATTAAAATAACCAGTGTGGTGACCCAAAAAGGCACACCAAAACTTTCGAGTATAGCATCCTGTAAAATTTTTACCACCAGATACAAGCGGGCAGTAGCTCCCAGTGTGCGCGATACAATAAAAAATCCAGCCCCTGTTTTGTAAGCGGTAAAGCCTAAACGGGTTTTGAGGTAATCATAAATGGAGGTAAGGTTGAGGCGGTAATACAATGGCAACAACACATAAGCCACCACAACATAACCAATAAGATATCCGATGGTGATTTGTAAATAACCGAAAGCATCTTTTCCCACCGCACCCGGAACGCTTACAAAAGTTACCCCGCTCAGCGAGGTGCCAATCATACCAAAGGCCACTAGCATCCAGTTGCTGCTTTTGTTGCCGATAAAAAAAGAATCGTTGGTGGAGTTGCGGGAAGTAACCCAGGCTACTGCCAGCAGAATTAGAAAATAACCCAACACAAAGCTGAAAAGTACTGCAGGTGACATGAAACAAAGTTACCTCTATAAACCAAACTGAAAACAAAAGTTATCCTGTGGTGTTGGGGAAATAAGACACCCAAAAAATCTATTGGCAGTTGTTCCCATACCTTTGAATAAAATAAACAGCACCACCATGAAAAATAAAAATCTTATCGGACTCGACACTAAAAAGTGCAAAGAACTCGCTGACGGGTTAAACGAACTGCTGGCCAACTACCAACTGTTCTACATAAATGCCCGCGGCTTTCATTGGAACATTGCCGGGGAAAAGTTTTTTGAGCTGCACATCAAGTTTGAGGAACTGTATACCGATGCCTTACTCAAAATTGATGAAATAGCCGAACGCGTACTTACCCTTGGCCACACACCCATGCACTCATTTACGTCTTATGTAAAAGCAGCACGAATCAAAGAAGCTCAAAACATAACCGATGGCAAAAAAGCGGTGAAAGAGGTGCTGAGTTCCTTTGAGGTATTACTTACTATTGAGCGCAGGCTACTCGAGCTCTCAGCTAAAGCCGGTGACGAGGGCACCAACTCCATGATGAGCGATTACATTCGCCAGCAGGAAAAACTGGTGTGGATGTACTCGGCTTCATTAAAGTAGTCCTGTTACACCGTTAATTTTCACTTCATCAAGCTTTCGTATTACCTGCGTTTGAGCGGGTTATCAAGGCCTCAACTCTTCTTTTGGCCGGTTTTGACCTTTTTCATCATCGGTGGTTTCAAAAGGTACTCAGGATTGTTAAATTTGCACCCTTAAGTACATTGTAGTATGGGAAGAGTTTTTGAAAAGCGCAAGCACAAGATGTTTGCCCGCTATGCCAAAATGAGTAAGGCTTTCACCAAGTTTGGGAAAGAGATTGCCATTGCTGTAAAAGCCGGTGGACCTGACCCGGAGGGCAACTCACGCTTGCGGGCCATTATTGCCAACGCCAAGGCTGTGAACATGCCCAAGACCAATATTGATGGTGCCATACAACGGGCCAGCACTAAACAGGACAAAGAGTTTGAAGAGGTAGTATACGAAGGAAAGGGTCCGCACGGTGTGGCCCTCATTATTGAAACCGCTACCGATAACCCCACGCGCACGGTAGCCAACCTGCGCAGTTATTTCAATAAACGTGGCGGGCAAATGGTAATATCGGGCAGTCTTGATTTTTTGTTTGACCGCAAGGGTATTTTTAAAATCAAGAACACCGGCATCAACCTCGAAGATTTTGAACTCGAAATGATTGACTTCGGTTTGGAAGAAGCAGAAAATGATGGCGAGGGTCACCTGATGTTATCTGTACCGTTTACTGATTTTGGTGCCATGCAAAAAGCACTGGAAGACCGGAAAATTGAAATTGTGAATGCTGAGTTGCAACGCATACCCACAACCTATGTAGAGCTCAATGAAACACAGGAAGAAGAGGTGGGCCGGCTCATTGAAATGATTGAAGAAGACGAAGACGTAACCAACATTTACCACAACATGCACTAAGCATGAACTTCCCCTCGCATCTTATTGAACAGGCGGTAAACGAGCTGGCCCGGTTTCCCGGAGTAGGAAAAAAATCGGCTTTGCGCATGGTGTTGTTTTTGTTGCGACAAAGTCCTGATGAGGTTAATCGCCTGTCCTCCTCGCTATCCACATTACGAAATGAAATAAAGTTTTGCAGCCGTTGCAACAACGTATCTGATGAAAACATCTGCCGCATATGCAACAGCGTTAACCGAAACAAAAAAATTCTGTGTGTGGTAGAAGATTTACGTGATGTGATGGCTATTGAAAATACAGGGCAGTTTAACGGACTCTACTATGTGCTGGGAGGACTCATTTCGCCTATGGACGGCATAGGCCCCGAGGCTTTAAACATAGATAAGCTATTGGCCCGCATAGCCGAAGAGAACATAGAAGAACTGCTGATTGCACTAAGCGCCACCATGGAAGGCGATACCACCACCTTTTACCTGTCGAAGCGGCTGAGAGAATCTCCCGTAAAATTAACTACTATTTCAAGAGGAATTGCCGTGGGCGGTGAATTAGAATATGCTGATGAGGTAACTCTGGGAAGGTCTATTATGAACCGGATACCGTATAGCGGGTAGTAACTACTCCACCGGCAACTGTACAAAAAAGGTAG
>Ga0209812_10002252_pt1 | contig 11764 bp, 11 predicted proteins | sample JI71714BDNA_FD_187502 | JGI IMG/M metagenome (GOLD analysis project Ga0209812, IMG submission 187502) | Wastewater effluent complex algal communities from Wisconsin, to seasonally profile nutrient transformation and Carbon sequestration -... | ecosystem: Engineered > WWTP > Effluent > Algae...
ATACCGGCACCCTCTTCGGCGGAGCGGCGATATTTCCGTTGCAAATGAACCTCTTGCTCCTCACCCTGGGGCGGCATATCGGGGTTGAGTTCGAAGGGCCGCCAGCGGACTTCAGCCGCGATTTCGCCCTCCAACTCGCCCAAGGCCTTGGTCAATTGCCCGTAACCGATCAGGCACCACGGGCACATGACATCGGAGTAGATATCGATGGTGAGCGTGCCGGTCACTTGTCGAGCCACCATGTCACAAGGTGATGCGCAATCGCGAAGGGGCGCGGGAAATAGAGGAGATCGGTGCCGCGCTCGCCTGCTGCGCGGGCTTCCTCCAACTCAGCCCGGGTAAACCAGCGTGCGTCTTCGAGTTCGGTGGTGTCGATCGTCAGTTCAGGATCATCCGCAACCGATGTGCAGCCGATCATAAGCTGGCTCGGGAAGGGCCACGGCTGGCTGGCGATGTACCGCACATCGCGCACCCGGACGCCCGCTTCCTCGTGAATTTCCCGCGCCACCGCTTCTTCGATCGTTTCGCCCGGCTCGACGAAACCTGCGAGCGCGGAATACATCTTGGGCGGAAAGCGCGGCTGGCGGCCCAGCAGCAGCTTGTCCTCATGCTCGACCAGCATGATCGTGACCGGATCGGTGCGCGGGAAGTGATCGGCGCCGCAATTGTCGCAATGCCGCTGCCAGCCGCCCTTGACCGGCTTTGTCCCGCCGCCGCAACGCGCACAAAACCGGTGCCGCGCGTGCCAATCGACAAGGCTGCGCGCCCCGCCATAGATCGCCAGATCGGGGGGTGAGAGCAGTTGCATCAGCTGCCATGCCGCGGGCTGAGCATAGGCCGGACCTTCCGCGCCCGCAGGCGGCACCGGGGCGAAATGCGCCTTGCCGTCCAGCATTCCGAGGAACACCAGCTCGGCATCCTCGGCCACATCAGCGAGGCTCCCCCACACCAGCCCGCCCGTATCATCCACGCCCGGCAGCAACCCATCGAGCAGCAGAACCCGCGCGCGCCAGTTCATCAGGCCCGCCAGCGCATCGTCATCCACACGGATATGGTCCGCCCGATCAAGCGGCGAGCCTGCGAAAGCCATCAAAGGAGCAGCGGCTGGCGCGTGCATCAGGCTGCCTTCTTCTTCGCGCGCATCCCCTTGAGATCGGCCTCCATCGCTGCGATGAATTCGTCACGGATCGGGTAGGCTTCGGACGGCATATACTGCGTCCACAGGCAGGACCGCAGATTGAGATCGAAATCGACCGCCGCCAAAGTGCCGGCAGCGCCGCCCCAGCCATAGGTCGATCCGTTGGAACGCCCGCCCGCACCGTGGCCCTCGCCCTCCATCCAGCTGCCGGTCAGATCGACCGTGGCAGGCAGGAGATTCGACGTGCCGACCCGCACTGCTTCCTCGCTCATCACGAACTTGCCGTCGATCCGGCCATAGCCCAGCAGCATCCGCAGGAAGCGGTCATAATCCTTGGGGCTCGACACCAGCCCGCCGCCGCCAGCCGGAACTTCGGGCGGATCAAGGAAGATCGAATTGGCCGCCGGATCAAGCGGGAAGACATTGCCGCCCAGCACGCCGATATTGTCGGTCAGACGATGCGCTTCGCTGGCCGGCACCTGCATCCAGGTGCTGGTCATGCCGCAGGGGTCGAAGATGCGCTTTTTCAGGAACGCTTCAAACTCCATCCCGCTCGCCACTTCGATCACCCGGCCAAGCAGGTCGATCGAGCAGGAATAGCTCCACTTGGTCGCCGGTTGATACATCAGCGGCAGTTCGGCCAACCGGTCAGCCCATGCGGCAAGGCCGGGTGCGGGGGTGACGACCGGGAAGCCCGGAATCGGCATCCGGCTGACCCGCCCGCCGACCAGACCCTGCTGATTGTAAGCCGCCTGAAGCGGCCCCTTGCTGATGATCTGGTAGCCGAGACCCGCCGTGTGCGTCAGCAATTGGCGGATCGTGATCGGGCTATTAGCCGGAACCGTATCCTCCAGCGCGCCCGCCGGATCGACCAGCACCCGCATATCGCGGAACGCGGGCAGAATCTCGGCCACCGGCTGATCGAGGCCCAGCTTGCCTTCATCGATCAGGATCATCGTCGCCATGCCGGTGATCGGCTTCGACATCGAATAGATGCGGTAGAGCGAGTTTTCATCCACCTGTTCCGGCTTTGCCAGAGACAGCGTGCCGCCGCCGACGGTGTGGGCGTGATCTTCCTGTCCCCAGCCGAAGGTCAGGAGCAGGTTTGCCAGCTTGCGCTCACCGACATAGCGCTTGGCCATTGCCGCAACCGTGGGCCAGTTTTCGGAGACATCATGAGCCAGCAATTGCCGCCCGAACGGCAAGCCGCTCAGCATGGCGGCACCGCCGAACAGCGCGCTATTGCGGAACAGCATACGGCGCGAAAGGGCGGGCAAGGCGATCTGGTTTGAAGGCATGGGGGCAGAATCTCCGAAACGGGGCTTGCGCCATGTCTGCGGCAGGTGACAGCGCGGGTCAATCGCGGGGGTTGCAATCGCGAGGTGTCTTGCCCATATAAGACACATGCTCAACGTCATTGCCTATCTCGTCGGCCTCATCAGTCTGGTGATCGTCATTCCGGCGCAAATCCCGTTCTTTGGCTGGGCGAACTGGTTCGCTTTGCCGCTGATCGTGGTGGGAATCATCATCGGCGCTTTGTCGTCGAAGGACGGCGGGCGAAACTTCTGTCTGGTCGTGCTGCTGATTGCAGGCGTGCGTCTGACCTTGGGCGGCGGTTTCTTCTAAGCTGTAGCCAGCGCCAACTGCGCAGCCTTGGCGAACAAGGTCGCCAGTCCCGTTTCTCCGATCTGGCTGACGGGCCACCACGCGCCTTCACCTTCCGGCTGCGCTGACGTTTCGATCGCCATCACCTCAAGGGTCAGTTGCGCATGGGTAAAGCCGTGCCGCACCGCGCCAATGCTGCGCCAGTCGCCCGTCAGCGGCACCTCGCCCGAACCATCCGCACGAGCGGTCCAGCCATCATCGGGCAACGCGCGCATTCCGCCTAGCATCCCGCTGCCCGGCCGGGTGACCAGCCAGACTTCGCTACCTGCGTTTCGGGTGATCCAGAAGGCTATCCCGCGCCGCTCCGGCACAGCTTTCTTGGCGGGTTTGACCGGCAGGCGCTCAGGCTCGCCGCGCTTGCGGCCTTCGCAGGCGCCGGAAAGCGGGCATAGGAGGCAGCGCGGCGACTTACTGGTGCAGACATGCGAGCCGAGGTCCATCAACCCTTGCGCAAAATCGCCCGAGCGCGCGTCTGGCGTGATCGTGTCGGCAGCCGCGCGGATCGCTTTTCGCGCCTTGGGCAGCGGTTCGGTTATTGCAAACAGCCGCGCCACAACCCGTTCGACATTGGCATCGACCACAACGGCACGCTGTCCGAAGGCAATCGCGGCAATCGCGGCGGCGGTGTAATCCCCCAGACCGGGGAGAGCGCGCAGTTCAGCCTCGGTCGCAGGAAAGCCGCCGAGGTCGGCCACTGCGCGCGCACACTTCACCAGATTGCGCGCCCGCGAGTAATATCCCAGACCCGCCCATGCCGCCATAACAGCATCATCAGACGCGCCAGCCAGCGCCTCCACGGTGGGCCAAACCTGCGTGAACTTGGCGAAATAAGGCTTCACCGCTGCCACTGTGGTCTGCTGAAGCATCACCTCGGACAACCACACCCGGTAAGGCCACGCCGGGTCATCGGGCAGCGCGCTTCCGGGCGGCAAGCGCCACGGCAGGTCGCGGGCATGGCTATCATACCATGCAAGCAAATCGTCGGAGATGCTGGCAGTCACGCCGCGCCTATGGCATGGCGGGCAGACCCATGGGAAGCTCGAAGAAACCTACGCCCAAGCCTTACACCCGCCCGCGCGGGGCAGGCGCGCGCGCCATCGGCGATCTCATGCCTGAAATCGGCCGCACCGCGTTCCGCCGGTTCGGGTTTGTGCAAAGCTCGGTCGTCACCCGCTGGCCCGAAATCGTCGGCGCGCAGCACGCGCGCGTGTGCAGCCCCGAAGCAATCCGCTTTCCGCCGGGAGAGAAGGCCGAAGGGATCCTCGAACTGGTGGTTGTCCCCGCCCATGCCCCGCTGATCAGCCAGGTGATTCCGGAGATCATCGAGCGGGTGAACCGCTTCTTCGGCTATCGCGCTGTTGCCCGGGTGAAGCTGCGGCAGGGCTCGGTGACGCCTCCTGACGACGGAAAAGCCGCCAAACCCCCGCCATCGCTCAAGCCGATCCCGCTGGAATTGGGCGACAGCTTGCGCGATATCGGCGATCCGGAACTGCGCACCGTGCTCGAGTCGCTTGCGCGCAGCCTCGGCAACAGCGAATCTGCTCGCACTCAGGATGACGACCCGCAATGATCAAGCCTCTTTTCCTTGCCGCGACAGCCGCTGTGCTGGCATTGGCGACCGGCCCGGCCGTCGCCCAGCAGGATCTTTCGCGCCCCGACAGCGCCTTCCAGGCGAAGGACAATCCCGGCAATTGGCAGAGCACGATCGCCCGGACCGATCGCGGCCACCTGATCGGCGACCCCAAGGCTGAAACCCGGTTGATCGAATTCATCAGCTATACCTGCCCGCATTGCGCCGATTTCACCGCGCGCGGTGAACCCGCGCTGGAAATCGTGTTGCTGATGCCCGGCAAGATCAGCCTCGAAGTGCGCCCGGTGATCCGCAACGCGATTGACCTGACCGTTACGCTGCTGGCCCAGTGCGGCGATCCCGCCGGGTTCAAAGGCCGCCATCAGGCGCTGATGCTTTCGCAGGCCGACTGGCTCGGCAAGGCGCGTTCTGCTCCGCAGACCCAGCAACAAATCTGGCTGCGCGGCGACAAGGCCGGGCGGATGAACGCTGCCAGCGCGCTCGGTCTCAGCGCGATGCTGGTGGCGCGCGGCGAATCGCAGTCAGCGCTCGATACCTGCCTGATGGACGATGCCGCGGCCAAGCGGCTGGTCGACAATGGCCGCGCCGATTACGCCGAACTCGCCGTAAATTCGACGCCGAGCTTTGCCATGGACGGCAAGCTGCTGAGCGAAGTCCATAGCTGGGAGGCGCTTTATCCTGTGCTTTCGGCCAAGTTCACCCCGGCTCCGGATGGAAACGCCGCCGGACCGGGCTGATCCCGTTGTTGACAGCCCTGACTTCCGGCGCTTGCTGCACGGGGGTGACAGGGGCTATCGTCCTACCTTTCGACCCGCCAAGGATGTCCTTTCCCATGACCGCTTCCCGCCTGCTTTCGCTTCCCCTGCTCGCTCTTGCCCCGCTGATGCTGGCTGCCTGCGATGATGCCGCCACTGCCGATGGCGCTGCATCGGGTGAGCCGCTGCCCGCGATTGCCGCGCCTGCCGGAACCCAGTGGGCCGATACGGTCGCCGTCACGCCTGAAGGCGGTTACCGGATCGGCAACCCCGATGCACCGCTCAAGCTGGTCGAATATGCCTCGCACACTTGCGGTGCTTGTGCCGGTTTCGCGGCAACCGGCAAGCCGGTGCTGAAGGACAAGTATGTCGCAAGCGGCGTCGTCAGCTTCGAACTGCGCAATCTGGTGCGCGATCCGATCGACCTCAGCATTGCGACGCTGGTTCGCTGCGGGGCGAAGGAGAACATGCAGCCGCTGTCCGATCAGGCCTGGGCCTCGCTTGAAGCGATCTTTGGCGCCGTGCAGGCCAACCAGTCGCTTTACGAAGCGGCCGCGAACCAGCCTGTCAATCAGCGCTTCGTTACCATCGCGCAGGCTGCGGGCCTGATCGACTTCTTCGCCGCGCGCGGCCTCAGCGCCGACCAGTCGCAGGCCTGCCTGGCCGATACTGCCAAGGTGCAGGCGATTGCCGACGCGTCGAACAAGCAGTCGGAAGAACTGAAGATCACCGGCACGCCGACCTTCATCCTCAACGGCAAGAAGCTTGACGTGACTCAGTGGCCGCAGCTTGAACCGCTGCTGAAAAGCGCGGGCGCGCGCTAAGGCCGACGGGCGGGGGCGAACGTCAGCCTGATGCAGATCCACCGGCTCAAGCTCAGCGGATTCAAGAGCTTCATCGAGCCGGCGGAACTGCGCATTGAACCCGGGCTGACCGGCGTTGTCGGCCCCAATGGCTGCGGCAAATCCAACCTGCTCGAAGCGATCCGCTGGGTCATGGGGGAAACCTCGGCCAAGTCGATGCGATCGGGCGGGATGGAAGACGTGATCTTCGCCGGCACCTCCACCCGGCCCCCGCGCGACTTTGCCGAAGTGGTGCTCCACGCCGAAGATGACGGCGGCGATGAGTTGGTCGTCACCCGCCGGATCGAGCGCGGCGCGGGATCAGCCTACCGCGTGAATGGCCGCGATGTCCGGGCCAAGGACGTGGCGCTGACCTTCGCTGATGCTGCAACGGGCGCGCATTCCCCCGCTCTGGTCAGTCAGGGCAAGATCGCGGCCGTCATCGCCGCCAAACCGGCCGAACGCCGTGCCATGCTGGAAGAAGCCGCCGGAATCGCGGGCTTGCACGTCCGGCGCAAGGATGCCGAGAGCAAGCTCAGAGGGGCCGAGGCGAACCTTGCGCGGCTCGAAGACCTGATGGCGGGGCTCGACGCGCAGATCGCCAGCCTCAAGCGGCAGGCCAAGCAGGCCGAACGCTACACTGAACTCACGGCGCGGATTCAGGCCGCCGAAGCCCGCCTGCTGTTCGCCCGCTGGCGCGAGGCTGCTGCTGCTGCCAAGGCCGCGCGCGCCGCTGCCGAAGCGGCCACTTTACAGGTTGCCGAAGCGCAGGCCGCTGTCGAAGTCGCCCAAGCCGAACAAGCCGCCGCTGCCCATGCGCTGGCTGATGCGCGCGACGAACTTACCGACCGCCGCGATGATGCCAGCGCGCACGGCCACCGCATGGCGGCGCTTGCCGAAAAGCTAGAGGCGGCCGAAACCCGCCTTGCCGATCTCGCCCGCCAGCAGAAGCGATTGGAGGAAGACCGCGCTGACGCCGACCGTTTGACCTCAGCGGCGGTCGAGGCGCTGGGACGGTTGACAGGCGAACTTGCTTCAAGCCGTGCTGCCGTCACCACCGCCGAAGCCGCCCGTCCCGCACTCGCCGACAAAGCAGAAGACCGCGAACGCGCGCACCGCGCCGCCGAACTCGCACTGGCGAAGGCGACCGCCGATCACGCCGGGGTGGAGGCTGAATGGCGCGTCGCCGAAGCAGCAATCGAGCAGGCGGAAAGCCGCCTCGTCCGGATCGAAGCCGAAGCCGCCCGCATCGCCCGCGCCCGCGCTGATCTTGCCGCCAGCGGCGATCCCTATGCCGATGTGATCGCCGCACGCGCAGCCGCCGAAGACGCCGCCAGCGAGGTCGCCCGCTTGCGCGGCAAGCTCGCCCAGGACCAGTCCCGCAAGGGCGCCTTGCAGACCGCCCGTGACGAAGCTGCAAGCGCACTGGCCGCAGCCCGCGCCGAACTCGCCGGGATCGAACGTGAGCACACCGCCCTTGCCCGTGACCGTGACGCCCGAGCCAAGCGGGAAGCGGGGCGGCAAGGCATGGCTACCGCGCTCGACCGTGTCAGCGTTGCGCCGGGTTACGAACGCGCGCTGGCCGCGGTGCTGGGGCGCGACGGCAAGTCGCCGCTCGGCGCGCCCGCAGCCGCACAGGATGGACGGTTCTGGACGGGGGCGACCGCTCCGAAGCCGGTCGCGGACAGCTTGGCTTCGCGGCTCACCGCCTGCCCCGATGAACTCGCCGCCCGCTTGGCGCTGGTGCATTGCGTGGATGCCGATGATGGCCGCGCGCTTGGCCCCGGCGAATGGCTCGTCACCCGTTCAGGCCACTTGCGCCGCTGGGACGGCTTTGTCGCCCGCGGCGAAGGCGCCGCCGAAGCGGCACAGCTTGAAGCCGCCAACCGCTTTGCCGAGCTCGATGCCGCCCTACCCCCCTTGCACGCCGCCGCCGCCGCTGCCGAGGCTGAGGACAAGGCAGTGCGTGAGGAGTTGGCGGGTCTGCAGACGGCTCTGGTCGCGCTGGAACGAGAGTTGGCAGGGGCAATCGAGGCTGAACGACAGGCGCTTCGGCAGCTCGATCAGGCCGAAGCCGCCAAGGAACGCCTGGCCGCCCGCCTCGCCGAACTTGCGGCAAGTGCCAGCGAGATCGAGGCGCAAATTGCCGGCGCAAAGGGCGAAGTCGAAACCGCCAAATCGGCCCGCGAACGCCTGCCGGCCCGCGATGCGGAACGCGCCGCGCTCGAAGCCGCGCAGACCAAGAACACCACTGCGCGGGCCGCCGTTCAGGCCGCTTTGGCTGAACTGGCCGCGCAGGATCAGGCCCTGGCCGTCGCGCGCGAGCGACTGGCCGCGCAAGCGGCCGATCACGCCGGGTGGCAGGCCCGCTCCAGCGATGCCGAACGGCGGATGGCCGAAACCTCGCGCCGGCTTGCGGAAATCGCCGAGGATCACGCAGTCCACGCCGCCAAGCCTGCCGCGCTCACCGCCGAGATCGAAGCAGGCGAGGCGACCCGCACGCGCCTTGCCACCGAGCTTGCCGCTGCCGATGCCGTCATGCGCGAGGCCGAAGCGCGCAGCCGCGCCGCCGACACTGCCCTTGCCGCCCGCACCGAATCCCTCGCACAGGCACGCGAAGCTCGCGCCAGCCTTGCCGCGCGGGCCGAGAACGAGGAATTGCGGCGCGCGGAAATGGCGCGCATCTCGGGCGAGCGTTTCCAATGCCCGCCACCGTTGCTGTGCGAACGCTTCGGCTTCAGCGAGAGCGATCTTGCGGCTGCCGCCGATGAATCCGCTGAGCTTGAAAAACTCACCGCCGCGCGCGAACGGATCGGCCCGGTCAATCTTGTGGCCGCTGACGAACTCGCCCGGATCGAGGGCGAACATGGCACCAGCGCACAGGAACAGGCGGAGCTGGTCGAGGCGATCGCCCGCCTGCGCGGATCGATCGGCAGCCTCAACCGCGAGGGTCGCGAGCGTCTTCGCGCCGCTTTCGAGGAGGTCGACGGCCACTTCCGTGTGCTGTTCACCCGGCTGTTTGAAGGCGGCCAAGCCCACCTCGCTCTGGTGGACAGCGACGATCCGCTGGAAGCCGGCCTCGAAATCTACGCGCAGCCGCCGGGCAAGCGGTTGCAATCGCTGTCCTTGCTGTCAGGCGGCGAACAGGCGCTGACGGCGACCGCGCTGATTTTCGCGCTGTTCCTCACCAACCCTGCCCCGATCTGCGTGCTCGACGAAGTCGACGCACCGCTGGACGACGCCAATGTCGAACGGTTCTGCGATCTGCTGGAATCGATGGTGCGCACAACCAAGACGCGCTACCTCATCGTCACGCACAACGCCGTGACGATGAGCAGGATGCACCGGTTGTTCGGTGTGACCATGGCGGAAAAAGGCGTCTCGCGCCTCGTCAGCGTCGATCTGGGAGAGGCCGCGCTTCTGGCAGCGGAGTAGCCTAAACTTCCAGCGCCGCCGCAAGTCTGGCACGCACCGCTTTCAGCCCTGCAGTGATCTCGGCCATGTCCGGCCCTTCAGACACCATAAGACGCACGCCGGGAGCCGCATCAGGTTCGGCATCGGCGCGGCGATCGCCACTGCGGCGGTCATCTCTGCGGCGGTCGAGATCGGATTTGCCCGAAGCGCGCAGCACTGCTTCGGCACCTTTGAGGGTGTAGCCTTCGCGGTTGACCAGCCGGTCGATCAGTTCAACCAATGCCACATCCGCGGGGCGGTAATAGCGCCGCCCGCCGCTGCGCTTGAGCGGTTTGAGCAGCGGAAATTGCTGCTCCCAGTAACGCAGGACGTGAGGCTTGATGCCGAGCGCTTCGCTGACTTCGCCGATAGTGCGCAGCGCGCCCTCGTCCTTGCCGTCATCGAAACCGGTCATCAAACCTCACCTGTTGGCATTACCCTTTGGCAATGCGTTCCTTGAGCAGTTGGCTCGCGCGGAATGTCATCACCCGGCGCGGCGTGATCGGCACTTCGATCCCGGTCTTGGGATTGCGGCCGATCCGTTCATTCTTGTCGCGCAGCACAAAGCTGCCAAAGCCCGAGATTTTGACGTTTTCACCCTTCGCCAGAGCATCGCTCATCTTGGCGAGAATTGCCTCGACCATATCGAGAGACTCTGCTCGGCTGAAACCCATCTTGCGGTTGATGGTTTCCGCCAGATCGGCGCGAGTCAAAGTGCCAACCGAACGCATCATGCGTATTCTCCTTGCCGGCGCGACCCGAAAGAAGATCTGCAACTTACCAATTTTCTACGCATTTGCAACGTGATGCCGCGCAGAATGTTGTGTTTTCAGCAATTGTGTTAGCGATTGGGACGAAAGTCACGAAAGCGCTTCACATCCGGATCAGGCTTGCCCCCCAGGTGAAGCCGCCGCCCATCGCCTCCAGCATGACCAGATCGCCCGGTTTGATCCGCCCGTCCTTGCGTGCAACATCCAGCGCCAGCGGCACCGATGCAGCCGAGGTATTGGCGTGGCGATCGACTGTGACAATCACCTTGTCCGGCGAAATTCCGAGCTTGCGGGCGGTCGCGTCAAGGATCCGGGCATTGGCCTGATGAGGCACGACCCAGTCGATATCCTCGACTGAAACTCCGGTATCTTCAATGACTTCGCGCAAAACCTCCGCAAGGTTCACAACCGCGTGGCGGAACACTTCCGGCCCTCTCATGCGCACATGACCGACCGTTTGCGTGGTCGACGGTCCACCATCGACATAGAGCAGATCGTGGCACGAACCATCGGCATGAAGGCGCGCACCAAGGATACCCGGTGCGTCAAGCCCGGCGTTTTCGGCAGAGGGCGCTTCCAGCACCACGGCCCCGGCCCCGTCGCCGAACAGCACGCAGGTGGTGCGATCTTCCCAGTCGAGGATGCGGCTGAAGGTTTCCGCGCCGATCACCAGCGCGCGTTTTGCCATGCCGGTTTTCAACAGCGAATCGGCCACACTGAGCGCGTAGAGGAACCCGGAACACACTGCCGCGACATCGAACGCGACGCCGCCGTTGCAACCGAGCGCGGTCTGCACCTTGGTGGCGGTGGCAGGGAAGGTGTTGTCGGGCGTTGCCGTGGCCAGCACGATCAGCCCGATGCTCGACGCTTCGACCCCGGCATCCGCCAGCGCCGCACGGGCTGCTGCTGTGGCAAGGGTGGCGGTGGTTTCATCGGCTTCAGCAATATGGCGCTGGCGGATGCCGGTGCGCGCGACGATCCATTCGTCCGAAGTATCGACCCGCTCGGCCAATTCGGCATTGGTCACAACCCGGCGGGGCAGCGCTGATCCCGTGCCAAGGATGCGCGAACCGATCACGCCACCTTGAGTCACGCGGGGGTCTCGCTGTCCCTGGACGCTGCGCCGCGGCCGTTCTTGCGGAGAGTCTCTTCGCCCAGTTGCGACAGATCATGCGCAATCCGTTCGGTCAGCTTGTTTTCGAGCAGGCGCGCGGTCACCGCGACAGCGTGGGCCACACCCTTGGCCGTGGCGCTGCCGTGACTTTTGACCACCACGCCATTGAGGCCGAGGAACACCGCGCCGTTGTGGTTATTGGGATCGAGGTGGTGCTTCAAAAGCTCGGTCGCCGGACGCGACACCAGAAAGCCGACCTTGGAGCGCAGCGAGGAGGTGAAGGCCTGACGCAGCAGATCGGTGACGAACCGGGCCGAACCCTCGATCGCCTTCAGCGCGATATTGCCCGAAAAACCGTCGGTGACGACCACATGGGTTTCGCCGCGGTTGATCTTGTCGCTTTCGACGAAGCCATCAAACTGGAGCGCCAGCCCGC
>Ga0209812_10002254_pt1 | contig 11755 bp, 15 predicted proteins | sample JI71714BDNA_FD_187502 | JGI IMG/M metagenome (GOLD analysis project Ga0209812, IMG submission 187502) | Wastewater effluent complex algal communities from Wisconsin, to seasonally profile nutrient transformation and Carbon sequestration -... | ecosystem: Engineered > WWTP > Effluent > Algae...
TCCCCGAAGCCCTGGGAAAGGCGGCACTGCGCAAGGCCAGCACCCGCGCCATGTCTTCACGCCCATGTGCGAGCCGCGCCACCAGTCCGCCCTTCCGAATTGGCTGCACGCCCTTTTCCCCCACGCCTCGCTGCCCTAGATTGCAGGTCAAAGGAGACCCTCATGGACAAGATCGTCAAGACCGATGCCGAATGGCAGGCCCAGCTTTCCGACCTCGCCTTCAAGGTCACGCGCAAGCATGCCACCGAACGTGCCTTCACCCATGACGATTTCCCGAAGGACCCCGGCACCTACCGCTGCGTCTGCTGCGGTGCGCCGCTGTTCGACCAGGCCACCAAGTTCGACTCCGGCACCGGTTGGCCCAGCTTCTATGCGCCTCTTGATCCCGAAATGGTGGGCGAGAAATCCGACAACAGCTGGTTCATGCGGCGCACCGAGGTGCATTGCAACAAGTGCGAGGCGCATCTGGGACATGTCTTCCCGGACGGTCCCCGCCCCACCGGCCTGCGCTACTGCATCAACGGAGTCGCTCTGGCCTTCGATCCGAAGGACTGACCGCCTCAGTCGATGATGTCGCCCGCCTGGATCCGGCCGAAGCTGCCAAGGATCTGCTGGATGAAGGACAGGCCCTTCACGTTGCTCTCGGTCACGCGGCGCGAAATCTGGACGACGCGGCCGTCCTCCAGCCCGTAACGCGCGACGTTCTCGACCGTGCCGGCCTCGTTGAAGGTCACGGCCAGCACCTGACGGTCGATCTCCTGCGGGGCGCGCGGGCCGAAATGCTTGTAGCGGCTTTGCACGTAGAACCAGCCGACATCGTTCAACAGGCCCGAGGTGGACGGCCGGCCGATTTTCTGGCCCACGGTCTCACGCGTGTCCTTGCCGACTTCGACAAGCGCCAGCTCGTCTTCCGACGGCACGTAGCCATGGTTGCGATAGACCGGAGAGCAGGCCGCGACCGATGCCACCAGCACCAGCATGAGGCAGTGTCTGCGCGATACCTGACGGGCCGTCAGGAACGACCGCGACAACCGGAAATCTGCCATGCCTGCCCTCACGTCCCGCTGATGCGCCAACTGCCGAAGCGGGTTCTTCAAAACCCTTGGCAATCGGGATAACAGACTAACAGGCCCTTGCACAAGAATGGAACGCCGCACCCCGGGCCACGGGAGCGCGGCCCCAGGGAAAGCCCAGGATGACTGAAACTGCCACTCCCCGCCCCACCCGCTTCCGCACCGGCGGCCTCAGCCCGCGCAAGCCGACCCGCTTCTCCTTTCGCCCGGACCGCGACGAACGCGCCGCGCTGGCCGGGGACCTCGGCCTTCTTGCGCTGCATGCGCTGGATCTGACCGGAGAAATCCGCCCCGTCGGCAGGGACGAACTGCTGCTGGAGGCGACGTTGACCGCTGCAGCGGATCAGGCCTGCGGCGTTACCCTTGCCCCGGTTGCAGCCAAGATCGCGGAAACCGTCCGTCGCCGCTATGTCGCGGACCTGACCACTCCCGAGGGTGACGAGGTCGAAATGCCGTCCGACGACAGCGTGGAACCGATGCCCGATGTGATCGACCTGTCCGAAATCGCGGCCGAAGCCCTTTCGCTTGCCCTGCCGCTGTACCCACGCGCACCGGGGGCCGAATTTGCACAGGCCTTGCATGCAGGCGACGGCGTGACGCCGCTTTCGGACGCTGATCTGAAGCCCTTTGCAGGGCTCCAGGGCCTTGCCGCGAAGCTTGGGGCCAAGGATGAACCTCCGACGGAAGACGGTGGGTGAACTCCCGCACATACCCATATTGCGCCTGCGAAAAGGGGCTTGCGCCGCCCGGGAATCCGAGTATGTTCCGCGCCTCATTCAAGCTGTGAAACAGCATCCGTAGGCTATTGCCCAAGGGGGCGGTAACGGGTCTGAATCACAAAGGAAATCCGGGGCACATGTCCCCACTGCCCGAGGTTGAGACATGGCTGTCCCGCAGAACCGCACCACGAAATCCCGCCGCAACATGCGCCGCGCGCATGACGCTCTGGTTGCCGCGAACCCGAACGACTGCCCGAACTGCGGCGAGCTGAAGCGTCCGCACCACGTGTGCAGCTCTTGCGGCCACTACGATTCGCGCGAAGTCGTCTCGCTGGCACGCGAAGTCGACGTTGACGAGGACGCGGCGTAAGCCACGCCTCGCGCGCTGACAATGGCCACCGGACCCGAGTCTGCGTCTTCCACGGCCTTCGAGCGTGTAGTCATTTCAGTTGACGCCATGGGTGGCGATCGCGGGCCGGCAGCTGTCGTTGCCGGCTTGGCTGATTCAATTGCCCAGCATCCCCGTCTGGACGTGATCCTGCACGGCAACCAGCCCGTGCTGGAGCCGCTTCTGTCGCGCCATCCCGAACTTGCGTCCCGCGTGACCCTGCGCCACGCCGACCGCGTGGTGACGATGGAGGACAAGCCGGCCCAGGTCATGCGCCACGGGCAGGGCACCTCGATGTGGTCAACCATCGACGCGGTCAAGGAGGGCGAGGCGGCAGCGGCGGTGTCCTGCGGCAATACCGGCGCCCTGATGGCAGTGTCGATGCTGCGGCTGCGCAAGTTGCCCGGCGTGAACCGCCCGGCCATCGCCTGCCTCTGGCCGTCACGCAATCCCGGCGGGTTCAACCTGATGCTGGACGTGGGCGCCGATGTGAAGGCCGAGGCCGATGACCTCCTGCAATATGCGGTGATGGGCGCATCCTATGCCCGAAACGGTCTCAATCTGGCGCGGCCTCGGGTCGGAATCCTCAATGTCGGTACCGAAGAGCACAAGGGTCGGGCCGAGTTGAAGGAAGCGCATGACCGGATCCCTGCCGTCGCCGCGGTCAGTGATTTCGATTACGTGGGATTTGTCGAAGGTGGCGACCTGCCATCAAGCCGTGTCGATGTGATCGTGACGGACGGCTTTACCGGCAACGTCGCGCTGAAGACCGGCGAAGGCACCGCGAAGCTGATCGCCGATTTCCTGCGCGAGGCCTTCGGGGCGGGACTCCTGTCGAAATTCGCCGCCCTTCTCGCCCTGAACTCGCTGAAGCGCCTGCAACGCAGGATTGATCCGCGTCGGGTGAACGGCGGCGTGTTCCTCGGGCTCAACGGGACCGTGGTCAAATCGCACGGTTCGGCCGATGCCACGGGGGTCGCCGCCGCCATCGGGCTGGCCTATCAACTCGCACAAGTCCGTTTCCTGGAACGCCTCGCGGCCCGGGTTGCATCCGCCGAAGCCGCGGGGCAGGATGCCGACGCAATGGGGGCCGCAAAGGCCGGGACCGGGAGCAATCCGACCGAATGACGATACGCGCCGCAGTCAGGGGCGTCGGGCACTACCTGCCTGACCGCGTCGTCCCCAACTCCGAATTCGAAGCCATCGTGGATACTTCGGACGAATGGATCCGGTCCCGCTCGGGGATCGAGCGTCGCCATTTCGCTGCCGAAGGTCAGTTGACCAGCGATCTTGCGACCCGGGCAGCCCGCGCAGCACTTGCCGACTCCGGGATCGAAGCCAGTGAGATCGACGCCATCATCGTCGCGACCTCGACCCCTGACCTGACCTTCCCCTCGGTTGCCACCATGGTGCAGAACGCACTTGGGATGACCAAGGGTTTCGCATTCGACGTTCAGGCCGTCTGCGCCGGATTCGTCTTCGCCATGGCCAACGCCAACGCACTCATCCTCTCCGGTCAGGCGACCCGCGTCCTGATCATCGGGGCCGAGACCTTCTCGCGCCTGATGAACTGGAAGGACCGCGGCACCTGCGTCCTGTTCGGCGACGGCGCCGGGGCGGTGGTTCTGGAAGCGACCGAAGGCACCGGCAGCACGGCTGATCGCGGAATTCTGGCGACCGACCTCAACTCGGACGGGCGCTACAAGGACATCCTCTATGTCGACGGCGGCACTTCGACCGGGACCACGGGCCACCTGGTGATGGAGGGCAAGGAAGTCTTCCGCCATGCCATTGAAAAGCTTGCGGAAACTGCGCATACCGCCTTGGACAAGGCGGGCTTGACCAGCGAGGACGTGGACTGGATCGTCCCGCATCAGGCCAACATCCGCATCATCGAAGGCACCGCCAAGCGCATGCAGGTGCCGATGGATCACGTCGTCGTCACCGTGCAGGATCACGGCAACACCTCTGCCGCATCGATTCCCCTTGCCCTGTCCGTTGGCAAGGCCCGTGGCCAGATCAAGCCCGGCGATCTGATCGTGACCGAGGCGATAGGCGGCGGCCTCGCCTGGGGTTCGGTTGTCCTGCGCTGGTAAACGCCTTTAACCACGGTCCCCAAGTGGTTGATATTGACTCGTAAATCCATCCGGCCCATCCTCGCCCGACAAAATGCTCACGGGGGGACGAGATGAGCGAGAAGACCCTGACCCGGATGGACCTCAGCGAAGCGGTTTTTCGCGAAGTGGGCCTCAGCCGCAACGAATCTGCCAATCTCGTCGAAGCGGTGCTGCAACACATGTCCGACGCGCTTGCCTCTGGCGAGACGGTGAAGATCTCTTCCTTCGGCACCTTCTCGGTCCGCTCCAAGACGGCCCGCGTCGGCCGCAACCCAAAGACCGGCGAAGAAGTTCCGATCTCGCCCCGCCGCGTTCTCACTTTCCGCCCGTCGCACCTGATGAAGGACCGCGTGGCCGCCGGAAAGAAACGCTGAGAAAGGCTAGCGGATGGACAAGTCGCCAGACGCCTTCCGCACGATCAGTGAGGTTGCCGAGTCTCTGGATACCCCGGCGCATGTGCTGCGTTTCTGGGAAAGCCGGTTTCCGCAGATCAAGCCGGTCAAGCGGGCCGGGGGGCGTCGCTATTACCGCCCCGCCGATATCGCACTCCTCACCGGGATCAAGCGGCTTCTCCATGACGAAGGCCTGACCATCCGCGGTGTTCAGAAGATCCTGCGCGATCATGGCGTGCGCCATGTGGCCGGACTGACGGACGATTCGGTCAGCCTTGACGGACTGGTGGCAGACACGGCCGCAGCCGACCTTGCCCCGTCGGTCGAAGAGGATGTGCCCGAAGCCGACTTCATCGCGATCGAGGATGACACGCCCGAGGTTGCCCCGACACCGCCCCGGCCCCGTGCAAATCCATCCACCCCCGCCGAGCAGCCGGTCCTTCCGCTGTTCGACATGCCCCCCGCCCTCTCTCGGGGCGAGCCTGCCGCCGCCGCCTCCCCTGCCCCGGCAAGGAAGCCCACGCTGAGAAGCGACACGACTTTTGCCAGCCTGATCAGGGGATTGCCGCGGGGCAGCCTGCGGGACAGCCAGGCGAAGCTTGCGGAGCTGGCCCGGCGGCTGACCGCGTTGCGCGCACGGATGGCTGACCGTGCCGAAGGCGGCAATGGCTGACTGCGGAATGCGCTTTCCTGCTTGCACCGGCCCGGAATACCGGTATGTATCGCCCCGTGTCGGGCCGTAGCGCAGCCTGGTTAGCGCGTCCGTCTGGGGGGCGGGAGGTCGAGAGTTCGAATCTCTCCGGCCCGACCATCGAAAACCCGCCCGCCTGCCAACCGGCAGTGCGGGCGGTTTCACATCCAACCGTCGCGGGGACGCCATGACATCCGGAGTTCTGCCCGCACAGGCCCTGCGCCAGCTGATTGCCAACGGTGCGCTGGCCGCCTCGCCGGCGATCCGGGATGACCAGATCCAGCCTGCAAGCCTGGACCTGCGGCTTGGTCCGGTCGCTTATCGCGTGCGCGCCTCGTTCCTTGCCGGCCATGGCCGATCGGTGCAGGACCGGCTGGAGGAATTCACCATGCACAAGGTGAACCTCGCCGAAGGCGCGGTGCTGGAGAAGAACTGCGTCTACGTCATACCCCTGGCGGAGCGTCTGGCGCTTCCGCAGGGCGTGACCGCCGTCGCAAATGCGAAAAGCTCGTCCGGTCGCCTTGACCTTCTTACCCGCACCATCACCGACGGCGGCACCGAATTTGACCGCATCCCCGAAGGCTATACCGGCCCCCTCTATGCCGAGGTCTGCCCGCGCAGTTTCTCGGTCCTGGTCCATGAGGGCCAGCGCCTGAACCAGATTCGCTTTCGGCAAGGTCAGGCGACCTTGAGCGATGCCGAACTGACGGCACTTCATGCCGCCGAACCGCTGGTCTCCGGCGAGGCGGTGATTTCCGAGGGCCTTGGTTTCTCGGTCGACCTCAAGCCTGCGACGGGCACCCTTGTCGGATATCGGGCGAAGCCGCATACCGGCGTCATCGACCTTGACCGGATCGGCTTCTACCCTGCCTCCGACTTCTGGGAAGAATTGCACGCCCGCGACGGTCGCCTCATTCTTGATCCCGGCGCTTTCTATATTCTCGTCAGCCGCGAGGCGGTGACGATCCCGCCAGACTTCGCCGCCGAGATGGCGCCCTATCTCGCCATGGTCGGCGAATTCCGCGTCCACTATGCCGGCTTCTTCGACCCCGGTTTCGGCCACGCCGCCGCCGGAGGTGCAGGGTCCCGGGGTGTGCTGGAAGTGCGCTGCCACGAGGCGCCGTTCGTGCTGGAGCATGGGCAGGTCGTGGGACGCCTGGTCTACGAACGCATGTCCGAACGCCCGGAAACCCTGTACGGAGCGGGGATCGCGTCGAATTACCAGGGTCAGGGCCTGAAGCTGGCCAAGCAATTCCGGACCACCTGACGCGGTTTTCGTGCTAGTCTTGCTGCCAGACCCACCCCGCAACAGGGGGCACCGATGCGGGTTCTTTGGATGCACGGACTGGCGATCTGCCTTGTCGCGATCGGAGCGGCGTCTCCGGTTGCGGCCAATCGCCTGACGTTCGAGGTCTGGCCTGACGCCTCGCCCGACCACGTCGTCTCCTGCACCTTCGCGCTGTCGGATGGCTGGATAAGCCTTGTTCAGGTCAAAGGCGCCGGAATGCCGGGGCCGGAGCCGATGCGCTGGCGTGCCACTCCCGCCGAGATGGAGGCCCTGTCGCACAGCCTGCAGGCCTTCGTTGGCGGCACGCTCGGCTCGGTCGACCCCTATTCCGCCCGTCAGCCCCCCGCGCCCTTCACGTCCGTCACCTGGATGACCCGACTGGACGACAGTCTGGCGACGGGCCTCTACATTCAGCCGGGCCTCGCCCTACCGGATGCCCTGTCGGACACGCTTGCCTCACTGGGCCTTGATCGCCCCTGCGGCGCTATCGCCAAAGCCGACGAGTGACCTTCTGCACTTCCCGCGCCCGGTCGGCCAGGTCACGGGCCTTCTTCGCCTGGTCGCGCTCCTCCGGTGTCATCTCCGCTTCGGGCTTTCCCCGGCGCGCGGCGTAATCCACTCCGGTGTTCACCGCGCTGCGGATGAACATCTTGACCAGCATGTTGAAAAGCCCGTTCAGGTCCATCGGCAGCTCTCTCAGTCCTCGAACAATTCGCTTTGCCCGGTGGTGGCTTCGTCGTCGTCGTCGCTCGCACCAGCCTGTCCGGGAAGCGGCCTGGAGTCCAGCAGCCCCGCCGCGCGCAGCTCTTTCAAACCCGGCAAATCACGGGCAGATTCCAGCCCGAAGTGATCCAGGAACCCTTCCGTCACCACGAATGTCACCGGCCGCCCAGGTGTCATCCTGCGCCGCCCCAGCCGGATCCACTCCAGTTCCATCAGCTGGTCAATGGTGCCCCGGCTGACGGCAACGCCCCGGATTTCCTCGATTTCCGCACGGGTGACAGGCTGGTGATAGGCAATGATCGCCAGCGTCTCGATCGCCGCGCGCGACAGCTTCCGGGTCTCCACCGTCTCGCGGCGCATCAGGAAGCCAAGGTCGGCCGCCGTGCGCATTGCATAGGCATCGCCCACCCGGACAAGGTTCACCCCGCGCCCGTCGTAGCGCTTCTTCAGATGCACCAGCGCCTCGGCCGGATCTGCGCCATGCGGCATCCGCGCGACCAGTTCGGCCAGCGTCACCGGGTCCGCACTGGCAAACAGGATGGCCTCGACCATCCGCTCCTGCTCGCCCATCGGCGGGGCGTCGAACAAGCTTTCCTCGGTATCTGCTTCCATCACCCGTCCTTCCGGCGCAGCTCGATGGGGGCAAAGGTCTCGCCCTGCCGCAGCACCACCTGGCCCCGCTTCGCCATCTCCAGCACCGCCGCGAAATGCGCCGCCAGCGACGACCTCCTCGCCATCGGTGTCCCGTCCCAGCCATCGGGCAGGAAACTGACCAGAGTGGCCCAATCGCCCACGTAACCGATCAGCCCCCGCATCCGGTCCAGCGCCTGCTCCATCGTGTAGACATGCTCGCGGTCCAGCACAAAGGGTCGGAACTCGTCCTTGGTGCGGATCTGCGCGTAGGCCCGCATCAAGTCCAGAAGCGTCGCCGTGTACTGCACCTTGCGATGATGCGTCAGGTCTTCCGGCACCCCGCGCGCAAAGAAGTCCCGTCCCAGCTGGTCCCGTCCCATCAGTCGCGCCGCCGCGTCGCGCATTGCCTGCAAGCGTTCCAGCTGGAATGCCAGATGCGCCGCAAGGTCCTCGGCCGACGGCCCCTCGTCGCCCGGTTCGGGAGGCAGCAACAGCCGCGACTTCAGGAAGGCAAGCCAGGCCGCCATCACCAGATAGTCGGCCGCCAACTCGATCCGCAGGGTCCGTGCGCGTTCCACGAAACCCAGATACTGCTCGGCCAGCTTCAGGACCGAGATCTTGCGCAGGTCGACCTTCTGCGTCCGGCTGAGAGTCAGAAGCAAGTCCAGCGGCCCCTCGAACCCGTCCACATCGACGATCAGCGCCTCGGCGGCCAGCCGGTCCTCGGGCGAGATGCGTTCAGGCTGCTCCCAGTCCTCCTCAGCCATGCGCCAGCTCTGCCAGTGCCGCTGCCACGTCCACCGTCGGCGCGCGGCGTGCCGCAACAGCCGCCTCGGCCCGCGCCAATGCCGCAGGCCCCATCGCCCCCGCAGCGCCCGCCACTTCCATCATCTCGCCCAAGTCGCCCTTGCAGTGCAGCGCGATGTCCACCCCGGCCGCAATCGTCCGCGCCGTGCGGTCCGCCAAGGTCCCGGCCAAAGCCTGCATGTTCAGGTCGTCCGACATCAGCAATCCCTGGAACCCGATCTCCTCGCGGATCACCCGGATCATCCTGGGCGATTGGGTCGCGGGCCGTTCCCCGTCCAACGCCGCAAAGACCAGATGCGCCGTCATCGCCATCGGCAGATCATTCAGCGCCCGGAACGGCGCAAAATCCACCGCCGTCAGTTCCCCATGCGAGACAGCCACGGTCGGAAGATCGTGATGCGTGTCCACATGGGACAGGCCATGCCCCGGCATGTGCTTCATCACCGGCAGTACGCCGCCTGCCATCAACCCTTCGGCCACCGCCCGCCCGATCCGCGCCACGGTTTCCGGGTCGCGACCATAGCAGCGGTTCATCAGGAAAGGATGCGTTTCCGGCCGGATCACATCCAGCGTCGGGATGCAATTCGTGTCGATCCCGACATCGGCCAGTTCAGCCGCAATCACCGACGCGCGCAGCCGCATCGCCCGCTCTGCCGCCTCAACCGACCCCGCACCGTCCACCATGTCCAGAGGAGGCGTCCACTCCCGCCAATGGGGCGCACGCAACCGCTGCACCCGGCCCCCCTCCTGATCGACCAACACCAAGGCATCCCGCCCCACGGCCTCGCGCAGTTCCGCCGTCAACCGCCGCACCTGACGCGGATCCTCGACGTTGCGGGCGAACAGGATGAATCCGAACGGATCAGCATCGCGGAAGAACTCACGCTCCTCGGGCAGAAGCCTCGTCCCGGCGCAGCCGAAGATCGCGGCACCCTGGCCGACGCTCATTTCTGGGGCACCGGGATGCAGATCGCATTCTCGGTCACGAACGCCGAGCAGAAACGGCGCGCATCATCCTCGCCCTCGAACCCATGCGCCCGCAGCCGATAGAAGGTACGCCCGCCACTTTCCGCCGGTTGCACCACCATGGCCTTCTCGGCCATCAACTCGCCAAAACGGCCCTGCAGACGCACCCACTCCGCCCGCGCCTCTTCCGCCGTGTCAAAGGTTCCGAACTGCACAAGGCGGGTGCCGGGGGTGATCGTCGAGGGGTCAACCTCGTTCGCCGCAGCCATGGCGATGGCTTCCGCCGGGACCGTTGCAGCCAGGGCCTCCTGGGCGCCGGGCCGGGCCTTCGGGCGCGGCGAGACGGTGATCGCCCCTTCCGGGGCAGGCTCGGCCAATTCGTCCATCAGGGCAACGTCATCGACAACAGCGGCTTCGCCGGGGATCTCGCCAAGTGCTTCGGCCAGGGCCGCATCGATAGCAACCTCCGTCGGGGTCGCACTCTCGGTCGGTGGCGCTGCTGCCAGGGCCAGGTCGGCATCCGCCGTAAGACCGGCCACCGGAGCCGATGCTTCGGACAGACCCGGCATCGGTGTCGCGCCGAGACCCGCGGTATCTTCGGGCGCAAGGTCCACCGGACGCGGCGCAAGAACCAGTTTTTCGGGAGGCGGTGCGGCGATGCCCACGGCCGCGACCGCGTTCACGGCAAGCCCCTGATGGTCGGCAACCTCGCCGCCCGGATCAGTCGGAGAAATCCGCATCGGTCCTTCCAGAGCCTGGATGACCGGCACCCCGTTCACATCACGGACCGCAAGATTGTAGCCCCAAACGCCCAGTCCGATCACCAGAGCAAGTGATGCCGCCGCTCCGGCGATGTTGATCGTCCGCTGCACCTTTGCTGCGGACAAAGCGTCCCGGGCACCGGGTCGCGACGCTTGCCTCTCTGATGAGAAGCCGCCGCCGAAGTCATAATCCGCGTCCGCCATCTGCTGCCCCTGCCTGCGAGGCGGTTGATCCACCCCTGCAATACGCCTCGTCTCCAGCGGGGCGCCGTTGGTCAGCGCATTTCCTCGACCGGAGTCACGCCAAGGATACCAAGGCCTGCGCAAATAACAACGCCCACGGCCCGGGCAAGGGCGATTTTCGCCGCAGAAATTGCGGTATCCGCCTGGAGGAACCGCAAGCTGTCGTCATCATTGCCCCTGTTCCAGAGCCCGTGGAAGTCGGAGGCAAGCTCATAAAGGTAGAAGGCGACCCGGTGCGGCTCGTGTCCCTTGGCGGCGATTTCGACCAGCCGGGGCCATTCGCCAAGCTTGCGGATCACTTCCAGTTCGGACTCGTGCCCCAGATGCGCAAGATGCGCGGCGGAAAGCGAGGCTTCGCTCACATCCAGCCCGGCGTCGCGGGCCTTCCGAAGGATCGAATTCACCCGGGCATTCGCGTATTGCACATAGAAGACCGGGTTGTCCTTGGACTGTTCAGTCACCTTGTCGAAGTCGAAGTCCAGCGCGACATCGTTCTTCCGGGTCAGCATGACGAAGCGGACCACATCGGGGCCAACCTCGTCGATCAGGTCGCGCAGCGTGACGAAGGTCCCCGCCCGCTTCGACATCTTGACGATCTGGCCGCCCTTCAGAAGCTTGACCAGCTGGATCAGCTTGATGTCGAGACTGACCCTGTTCTCCGACAGGGCGCTGACCACGGCCTTGAGCCGCTTGACATAGCCCGAATGGTCCGCCCCGAAGATGTTGATCAGCTCGTCGAAGCCGCGCATGACCTTGTTGTAGTGATAGGCGATATCCGGCGCGAAATAGGTCCAGCTGCCGTCCGACTTCTGCACCGGCCGGTCCTGGTCATCGCCAAACTCGGTCGAGCGGAACAGCGTCTGCTCGCGTGCTTCCCAATCCTCGGGTGCCTTGCCCTTCGGAGGCTCCAGCGTTCCCTGATAGATCAGCCCCAGGCCCTTCAGGCGTTCGATG
>Ga0209812_10002256_pt1 | contig 11748 bp, 7 predicted proteins | sample JI71714BDNA_FD_187502 | JGI IMG/M metagenome (GOLD analysis project Ga0209812, IMG submission 187502) | Wastewater effluent complex algal communities from Wisconsin, to seasonally profile nutrient transformation and Carbon sequestration -... | ecosystem: Engineered > WWTP > Effluent > Algae...
GTCGTGATTCATATCGGGAAGCGAAAAATCGAACCAACCTTTTAAAAGATTATCGCGTTCGGCTTGCGAAGCGTTTGGCGAAAGAAGCACCGAATTGTTAAAAGTATTTTGCGTAAAAGGCGGAAACCAATTTTCGAGCGGCGGATTTTTTGCCCAAGGATGTTTGAATCCGACGTGATTTGCAACTTGATCTTGAATGACTTTGATGCCGTTTTTGTGCGCCGTTTCAATCATTTCGCGCAAATCTGTGAATGAGCCGAAATGATTTTCCACGCCGTAATAATCAACCGCGCCGTAGCCGTGATAGCTCGTCATCGGACACCAAGGCTTGTCGCAAGTCGTGATTTCGTCCGAATTGTCATACCAAGGCGTGAGCCAAATTGCCGTGATTCCGAGTTCCTTTAAATACGGAATTTTCTGCGTAATTCCTTTAAAATCGCCGCCGTGCCAGCCTCGCGGATTGTTTTTGTCAACTTCTTTGTTATTCGCGCTGTCGCCGTCGGCAAAACGATCGGTCATTATCAGATAAATTACGTCGTCGTTCGTAATGCCTTGAAAATTCGTCTTTTTATCTAACGGCGCGAGAATTTCAAAGGGAATTTTTGTTTTTCCGTTTGCGGTCGAAACTTCAAATTCGTATTTTGCGGGTTTTGTTTCCGGCGCAATCGTTACATCAAAAAATAAATAATCAGCGCGGGAATTGACGCGAATATTCGAGATCTTCAGAGATTTATTTGCTGATGTAACCTTTGCGCTTTGGAAATTTTCGCCTCTGACTAAAAGACGAACAGGATTAATCGTATGATTTGCCCACCAATTCGGCGGTTCGATCTTAGAAACGGTCGGAGAATTATTTGCGAAAGCGGAAATTACCGTCAAAAAACAGAGAATTATTGATAAATGAATAGTTTTTCGCTTCATTTTTTTGCACGGATTTTTTGTTTATTTTAGCTTTAAAGATGAACCTCGTCATCTTCGTTTTCGAATATGTTTATTTCTCAGTTATCATCTTTTATCTCTTAAATATTAAGGAGAGTTAAAAATTTCACCTGCTAAATAGTTGTGAGATAAAAGATGATAACTGAGAATTTTGGAATTTGTTTGAAAACCACGAAATAAGAAGAAGCGAAAAACGCCGATTGCTAATCTTTTTGCTTTGCCGGTCAATTTTGAATCAACAATTATTGATTTTCGCCTTTGCCTTTCGATTTTTCCGAAATTTTCAAACAAATTCCGATAAAAGAACCGCCGAATAAATTACGGCGGTTCTTTTAAGTTTGATTAAAACTCCAAACGCAAGCCGAATTGAAGTTGACGATTACTATACGGGGAAGTTGAACGAATCGTTCCGAAGCCGGTAGCAGCGTCTGTGTTGTTATAGTCGGTATTCGGACTTCCGAGTTGCGTTTTGTTGAATAAATTAAATGCTTCCATACGGAATTGCAATTTAGCTCTTTCCGTAAAATTGAAGCTCTTCAAAACTCCCAAATTCAACTGGTAAGTCGAAGGCGAACGCAGAGAGTTGCGCTCCAAATTTCCGATGCCCGTCGTTACCGGCGTGAAAGCCGTGCGGTTCAAGTAACTTCCGTTTGTGCCGGTATATGGATCGCCCGAAACATTAACTAATCTGTTGTTGACGCGAACGTCGAACGGATTGCCGCTTTGAGCGCGGAAAATTCCGTTGAGTTGCCAACCGCCGATCAAATAATCCAATGCCTTCGGAATATCCGAACCGTATTCTCTGCCACGCCCGTAGGGAAGTTCATAAACGGTTTCAAATGAAAAAACATTCGGATAATCGAGTCTTGAAATGCCGTAAGGCTCGATATAATTCAGTCCGCCGTCTGCTGTGCGGTCAAACGCGCCTTCGCCATTATCTTTCGTTTTCGAGAAAGTGTATGAAGCAATATATTGCCAACCTTTAGTAAAGCGTCTTTCAAGTTGAATTTGCAACGAATCGTATTGCGATCTTCCTATGTCATCACGAACATTAACCGAACCTAATCCGGGATAACAGCTTCCGAGTGTTCTTCCGGCAATCGGACAAGCGGTCGAATTAGTTGTTGAAAGCGCAGTTCCGTTCAAGTTGTAGTAAAGAACCAAATTACGTCCGCGTGTTCCGACGTAGCCGATACTAAGTGCTGTATTGCTTGTTAATTGCTGTTGGAATTGAATGTTAAACTGCTGAACATTCGACGTGTTATTGTCAGGTCTAACGGCTAAAACACTCGCGTTAAGCGGATTGTTCAAGAAAGCCGGACTGGTATTCACCGCCGGAAGCGGCAAGGCTTGCGTCGCCAACGTATTATTATTGGTGTTGAGCGGACCTTGTCCCGAAAGCGTAATGCGGTAGCCCGCGCCGTAGCTGTAACTCAAATTTCCCGAAAACGGCGGATTTTGAGCCAACTGATTGTTGATGCCGCCGCGGTCGAGGAAGTAAAACATACCGTAGCCGCCACGCAAAACCGATTTTCCTTTGCCCGTCAAATCGTATGCAAAACCGACGCGCGGGCTGAAGTTGTTTTTATCGGTGTCGGTTAAAGTATCGCCACTATTTTCCGCCAAAACAAGCCTTCCGTTCGTTAAATCGAAATTGGCTTGACGCGCATATTCTTCAGCCGGATTGGTGAAATATTCGTAGCGCAAACCTAAATTCAAAGTTAATTGGTTATTCACTCTCCAGTCGTCTTGAGCGAAGATGCCGTTTTCCCAGTTGGTTGTGCCGACTAAGCCGTTTTGAAAACCGATGTCATAACGGCAAGCAAAACCGATTAACAAATCGGCTTGTTCAAATCTGGTCGTGCCACCTTCATTTGCCGCCGAGCCGCCGCATTGCGTCGCATCGCCGTTCCCGTATAAGAAGAAATAGCCTTTACCTGCAATCGGACGGAAAAGCTGGACGTTTCTTTTCAAAATCGTTCCGCCGTATTTTAGTGTATGACTGCCAATGATTTGGCTCATACTATCAACCAACTGATATGTATTTTGCGGAACACGATACGGACCGTAATCGCCCGTGTATTCGAGTTGACCATTGTAGCCGCCGATAAGTGCGCCGCCGCCCAAACTCGAATCGCGGTTGGCGTTGGCGATGCCGAGACTTGCCGAAATTGCCGTGTCGCCGAACGGCGGTTCATAACCGTATTTCAGACGGTTTGCCTGAATACGCAATTCGTTAAAAAGTGTCGGACTCAAAGTCGTATTTAATCCGAGAACGATAGCTTTTGTGCGCGTCGGATTCGTTCCCGAACCAAAACCTGCGGGAAGCGTCGTTAAACGCGAAGTTACTGTTTGGTCATAGATACCGACATTGCCGCGAACAAACATCTGATTTTTTTCATTGATATTCGCATCAACTCTGAAATCATAAACATTTTGCTTATCGACTTGATTGCGCGTATTGATGTAATTATTCAAAACCTGTGTGCCATTGTTGGGCATCGGAAACGCTCTCAAATAATTCAAACCTGCTTGATTCAAACGTCCTACCGGAAGCAAATCCAAACGATTGCCCGCAATTATCAAGCCGGTCAGCGGATCGCGCAGTTGGATGGCTGTTCCCAAACCCGACGAAGTCGGATTCAGCAACTGCGAAAAATCGCCGTTGCGAAATGCCACCGTCGGAACAGTCGCCGTTTCTGTGGCACGCGGTAAAAATTGACGCAACCCGTCATAGCTGAAAAAGAAGAAAACTTTGTCCTTAGTAGTTTTCAAAAATCCGCCGTCACCTAACCAAGGATAAACTACCGGACCGCTAATCGTGCCGCCGAATTGACTGCGCCGGAATAAAGGCAATCTTCTTTGGTTAGCCCTTGAATCATAAAAAGCCGGACGCGCATCAAAGGCGTTATTGCGAATAAACAGATACGAGCTACCGTGAAAAGCATTTTGACCTGATTTAATAACGCTGTTAATGATTGCGCCGCCACCGCGTCCGAATTCGGCTGTAGCGACACTCGTTTGCACACGAAATTCTTGAACGGCATCAGCCGAAGGAAAAATGTTAATCGTGTTCACCAACGATTCGTTATTGTCCACGCCGTCAAGCTGAAAATTGTTTGCCTGAGTTCTTTGACCGTTAACAGAAAGTGCTGCGCCGCCCGTGTTGCCGCCGCGATAAGTTTCCGCATCGCCGCCCGCGCCTGAGGCAAAACCGCCAACGACACCTTGCGTTACGCCCGGCGTAAGACGCGCAAGCTCCAAAACATTGCGTCCGTTTAAAGGCAATTCGACGATCTGTCGCCCTTGGATGACCTCGCCGATCGCGGAAGTTCCCGACTCGACAAGAGGCGCGTCTGACGTTACATTGACGATTTCGCTTACGCCGCCCGCCTCCAAACTAAAATTTAAAACCGCAATTTGCGATACCTCAAGCGTGATTTCTTGACGCGAAGTTTTGAAACTTGCTTGTCCGACATCAACGCGGTAGCGTCCGGGCATCAACCCCAAAAAGCTGAATTCGCCCTGTGCATTTGTTTGCGCCGTTACGACGCGATTAGTTGATAATTCTGTAACCGTAATAGTTGCTCCGGCGATTGCGCTGCCAGCAGAGTCGGTTATGTTGCCTTGAATACGCCCTGATTCTGTCTGGGCGAATACAAAACCAACCGACATCAGCATAAATGCCACCGCGAAAAACATTCCGCCTGTTAACTTGCTAATTGTTTTTTTCATTCTGAAAATACTCCTCCTTCGGCTTTTCATTTCCGAAAATTTTATATCGGGTCTCAAGTTTTAAAATATTCGACTAAAAAATAAAGCGATTTTTTTCTACAACTTTGCCGTCATCTTCGCTTTCGGAAAAGTTGTCTGAGCTAACAAATCTTTGGGAGATCAATTAAACTCTGTATAAATTGCTTTGACTGGTAGAACAATACCGAAAATTATGCAGAAGACTAAGTTTGTTGTCAAGACAAACAAAGTATTATTTTAAAAAATTCGGAACTTTTTGTTAATTTTTCGTAAATTTTCTAAAATTCTTCATTTTCTTCCGCTAATTCATCGAATTTGTCGAAGCAAATTTGCCGACAAGACTCAAACTGACTGCACCGATAATCGTCGGTTCGTCGCCGAGCGTTGAAGCCAATATTCTGGTTTTAGGCAGTTTTTGCTTGATACTTTCCTTGATAACCTCGTCCAAATCATCAGCAATTAAACTCCAGATCTTGGTAATTTTGCCGCTGATAATAACCGTTTCAGGACTTAGACCGACAATTAAATTGGCGATTCCGCGCCCCAAATAACCGATGAAATTATGCACGATTTCGCGTGTAAGCTCGTCGCCTTGCTGAAATTTCAAGAAAATTTCCTCAATTTCGATACTTTCCACACCTGTAAATTCGAGATATTTCGCCACTAACGCTTTGTTTGACGCAAACGCTTCCCAACATCTGCGGCTACCGCACGAACATGGAATATGACTTTCGCTGCCGACGATCATATGTCCGAATTCGCCCGCCGTGCCGGTTTGTCCGCGATAGATTTGTCCATCGAAAACAATTCCGGTGCCGATGCCTTCCGAAACCAAAACGCTGATAGAATTTTTGATGCCGTTCATTTCGCCTTTGCTAAACCAAAGTTCAGCCAAGGCAAGGGCATTTGCGTCGTTATCAATGACAACGGGCAAGCCTAATTCTTTCGTGATCTGTTCTTTGATGTTCCAATTTTTCCAGTGAAAAAACGGAACGTAAGTAACAATTCCCGCATTTTGATCAACAATTCCCGGAATGCTTACGCCAATTTTTGTCGTCGGGTTGTTCAACTTTTGAGTGATTTTTCTGAGTCTCGAAATAATTTCCCGATAAACTTCGTCTGAATTCGGCGAAGTCGGAAAACTGTCTTTTTCGAGAATTCTTCCGGCTAAATCGGCAGTAGCGATCGTTATTTTTGTCGGTGTGATGTCCACGCCGATAGCGACGGCTTCGTTTCTATTCAGCCTTAAAAGTTTCGGTTTGCGTCCGCCGGTCGATTCACCTGCACCGGTTTCTTCAATAAAACCTTCATCAATCAAAGAGTCAACCAGAGTCGAGATCGTCGAGCGTTGAAGGTCGGTTTGCCGCGCAATTTCCGCCCGCGAGATCGGTTCTCTTTCCCTGACATAGTTCAGCACTATTTGACGATTTATATCTCGAATCGTATTTGATCGCGCAACTTGTGTTTTTGCTTTTTGTAAATATATTCTTCGCATAGTCTGAAGCACTTATCTTGAAGCCCGAAAATTCGTTTTGTCAATCCGAGTTAAAAAAATATAGATTTTTTGACGAAATAAAATCGACATTTGAGTCAATATTTATCGAATGTTTTTGACTTGCGAGATTTTTTTTTCAACAATAGATTTACTGCCATAAAAAGCAAATAAAATTTAGGAGAATTAGAAAATGAAGAAAGTTTTTATTATTTCGGGAATGGTTTTTGCGCTTATCGGAACGATTTTCACAATTGGTTTCAATACTTCGGCGGAAAATACGTCTGTCGTCGAACGCTTTAACGTGCCGAACAAAAAAGAAGTCGGCGCGACAGGCGCATACAATTTTGACAAAGCACACAGCTCGATCGGTTTCCGTGTTAAACATATGGGATTGGTTGACGTTCCGGGTTATTTTCGTGATTTCAAAGGAACTGTAAATTATGATTCAACAGATGTTACGAAATCATCGGTCGAATTTACAGCAATGGCGACGAGCGTTGATACAGGCGTTGCCGGACGCGACAAACATCTTCGCACCGCAGATTTTTTTGATGTCGAAAAATTTCCCGAATTAACTTTCAAAAGCACGAAAGTTGAAAAGAAAGGAAAAAAATTGATGATCACCGGCGATTTGACGATGCGCGGCGTTACGAAATCGATTTCGTTTCCGTTCAACGTTGCCGGATTTTTGAAAGACGAAAAAAGCGGCGGAATGAAAATGGGCGCAGTTGCCGAAACAACGATTAACCGCCGCGATTTCGGCGTAAATTACGGCTCGAATATGCCGAACGGAACAGCGATGCTTTCCGATAATATCGTCGTCGTTTTGAACATCGAAGCAAATATGCCCGGACCGAAAACAACAAAATAGTTTAGAAGTGAAACGTGAGAAATGAGAAGTGAAAACGAATAAAATCTATCACTTTTCATTTCTCATTTCTCATTTGATCTCACGTTTCTGTTTTTGCCAAAAATACTCAGATTTTTCTTAATTTGCACATTTAATGTGCAAAAAAATCAACTTCAAAAAACTTCTTGCAAAAATCGCGCAAAACGGTTTATCTTATTGATATGCAAAAACTTCTGCTTATCTCCGCGATGATTTTTACATTTCTGTTAAATTTTGAATCGCAAGCACAAACTCCGCAAGATTTATTCGAGGCTTGGGAAAAAAATCGAATTTCAAAAATTTTCCCTTCGGACACGCGCCACGCCGATCTGAAAAACTATCTCGAACAGCTTAAAAAATTAGACATAAAAGTTTGGGAAGTCGGACGAAGTTACGGCAACCGCGAGATTTACCAAGTCGAATGGGGCAAAGGTCCGCTGCGCGTAATGATGTGGTCGCAGATGCACGGCGACGAACCGACGGCAACGCCTGCGCTGATGGATATGTTCGCGTTTTTGCAAAAAAATCGTGATAAAGCTTGGGTGAAAAAGATCGAAGAAATGATCACGATTCGCGCCGTGCCGATGCTCAATCCCGACGGTTCGGAGCTTTATCAAAGACGAAATTTGCAAGGCATCGACATCAACCGCGACGCGCAAAAAATGCAAACGCCCGAAGCTCAATTATTAAAAAAATTGCGCGATGAATTCAATCCGCAAATCGGCTTTAACTTACACAATCAGCAAGGTTTAACAACCGTCAGCGGCACGACGAATCAAGCCGCGATTTCTTTTTTAGTTGTCGAAGGAAATCCCGATCTGAGCAATAAAGAAGGCAACGAACGCAACAAACGTCTGTCGGCGGCGATGATCAATGCTCTGCAAAATTTCATTCGCGGAAATATGGGACGCTACATCGACAGTTACAATCCGGACGCGTTCGGCGACAAGTTTTCCGATTGGGGAACGAACGCGATCTTGATCGAAACCGGCGCACTTTACGGCAAAGACGAAATGTTTTTGGTGCGAATGAATTTCATCGCTTTTCTGACCGCATTGAATGTTTTGGCGAACGGCACGGAAAAGAATTTCAGCCCGATAAATTATGACATTTTGCCGAATAACGGTTCGGGAAATTTGTTTCATTTTATCTTTCGCCGCGCCAATATCGTTATCCGAACTGCGGTAGATTTTCTCCCGACAACAACGGATATTGCTGTCAACACGCAACGCCGACGCGCTTCGATGTTTGCGCCTTCGACGGTGGCGGCGTTAGGAACTTTTCCGTTCGCACGCGGTTTGGAAGAATACGATGTCAGCAATTATTATCTCGTTTCGCGGCTTGATGCAATAAAAGTCGGCGTTTTAAGCGAATTTAATTTTTATCGCAAAGATCGTCAAATCGACTGGAAAGCCGAAGATTTTGATAAAAAATTCCCGCCCGACGCAATTTTCAGCGGCGGCAAATGGATAAAACCGCTTCCGAAATAAAATCTCCGGCAGACGCGCATCTGTCCTTTTTGCATCTAAAGCGATATAATTGTTAGTTTGCGCCGAAAACGCAAATTTGTAGTATGAAAATCGCAGTAGCAATGAGCGGCGGTGTGGACAGTTCAGCCGCCGCCGCACTTCTTAAAGAACAAGGACACGAACTCGTCGGTTTTACGATGCAGTTGTGGAATCAGCGGCGCGGAATTTCGGTTGACGAAAACGGCGATCCGTTGCCGTCGCGTTGTTGTTCGCTCGACGACGTTTACGATGCGCGGCGCGTTGCCGAAGGTTTGGGATTTCCGTTTTACGTTTTGAATTTGGAGCAGGAATTTGAAGAATCGGTCGTCAAACCATTTGTCGAAGATTACTTAAACGGCGAAACGCCGATTCCGTGCGTCGCGTGCAATTCGCGTCTGAAATTTGCTTCGCTCGACCGAATGGCGATGAGCTTGGGTTGCGACAAAGTTGCGACCGGACATTTTGCGCGTGTCGAATTTGACGAAAACGCCAATCGTTATCGACTTTTTCGCGGCAAAAACCATTGGAAAGATCAAAGCTATTTCTTGTGGGAATTGACGCAGGAACAGCTTTCGCACGCACATTTTCCGCTCGGCGAAATGTTGAAAAGCGAAGTCCGCGACATTGCGCGTGAAAATAATTTATATGTCGCCGAAAAGCAGGAATCGCAAGAAATTTGCTTCGTGCCGGACGGCAATTATTCGGGTTTTATCGATCGTTATTTAGAACACGAAAACCGCGCCGACGAATTGCCCAAAGGCGGCGATATTGTCAATAAAAAAGGCGAAAAAATCGGCGAACACACAGGAATTCACCGCTACACTATCGGGCAACGGCGCGGGCTTGGAATCGCACACGAAAAACCTTTGTATGTCGTGCAGATCGAACGTCTGAAAAATCAAATAATCGCGGGCGAAAAAGACGAACTCGATTCGCTCGAATTCATTGCCAAAGGCGTAAATTGGGTAGCGTTCAATGAACCGAACGAACCAATTCGCGCTTCGGTAAAAGTCCGTTATCGCCACGAACCTATGCCGGCAACGATTTACGCTCTGCCCGAAAACCGCGCCCGAATCGTTTTCGACGAACCGCAAGCCGCCATCACGCCCGGACAAGCAACCGTTTTTTACAACGGCGAAGAAGTCTTTGGCGGCGGCTGGATTGAAAAAAATTAATAGAAAAATTAAGGAAAATTATTATGACACAACCAAAAAAGAGATTAAGCAAAACAGCGAAAGCCGCACAGAAAATTTTAGAAGATTCAAAACTTCTCGCGACAAATAAAACAATTTCGGATTCGAAAACCGACCAAACTTTTAAGCCGGTTGAATCTTCGGTCAAACTAAGTCCGGCGAATAAAAAACGACCGAACAAAAAACGCGGTTAGAAAAACTACTGTTTCTGACCGCTCGTCCTTCAATTTAACCGCTTACAGATTTTTTTAACCAAATCGGGAATTTTCGCGTATATTCCGAAAAGACTTTATTTGCGAAAAAATCTGTCATTTCTGCACGATTATCCGCAAATAAAAGTTTTTTCTAATCAATTTGGAATAAGAAGTTAGAGTTACGCCTTCAGGCGTGAAACAAGTTGCGTTCATTCAATTCACGGATCGAATAATCAAGTTGAATCACGCCTGAAGGCGTAACTCTAACCTTAAAAAAAACTTAATTAAGGAGTAATTTACTATGAAAAAATTTGCAATTTTATTTGTGTTAATCGGCGTTGGAAGTTTGTTTTTCGGCTATAAAATTATGGCTGATGCGAAGGAAAAAGAGTTGGCGAAAGTTCCGCTCGAAAATTATTTGAAGGCGCAATCGACTGGAAACGGCGAATTTATTCGGCAAGCATTTTTCAAAGATGCGCGGATCATGGCTTATCGTGATAATAAAATGATAAATCTGACCGTCGAAGAATTTGCTTCGCGTTTCAACGGCAAGTCGGCGGACGACGAAGCCAAACGCACGCGCACGATCGAAAGTCTCGAAATTTCGGGAAATGCCGGAATCGCGAAGATCGTGCTTGATTATCCGACGGTGAAATTTGTTGATTATATGTCTTTGCTGAAAATTGACGGCGAATGGAAAATCGTCAACAAATCCTTCTACGCCGAGCCGAAAGAACAGCCGAAAAAACAATGAAACATTTTATAATCTGCATTTCCGTGTGTTTATTGGTTTTTCAAACGGCTTCGGCGCAAATTTCAAATCGACAAATTACCGCAAAGATTGACGAATACATGAAATCCGCCGTCGAATTCGAGCGTTTCAGCGGCTCAATTTTGATTGCGCGGGACGGAAAACCGATCGTCAGCAAAAGTTACGGAATGGCAAATGTCGAATTGGACGTGCCGAACACGCCGAAGACCGTTTTTCGTCTCGCGTCGATCACAAAACAGTTCACGGCGACGGCGATAATGATGTTGCAAGAGCGCAGGAAGTTAAACATTAACGACAATGCTTGCAAGTATTTAGCCGATTGTCCGGCGGCGTGGCAGTCGATCACGATTCGGCATCTTTTGACGATGACTCACGGAATTGCGGGTGTGAGCGGTTTGGAATTAGGTGCACTTCGCGGACTTCCCGTTCCGTGGGATCAATGGCTCGAAGCGACCGGAAAAAAGCCGCTCGATTTCACTCCGGGCGAAAAATTCAAATATTCCAATTCGGGTTACACGCTGCTCGGTTTTATCATCGAGCGCGTTTCGGGCAAATCTTACGGCGAATTTTTGCAGGAAAACATTTTCACGCCTTTGGAAATGAAGCAGACAGGTTACGAAGATCCGCTCAAAATAATCAAAAATCGCGCAACAGGTTACAGATATTTGCCGGGTGAACCGATTGCGAATGTGCCATACGCGGAGATGATTCGGCTTTATGCGGCGGGCGGAATTTACTCGACAACCGAAGACCTTTTGCTTTGGGACAAGGCACTTTACACGGAAAAATTATTATCAAAAAAATCAATTGACGAAATGTTCACGCCGTTTAAAGATATGTATCCTGGCAAAAGTTACGCTCATGGTTGGTGGACGAGCCAGAAATTCGGGCGCACGGAAATAGCGCACGGCGGCAATCTCGCCGGATTCATAACTTACATCGCACGTTTTCCGTCCGACCGCCTAACCGTCATTGTTTTGAGCAATAACGGGCGCGGTTCTTCGG
>Ga0209812_10002260_pt1:7500-11725 | contig 11725 bp, 17 predicted proteins | sample JI71714BDNA_FD_187502 | JGI IMG/M metagenome (GOLD analysis project Ga0209812, IMG submission 187502) | Wastewater effluent complex algal communities from Wisconsin, to seasonally profile nutrient transformation and Carbon sequestration -... | ecosystem: Engineered > WWTP > Effluent...
CAATACCACCTTGTTTTCAAGGCATTAGTGCAGTTATTGATGCTTCAACAAGTCGTCCTTCTGATTATTTAGATAGTGTAAAAACTGTAGATTTAGATGGAAAATTAGCATTAATTAAAGCTGCTAAAGTCGCCAAAATAAAACGTTTCATTTTTTGTTCTCCAGAAAATTTAGAAGAATTTTCTGATAAGATTCTTTTAATGAAAATGAAACAAGAAATTGAATTTAAATTAAAAGAATCACAAATTCCTTATACTATTTTTCGATTAACAGGATTTTATCAAGGTTTAATTGAGCAGTATGCAATTCCAATTTTAGAAAATTTACCTATTTGGGTAACAAATGATAATGCTGGTCTAGCATATATGGATACTCAAGATATTGCAAAATTCTGTGTAAAATCTTTACAACTTCCAAAAATGGAAAATAGGACAATTTTCTTAACAGGGCCTGTTAAATGGCCTTCTTCTGATATTATAAAACTATGTGAGAAACTTGCTGGTCAATCGGCTAAAGTTAACCAAATCCCACTTTTTATTTTAAGATTAATTACTCAATTTTTAGGATTCTTTGAATGGGGTCAAAATATAAGTGATCGATTATCGTTTCTTGAAATTTTAGATGGGAAAAATCGATATTCAACTCAGTCTAAAATCTATGAGTTGTATATATATTTATTATATAAAGATTTTAAGGTTAAACTAGAAGATACCACTTTCTTAGAAGATTACTTCTTAGAATATTTTATTCGTTTATTGAAACGATTACGTGATATTAATTTTGAAGATATTCAAAAACAAAAAAATCTAATCATTTAAAATTCATATCTTTAATATGAATTACTCTATTTTTACTGCCAAAGTTATAAAAAATTCCGGACAAAGTTTTTTTCCAGATGAAACAGCTTTAACAGAATTAACTGTTCAAGTCCCTCAAGTTCGAAAAAATAGTGTTAAAATTTTTTTACAAATTTCGGTTTGGGGAAAACTCAGTTATGATGCTGCAAAATATTATAAACCCGATGATTATATTATTGTTGAAGGTTATCTTTCACTGGGAGATATAAATGTAGATCAAATTACAAATTTAAAAGATAAACAGGTTCAAATTTCTGTTTTTAAAATTTACCCATTTTTTTTCAAATAAAGAATATTTTTAATTCAAATTAATAATTAAGATTTTTTCTTCAATTAAATAAGTCATAATTATTATATTTTAGTATAATTAATATTATTAAAAACAGTTTTTAGGAAAAATTAAATGTTAACTTTAAAAATTTTAGTTTACACAACAGTTATCTTTTTTGTTTCTTTATTTATCTTTGGTTTCCTTTCAAGTGATCCATCACGAAACCCTAATCGTCGCGATCTTGAATAACTAATAAATCTTAAAGAGTAAATTTTTCATATTTGCTCTTTAAGCTTTATTAAAAGAGTAGAAATATTTTCAGTTTTTCATTCAAGTATTTGATATTTTAACATTAATAATTAATTAACTTGTTTTAAAAGGGAGATTAATTATTTAAATAAAAATGTTTTTTATTTAAAACTAGACTATTATGTATATTAGTAATTCTAACTTTTATGAAATTTTTTACTAAATTATACATTTTTGATTTCTTTTATTTCTAATGAAACGTGTCAATTTATTATCTTTATTGTTTGCCGTTTTAATTGCTTTAGTTCCTAATCAAGCTTTTGCTGAGATCGGTGGTTTAACAAAATGTAGTGAATCTCTTACATTTACTAAACGTTTAAATGCTAGTGTAAAAAAATTAGAGCAACGTGCAAGTCAATATGAAGCAGATTCTCCTCCTGCGCTTGCTTTAAAACAACAAATTGAGCGAACGCAAGCTCGATTTGATAAATACTCTCGTTCAGAGTTATTATGTGGTACAGATGGTTTACCCCATTTAGTTGCTGATGGAAGATGGAGTCATGCAGCAGAATTTATCTTCCCTGGATTTGGATTTATTTACATTTCTGGTTGGATCGGATGGGTTGGACGGAAATATTTACGGGCTGTAAGTACAAGTGCTAATCCAAGTGAAAGTGAAATTATTATTAATGTTCCTTTAGCATTAAAAATAATGACAACTGGTTATATTTGGCCAATTTCAGCATGGCAAGAATTAATCAGTAATGACTTAGTAGCAGTTAGCGAAGAAATAACTGTATCACCTCGTTAAACTCATTAATTATTTAAGCTAAATTTTATTAATATGAACGATTTTCAAAAATATTTATCAACAGCTCCTGTTCTTTTAACATTATGGATGACGTTTACTGCAGGATTTATTATTGAAGTAAATCGATTTTTCCCTGATATGTTAGGATTATATTTCTAAGTTTTAAGTAACTTTTAAATTTTCTTATTCGATTATTAATTAATCGAATAAGTTAATTTTTTTTCTCTTTCTTAAAAATTTCGTTAGTTTTTTTGATATAAATCGGGATAGTAGGATTTGAACCTACGGCACCCTGCTCCCAAAGCAGGTACTCTACCAAACTGAGCTATATCCCGTTATTAGCATTATAACGTAATAAATTATATCATATATATAAAATTCTGTTAAGTAATTCTAAAATTACTAAAAACTCTATAAGTTAAATTTCAAAATAAACTGACTAAATATTTTAAAAAACTAAAGGTTAAGATTTTTGATTAAAAGAATAAAAAAAGTTACTTCTTATTAAGATCCAATGTAAAAACTGTAGATTCAAAAATAATTCTTTAAAACTTAAGATTTTATAGTGACAAAACTTGACAACTAAGAGAGACTTACATATATCTATATGTGTTTGTCTATAAGATTAAATAAATTACTTTTAATAATAAATTTAAAGAATGGTTTTAACCGATCGTATTAAAGAAATAAAAAGCGTACTTTATGATGGTTTTAAATACTTTTTTGATACCATCGCTGGACTTTTAGGTTATCCAGATGTCCCTGGAATGCCAATTTATCCGGCTGATCTAAAATTGCGGGAAGAACTATCGGAAAAGGCTTTATTACCATCACATGTTGTGACTCTACCGCCCAATCAAATACAACGTCCTGAAACTTTGACTGAAGCAATACTTGGAACACTTCCTTATACAATGCCAATTGAAAAACATTTTTATCAGCATAAAGCGGAAGGTTATTATAATTTTTATGTTGAAAATTATAGAAATATGTATTTTCTACCTGATTGGCTATCAGCATATATTCAAATGAATTTTAATATAACAGTTGATCATTCAAATCTTGAATTATGTCGGGATGTGGTTTTTTATGTTGTATTGCTTTATGGATCAATTGTTAGTTTCCGAACAGCTTTATTTTGGATGCTTACAATTAATCCATATACATACCCATGGGTTCTTGCTGTTGATTTTGTAGATTGGCTTTATGATAGTTTAGCAGGTATTTTACCTTGTGTTGCTGGAATTGATTTAGTTCCCACTGTTATAATGTTAGGTGTTGGAAAAATTGCTGATTCTGTAAATCATTTAGTTTTTACAATGCCATTTTTACCAAGTGAAGGTAATAAAGTTAAAATGTTAATTGATGGAGACGTAAAAGAGGTAATTCAATTTCATTATTTACCATATTTATGGTATAAATACCCCATTCCAATGAATATTAGAGAATTTTGGTACTCAGAACGACCTGATATCTTAGAGTATATGGAAAAAAATTATGGGCAATTTGACATAGATTTCCGCCCAGTAGCTTTGGGTACGGATTTAACTTCTACATTAGATTCCACAGCTTTTATTGATTTTATTGGAAATACTTCTAAAGATTTTTTTAATCTTCTTTCATAAAAGTTTAAAATTAATTAGCAGTGTTTCAATAAAATGTTTTTAAAATTATTTATGAATTTATTTCTCATATTTGAAATAAATTCATAAATAATTTTATTTTTTCAATTGTCGAATTAAATAATTATAAAATATAATTTTTTATAATTATTGACATTTATAATTATTTAAATTAAGTATTAAATAATATTTAATTTAAAAAAGTTTAACAGCTAGAAAAAGGTATAATAAACCTTAGACTTAATTTTCACTTTTATGTGGAAAATCAAAAATAAATTATGGATATTTTAAGAGAGTTTGATCCTGGCTCAGGATGAACGCTGGCGGTATGCCTAACACATGCAAGTCGTACGAGAGTTTTTAACTCTAGTGGCGGACGGGTGAGTAACACGTGAGAATTTGCCTTTAGGAGGGG
>Ga0209812_10002264_pt1 | contig 11716 bp, 9 predicted proteins | sample JI71714BDNA_FD_187502 | JGI IMG/M metagenome (GOLD analysis project Ga0209812, IMG submission 187502) | Wastewater effluent complex algal communities from Wisconsin, to seasonally profile nutrient transformation and Carbon sequestration -... | ecosystem: Engineered > WWTP > Effluent > Algae...
CTCCAGGTTGTTCAGCACGGCCGTGCGTGGGCGGTAGTGCACGAACTTGCTGCGCTTGTCGAAGAAGGCGGTGTCGTACTCGTCGGCCTCAATCACGAAGGGCGATGCGGTGGCGAAATCCCCGCTCCCAGCCTGGCCCAGCCGCGCCGACACGCCAAAGTCCAGTGGCACACCTCCCACCAGAAAACCCGGGTTGAGTCCCGCACACTCCAATATCCAGGCCAGCATGGAGGTGGTGGTGGTTTTGCCGTGGGTACCCGCCACCGCCATCACGTGGCGGCCCTGCAGAATGTGCTCGCTCATCCACTGCGGGCCGCTGGTGTAGCGGGCGCCGGCGTCCAGAATGGCTTCCATGAGCGGGAATTTGGGGCTGCCGTCGGGCAGGCGCGCGCGGGACACCACGTTGCCCACCACGAACACATCGGGCTTCAGGGCCAGCTGGTCGGCGCCGTAGCCTTCCATGAGCTCTATGCCCAGGGCCTGAAGCTGGTCGCTCATGGGGGGGTAGACGCCGGCGTCGCAGCCGGTGACGCGGTGCCCCGCCTCGCGCGCCAGCGCCGCCACGCCGCCCATGAAAGTCCCGCAGATGCCTAGGATGTGTATGTGCATGATGGGCGCCATTATCCCCGCGCGGCACAATACGCTTTATGGATGATGTGAAGCAGGAGATAGCCGTCGCAGCCGCCGCGCTGGTGGTGGACGAGGGGCTGGATTACGGCGCCGCCAAGCAGCGCGCGTTGCGCGGTCTGGGGCTGCCTGCGCGCACCCCGCTGCCCGACAACCTGCTGGTGGAAGCCCATGTGCGCGAGCACATCGCCATTTTTCACGCCGATACCCAGCCTGGCGAACTGCGTGCCCTGCGCGAACTGGCCTTGCAGTGGATGGAGCGTTTTTCCGACTACCAGCCACTCATTGGGGGCGCGGTATGGCACGGCACGGCCACTGCGCTGAACGACCTTTACCTGCAGCTGTTTGCCGACGACCCCAAGGACATCGAAATAGCGCTCATCAACCAGAACCTGGACTACGACGCCACCACCGTGACGGGCCTGCACGGCCAGCCTGTGGAGGCCCTGACGCTGGTGGCGCACTGCCCGGCGCTGCAGAGCCGGGTGCTGGTGCACTTGCTGGTGAACGACACCCTGGCCCAGCGCGGCGCCCTGCAACCCGATGAGGCCGGACGCAAATCCCGAGGAGACGCGCGCGCGCTGCGAAACCTTCTGCTTGAAAGCGAATCTTCGACCTTATGAACAAACGCAATCTGTTGACTGCCGGCGTGGCCGGTGCAGCGCTGCTGGCTGGCGGCGGACTCGCTTGGTGGCGCTTTCAGCCCCACGCAGTGGTGCAAGGCGCCGAAGACTTTTTCTGGCAGCAGGCCTGGGAGAGCCCGCAAGGCCAGTTGTTGGCCATGAGCGATTTCCGGGGCAAGCCTTTGCTGCTCAACTTCTGGGCTACGTGGTGTCCGCCTTGCGTGGAAGAAATGCCTTTGCTCAACACGTTCTACAACGAGCAAAAGGCCAATGGTTGGCAGGTGCTGGGTCTGGCCATTGATCAACCCTCTGCCGTGGAGCGCTTTTTGCAGAAGCTGCCGGTCGATTTCCCCATCGCTCTGGCTGGGCTGAGCGGTACCGACCTCAGTCGCCAACTGGGTAACACCAACGGGGCCCTGCCCTTCACGGTGGTGTTCAACGAGAGCGGAGCCGTGGCGCACCGCAAGATCGGGCAGGTATACCCCGAGGACCTCGCAGGCTGGTTGTGAACCGGGTGCCGGGTGCCGGGCGGCTGCGGCTGAAATTCGCGCCTTACGGCGCTTCACGGCGCCTTGCTGCGCTCCATCCACAATGCGGCGAAGGCCTGTGGCTCTATCGCGCGCGAGAACAGAAAACCCTGGTACTGGTCGCAGCCCAGCTTCTTCAGCAGTTGCTGCTGCTCACTGAACTCCACGCCTTCGGCCACCACCTGCAAAGACAGCGCGTGTCCCATCTGGATGATGGCGGCCACGATGGCGGCATCGTCCTCGCGTTCATGCGCGGAACTGATGAAGGAGCGGTCGATCTTCAGCGTGTTGAGTGGAAAGCGGCGCAAATAGGCCAGGCTGGAATAGCCGGTGCCGAAGTCGTCCAGCGAGATGAGTACGCCCAGCGCAGCGAGGCGCTGCAGGCGCTCCAGGGTTTCTTCGGCATCGTGCAGAAGAATGGTTTCGGTCAGTTCCAGTTCAAGCAGGTGAGGCGGCAACCCGTGCTCCCGCAGGCAGTCGGCCACTTCGTCCACAAACCCGGCTTGCTGGAACTGCAGCCCCGACACGTTCACCGAAACCACACAGCCCTGGCCAGCTGAGTACCACTCGGCGGCCTGTCTCACCGCGGCCTGCAGCACCCACTGACCCAATGTCACGATGAATCCGGTTTCCTCGGCCACACCCACAAAGGTGCTGGGCGGGACCATGCCGAGCTTGGGATCGTTCCAGCGCAGCAGTGCCTCGCACGAGTGAACAAGGTCGCTCTGCAGGCTGACACGGGGCTGGTAATGCAGCACGAACCGTCCCTCGCGCAGACCTTCGCGCATCGCGTGGTCCATCTTGATGCGCGAGAGCAGGTCCACATTCATTTGTGGCTGGTAAAAACGGAAGGCCGCCTTGCCACGCTCTTTGACCCGGTACATGGCGGTGTCTGCGTGCTGTATCAGCTCGTCCAGGGTCCGGCCATCGGTCGGGTAGAGAGCGATCCCCATGCTGCAGGACAGGCTGAAGGCCATGTCGTCCAGTTCCACGGGGTCGGCAATCATGTCCATGATGCGCTGCGCAGTCATCTCTGCGGCACGCACATCGGCCTCATGCAGATGAATAACGAACTCGTCGCCCCCGAGGCGGCACAGCGTATCGGTCTGGCGGAGGCACCCCTTCAGCCGCTGGGCTACCTCCACCAGCACGCGGTCGCCGAACAGATGGCCCAGCGAGTCGTTGATGTGCTTGAAGCGGTCCAGATCGAGGAACAGAATGGCGAAGCCTTTGGCTGTGCGTTCCGACACCTGCAGGGCGTAGCCCACCCGCTCGGTGAGCATCAGCCGGTTGGGCAGGCCCGTGAGCGGGTCGGTGTAGGCCAGCTGCTCAATGCGTTGCTGCGCCTGCAGTTTCTCGGTCAGGTCTTTGGCAAAAAGGACGGTGTGGGTGGGTTTGCCTTCGGCGTCGCGCAGCATGACCCAGCACAGCAGCAGGGCCACTGCAGAACCATCGGCCAGGCGGTGGAATACCTCGCCTTCCCAATGGCTGTGCAGCGTGAGACGGCGGTCTACATCGGCCAGCAGGTCGGGCAAGGCCCGCGAGAAAAACAGGTCGCGGGCTGATGTGCCGGTCAAGTCGGCCTCGCCCCTTTGCGTGAGGCGTGCCGCCGCGGGGTTGCACGTGAGGATGGCGTGCTGCGCATCGGTCACGAAAATGGCGTCCAGGCTGGACTCGAAGACCTTGGCCGCCAGTTTGAGCTGCGTCTCCGTAGCCAGCCGCTCGGTGATGTCGCGGTAAGAGTACACCCGGCCAATTGGCCGGGCGCGTGACAGCTGGGGAAGCGTCACGCGCTCGAAAATCTTCCCTGAGCGCAGCACCAGTACGTCGCTGGCTTCCATCATGGGCATGCGCTGAAGCATGCCCAGTTGCTGCTGGTACTGGTCGGCGTCCACCACGCAGCTGGCCATGTGCGCATGCACGGCCGCGTCGTTGCGCTCGGTCATGAGGCTGTCGGGCAAGCCCCACATGCGCGCAAACAGGCGGTTGCAGGCGCGTATGCTTCCGTCCAGATCGCACACCATGATGCCGTCGGTGGTGGATTCCAGGGTGGCGCGCAATTCGGCCAGCAGCGTTTCCAGTTGACGCTGGGTGCGCTGTTGCAGAGTTTTGTCCTGCATGCCCACCAGGTAGACCACACTCCCGTCCTCCAGGCCCACCTGGCTCACGCGGCGCTCTACCAGCACCGTGCTGCCGTCGGCCCGTCTCAGAAGCGTGTCCGAGTGGATCGCATCGGTCTTGCCAGCAGCCACCTCTTCCCAGAAGTACAGGTCTTCGGGCGACGCAGTGAGGTCTACCACCGGCAGGCCGGCCATGTCTTCACAGGTCAGTTGCTGCAACTGGGCTGCCGCCTGGTTCACCGCCAGAATACGCAGGCCCAGAGGGTCAACCACCCACACGGCTTCCAGCAGGCCTTCAATCAGCGGGCTCCAGTGGGGGGCCTTGACCATGGCGTGTCAATCCGCCGAGTCGGGTTCTGCCGCCCGCTCGAAAAAGTAACAGATGCGGGCGCGCGGAGACAGGTAGTCCAGCGTAGAACGGGGCAGCTGCAAGGGGCGCATGCTGCGTTTGATGCCCAGCTCCGGCGATGTTTCCAGGTCCAGCACCAGTGCATCGTCGCGTGGCACGCTGGGTTCGTGGACGATGACGCGTGGCTTGAGAGGGCGCGAAGAATTCACCGACACGACCAGCGCATAGCGGCCATCGACGAGCTGCACCACCGAGCCTGGCGGGTAGACGCCCATCATCCGAATGAAGGCACTCAATGTGGCGCCGTCAAAGCGGGCCTTCATCTGCGCGAACATCAGGGACAGCGCCTCGTGGGGCGTGAGCGCGGCCGACGGATTGCCCGGGTTGCACAAGCCGTCGTAGCGGTTGACCAGAGCCAGAATGCTCGACGGGGTGGCAATCTTTTCCTGTTTGAGGCCCAGCGGAAAACCCGAACCATCGGCCAGTTCGTGGTGTTGCGAGATGAACAGCAGCACCGGCGCAGGCAACTCCATCCGGCGGCCAATCTGGACGCTGTGGGCCACATGTTCCTGGTACAGCCGCAACTGGGGCGCCGAGAAGCTGTCTTCCCGGAACCGGACACGCTCGTTGATCTGGGTCTTTCCCAGGTCGTGCATGAGAGCGGCGGTGCCCAGGTGGGCCAGTGCCAGGTCGTCCAGCTTCATGGCCCGACCGAGGAGCAGGCTCAATACCGTGACGTTGACGGAGTGCATGGAGGTCCGGTCACCCAACCCTTCCGACAACAGCCGGATCACCGACTCCCCGTTGGCCGCCATCTGGTCCAGCAGGCCGCTGACCACGAGCATGCCACGGTCCCGAGCAGACTGAGGTTTCTGGTCCAGCTCCTCCACCATGGACTTGTAGGTGCGGGTGGCCTCGGCGAACTGCTTCTCGCACAGAGCCAGGCTCTGACGCTGGGCGGCCAGCAGAGAGCGCTTCTGCTGCCGCTCGCTGGGGTCTTCTCCCGAGCCTCCAAAGCCGCTGTGCGGCCCGCCGGGTCGCTGCGAGACTTGCAGAATCTGCCTCCGGGTTTCGTCGCCCACGCCGTCCCTTGGGGCGCCATCGGGGCGTTTGGAAGGTTCGGCGTAAGGGTGGTCCGGTTCTGTGGCCTGCACCTCTGCGCCGCTGCTTCCTGCAGCCGCTTCATCGGGGTTTGGGGGCGGATCGCTCTTTTCGGGCGAATAGCGCAGGCGTTGCAACCCCAGCGTGCGGATCGTGTCTATCTGCTGCTGCGAAGAAATCTTGAAGCTGCTCAGGGGGAACGGGTGGTCCATCCACCCCAGGTCCAGGTGCACGAACAGTCCGACCCGGAGATCGGCAAGATCGACCATGGGATCGGGTGAGGGCGGCATGTTGGTGATGGTTCGTCCCTGGGAATTTCGTTACATTATGGCAAAGTTGCGTTAATTTCCTCACCCACATATCAATTTGCTCCTGCCTCTGGAAGTGATACCTTAAGTTTGCGCCACCCCTCCCGCGCGCCCCGAGGACCTGGAAACCAGCGTCTGTCCCACCTGCCCCGATGTACAAGCCGCTTCCCATTGAATCCATCGCGCTGAACAGCCCGGTTCCCGTGCATGTGTGGGACCCCAAAGGGGTGTTGCTTTTACGCAAAGGCGATGTGATCCATTCCGAGCAGCACCGCGGCATGCTGATGCAGCACTCTCCCATGGTGAGAGAAAGCGACTGGCAGACTTGGATGTACAGCTACACCGCCGAGCTGGACCGGCGGGTCCGGATGAACGCGCCGCTCAACCACATCGCCGAGGTAGCCCCACTGGGCGAATTGAACGAACCGGAGGCCCGCGAACGCGACGAAGACCCGGTGGACTTCTGGAACGACCGGCACAGTGTGCTGTCCTTGCTGCTCCATCAGGCGGAGACCTCCCAGCCGGTGCCACCTGGCCCGTGGCTGCAGCGGCTGGCCAGTGTGGCGCAACCCCTGGTGCGATGGATGGAGCGCCGGCCGGACGATACCCTTCTGCTGCTGGTGCAGATGCTGTTCGACAGGCAACTGCCCTACAGCGCCAGCCATGCGCTGGCCACGGCGGCGCTGGGGCGGCTCCTGGCCCAGCCCGCCGGGCTGAGTGCCTCCGAGATGTATGCCCTGACCCATGCGGCGCTGACCATGAACGCGGGCATGGCACGCCTGCAAGATGAGCTGGCGCTGCAGACCGCAGCGCCTACCGAGCAGCAACTGGCCGCCATACGCGCGCACCCGCTGGCCAGCGTAGCGTGGCTGCAAAGCCAGGGCGTGCACGATCCTTTCTGGTTGGCCCTGGTGGAGGGCCACCACCAGACCGCCGAGGGAAACGGCTACCCCGAGGGTGCATGGCCCCAGGCAGACACGCCGCTGGGCAAAGCCCTGCGCCTGTTGCAGATGGCCGATCAGTTCGTGGCGCGCATCAGTCCGCGGCGCAGTCGGCCTGGATTTGCCTCGGCCGATCTGGCGCGGGCGCTTTATCTGGGCCCTGACGGGCAACCCGATCCTCTGGGCGCCTTGTTCGTGAAAGTGGTGGGTATGTACCCGCCAGGCAGCTATGTGCAGTTGGCCAGCGGGGAGACTGCGGTGGTGGTACGGCGTGGTCGGCGTGCCAACGCACCCACGGCCTGCGCCATTGCCGGCAAACAGGGCATGGCTCTGGGCGAGCCTGCCCTGCGCGATACCCTCAACCCGCAGTACGAGGTGCGCGCCAGCCTGAACCCCACCGAAGTGAAAGTCAGGGTTCCCATGAGCAAGCTGTTGAGCCGCTGAGCCGCTCAGCGGCTGGGCTGCCACCAGAAGATATGGTCGGGGTGAGAGGATTCGAACCTCCGGCCTCTACGTCCCGAACGTAGCGCTCTACCAGGCTAAGCTACACCCCGATGGTGTGGGTGGTACACGTGCAACAAAGGCACTTGCAACACAAGCACTTTTGGGCCGGGAGGGCCACTCAGGAGCGGCGCTCCAGCAGTGCAGCCGCTAATTGTAGCAAAGCGTCGGTGTGTTTTCCGGGGGGCAGGGCCGCCGCTGCATCCACCGCAGCCTGGGCTTCGCGCTGTGCGGTGACGCGCGCTGCAGCCAGTCCACCGCAGCCTTGCACGATGCGCTGGATGTCGCCCAGCCGGTCGGTGTTGCCGTCCTCGATGGCCTGGCGTATGAGCGCGGCTTCATCGGCCGAGCAGCGTTGCAGCGTGCAGATGAGGGGCAGCGTCACCTTGCCTTCGCGCAGGTCGTCGCCCAGGTTCTTGCCCAGCTCGGCGGCGTCGCCTTCGTAGTCCAGCACGTCGTCCACCACCTGGAAGGCGGTGCCCAAAGCTTGGCCGTACTCGGCGCACTGGGCTTCCAATTCTGGCGGGCTGCCCGCCAGAATGGCGGCCAGGCGTGTGCTGGCCTCGAAGAGCTTGGCGGTCTTGGAGCGGATGACGCGCAGGTAGTCGGCCTCGGCCAGTGCGGCGTCGTGCATGTTCATGAGCTGCAGCACTTCGCCTTCGGCGATCACGTTGGTGGCATCGGCCAGCACTTCCATGATGCGCATGTCCCCGGCGTCCACCATCATCTGGAAGGCGCGGGAATACAGAAAGTCTCCCACCAGCACGCTGGCCGCGTTGCCAAACACCTGGTTGGCCGTGACGCGGCCGCGCCGCAGGGTGGATTCGTCCACCACGTCGTCGTGCAACAGCGTGGCCGTGTGGATGAACTCCACCACGGCGGCCATGCTGTAGCGGCGGGTGTCGGTGCTGCCCAGTGCACCGCTCATGAGGAGCAACAGCGCCGGGCGCACGCGCTTGCCGCCGGAGTCGATGATGTAGCGCGCCACCTGGCTCACCAGCGGCACCTCGCTGTGCAGGCGGTGCTGGATCACCGCATCGACTTCGCGCATGTCGGCGGCCACCAGAGCCAGCGGGTTGGCGGCCGGAGCGGCAGCGGTGGAGAGGGTGGTGTGTGCGGCGGTCAAGGTGTACTCAAGGTTGATCCAGATTATAGGAATTGGCAGAGTCCGCGCGAACTCACTACAATTCAGGGTTCCGAGGAGCGTTGCAGCCTCCGGAGCGGGCGTTACGGCCCAGCTTGCGGCGGGTGAGGCTCGGAAATCCCTGTGCACCGGCCCTGTTCGTCAACAGTCTGCTGGCCAGGCCACCACAACGGCGCTCACCCCACACGCGTGCGGTGAGTTGGCCTTGTCCCCCACTCAGGCTCTCTCCCCGCAGGCATGTGGCTTAACACTACGTTGGAGCCCACCATGAATGCTGCACTAAAAAACACCATCAACGCCGATTGCGTGATTGCCGATATTGGCCTGGCCACCTGGGGCCGCAAGGAAATCAAGGTCGCCGAGACCGAAATGCCCGGCCTCATGGCCATCCGCGAGGAGTACGCCGCCAAGCAGCCGCTCAAGGGTGCGCGCATCACCGGCAGCCTGCACATGACCATCCAGACGGCCGTGCTGATCGAGACGCTGCAGGCGCTGGGCGCGCAAGTGCGCTGGGCTTCGTGCAACATCTTCTCCACCCAGGACCACGCCGCTGCCGCCATTGCTGCCAACGGCACGCCGGTGTTCGCCGTGAAGGGCGAGACCCTGACCGACTACTGGGACTACACCCACCGTATTTTTGAATTCGGCGCCAAGGGCACGCCCGGCGAAGGTCCGAACATGATCCTGGACGACGGCGGCGATGCCACCCTGCTGATGCACCTGGGCAAGCAGGCCGAGCGCGACCAGTCGGTGCTGGCCAACCCGCACAGCGAAGAAGAGCGCATTCTGTTTGCCGCCATCAAGGCCAAGCTGGCCGAAGACGCCACCTGGTACAGCCGCAAGAGCGCCGAGATCATTGGCGTGACCGAAGAGACCACCACCGGCGTGCTGCGCCTCAATGAGATGAGCGCCAAGGGCACGCTCATGTTCCGCGCCATCAACGTGAACGACAGCGTGACCAAGAGCAAGTTCGACAACCTGTACGGCTGCCGCGAGTCTCTGGTGGACGCCATCAAGCGCGCCACCGACGTGATGATTGCCGGCAAAGTGGCCGTGGTGGCCGGTTACGGTGATGTGGGCAAGGGCTCCGCCCAGGCCCTGCGCGCCCTGAGCGCCCAGGTGTGGGTCACCGAGATCGACCCCATCAACGCCCTGCAGGCTGCCATGGAAGGCTACAAGGTCGTGACCATGGAATACGCCGCCGACAAGGCCGACATCTTCGTGTCTGCCACCGGCAACAAGAACGTGATCCGCTACGAGCACATGGCCGCCATGAAGGACGAGGCCATCGTCTGCAACATCGGCCACTTCGACAACGAGATCGATGTGGTGTCGCTGGAAAAGCTGCAGTGGGACGAGATCAAGCCCCAGGTGGACCACGTCATCTTCCCCGATGGCAAGAAGATCACCCTGCTGGCCAAGGGCCGTCTGGTGAACCTGGGTTGCGCCACCGGCCACCCCAGCTTCGTGATGAGCAGCAGCTTTGCCAACCAGACCATTGCGCAGATGGAACTGTTCTGCCACCCCGACGGCTACGACGTGGGCAAGGTCTATGTGCTGCCCAAGCACCTCGATGAGAAAGTGGCACGCCTGCACCTGAAGAAGGTGGGCGCCATGCTGACCGAACTCACCGACGAGCAGGCCGCCTACATCGGCGTGCCCAAGCAAGGCCCCTACAAGGCCAACAGCTACCGCTACTGAAGCGGCAGCGCCTGTCCCGTTCCACCACAGGGCCGCCGGCATGAGAGCCGACCAGTTGCTGGTGGAGCGTGGGCTGGCGGCCACCCGCTCGCAGGCGCAGCGCCTGATTGCAGCGGGCGTGCAGTGGCGCCTGGGCAGTACGCCCTGGCGCCGTGTGGGCAAGAACGGCGAAGAACTGCGCGAGACCGCCGAGATCCAGGTGCTGGATGCGGCAGAGCAGCGCTACGTGTCGCGCGGGGGCTTGAAGCTGGAAGGCGCGCTGGCCCAGACCGGGCAACCGGTGGCGGGGCTGCAGTGTCTGGACGTGGGGCAATCCACCGGCGGCTTCACCGACTGCTTGCTCCAGCGCGGCGCCGCGCTGGTGGTGGGGGTGGACGTGGGCCATGGCCAGCTACACCCCACCTTGCGCGCCGACGCCCGGGTGCGGGTGCTGGAAAAGTTCAACGCCCGCGAGCTGGCCACGCCCGAAGCCCATGCTGCGCTGACCGAGTGCGGTGTGCCTGCCGACACACTGGCTCAGGGCTTCGACCTGCTGGTGGGCGACCTGTCCTTCATCTCCCTCACGCTGGTGCTGCCCGTCCTGGTGCCGCGTGTGCGAGCCGGTGGACATTTGCTGCTGTTGGTGAAGCCGCAGTTTGAGCTGCAGCCCGCCCAGATCGGCAAAGGCGGGCTGGTGAAAGACCCGGCCCACTACGCGCTGGTGCAGCAACGCCTGCGCGATGCCTGCGCGGCCTCCGGGCTGCGGCTGTTGCAATGGCTGGACTCGCCCATTGAAGGCGGGGACGGCAACCGAGAATTTTTTGCCTGGATGCAGAAGCCATGAGCCTGATTCCACATTCCTCCAAGTCCAAGCTGCCCCTGAGCTTTGAGTTTTTCCCGCCCAAAACGCCCGAAGGCGCCGCCAAGCTGCGCACCACCCGCCAGGCGCTGTACGCGCTGAACCCGGAGTTCTGCTCCGTCACGTTCGGGGCGGGCGGCTCCACGCAAGAGGGCACCTTTGCCACCGTGGCCGACATCCTGGCCGAGGGCGTCAGTGCCGCCTCGCACTTTTCGTGCATAGGCGCCACCAAGGCGTCGGTTCGGGCGCAGCTCGATACCCTGCAAGCCATGGGTGTAAAGCGCCTGGTGGCGTTGCGCGGTGACTTGCCCAGCGGCTACGGTATGGGTGGCGAGTTCCACTACGCCAGCGACCTGGTGGCTTTCATCCGCAGCGAAATGGGCAACGCCTTCCACATCGAGGTGGCGGCTTACCCGGAAACGCACCCGCAGGCGCGCTCCCCGCAGACCGATCTGCAGGCCTTTGCCACCAAGGTGCGCGCGGGCGCCGACTCCGCCATCACGCAGTATTTCTTCAACACCGACGCCTATTTCCGCTTCGTGGACGATGCCTACCAGCTGGGTGTGGACGTGCCGGTGGTGCCCGGCATCATGCCCATCATGAATTCGAGCCAGCTGCTGCGTTTTTCAGACGCCTGCGGCGCCGAAGTGCCGCGCTGGATACGCCTGCGCCTGCAAGGGTTTGGTGACGATGTGGCCAGCATCCAGGCCTTCGGCCTCGATGTGGTGACCGACCTGTGCGATCAGCTGCGCACGGCCGGTGTGCCGGGCCTGCACTTCTACACCATGAATCAGAGCGCAGCTACGCTCACCATCTGTGAACGGTTGGGGCTGAAGGGCTGAAAGCCTGAGGGCGGAAGGCGGCTGAGGCCTGCCCCCGCGCAGCGGCTTCAGCGCTCGTCGTAGCTCAGCACCACCCGGGCGGTGGTGGGGCGCG
>Ga0209812_10002265_pt1 | contig 11714 bp, 4 predicted proteins | sample JI71714BDNA_FD_187502 | JGI IMG/M metagenome (GOLD analysis project Ga0209812, IMG submission 187502) | Wastewater effluent complex algal communities from Wisconsin, to seasonally profile nutrient transformation and Carbon sequestration -... | ecosystem: Engineered > WWTP > Effluent > Algae...
GCCAATGTACACTACTGAGGGTGACAAGAAAAGGAGATCTATGAAGCCTTCTACCTCCAACGATCAAAATCTTCAATCAAAAACCTCATCACGCCCAGAAAAATCAGGGGATGGTCTTCTTGAGGATTCAAATTGTCCCAGGAAGTTGCTTGTTGGTTTATCCTATGAGTGCAAACACTACATCAATTGCAACTCATTCTTTGCAAAGCAAAAGAATGCGAAGATGGTCGAAAAATCAAAAAGAATGCAGCAGAATGAGGTAATAACTTTCAGGGATAATTTCCGATTGTATCAACATGAAAGATCAAGAAAGTCATCCCTATCTTTCCAGGTTATGCTCTTGACTGGAATTGAGTTGTATAAAGAGGAAGAACTTATTGACTCTGTCATGAAGAAATGCGATCGGTTTGCAGTGAAGCTGTCTCCCCAATCTTACTTAGCCAAGTGTTTATGTCTGATGGTTTACTCATGTAAGACTGTTGAATCTGACATTGAGGTAAACATGACTGAGGTTCCTATTGTCTATGGTCCTTTGAGCTCTTTCATTGACAGAGATGATACAGTTGATCTAGAGCTCTCATGTTTCTCCCAAATGAGTGTCACCATCATTTTTTTCCCAAGCATCAAAATACACCCAGTCCTATTGAATTTCATTACAGACCTTTTTGGTTTGGAAAAAGCTGAAATTGACAAGAAAAACTATGAATACGCCATGATTGCAGTCCATGGCCCAAGCATTATTGAAAAATCTCACCTTGTTCAACTGCTATCATCTGGATATGTCAACTTCATCCAAGCTTATGATGTTATGAATGGCTTTGTCTTTGCATCTGAATTTGACAAGCATAAGAATCTTATTTGTCAAACAAGCTCTACACACTTACCAACAGTCGAGCCTCTTGAAGATTTCTTTCATAATCTTGGTGTGTTATTTGTTTCCTGCTTGAGCATGGAGACAGTTGAGACAGAATCAATAAAAACACCCTACAGCAGACCAGTGAAAAAGCTCTTGGCTGAGTATCTTGCTAACCGCCCCCCTCCAGCTGCCCCTACCTGGTTGAATTTATATTTGGAAAAGATCAGGTCCAAAATCTTCTCCATGGATAACTTGCTCCATATGTTTGTTAACCCAGAAGGGCAGGAGGGATATGGTCTTTACGTTGCCTCCATATTGGATAATATTTACAAGTTTGGTGGGAAGCATGATCGATACAGGTATCATCGGATGTGGGCTTGCAGTAATTGCTCCATTGAAACTGTTTGTGCATCAGCCATGGTCATATACAAGCATGTTATCTCTGGTAAATATAGATTTTGGTGTCGGTGCTGTGGAAAGGATGTGCACAGTTCGTCCTCTGGCCAATACAACACACTCCACGATATCATGGTTGCCATCCCCTATGTCTCTCTCACACATAGGCTAGCAAGGAGACTTAGACTGTCTTCCGAATTGCCTATAGAACAACCGGAAGAATTCTTTTATCAAGGTGATTTCAGATTATATCCAAAACATCTGGTGGATATGGAGTCGGATAACTCTGTTATGGAGTGTGTTCCTGATTCCTCCAAGCTGGATAATGTCATTGGTGATGACTCTCTACTTCTCTCAGCCATAAAAAATGATGCTGAAGAAAGATTTAGCGAGGCAACAAGAACATGGAAGAGCATTGTAACCTGTATTTTTGGGACAGATGATGAATCCTCCCAACATGGTCATTTGGGGACTAATGATATTTTCTCCCAAAATGATCCCACTCTGCTCTTACAACACGATGATGAAGCTTCTCAAGAAAACTCCCAACAAGTAACAAACCTGAACATCCAGCAAGTCGCCCTCAAGGGGGACACTCCCAACTTACAACATGATCATCAAGTACTTCAAGAAAAATTCGAGCAAGTAATGAATGGGGGAGATGTGAATGCCCTGTTTCCGGTCAATCATAATGAGAAATTTTTACGTCTTGAAGATGTGGAAGAATTTGAGGAGGATTGGAAGTCAGAGCTGGATCATTTGGAGGGACTTCTTGCTAGTAAAGCAAAGTCTGTGACAAGAGTAGACTGGAAGAATCCTGAATTTCCATGTCATATGCCCCAAGATATTCACTTTCTCTTGGCGGAGGGAGACATCAAACACTTGAACAACATTCTCCAGGATGACCAAAATGACTTCAAATATTTCCATCAGTTGGGCCTTCTTCCTGCTTATCTACAGGTGGCCCCAGAAGGAAGTGATGATGCTCACAAATATAGGAGGATACCAAGAGTTGCACATCAATTTGCATTTGAATGTTCCAATGGGTGTGAAAATATATTCACCAAGAATGGCCGAAGCAAAATCATCAGGGACTCCCGTGTTTATGTCATGACTTCAGAAGTGACTGCTTCTGATTACAAGAAACTGCAAAATATCTCTGCATTCTTGAAGGGGGAAGAATTTTATCATCTTGTTGCAGATTTTCCAAAAAAAAATAAATTTGTTCAATGGGTGGCTTGTGAAGAGGTACAAGCATATTTAGAGGAGGATGTAGAGTTCTTTGGGGCACTCGAGCATAATGTTGAAAAGGAACTTCCTGTGAAAATGAAGGAAAAACTCAAGAGTCATTTCGCGTATTTGGAAAAAGAATACGAGAAACCAAAATCATTTCAGTTAACTGTTCTTCAGCCCTATCTCTCATATTTTCAGTTGACTGCTGATAATAATGACAACACTTGTTCATTTGGATTTGCTGACACCCAAAGGGCCATCTCCACTGCATTTTTGTTTGATACAATTCCCTACATGAAGACTTTGGAGAGAATGACAAATCCATGCTTCCTGAATACAGAATTTGCCAAACTTATGAAGGGCAAACATGTAATGCATACTTGGGAAGAAACTCTGCTAGAGTCTGTTGGTGAAGTCTCTGACAGTGAAAAAGAGAATGTTAATGATGAGGAAAATGAGGAGTTTAATGCTGGCAGTGACAATGGGTCTGTAAATGATGAGGTGAACCAATCCGATCCCATAGCAAATATACTTTCTCAAGCAGCCATAGAAGAAAATCAGAACCCCACAAATGTAAAACATACAAGGAAGAGAAGGTCACCTCCTGATAATCAGGACATCAGAAGTGGAAAACGTCTCAGAACAAATACGGCTAGATTTGCACCATCAAGCAGAAGAACAGTTGTAATTCGACCACGAAAGCGTGCTTTTGCTCCTGATACTGATTACTCTCCTCCTGTAGTGAATTCATCCATCCTCTTCCCCATTAGAGTCACAAGAGAGAAATGGAACTGTGAATTCGGAAATACGGTGAACCTTCTTGCATACATCAATCACTTCAATACTGGACTTAAACAGAAGATGTTTAGTTTAAGAGCTCAAAAATATGATTGCTGCCTCGAGGACATTCAGACGTTGATGAAACATTGCTGTGGCTATGATATAATGGTTCTCCCATCAATTTCGAGTTATACTGAGTTGCAGTCTTTTGTCACCGAACTGCAGCTTCCGATGCTGGTTTCTCTTGAACTTGATTTCCGTTCAGTTAAGTTTGCCCATGTGATTGGTATTTCACCTTACATGTCCGCAGAGACAAGCCAGGTTGAATATCACATCATTGATGGGTCTCATCCTGAAATGAAGGCAATATACTTCAATCAAGAGAATATTGATTGGTGTTGTGGGGATGGGATCTCTTTTACCAAGATCACACATGGTTTTGTTTTTGTTCCAGGGATGAAAAGAGTGTGTGAAATGCTCCAAGACAAGTCAGGATACAATTTTATACCAGGGACAGCAGTGTGTTTGACAACAAGTAAGAGGAAAAGGAACAGGGGTCAGAAGAAAGCCATGAAGATTGTAACAGACACCACCTATGAAAGGATGTTAAAACACAATGTATACAACAAAGAGAAGAGCGAGTATGTGAAAATTTGGAAGCAACTTACGGATAAGTACAAAAACCGGGCAAAATAAAACCTAATTACTGTCTCTGAATACTTAATACAACAGAAATAACTATTGGTAATTGGAAGCAACTTTATGGATAACCACAGAGCCCTAATTATCTGCCCCAGCTCAGAACTCCATGCAACATAACACTTGAATGCCTTAGTTCAACTGTAAAATATACGTTGAGCTTCAATTGGTTTCCCATTATATGCTGATAACTCCATCCATCCCTCATTCTCAGTAGTGGGTATATGATTATTGGGTCTATCATTTTTGATTGTCATAGATCCTAAACACAAAACACGTTGACCCTCAGAATTGTGATAGCGATCAATCAGTGTAACCATAATGTGTCCATCATACCCCCTCATAGGCCCACTCAAATCAGCAGGAATCGGTGAGCCAATTGTATAGTCATAATGATGAAACCCAAACACATGGAGCCATCGATGGATTATTCTACACTCACTGTCAAAATTTGCAATGGTGTAGTCATGGTCCAAGTAGTGCACCAAAAAACACATATCCTTGAAATTTGTAAGAATACTTTCATCACTGACATCCACATCAAACCTATCAATGCCATGGTATCGTGAATAATAATTAACACCCCAGAGAATGAACCAATATTCTTCTGTAGGCATCTTACAATCTACTAATCCATCTTTCCATGACATATTCTTGAAGGGAAGAATATGTTCTGATCTGAATACCCACAATAGCCGCTTAAGGAACGGTCCCATTTCGCCATCAAAAATTTTCAGATTTGACGCCCTTTCAATGTAGAGCAGCCTTCTCCATTCTGTGTTTCTATCATGCTTGCAACCGGAATCAATAATCTTCAAATGTCTGAAGTCCCGACTAATGCCGTCGTTGCGATGAGGATCCACATGTTTAATACATCTGAATTCCCGACCAATATAGTATCTCCTTGCAATCTTGTACCATGTAGGGTTTGCTGTGTTAGGAATCTTGTTGAGAATTTCATTCCATTGCTTGCAAGTTTGTGAAAGCACATACACATCCCCCATTGTTGATGCTGCAAATTGGATAATGTTTGTAACTGTTTCATCATCAATTTCAATGCACAATGGCTCACTGCATGACTTTGTGCTGTGATCAGATTTCAGACCATCTGAGACTTCTTGAAAAGACTTACGCACAGCAGCTATGACAGTTGCATCGATTTCTCCATCAATCTTTGTAATACAATGTTTCTCTTCTTCAATATTGGGCAAGATACGCCCAATATTGATGCTGACAACATCACGAACATTGGCAATGAGTTCAATATGCGTCTCCCCACATTCAGTTCTGGTGCAAAATCTCTTGGCACACTGCACTTGATCAACCGATAGATGATGTTTCTGATTTTCTTCATTTCCAATGTCACCATGCATCAAAGTGGTCATGAAAGCAGCATCATTCCTTTCACCAAGCTTCATCTCCCCTCCGAACAACGAAGGTGCGGTGGTTAGAAAAACTCTCAAATCATTTTTTTTATCATCCTCTCTAGCACAATGTTCCTCTCTAATGGACATGACCGACGCATCCTTCCTTTCACCCTTCTTTCTCTCCCCGTCACAACAATAAATATCTCTGTCTTCTTTCAAAGACGTTGGCATGGTAAGAATGGTCGCATCATTTTTTTTATCATCAGCACTAGCACAACATTCCTCTCCCTCGACAGGTAAGATTCGATCACTATTGACGATGACAACATCACGGACGCTGGACGCGGATTCAATGGGTGTCCCCACACATTCAGGTCCTGCATCTTGGCATATCATATCAAGAAAAACAGAGGGGTGGGGTGTAGGGTATGGGTGCCAGTGAATTGCGGCCTCAATTAAATTCTTCGGTCCAAATCTTGAGTCCACCGCTGAGGGAGTGGGTTCGGATTTTATGAGTTCCCCTATATTGCAGGAGTGGGTTGGGGTTAACACCTTTCAGTAAAAAATGTTGTCAACAAACGTGACATTGCTCCAAACAAATCTTTAAAGGTAGAAGTGAACCATTACATACAATACCAGTTTTTCAAAGTACTAACAAACAAACATGATAATTTCCTGACATCTTTAACATCTAAAGGTAGTGCCAGTGCCTGAAATATTCTAAGCAACTGGACGAAATAACATACAGCTATTTCATTAGTAGAATATTTTTGAGTGGCAATGGTAGTCTTAATGTTCCCATATCATCTCTGACCCTCCAGCTGCGACAGATCATAGTTCTCATTGAAATGTTATTTGTATCCCTCTCTCTCAATAGGATGAAAAAGTCAATACAGTCTTTCAATAAATCCTCTCTGCTCTTGTACACACTTGAATGATGTGATTGTGGTAGAGTCTCTGAATACCATAGATTACATTTCCAAAATCCCTTGATGTCATCAAAAATGAGGGGATGGACACCAATTCCTTTGAAACGTGATTCTTCAAAACAGACCAAGAGATGCCCTTTCATATTAATCACTCCTGAAACAATGTCTTCCTGTGAGAAGACATCCTCCACTGTGGAATGTTTCAGCCCTTTGTTGTAAATCCTTACATGACTGGTCCTAGAATATTTCTTTGCCTTGGAGAAGGGATTGTCCATATTGAAGGAAGCCAAGACATCTGTCCTCAAGATTTTAGTCAGAATGGTTTTGAGATATTTTTCGTTATGCTTCATGGTAGAGATCTCTCTCTTGACATTTTGAATGTAACTCTCATTTTCACCCTCCCAGCAATTCCTCATGTTGCCAGATTGTTCTATCATGTCACCAATATTTAAGAGACTGAAGAAATTTGCCTTACTCACATAAAATGGTGTGGATTTTTTCGACTTCCGATCATCCAACTTTGCTGACAATTTCCCATCATCTAGTTTTCTCTTTTTTCCTGACGTACTTTTCTTGGAGGAAGCACCCGCATCTGTTGATTGATTTGCATTTTTCCTTTCTCCAAGCATCCAGAATCTTCTGCAAGATGATAGGAATAATCTCACCAAAACATTGATTGTCTCTGTAGGAACCTCTTCTTCTGCAAAAATGTGGGAGATAAAACAGAACCAAGTCACTCTCATGCTCCTAAATGAAAGGATCAATTGTTTGTCAAGGTGGTTTGTAATGTCACCATTATCTAAAGGAGAAAAGTGAAACAAGGAGACCCTAGTAAATGCAAGGTAGTGGTCAGACTGCCAATTGGCAGTACCAAGATTCTTCTTTTCCATGTCAGTGAATTTCATGGCCAGACACCAAACAAGGTATACTGAATTGACGGTTTCTTGACTCCCTTGCATTGCATCGATAAGTTTGTACCATGCTGCATTTTGCTTACGATCTGTTCTGTTGGCTAACATAGATGTTAGAGCAATCAGAGATTTTTCAATACCAAGGAAGCACATATGCATAGGCATGGTCTGGAAGCTATTCATCTCCACATTGACTGTTCTAAACTTCCGAAGAATCGAGGGGAAACCGAGAGATTCAGATGCTTCTTTGCCTCCAATAAGATCTTCGGATAATGGTTGAATTAATTGAGATGAAAATCCAATTGCTTGTAGGTATTTTTTTATCACCTTTCCTTTCTCTGCATTTGACGACTTACTGGAAAAGCACCAATCTTGGAGAGAAATAATAGAGTTATAGATCATTTCAAAGGATAGCTCAACCGCAGGGAAATTTTCTATTTCATCTAGAAAAGATTCCGGTTGAATTGGGTATATATTGGGTTTTGTCACTCCCTGACTCCACCAATCAAGGCATTGATCACAATACACTTCTCTCTTTATATTAACTGATGAAGGAGAAAGAATGAATTCAATATTTTTAAGATGACAGGATTGGCAGGAGGGAACAGTATTGTCATCGAACAGACATGAATGTCTCCATCTGTGAGTAAAAGTTCCATTCAAAGTAGTACAAGTATTGGAGCATCTCTCTGGAAGATCGTTGCTTATCATTTCCAGAAATACCATTGTAGGGTAAACTTGATTCTCCTCCCCACCCCAATATCTCAGAGTGGGTGACTGAAGATCTTTTAACTCCTCCAGCAGCTGAAGGAGGATATCATGGTGGTTTTTCCTCTTGAAGCACATAGCAAAGGGAACTGTGTGGCGGTTGGTATTTTGATATTTTGGGGCAAGGATTGTCAATGTAAATATTTGCAGACTGTTGAATTCATTCTTTGCTTTGATCTGGTGAGCCTCAAATCCATCCGACCAGACTCTCACAAGGATTACCCGTGTATCCAACGAGACATCATTTGTGATTGATACATTTTTATGAAGATCATGTAGGAACTTTGTTGCATAATTGCCTGATTTGTCAACCCAGTCTTCTTCATGCCCGGCACGGAAAAACATTACATCAACCCCAATAGCCAAAAGATGGTTGATAATTTCTCTTGCTGGGATGTAAGCGGCCTTGTTACAAATACCAACTGTTGGAATGGGGAGATTCTTGACAATTGAGTTATGTCCATCAATATAAACAGCTCGAACGGTCTTATGTTTCACCGGGGCTGATAATTTGATGGAACAGCTTTTGAAACGATTTGATTGCAATTCTGTCTGAACACAATTGTTGATTTCTTTTAATATTGTTTGTTCTTGATCTTGGTTGTTTATGATTCCTCTGGCTGTGAGGACTTGAAGAATTGAGCTGCGATAAGCATCTGACAGCATGTTCCTCTCAGATAGAATGATTTGATTGTGTTCTGAACTATTGTGGAGCATCATATTTGTGATGTCAATTGATTTCGTTGTGGAAATTCCGTAGTGAATGGATGCAATGTGGAGATGAAAAAACACGTCATCAACTGTAAGTGATGAGAAATCACTGGAGTTTTTTGAGTCCACCACAGAATTGAAGATCAAACCTCTTAATCCATCCCCCCGATTCTTGTAGTCCCGAATAAAAAATCTGGCACTAACACTAGACCATTCCTTTCGATTTGCCAGAATAGAGAGGGGACTAGTATATATTGTGCCCCTGGCAGGATTAACTGCGAAGTCTTCAGATAGTTCCCATGCTAATTCATAACAATTGTTGAAATCACACCCAATATCATCATTGCTCGCAACATGATCCTCTTCTGAATTGTTTTGAGAATAGCTCGCACTATCAATTATGGCGTTCTTTTTGTTCCCAATGGCTGACGCATTATTTTCTGCCACACTATCATCTGTTGTGTTATTGTTATCACCAATAATGGCTAAGTCTCCGCATAGAACCAGAGCTGACTCACAACCATTGTTGAAATCACACCCAACATCATCATTGCTCGCGACGTGATCCTCTGTTGGGTTGTTTTGAGAATAGCTTTCACTGGCCTCTGTGGGGTTCTTTCTGTTAACATCGCTGACCACATTACTATCCCCTAAACATCCAACGTCATCATTATTGCTCGCCGCGCTGTCGTTCGTCTGGATCTGTTGATTAAGGCTCTTTTTGTTTTTATTCTTGGTGACTCCAACACATTTGCATCCTCTATTTAATAGTCTCCCAAATGTATGTGAACTCTGACCGCCACAGGATAAGCAAAAGAAGAGACCCTTTCCACAATTTCCAATAGAAGATGGACATGGTGAGTGATGAATTAACACAATTTCATATTTAACTCGTACAGAGGACAAATAAGCTGTTCCGTCATATTGAAATACACAGTTCTTGCAAGTGGGACACTTAATACTTTTCTTCTTGTGCCAAGCATACAACAGATCTCTTATGACTGAACTGTCCGGCTGGACTACATTCATCCTGTGTTACTTCGATTATGTGTCAGTGCTGGGGTGATGAGAAAGACTGAACCGCAGTATGATGTGTGAGGCTGCCCAGACACATCATGTGTCACAGCTGTGTTGAGGTATCAATTTTTGTAGTAGGAGTTGGAACATCTTACCACAATGGTACCTTTTAATTGAATTCGATTTTTCTTGAGTCAGACATGGATAAAAGGGTGCAGATGACAGGTTATTTACTAAATTAAAGCTATGAAACAAGCCATGATCTCTGACAACTCAAACACAACAATTATATGTTACAGATTATCTTATGTCCCCCTCCCTCCCCCCCCTGAAATCGTGATATTTGTCACCCTCTAACATATCAGATATGGGGTGCATACTCCCAATTGTCCAACACAACTTCAACTCTGATAGTTCCATCCCCATTTAAATTGTCATGTCTTTTTCGTATGGGTCTAGCAATTTTATAATCATTTTCAGTAAGACCCAACACATTGAACCATAGATGGATTTTCTGGCACTCTTCCTGAAAGTGAATTACGGTGTAAGTATGATCCCTGTAAGCCACCTCAATGAATCTACCTTCTTCGAGACGAATCAAAGATTCTTCAATGCACACATCAAATCGAAAGATACCTCGTTCCCGGGTGCAGACTTCGTGACCAAATCGCGTACGCATTTCTGATTGCTGACTCACTCTACACTCAAGATAGTCCCTTAACCCACAGTGGTCAGCTTTCCAATACAACTCTCGGTAAGGTTCGATGCGCTCGATCAGAAACACCCAAAAAAGCCTTTGAATCATTTTCCCCATTTTTCCGTGATACACCTTCAAATAAGCCAGTTCTTTAATGCAGATGAGATCTTTCCAGGCAGAAAAATTAAACTCAGGGTAGATGCGTTCTAGCTCCTCAAACTCTTGCGTGTCGTATGCCTTCTGGGCAATTCTACGCCATATGCGTTCACAAGTTACAGGATTTTTGTTTAAAATGAAATTCCACTTCCTACAAGTCAGTGATATGGGTAATACATTCTCAACCGCTGCTGCGAATTCAAGAATTCCCAAAAATGGGCCTGAATCATCAGCGCTTTGCCAAAACACTGCCATCATCAAATTATTTTCATAACTCATTTCGTCCTGAAGACAATCGAACCCGTATGATGCGCGGGATTCAGTTACCTTGATCCTTTTTCTAACATTGATGGCAAATAATGTAGTCGAACAATTGAGGTGACGCGAGTCATCAAAAGATGTAAGTACTGTGCCTGTGAACTCACTTCGAACCTGTTACATCATCTATTGATCCCACAAGCAGGCTGTCCTTGCGATGTAATGTTGCCGTCGGGCGAGAGGGGGGGGGTGATGATTGTTTAGACATCAGAAACACCTGTGTTATAGAAGATATGCACCTCGAAGACCATGCAGCTCGACACACTATACCGTGATGAGAACACTATGCTAATATACCATGGGGGCAGGATATAGGGTGACTATGCAGTGACATTATGAGGTGTGTTGTATATAATGCTGATGTTGTATAATAATTTATTGGATAAAAATAATACAATGGACAAGATTGTTTTTAGCTCTAAAGATATAATAAGTGATGCATGCGCAGCTGCACAGACACATCGCAAGTGTCCCGCAACTGTGTTGAGGTCTCAATTTTTGTTTATAGGGTGACTATTATGCAGTGACTTTGCAAGGTGTGTTACATGCCCTGATGTTGAATGATATTTTTTGGGATAAAAATAATACAATGGACTATAATGTTTTAAGCTCTAAAGATATAATTTATGCGAAAGAATTAATGTTTTAGAAGCGCGTGTTAGTAAAACTGAAAGTGGTCTAATGAATGTAAAAATATCTCGGTGATCTTACTAACATGTTAGTAAGAATTGAGAAAGAATATCGGACTCCACCCAAGAACGGCCTGACTCCGACTCTGTTAGCAATTCCGTAAGCAAAAATATAAAACTTACAGTTTAACTAACAGAAACTTGTGTCTTGCTAACAATTCGTTTGCAGTGTTATCGCTCGGATATT
>Ga0209812_10002267_pt1 | contig 11704 bp, 10 predicted proteins | sample JI71714BDNA_FD_187502 | JGI IMG/M metagenome (GOLD analysis project Ga0209812, IMG submission 187502) | Wastewater effluent complex algal communities from Wisconsin, to seasonally profile nutrient transformation and Carbon sequestration -... | ecosystem: Engineered > WWTP > Effluent > Algae...
GCGTCGGAACCACCATGACCGTCCGGTTTAACCAAATGGTTAATATTGCAGCCTCGCTCCACCACCATGGTCCGCGAAGCCACCACCGAACAACGCATCCTGGAAGCGGCCAAGAAGGTCTTCACCAAAAAGGGGATGGCTGGCGCACGCATGCAGGAGGTGGCCGATGAGGCCGGGATCAATAAGGCGTTGCTCCATTACTACTTCCGCAGCAAGGAACAGTTGTTCGTGGGCGTCTTCAAAGGAAGTGCCGAGAAACAGTTCGGCTGCATCTGGGACTCGTTGAAGCAGTGCGATTCGCTCTTCCCGGCCATCGAGACCTTCGTGGCGGGCTATATGGATCGCATGATCGAGGATCCCCAATTGCCCTTGTTCATCGCCAACGAGATGAACCGCGACCCGGACGGCCTAGCCGATTTCATCGACCGGGGCAAGGAGAGCCGCGCCGGTTTCCTCCGCCTTGTGGAGGAAGCGCGTACCCGCGACGAGATCATCGACATCGATCCACGCGAACTGCTCGTGAACATGATGGCGTTGTGCGTTCATCCGTTCATCGCGAGGCCCATGCTCAAGCATATCCACGGCATCACCGACGAGGCCTTCCGACGCATGATCCTGAAGCGCAAGAAGACCGTACCTGAATTCATCATCCGTTCCATCCGCTCATGAACGACCTCCTCAAACGAAGGCTCAGCATCGTCCTCGGTCTCCTGCTCATCGTGGGTGGCATCGGTACCTGCCGTAAGCTGTCCTCCAGCAAAGCCTCGCCACCCCGCAACGAAGCGTTGGCCGGGGCACGTGCAGTGCGTACGCTCATCGCGCAGAATGGCCCGGTGCGCCTCAGTATCCCCATCACCGGCAGACTGCGCGCCACGGACCGGATGCTGATCAATGCCGAGGTCGGTGGTACGCTCCAGCGTACGGGAAATACCTTCCGCGAGGGATACTCGTTCCGCCAAGGCGAAGTGCTCTTCCGCATCGACAACAGCGAAGTGCGTGCTCAACTGAACGGCCAGCAAAGTGCCTTCCTGAGAACCCTGGTGCAGTTGATCCCCGATCTACGCATCGACCTCCCGGATGTCTCGGCCAAATGGGAGGCTTATCTGAAGAGCGTGCCCGTGGAAGGGCAATTGCCCACACTGCCGAAGCTCGACTCCGAACAGGAACGTAATTATCTGGCCGGTCGTGGTGTGCTTGATCAGTACTATAACATCCGCGCGGTGTACGAGCGCTTGGACAAGTACACGATATCCGCGCCGTTCGATGGTATCGTGGTAAATGCCCCGGTGGAGCCGGGTACCATCGTTACGCCGGGCACGCGCTTGGGTGAGTTCATCGCACCGGGTTCATTGGAGCTGGAGACCGCCATCGGAGCGGGTGAGTTGGACCTGGTGAAGGTGGGTGATACCCTACGGTTGACCAGCAGCGAGGGACCCGGCACCTGGCAGGGACGCATCATCCGGATCGGCGAAGTGATCGACGCCACCACCCAATCCGTTCGCCTATTCGTGGGTGTGCAAGGCAAGGGTTTGCGCGATGGACAATACCTGAGCGGGACCATCGAGGCGGGCACGCTAAGCGATGCCGTCAGTGTGCCACGTAGCTCTTTGCTGGAGGATGGTGCGCTTTATACCGTGAAGGATTCGGCCCTCGTGAAGCGTTCGGTGGAGATACTCCATCAAGGTGTGGAACAGGCTGCAGTGCGCGGTCTGGCTGATGGTGAGGTGGTGGTGACCGATCGTATGAGCGGTGCCCATGAAGGAATGCGCGTAGCCCCCGTTCGCCCATGAAAGGCCTCACCGCATACTTCATCAAGTACAGCGTGGCGGTGGACACCATCATGGTGCTCATCTTCATCTTCGGCTATTTCGGGCTGAAGTCCACCCGCAGTTCGCTTTTCCCCGAGACCGAGAGCCGCACCATCCAGGTGCAGATCATCTATCCCGGCGCCGCCCCCGAGGAAGTTGAAGAGGGCGTCGTGCTTCGCATCGAGGATGATGTGAAGGGGGTGACCGGCGTGGAGCGCATCAGCAGCGTAAGCCAGGAGAACGGTGGCATCATCACCGTGGAGGTGCTCAAAGGCTTCGACACGGACGTGGTGTTGCAGGATGTGAAGAACGCGGTGGACCGCATCCCATCGCTCCCCGATGGTATGGAGCCCATCCGTGCTTTCAAATTGGAGAACATCCGACCGGCCGTCAGCTTCGCACTGAGCGGGGAAGGGATGGACCTGAAAACCTTGAAGGTCGCTGCCCGCAAGGTGGAACAGGACCTGCGCAGCATCCCGGGGATCAGCAAGGTAGAACTCTCCGGCTTCCCGGAGGAGGAGATCGAAGTGGCCTTCCGCGAGGAGGACCTCAGGGCCAACAACCTCAGTTTCGTGCAGGCCGCAGCAGCATTGCGAGGAGCCAATCTCGACGTCACCGGTGGCAAGGTGAAGACCACCGAGGAGGAGTTGCTCATCCGCGTGCGCGATAAGCGCATGGAAGCTGAAGGACTGCGCAACACCATCGTACGGGCTGGTGTGGATGGTCGTGTGCTTCGCCTTAAGGACGTGGCCGATGTGCGCGATACCTGGGCCGAGGATCCAGCGCGTAATTATGTGAACGGCAAGCCCAGCGTGGTGGTCACGGTGAGCAGTACCGTGAGCGAGGACATCCTCTTCATCGCCGAGAGCACGCTCAACTTCATGGAGGAGTTCAATGGACGCAATACCGCCATACAAGCCACCCTCATCAACGATGCCACCACGGTGCTCAAGCAGCGCATCGCCATGCTCGTGGAGAATGGTATTCAGGGCTTCTTCCTGGTCCTTATCACCCTGGCCTTGTTCCTGAATTGGCGACTGGCATTCTGGGTGGCAGCCAGTATTCCTGTGGCCTTTGCAGGTATGTTCATTCTTGCGCCGGGCTTCATCACGATCAACGTGATGAGCCTCTTCGGCATGATCCTCGTCGTGGGAATCCTGGTGGATGATGGCATCGTGATCACCGAGAGCATCTATCAGGAGTACGAACGCGGTCTAAAGCCTATCGAGGCGGCTTTCGTGGGGATCCAGAAAGTGCTTCCTGCGGTGATCAGTTCGGTCCTCACCACGGTGGCGGCATTCAGCACCTTCTTCTTCATCGAAGGACGATTGGGTGATTTCGCTCCTGCATTGGCCTTCGTGGTGATCGCCACCTTGATGTTCTCGTTGATCGAAGCGGCCTTCATCCTGCCTGCGCACGTGGCGCACTCCAAGGGATTGAGCAGAGGAACGAAGAACCGCTTCGAACGCTACATGGATGGTGTGATGGCGAAGCTCCGGGATGTCCGCTACGCAAGGTTCTTCGACCGCATCATGCGCCACAAGATGCTCACCGTGGGCATCGCCTTCTTCTTGCTGGCCATCACCGTTGGCTCAGTGGGCGCGGGCATCATCCGCACCACCTTCTTCCCCGTGATCGAACGCGATGATGTGGCCGTGGACCTCGAACTCGTGGCCGGCACGCGAGAGACGATCGTCCTCCAAGAGCTGCAACGCATCGAGACCGTTGCGTGGGACATCAATTCCGAACTAAGCAAGGGGCGGCCAGACAGTGCCGAAGTGATCCTGAAGGTGCAGACCATCCTGGGGCCACGCCCGGAGCAAGGCAAGCTTAACATCATCCTGCTCGACGGTGAGAAGCGCGGCTTCAAGGCCGAAGAACTCACCAACCGCTTGCGCGAACGGGTGGGAGCGATCCCGGGTGTGGCCAACCTCACCTTCGGACTTGCAACACCCTTCGGAAAACCGGTCTCCGTGTCGCTCCGGAGCAACGACCTCGCCGAACTCAACGCGGCCAAGGCCGATCTGCGTGCCGAACTGCAGGAGCTGTCCATCCTCCGTGATGTGGTGGACACCGATCGCCCAGGCAACCGCGAAGTGGTGTTGGAGTTGAAGGACAAAGCCCCGCTGCTCGGGCTCACCATGCAGGACATCGTGGGCCAAGTGCGTCAGGGGTTCTTCGGCTTGGAGACCCAACGTGTGCAACGAGGAGAGGACGAAGTGAAGATCTGGGTGCGTTATGCGGAGGGTGATCGAGCATCCTTGCGGGATCTGGAGGACATGCGCATCCGCACCGCCGATGGTCGCCAATACCCGCTGAGCGAACTGGTCAACTACCGCATGGAACGCGGCATTCGCGCGATCAATCACCTGGACGGGAAACGCGAGGTCCGTGTGGAGGCCGACCTGGCGAACAGCGGGCAGAGTGCTACCGATGCGCAGAGCGTGGTGGCCGAGGAGATCATGAAGCCGCTGTTGGCGCGGTATCCCGGACTCAGCTACAGCTTCGAAGGGCAGGGCGAACAAAGTCGCAAGGTGGGCACATCCGCCGCGCGCATCATGCCGATCACGCTCATCGTCATGTTCGCCATGATCGTGATCACCCTGCGCAGCTTCTGGCAGATGCTCGCCGTACTGCTCTGCATACCGCTTGGGTTCATCGGAATCGGCTGGGGTCACTGGATCCATGGGGTGCAGATCAGCCTGTTCTCCTTCTTTGGCATGATCGCGCTCATCGGTGTGATGGTCAATGATTCCCTCGTTCTGCTAAGCACCTTCAACGACAACATGAAGACCGGGATGACCTTCAATGCTGCCCTGCGCGACGCAGCACTCTCGCGACTGAGGCCCATCCTGCTCACCTCGCTGACCACTGTGGCTGGCCTGCTCCCCATCACACTGAACAAGAGCTTCCAAGCCCAGTTCCTCATTCCCATGGCCGTTACTGTTGCCTACGGACTCGCCATCGCCACCTTCGTCACCTTGTTCATCCTGCCCGTGCTCATCGCTGCGTTGAACGAAGCGCGGCGCTTGTTGGGATGGGCATGGAACGCCCAATGGCCCACGCCTGAAGCCGCTGAACCCGCCGTGAAAGAACTGCCCTATGAGAACCTGGAGGATACGCGTCACTAGCCTCGCGCTACCACTGCTGGTGGGGGGTGTGTTCGCGCAGGATACGCTCAGCCTGGAACAAGCCATAGGCCTCGCCCTGGCCAATGAGCATGGCATCCGCATCGCGCGCAACGAGGCCACGATCGCAGAGGCACAATCCACCGCAGGCAACGCAGGTCTGCTGCCGCGCTTCGATGCCACCGGCCGCGGCAACTACAGCAACCAGGACACCGAGCTGGATTTTGCTGAAGGCATACCGGATGTGGAACGCAACGGTGTGGTGAATACCGCGCTATCCGGTCAAGTGGGGCTCACTTACACGCTGTTCAACGGCATGGGGAACTTCGCCACGTGGGAGCGCGCACAGCTCAATGCGCAACTGGCTGATCTGCGCACCCGTGCACAGGTGGAGGGCACGCTCACCCAGGTCATCGCGCTCTACTACGCCATCGCGGCGCTGGATGAGGATGTCGCGATCACGCAACGCATCCTCGACATCAGTGCCGATCGTTTCCAACGCCAGGAAGGCAAGGCGGCGCTGGGTGGTGCCGGGCGCTTGGACGTGCTCAACGCACAAGTGGACCTGCAAGTGGATAGCACCGCATACATCCTCGCGTTGCAGCGCCGCGCTCGTAGCGCCCGCGACCTCAACGTGCTGATGGGCCGCACTGCTGATACCGAGGTGAAGGTGTCGCGCGCCATCAGCTACGCTCAAGGTCTCGCGGAGGAACAACTCGTTCAGGAGGCCATGAGCGGGAACGTGCAGCTGGCCGTGGCCACCTCGCAGGTCCGCACGGCCGAAGCGGATGAACGCATCGCCAAGGCCCTGCGTTGGCCACGACTGGACCTCAGCGCAAACTACGGCGTCAGCGACCAGAAGAACGGTGTGGGACTGGTGCTGGGCACCTACACGCAAGGCTTGAACGCGGGACTTACGCTCAGTGTGCCCTTGTTCGATGGCGGTCGCATCAACACGCAGACCGAAGCGGCCCGGTTGCGGGCGGAGAATGCGGCACTGGCCGAGCAACAAGCCCGCCTGCAGGTGGAGCGGGATGTGCGCAACGCCTTCACCACGTGGCGCAGCCAACGCGAAGTGATGCGCATCCAAGGCGATGCCGTCACCACCGCGAAGCTCAATTTCGACCGCACGCGTGAACTCTTCCAAGCGGGCCAACTCACCGGCCTCCAGTTCCGACAGGCGCAGCTTGACCTCGCCAATGCCGAACGCCAGTCCGTGGTGGCCGGCTTCGATACCAAGGTGGCCGAGTTGACGCTCTTGCGCGCCAGTGGTGGCCTGCTCGGAGCGCTGAACGTGCAACCCTGATCGAAGGCCGACGTGTGGATACTGCGAGGTTGAGCGCGGTCGTAGCGCGGCGCGGATGTCCGAATTTCGTTCATCTTAATCATGGTAGCGATGACCCAGGCAAGGAACATCCTCTTCGTTGCATTGACCTTTATGTACGCCGCGTGCGCCTCCGAGCCCAAGGTCGACGAGACCCCGGAGCAGAAGGAGGAGCGCGCCATGGACGAGGCGGCCGCCTGTGATCCGCTCGTAGGGGAGTTCCGCGACCTGATGGTGGACTACGAGAAAGCCCTCGGCGAAATGGTGGCCGCCAAGAAGGTGGATGCCGCGCGCCAGGAGGAACTCGCCACCAAAGCAAAGGACCTCAGCGATCGGATCGAAGCACGCGGGGAGAAGGCCCTTGGTGTGAAATGCTGGTCGGAGTTCAATACCATCGGCAAGACCTACGGCCCGCGCATCATGAAGCTCGGGATAGAAGTGGCCATGATGGAAGGCGGCATGCAAGGCATGGATCCCGCCTTGATGGAGCAGCTTCAGAAGGTGATGCAATGACCACCACAGCCGTTATCGCCGCCCACTTCCGCCATGTTCATTTCGGTGGTAATTGGACTTGCGTGAACCTGCGCGACACATTGAAGGATGTCACCTGGCAGGAAGCACTGCACACCCGCGAAGGATTCAATTCCATCGCCGTGCTCACCTACCACATCCACTACTTCGTACATGCCGCGCTGCAAGTGCTCGACGGAGGACCGCTCGATGCGCACGACAGCTTCAGTTTCATACATCCGCCGATCACCAACGAGGACGATTGGCAACAGCTGCTTGAAAAGGCATGGACCGATGCCGAACGCTTCGCCACCCTGGTGGAACAACTACCCGATGATCGACTGCACACCGACTTGGCCGATCCCAAGTACGGCACGTGGTACCGCAACCTGCATGGCATCATCGAACACACGCATTACCACTTGGGCCAGATCGTGATCTTGAAGAAGCTGATGCGATCAGATGATCAGAAGATCAGATGATCACCGAATGCGACAGCATCATTTTCGCAGACCCACGAAAATGATCTCGACACAACCATGCGCCGGTAACATTGCTGCGTTTGTGGGTTGTCTAGTAGGAAACCTTACGAAGGTTAATGAGTGCCCCCTCTGACAGAAGAACGCCGCGGAGGAAAATTCCACCCCGGCGTCCATTTTCTGATCTTCTGATCGACCGATCTTCTGATCAGTAGCAGTACTTGCCCTCCCCGATCATCTTCTTCGCGATCGCCTTCCGCAGTTCGGCCGTGTTCAGATTCGTGTTCTTGCTGAAGCGTTTCGCACCCATCAGCATCGCCTGGCGCTCATCGCCCTCAGCGAAGTTGTTCACGGCCTCCTTCGCGTACTTGTGGATGCGGTCCGCTGCATCGTGGATGTACAGCTGGCACATGGCGATCTGCTCGGCCACGTGCGCTGCTCCTTTCATGTCGGCGAGCTTCAACGTGCGCAACAACACGCTTTCCGCGAGGTAGGTGTCGATCACGATGTCCGCGATGTGCATCAGGGTCTCCTGGTGCTTCGCCAACTCAAGACCAAGCTTCTGTGCGGCACCACCGGCGGTCATCAGCACGGCCTTCTTGAAGTTCGCCACCATCCTCTTCTCATCACCCAGCAACGAATCATCGGGTTCGGGGAAGTCGGGGATGCCCATCAACTCACCGGCCACCGCTTGCGCAGGACCCATCAGATCCAGCTGACCTTTCATGGCCCGCTTCAACAGCATGTCTACCGTCAGCATGCGGTTGATCTCGTTCGTGCCCTCGAAGATGCGGTTGATGCGGCTGTCGCGGTACGCGCGCTCCACGGGACTCTCGGCGCTATAGCCCATGCCGCCGTAGATCTGCACGCCTTCATCGCAGACGTAGTCCAGGCATTCGCTGCCGGCCACTTTCAGGATCGCCGCTTCGGCAGCATATTGTTCCACGCCTTTCAGCAACGCCTTCGAATGGTCAGCGCCCGCAGCTTCCAACGCTTCGATGGCTTGTTCCATATCGTGGCTGCAGCGGTAAGTGGCACTTTCCACCACGTAGCAGTAGGTGGCTTGATCGGCCAGCTTTTGGCGGATCGCGCCGAACGCGCTGATCGGCTTGCCGAATTGGATGCGCTCGTTGGCGTACTTCACGCTCTGGTCCACCACGGCCTTCGCGCCGCCCAACGCAGCACCGGCCAATTTGATCCGGCCGATGTTCAGGATGTTCACCGCGATCTTGAAGCCGTTCTGCCGCTCGCTCAGCATGTTCTCCACCGGCACCTTGCAGTCGTTGAAGAACACCTGCCGCGTGCTACTGCCCTTGATCCCCATCTTCTTCTCCTCGGGGTTCAATGTGATACCGCCGAAGTCCTTCTCCACGATGAATGCCGTGAGGTTCTCATCATCACCGATCTTAGCGAACACCGTAAAAATGTCCGCGAAACCACCATTGGTGATCCACATCTTCTGACCGTTCAGGATGTAGTGCTTGCCATCGTCGGTCAACACAGCCTTCGTTTTGCCGCTGTTCGCATCGCTGCCCGCGCCCGGCTCGGTCAGGCAATAGCTGGCCTTCCATTCGCCCGAGGCCAACTTGGGGATGTACTTCTTGCGCTGCGCCTCGTTGCCGTAGTACAGGATCGGTAAGGTCCCGATGCCGGTGTGCGCCGCGATCGCCACGCTGAAACTGTGCCCGGCGCCGGTCACTTCCGTCACCAGCATCGTCGTCACGAAGTCCTTGCCGAAGCCCCCGAAGTCCTCAGGCACCGATATGCCCAGCAACCCCAGCTCGCCGGCCTTGTCCAGCAGGCTCGGCATCAAGCCTTCTTCCAACGAGTCGATGCGGTCCAGCTGAGTCCACACGTTCTGCTCCAGGAACTCCCGCGCGCTCTGCGCGATCATCCGCTGTTCCTCGTTGAATTCCTCGGGAATGAAGATGTCTTGCGGTGCGCTCTCGCGGATCAGGAACTCGCCGCCCTGGAGGGCTTTCTTCGTTTCAGTGCTCATGGTTCGTGCAGATGCGGTGTTCTACGGATGTATCGTACGTCGCGTTCGCCATAAAGTTATGCATGCATAACAAATTTCCAAGCGAAATGGTTCGTATGGGAGGTGAATGGCGAATGGTCATTGGCGACCGGCTCGACCTTGACCACTTGAGCCTTGTGACTTGCGTCTTTCTCTGGGCGTGCCCCTATCCCCGCGCCATCCCCGCACGGGTCGGGTGCTCCGCTGTAGCCGGACTTGTCAGGGCCAGCGGCTGTGGCACTGCGGGGGCTTCCTTCGGTCGCCTCCTCGTTGCACACATCCGCACGGTCCTTCCTGCGCCGGGCTGCCGCTACGCCCCCTCACGCGGACCTCGCGTTTACGGATACGTTCCGGCTATTTGCGGATATTCACGGATATCTCAACCTCGTCGAAGTTCAGTTGGTGACAAACTGTCACCGACTGAGCCCCTCGATCCACTCCACCAATTCCCTTTCTTCCACGATCGACCAAGCATGCGGGTGCCGGTTGCCATGCTGCACGCCGCGCCCTTCCGTGGTGATGTACTCCGCCCGCACATTCCCTGCAGCCACCAACGTGTCGTGGATGCGCTTCAACCCGAACGAGTTCAACTCCTCGTAGCTGTCATCCCGGTTCGCACGCCACCACGCCGTGTCCGGCTCGGTGTAGAAGCGGATGGGCAGGTCCTTCAGCGGCGCCACGCTCGCGGACGAGTTGAGCAGGGGAGCGGCGCGTTCGTAGTTGGCCAAGCTGTCCTCGGGGGAGCCGAGCGTGCTGTCCAGCAGCGCCAGCACATACCGCGCTTCACCCTTGTATTCGGGGAAGCTGGTCTTCGTCAGGTCGCGTTGCGCGCATTGGTACAGCAGCACCAGGTCCAGCGGACTGTCCACGGCGAACACGCCTTTCAGCTGTACCGGCGGGTCGGCCGACCGCAGCAGCGCCTTCGCCAGCAGCACGCTCACGTTTCCGCCGGAAGAGAAGCCGCCGATGACCGTGTTCGAGGCATCCACGCCGTGCTCCTTCACCGCGCCCGCGATCGTGCCGATCACCTCCTGCTGCTCGGCCTCGCTCATCAGGATGTGCCGGTTGAAGTTCATCATCAGCACCGCGATGCCATGGGCCACCGTCGTGTCCGCGATGCGCGACTCCGCCCGGGTATCCGCCGCATCGCAGGGGAAGCAGGGGAAGAGGATCAGCAGGGCTTTCTGCTCGGCGGGGAGGAGGAGGTCGTAGGTGGGGGTGTGGATCTCGCGCGGGGCCTGGACCTGCGGTGGGGTGGTGGACTGGCAAGCGCCCAAGAGCAAGCTGCCTGCGAACAACGCGCCAATACAGGACTTGATGGAGGGCGCGGGGTTCATTTTGTGTAGGAGTCAACATATCCCACGATCGAGGGCAAGGAGTTCAGTTCCACCAAGCTTGACCATGACCAGTGCATCAACACCAGATTCCACTTGGTTCCAATTAGATGAAGTGCGTTGGTGAGATTCGCTTGATCGTCAGCGGATGCCTTTCCGAATAGATCTAGCCAGATGTTCTGCACGGTTCCGTTCTCGTGGTCGTAGTAGAACGAATAGCCGCCAAGCCTATAGGCCACCGTGTTTTGCGCCAGAGCGCGATCGGACATGGATCCTGAGAAGACTGTTTCGATTCGGATGAATCGGTCCGCGATCAGAATGCTGTCGATCTCGGAGACACCGATGCTTCGACTGGATAGTGGAATTGGTTCCTTGGCGGGTACATGGATATTCGCGAAGCCATATCCAGTGAAGTTCTTCTCTGCAACCACTTTGACCTTTGCTCCTTCGGCACTTAGATGAACCTGATCCTCCTTTGGTAGCAATTGGACTTGACAATAGTCGTCCTCGTGGAAGTACATCGACGTGACCCCGTCCGTTTGAAAAGCGGGTCCATCATATCGCGGGTCAGGCTGATGAACCGCAGTGGGCTTTTCCTCCACTTTGAACCAAGAGAGGAATCGGGCGAGTGCGTTCATGTTGCCCCTGTTATCTGAACTGCAATCCTGTATTTCGCGTGAGCGATTGCAGCGGAAAGCCCACAGCGCGGTAATCCGCGCGAGGACTTGAAGCGGAAAGCGCGACGGCGAGTTTTCGAGCCGGCACGCCCCAAACATCGATCTGTGCAAGTGCTCTCATTCCTTGAGCCAAACCTCGGTACCAATGGGCACATCCTCTTTGGTCACCTCGGGCGCTAATAGGATGTCGTGTTGGTCATTGAACGTGATGCCTTGGATCGTGGTCTGCATCTCTGACTTGTCAGGTCGAACAAGTCGGAGCTTGCTGCCTGTCTTCACATAATGAGCATTCTCACCAAGCCCTGGCATCAGAACGACGCCTCGACCAGTGATCATGAATGCTGCGCTGACCGTGAAGAGCAGCACGGCAGATCAGTTCAACAGTTCGAAAACCGAAGCCGCACCCTGCCCCGTCCCCACACACATC
>Ga0209812_10002268_pt1 | contig 11703 bp, 12 predicted proteins | sample JI71714BDNA_FD_187502 | JGI IMG/M metagenome (GOLD analysis project Ga0209812, IMG submission 187502) | Wastewater effluent complex algal communities from Wisconsin, to seasonally profile nutrient transformation and Carbon sequestration -... | ecosystem: Engineered > WWTP > Effluent > Algae...
CACCTTTGATCATGCCATATCCTGGGGTGGTCTCGAACAGCGTGCAAAGCCGAGCGTGCCCTGAAAAAGCCGCGGCCAAGGCCAGGGCATGCGCCGCATCGGGGGCCGCGACGTCCCCCATGATGCGGAGATCTTCCTGATCGGAACGGACATCGTAGAGCGGCCACGCGGGATCGTAGGCCGGCATGGCCGCGACGACGCGGCAAGCCCGGACGAACGCGCCGCGGTCCAGCCGCCAGGGCATCACCGCCGCCTGTGCAGCGCTATAGGCGTCCACGTTGCGCAAGAGGATGTCGCGGACCATCCGCGGATCCGCGGATCTTGAGGGCGCGCCTTCCATCCCCACCATCGTGTGCCCAGCGAAGGTGTGGACGTTGATCCGCACGCTCGCGGGGCGTGCACGGCCTTGGAAGACGGGAAGATGCGCGATGGCGGCGACCAGGCCGGCGGCCGCGCGGGACAGCGCGTGCGCCGCCGTGTCGAGGGCTGTCTTGGCCTCTTGCCTGCGCAAGGAGGCGTGCGCGCTGGGCGCGGCGGCGTACGAGCCTGGGAAAACTTGGACCTTGGTGGCGGCCACCGAGCCGGTCGCGGCGGCGACGGTGTGGCGCACGTAGAGGGTGTCGTCGTGGGGCCCCCGTGTGGGATGGAGCGCCGCCATGGCGCCTGCACAGGCCTTTGCGAGGAGCAGCGCCGCGTCCAAAAACGTGGGCAGGGCGTCGTCGACGGACCGAAGCGGCAGACGGTAGGGTGGGTGGCCACGTGTTTCCCTCAGGCCAAAACCGTCGTGGTGCGAGATCGGGCACACGACGACGCTGTCCCCGTCTTGGGGATCGAACACGTCGAAGGGCGTGGGCCCAAGCGAAAGGGGAAGTACCATGCTGGGCGAACCTGTTCGAAAGCCAACGAGGGCTGGAGTGGGTGGGTGAAGAAAGGGCAGGGGCGTGTAGGTGGGCCACCAGGCGATGGAAGGCGCGAGGCGGGCGATGCCCGCCCCCGATCATTCCACGACCACGTCCCGTATGGTGCCCATCCGGTTGGTGGTCCAGCGGACGACGTCGCCCGGATCGGCCTTGGACCAAAGCGCGTCCGTCCCTTCCATGCGCAGCACCTCGCCTTCCGTGGTGAGGACGACGACGTCGCGCAAGACGGTGGAGGCGCCCAAGCGCTCGTCGGCGCGCAGCAACGGGGTGTCGGGCGCCTCTGGGGAGCGGCCTGTACCGCTGTTGCGGAAGGTGTCGACCACCCGCCAGCGTTGGTAGGACCAGCTGCGCCAGGTCTGTATGTCCGGCACCCGTTGCGTGATGTCTTCGGTGCGGGTGGTGGGGACCTGCTGGGTCGTGTAGGTGGTCTCGTAGCAGATCCGCTCCTCGAAGTAGCCGTTGCCTTTGTCCGTCATGCCGCAAGCGTAGGGCCGCTGGCCGGAGGGGACGCGGACGGTCTCGGTGGTGGTCACCTGCCGGGTGCCGACGACGATGGTTTTCCACCCGTTCTGGCGCTGTTCTTGGCGCAGGACGGTGGCGTCGCCAGGCGGGCTGTGGAAACCTTCGTCGGTGAGCGTGACGTAGCGCTCCATGGGAATCGTCCAAGACCATTCGAGCCGGTCCACGCGGCCGCTGGCCTCGATGGGGGCGCGCAGGAACCAGACGCCCAGGAGCACGAGGACGACCACGAGGGCCGCCCCGATCTTGGCGAGGGGAGTCAAACCATCCCGCGGGGCCGCTTGCCCGTCCGTGTTCTGTGCCACGCGCGCCGCGCGCCGTTGGGCGGAGGCCGAGCGCGCCTCTTCGCGCACGAGGCGTTGGGCCGTGGCGCCGTCTTGGGGGGCTTGGCCCAAGGCGTAGGCGCGCACCGGCGTGGCGGCGTCTTCGCCCCCACGCGCGTTCCCGCAATGGACGCATCGAGAGACCACCGCGCCGCGTATGGCACCTTTGTTGGCGCCGTCGCAATGCGCGCAGTTCCAGTCCTGGCCCGAGCGGGCGTCGGCGAGCAGGTCCGGATCGGTGACCACGGGGCTGTCGTCGGGAAGGTAGAAACGGACGTCGGTGGGGCGTGCCACGCCGCACCCGCTCGAGCCTTCGCCTTCGCAGGATTCGTAGCGCCCGAGGTTTTCCGCGCCGCACGAGGGGCAGATCCAACGGCCTTCGAACACACGTCCAGACATGACAGGTCTCCATCGAACAAAAGATCGGACCAGCCCCCGGTGGAGGCGTCCCGCACCAGGACGCCCCACCGAGGGCTGGAAGAAAGGAGAAGGGCAGGAATCACACGCCCACGGATTCGGGCAGAACGCCCGTGTCGAGGAAGACAAGGGCTTGGTGGGCGCTCAAAGGCGGCACCTCGACGCGCAAGCCGTGGCGTTCGATGCCTTTGGCGAAGATGCCCGGGCGGTCGTGTCGGTTTGTGAACATCCAAACGTCTTGGTAGAGCGCGCCACGTGGCACCGCGAAGCGTTCCATGGCGGATTCGAGCTGGGCCAGCAAGAAGCCCGACACAGGACAGGCCGGCGTGGTTTTCTGCACCGTGAGCGGCTGCACCCCATCGTCATGGACGGCCAACGAGGTGATCCGGCGCAGGTCGGGAAAGGGGTGGACGGCATCGATGTCGGACTGGAACGACCACAGAGAGACCCATGCCCGCAAGAAACCAAGGCGCGCGGCGTCGCGTTGGGGATGGGGGACGATGGTCCAGGGCGCGGGGAGGGCGGCGAGGGGAGGAAAGGGCCCGGGCGCCGCCAGGGCGGCGTCGATCGCGGCACGTGCCTTGGCCATGCCCGCGTGCAGCCACCCGATGTTGACCGGCGGGGTGACGAAAGCCTCGCCATCTGGGTGGACATCGAAGATATGGGGGAAGATCTCGAAGGGGGGCGTCGCGCCCTGGCGTGTAGCGTAGGGCCCGGCCAGGCCCCGAAGGAGCAAGCCGCTGGCGTCGGGGAACACCAGGAAAAGGGCGGCGGCCCCACAAGGGACTGCAGCGGTCAGGCCTGCGTCCTTGGTCGGCGGGGTGTCGGCCCAGAGGTGGCCTTCAAGGGTCTGGTGGGCGTAAGAAGAGAGCCACCAGGCGGCCCATGTCTGGCGCGAAGGATCGACGTGGTCCATAGGTGAATCCTTGGGAACGGGTGGCGGGGGATAGAGCAGGACTGGACGACACCCATGCGTCGGAAGGGCGTGGTCAGGTGGACCAGGGGATGGAGCCGCGGGACGCGGCGGGCCCGTGGAGGCGCGCGCCGTGCATCAGGTGGGCGCGTGTGGGGGCCAGCATGTCCACCACCTTCCAAGCCTTGTCGATAGCCTTGGGCGCGAGGAAACTTGCCCGGCCGTTGTGACGTGGTTCTTTGCCGTTGACCTCGACGCCCCACCAAAGAAGGCGATCGGCCTGGGCGGCGTGGGCGCACACCAGATCGATCCGGTCCAAGAAAGATTGGAAGGACGCAACGTCGGGCAGGAAGTGCGACCAGCTGCCCGGCAAAAGGTACCCGTCCTGCGACCATTCCAGCGAACCACAGAAGATGTCTTCGGGATCGGTGTTGGGCAGGGTGGCCGTGAGCCCGAAGACGGGGGACAGCCCAGCGTCCCGAAACGGGGAGGGCATGGCGGCCAGGGCTCGCGCGACGGCGGATTCGAGCGTTTCGGCCGCGGCGGCGCTGGCCATGCGCGCGTGCGCCGAGCGCGGGTCCTGTTGCCCGGACGCGTCGAACACCGTCGCGAAGGAGCCGTCTGGCCCCAGATCCTGCGAGACGAAAAAGGGCATCCTGTCGGGGCCTTGGACGAGGCCGTCGTAGGTGCCCACCAGGGCAAAAGCCTGGGTGAAGACGTCGGCCAGCGTGGGCCATGCCGCGCTGTGGAAGGTGGGAAGGTCCATGGCGGCGCCTCTGGGGAAAAGGGGGTTGGCCGCGCCCTGAAGGGGCGCGACGGCCGGGAATCACCCGTCCGGGCCGTCGAACACCAGGGGCTTGGGTGGGCAAAGGGCCATGTGCGCGACGTGGGGGTGGGAGAACGGCAGGACATCCGCACCGGGCGACAGGGAGACGTCCGTCGCCTTGTAGGACAGCAGCGGCCCCAGGGCCGAGGCGGCGGCCGCGTCGCGCGCCTGGATGGGTTTACCCAACAAGCGGACGGCTTCCGGGCCCACGCCGTTGGCGAGGTGCCCGCAGAAGATCCACCAAGGCGAATCGGGGGCGGCGTCGTGCATGCACAGGGCGTCGATCAGATCGAGAAGGGCCTGCGCGGCCCGCCACACGCTGCCCGTTTTGGCGTCCACCAAGCGGAGGTCGTCCAAGACATCCCGATGGAAATGCACCAAGAGGGGGTGTTGGGTATGGGGCCAGTTCGGATCCGGTTCCCCTTCTTGGTCCATCAGGGCCCATCGGCCTTGCAGCGTGGCGTCTTTTTCCTGGAAAGAGATGTCGAGGTAAACCGCGGGCGCGAGGCCACGGCAGGCAAGGCCAGGCAGGGCGGCGCCTTCGCGCACCCATCTGTCCAGGAGGAGATGAATCTCGGCCTTGCGCAGCGCGCCATGCGCGGAACCGACGTGCCAGCCGCGCGTGTCGACGTAAGGGCGAAAGGGACGGTGGGCACGTCGGGACTGCACCCGGCCTTCGACGACGCAAAAAGAGAGATCTTGGTGGGAAAAACCACCCGTCCCCAGGGCCATATGTTCCACGGTGGTGCAGATCGCGGTGGCGATGCGCGCCCCTTCGGGCCAGGCTGTGCAGGAAAGCGCGATGCGGCGGTGCGGTGCGTCGGTCATGGGGCATGGCCTTGCGAAAAGAGGAAGGAAGCGAAGGAAGAAGACGGCGGCACGGGACAAGGAAAAGCGCCGGCCCCTGCGGGGCATGCCAAGGGTTAGGCCAGGCTTTTGGGGAGCAGCGTGGGGGCAACGGTGGCTGGCCCGACGCGTTCGGGAGATTCGTCGCGGAGCACGAGCAGGCGCCCATGGGGCGCGGAAGGGCGCAAGAACACCTGGCCGATAGCCGCGGCGCCTTCGGCGTCCTCGGCCTGCAAGAACACAGCGTGGTGGGGTGACGAGACGCGCCGCCCGCGCGCGCCTTCGCCCGGTTCCGAGGCGGCAGGCACCTGCCAGCAAAGCCAGACGGGTGCATCGGGCGCGGGGGCATGGATGCAGAGCAGATCGACGGTGTCGAGGAAGCGTTGGGCGGCGTCGAGGAAGAACGTCGGGCCGTCCACGTCGAAAGGGAACGCCATGGGATCGGACTCGCGCAAGAAGCTGCGCGCCCCTTCGGGCCGAGCGGTGACGCCCGAAGGGTCGACGCCGTCTGTGCCGACGGGGGCCTCCACGCCGGCGTCGAAGAGGCCAAGATAGCCACGGACGCTGGCGGGGCGCAAGGGTGCCCCATCGGGGTCCATGGGGTGTCGGTAGGGCGAACCAAGCTTGGCGTCCAGCACCGGGAACAGCCCATGCGCCCGCAGGCCTGCCAGGGCGGCCCCTTCCCGCACGAACGCGTCGAGCGCGGCCATAAGGGAGGCGTGGACCGATTCGAACGCCAGACGGGCATGCCCGGTTTGGGGCTTGTCGCCTTGCGCGCCGTATTGCCAGGACGCCTTGGCGTCCACGGCCAGCGCGGAAGGACGGCTTGGTGGGTGGGCCTGGCACACCTGGACGGACACCTCACCCACGAAGGTACGCCGTTTCACCTGGGCCATGGCGGCCGCTTCGAGCAACAAGCCATGGATCGTGCCCAACAGGGCAGCCCCTTCGGGCCAACGCGCGCTGGTGAGGGCGGGGGTGGGCGTGTCCATCGGGGCCTGCCTTGTGGTTCAGGGGGTGGGGGACGAGAGGAGGCGCATCCGTTCCTGCGCGGCGCGCGCGACCTTGGGCCAATGGCCAGGTAGGGCGCGCTGGGCCTGCTGGAGGGCTGCCAGATCGCTGCGTTCGACCAGGTCGAGGAGGTGGCGTTCCACCTGGGTGGAGGCGCGGTGCGTGGAGCCGGCGACGAGCGAGCGCACGCCGCGCAAGAGGTGGCCCGGCTGGGGCGCGTGGGCGGCGAGGCGGGCGGCATCGGGCAGGGAGCGCGCGGAGCGGACCTGTTGGGTCCAAGAGACGAGCGCGGACTCGTAGCGCCGGGTGTCCTGTTGGAGGAGAAGGGAGGCCGCGTCCATCATGCGCCACCGCCTTCCTGCGTGGGCAGGGGCAGGCCTTTCGAGCCGGCCCAGCGCCGTTCGGCCGTGGCGGTCAGCGCGGCGATCTTGGCCTCGATCGCCTCAGGATCCGGGCCGAACACCCGGCCGGCGTCGATCTGCCGGGCCAAAAGGCGCAGGGCTTTGGTGTAGCGCACCACGCGTGGGTTGTTGAACGACAGGGAGGCGACGATCTCCTGGGCGTCTTGGAGCGTCATCACGCCGACCTTGTCGAGATCGGCGTCGGTCCAGAAGCCTTTGCCGGAGCGCCAGCCCGCTTCGCCGGGCTGGCAGCGCGCCAGGACGACGTCGGGGTACTTGCGGCTGTCGCACAGCACGGTGTAGAGGGTGGTCTTGGGGGTCTTGGCCATCAGGGCTCTCCGTAGAGGTCGGCGAAGGTGGTGGGGGTGAGGCCGTCGGCGAGGAACGCGAACGACAGGGAGGAGGCGTCGAGGACGACGTCGGGGCGTTTGCGCCACACGTAGCCGTACCCCGTCTCGTAGAGGTGCGCGGGGACGTCGACCTCCCAGGCGGCGCCATCCACCAAAGCGAGGGCGAAGGCATGCCCGCCGTCGAAGTCGGTGCCCGAGAGGAGCGCCTCGAAGCCGTGGGCGTCGAGCACCCCCACCAGGGCGGAGGCGACCCGATCGCAGGCGCCACCGGTGCCCAGTTCGGCGTCGACGCCGTCGGCGTCTTGGTGCCAGCCGTCCAGCACGGTTTGGGCGGCCGCCGCGAGGGCGGGCGCGAGGGCGGCGAGGGAGTCGGGCGGTCGGCGATGCATCGACGAGTCCTGTGGGAAAGAGGGCTCAGGAGGGAATCGGGAGGGAAACCCGCCACGGGGCGTGGCGGCCCCCACATACGGGGCCGCGCGTCCTGGGGTGGTATATGGGGAAGGGAAAAGACAAAAAGCACGCCCCCGTCCGAAGACGGGGGCGGGGATCATGCGGGGGATGTGGCCGCAACGGGGTGCCCCGTGGGCCGTGGTGCCCTTCCAGGAATCGCGAGCAGGGCGGCGTAGTACAGGAGGGGCGCGAAGGGGACAAGATGGATGCCAAAGAACACCAGGGCCCCCAGCCATGTGGGCACACCGATGTCACGGGAACGTCGCGCGCACAGCGGCATCATGTAGCCAAAAAGGACGATGGCCAAAGGCCCTACCATCAGAAGCGCCCGCTGCCCCTCATCGACGAGGAGAAGCTGGGAAAGCACGATTCCTGCCAGCAGGGCGAGGACGGCGAACACCCAGGAGAGCAGGAACTTCTTGCCCCAAACGCCACGGGGCAAAACACCTTGGTAGCGGAAGAAGTCCTGCCAGATCGTGGTGGGCTCGTAGACCTGCAGAGGAGCTGGGGCGCGTGCGGCCCGCGTGCGCTGGTCCGCGTCGGACGTGCCGTCTTGCACAGCGGCGTGCATCTCCCTTAAGGCTGGCGAAGGAGGTATCCGCTCGGTGCCGCGTCCCTCAGGAGCGGCCGTTCGCGCGGCGACGTACGCGTCCAGGTCCATCACCTCGCCCAGGTCCGTCGTACCACCCGCCGCCTTCACCGTCCCGAGACCATCCGAAAGCACGTTGCGGCCCATAGCGTCCACGACGCGGGAACGGAACATGGCCTCGGTGAGGATCTCGATGGCTTGGCCTTCAGCGCGCAGCGATTCGGCCTTGAGCGTCTTGGCGCTTTTTGGGTGGCGCGCCGCCAGGTCGACGTGTTGGGCGCCTTGGACGAGCACGTCGGTCTTTTTGGTCACAGCGTTTTGGACCTCGTAGCCCGCCGCCGCTGCCTCGACAGCCAAGGTTTCCGTGTCCAAGAGGAACGAGCCGGTGAAGACGACTCGTTGGCCTGTGAACGGTTGGCCCGGTGCACCGGGGCGCGCGAGGGGAGGGCCTTCGCCTTTCCGAGGCGACGGAGTCCAGGCGGCGATCGTGGTGCCCGTGCGTGCAAGGGCTTGGTCCACCATGACGGCCGTCGCGTACGCGTCCGACACCGCATCGTGGTGGTTGAGGGGGATCCGCAGCTTTTGGGACAGCGTTTTCAGCTTGTGGTTGGGGAAGTGCGGCCATGCCGCTTGCGCGAGATCCACGCTGTCCACCCACCGACATTCCATCCCAGGCAGCCCGTGGTGCATGCATGCAGCCCGGAAAGCTTGGGGATCGAAGGCGCTGTGGGTGACCACGATCCTGCCCCGGACCTTGTCGGCGATCTGGGCGTAGACCTCTTTGAAGGTCGGGGAGTCAGCGACCTGTCGGGCCGTGATGCCATGGATATGGGTGAGCTCGAAGGGCTCACGAGGATCCACGTAGACACCAAAGCGTTCTTTGGTGCCGTCCGTCATCACCGTGATCACGGCGATCTGACAGATGGAACGGCGATGCCGGTTGGCGGTCTCCACGTCGACGACGAGGTGGCTGATGGAGGCGGGGTGGGAAGAAGCGTGCTGCATGGGAGGCCTCATAGGACGTTCAAGAGTCGAGGAAAACGCGTTCCACTGCATCCCGCGACGGGGGCGCGATGCACCCCCATCCGGGCAGGAAGTCGTGGGTAGGGGATCGTTCCGGCAGGGTGGCGACCCAGGCGTCGAACGACGCGCGCACCTCTTGGGGCAGCGCGAGGCGTCGGTGGGCGCTTTTCAGATCCCGCTCGATCAGAATCGCCGCCGGCGGGTCTTTGGCGTGCACCTTGGAGGTGCTGAGGCCACGGGACGCGCACCAGACGTGGTCGTAGATCTCGGCGCCGTGGTGGTCGATCTCCATCCACCCGTCCTGTTCGAGCACGAAGCCGGCCTTGGTGACGACGAGGTGGAGTTTCAGCGCGTTGTCTTTTGGCTTAGGCCGGTGGTGGAAGGCGGTTTCCAGGAACCCGGCCTTGGTCCAGGCGGTGATGGGCCAGGTGGGCACGAAGGGCGGCGGCTGGGTGAGGGAGAGGATCGCGTCGCCCATGCCGACCAGCCCCAACTCCAAGATGTCTTGAGCGTCGCGCAGCCACCTGTTGCCACCGAACGGGCGCGCGACGCACACCTCGACCCCTGGCATCAGGTGGACAGGCCAGGAGTCGCTTTGGTAGGCGGTGAACCGGTAGGCGAGGAGGTGGTCGTCCACGAGCAACCGGCGCGCGCCGTCCGGGAGGACAGGAAGGCGTTCGACCACCATGGGTGGGATCGGGTAGCCGATGGGCGTCTCCATGGGGGGGGGGCTCCGTGTGCTGATGGGCGAGGGGAAGGAGGCGACGGCGTGCCGGGCGCCGCCCCACAGGAAAGAGAGAGAGCGGGGCCGATCAGGCCGCGCGCGTTTCCCCGTCTGGATAGCAGGCGGTGCTGACCTGATGGAGGTAGGAAAGCCAGCGCACCGTGGAGGGTTCTTCGCGGACGAGCTTGGGCGGCACACGTGTGTTGGTCTTGGGCGTGCCGACCCAAGGGATCTTGTCGTAGACCTCTTGGACGCGGGGAAGGGCGTGGAAGCGGGTGGCGACGACCCAGGCCAGGGCGGCGCGCGCGGTGCGGGCCTGCAAGGTCGTGGTTTCGCCTTCCATGGTCATGTGCCACGTGTGGCCCGAGCGGACCCCGCGGGTGGAAGCCGCCAGGCGGAGGGCAAGCCCAAAAGAAGGGCTGCCGAGGCGGACGGCGCCCGACAAGGAGCCCCCACCGATGGAGCCGTCGCCCGTGGCATGGAACTTTTCCCACGCGACGCTGGCGTCGAGCAGGCGGGCTTTGACCATCCCTTCGTCGAGGGCGAGGACCAGCATCGGATCACCGCCCGTCCAGCAGGGTTGTTCCAGCAGGTGATCGAGGAGGGCGACCATCAGGCGGGAGGCATCCGCGCAGGCCTGGTCCAGCGCCATATCGGCCGCCCGAACAGAAACGCGCGCGTGCGCCGAGCCTTTGTCCAGCAGTTCCTTGGCCTTGTCCCTGTCCTGGTTGCGCAGGCCATGGGTCCACGAGCCATCGGCCTTGTCGTCCATGCGTTCCGCGGTGATGCGGGTGGCGAAGGGGGGCAGCCAGATCGCGCGCGCTTGCGGGTCCGCCGATTCCGCGAGGCGGTGCCACGCGTCGTCGCGCGCGGCGCGCGCGTCCAGGAGGCGCTGTTCCATCGCCATCAGGCGCGAGATGGAGGCGCGGAAGGCACGGTTGGGATGCATGAAGATGTTCCTTGGGCAGGAGGAAAAGTGGGGCGTTCAGAAGAAGTGGGCCCCACGCGTGGGCGCGTGTTCGGGCGACCAGCCGCCATTTGGTGGTCCGTAGAGGCCGTTCCAGGCGTCCGCGCTGGTGTGGAGCAGGACCGAGGCGTGCGAGGCGCCGCCGTGTTGGAAGACGCGGTGCTCGTAGAGGGCCCCGAAGAGGGCGAGCGCCTGCGTGGGCGAGGCCGCCATCAGGTGGGCCTGCGTGTCGCCCGGGCCGGCGCTGTGGTAGGAGGTGCGCCAGGTGACCGTGTAGAGGAGCCCGCCATCGGCCTCGGCGGGCATCGGGGCGAGCAGGGCCCGCGCGGCGAGCTCGGCCGCGGGGAGGAGGAGGTCGAGGGGGTGGGAACTGGTGCGACCGAAGGTGGTATGCGCGCCGTGGGGCGTGATCTCGACAGCCATCTTGGGCAGGAAGGACAGACGCCGCCAGGCGGGGCCTCGCGCGAGGGCGCGCAGCAGGGTGCTGCCTTCTTTTTGGACCGCGGCGTTGGCGAGGTCGATCTCGGAAAAGAGGGCCGCACGTTGGACGCGCCGGTGCGCGCTCGGGGCATCGCTGGGATGGGGAGTCCACAGCGTGCGCACCGACACGTCGACCTTCTTGGCCTGGTAGGTATGCATCTCCCATTCCATGCGGACGGCGAGGCTATAGCTGCCCGCGTCGCGCCCATCCACGCGCGCCGCCTCTTGGAGGCGGCGCTGGAGGGCGAGGCAGGCGGCACGCAGGCGCGCGAGCGCGTGCGGGGCCGGCGGGAACAGGGCGTCGAGGTGTTCCATGGGGCGTCCTGGGAAGGAGGGAGGGGATCAGGCCATGTGGAGGTAATCCGACCAAGCCTGCTGGGTGGCGTCGACCTTCGCGAGCCACCCGGTGGTCTGGGCGGGATCGAGCTTGAGATAATGGAAGGCCTTGAGGAAGGCGAAGGCGGCGGGCCCGTTGGGGGCGTGGACCGCGACGCTGGTCGTGTCGTTGGGGTGGTAGACGCTGCCCTGTTCGATCCAAAACCAGCGCGGCCAGCGGTCGGGATCGCCGTCTCCCGCCAGGACCACCGCCTTGCGCAGCACCTCCGCGAAGGCGCCGTCCGCCACGTCGTGGCCTTGGGTGGGGGTGGAGGGGAACGAAGAGAACTGCCTGTACATCCCGACCACGGGGGAGGCGACGCCGCCATGGACCCCGAGGGAGAACGAGGAGGGGAGATGGGCGGAGAGGGGGGATTCGGCGATCCGCCGCCGCACCTCGGCCAGGACGTCCAGGCCTTCTTCCAAAAGCGCGTTGCGCCGCCCGCACCAGGCCGCCAGGGCCATGCTGGCATGCGCGGTGCCGGCATGCGCCGGCATGGCGCGCAGGGCCTCGAGCGTCTTCTTGTGCAGGTAGGAACGGCTTTCTGGCAGGCCATTGGGCGGCCCGA
>Ga0209812_10002270_pt1 | contig 11703 bp, 17 predicted proteins | sample JI71714BDNA_FD_187502 | JGI IMG/M metagenome (GOLD analysis project Ga0209812, IMG submission 187502) | Wastewater effluent complex algal communities from Wisconsin, to seasonally profile nutrient transformation and Carbon sequestration -... | ecosystem: Engineered > WWTP > Effluent > Algae...
CTTTGTCTAAGATTTGCCGAATTGCAGCACTCGCATACCCTTTTCCACATTCCAATTCTCCAATGCGGTAACCAAGTTCTGCACTATGAAAATGTGCTCTTCGTACTCGAGTGAGGTTGATCCTGCCAACAATATTCATTGCTTTATCACACACAAGAAATTGATAGCCAACATCTAATTGTGCTTCATTCTCAGCCACCTGAAGCGCCTTGCTCACTGAATCCAATGAATAATAAGAGTTCGGTCTTGCATTGATACGGGATTCAAAAAAAGTACGATTATTCAGCTCAAATTGATACAAGTCTGCTGCAAACTCGACACTGGCTGGAATTAATATTAATTTTGTCATCAATAGCTAACTACCAAATTTAGCGCGGAAAAACGCGTATGCGTTTTGCCATCGCAGCCCATGCGCAGCGTGGGCAATTAACATATGCGTTGTTAGCCGCGCCCCCAAAGGTTACTGCTTACTTAACAAGAACTTACGTAACTCTCTCTCGGCGCGCATAACAAACAGAATAAACACTTTGTCACAGCCTTGTTTATAGAAAACGCGACATGGATTAACGACAACTTCGCGATAACTTAAATGTTCTAGTTCAGGTGGAATACGGCCTGACTCAGGGAAAGTTTGTAGGCGTTCGACGTTGGAAAAAATCGTTTGTACTAACTGCTTTGCAGCTTCAATATTTTGAAGTGCGATATATTCAGCGATATCATTGAGGTCAGATAACGCTGATTCAGTCCAGATTACTTCAGCCATTTTGACATTTTGTCCTTGGCTTCATCTTGGCTTACCAATTTTCCGTCAGCTAGCGCACGCTCACCTCGTGCTATACCCTCGAGAATAGCTAAACGATTTTGCATCAATTCGTAGTCATCAACATCAACCAGATACGCAGATGGCTTACCGTGCTCAGTAATTAACACGGGTTCTTTGGTGTCGTGGAGCTCGGCAAGGATCTTAGTTGCTTGACGCTTAAGTGATGTAACAAGTTCTACTTTCATGGGCGCAGCTCCAAAGGAATACTAAAGTGATACTATTCTGTCACTTTGAGTATAGCAAGCTCCAGGACGGCTCACGCCCGCCACAAACGCGAGCTATGTGCTGCGAGTCCAGCGCCCAAAGGGCGCGTTTTTGATGGCGATTGTTAGCGCATCTGAGCTCGAATACATACTAAGCAAACAAAGCCTCAAGCTGTGCTTTTTGTTCAGGGCTAAGCTCCTTTAACGTTTTCAACGCATCTTTCAATGCGGCTTTGGCATCGTCGGCCATTTTAAAGTGCAGGAATGCCTTGATTAACGCTGTATGGGCATTCAACGATTGTGGGTAATTTGCTCGATTCCACTTAAATAATGCCAAGGCATCATCTTGCCGGTTTAAAAATTGTAACCAACCCGCGTAGCCGCTGGCTTTATCTTGCGGGATCATGATGTCTGTTTTGAGCAGTTTTGAGCGACTAGCAAACTTTGCCTGCAAATCAGCCAACGTTTTGGGCTCTCCCTCCGCAATAGGCCATTCGGAAAACAAATGTTTGAACGCGGCATACTGCGCTTGTAGCACAGTTGTATTGTGCGTTTCATTGCTAAAAGTTTGTGACGCGATACTCAACTTGTCAGATGGATAACGTGCTAACAAATCAACAAACCGTTGATAAGGCTGTGTCATGGTTAGTTCCTCATTAGCTATCGACACATACAAGCGCCCTTGTAACTGATTGTTTTTTAAAGCCTGCTCAGCTAATCCCAGCAGCTGCTGGTTATTCCAATATAAAGACGGGCTGATGGCGATAACATCATTAAATAAGCCAGGTCGTTTCACTAACGCATTAATAGCAAACTGCCCCCCATGCGAAGTACCTGACAGCATTTGATAGTCTAAAGTCCGGTACTGCTGCTTCACAAAAGGGATAACTTCTTTCTCGACAAAATCTAGAAATCTATCTGCATTTTCCAGCTGGTTTGGCTTTTGCTTCTCTGGAGGGGTTACAGTCAGGTCTCTGGCTCGTGTTTCCGACGGGTTAACAATACCAACCACTATCATTTCCGGCATCTGCTCGAATTTAGCTAAATAATCTATGGTGCCCGCGGTATGGGGGCCTTGAATGTTGCCATCCGTCAGATATAACACCGGATAACGCTCTTGACTATTTTGATAACTCCATGGCAAATAAATCACCAAGTCACGCTTTTCGCCCAGCACGGCACTGTCAATCACCAGTTCTTGTGATACAGGTAGCCGTGCTGACGCCCAACTACTCCAGTGACTTCCCAATATCAGCAGTAGTAATCCATATATTATTTTCTTCATTGTTTTTCCTTAACTTTAAAAAACTACTCACAACTAGGATGTGAGACGATTTTAGCGCTAACGCTTCAGAGCGCTGTTAACGCCCGCGCCCTTACATGCGAGCCCAAGGCGCCCAGCGATAGTATGCCTCGTCGGCAAACGCCAAGAGCTCATAGTCCTCGGGAGTGTCTCCGTAGGCGAATACCTTGCCGAACTGCTGCATGGAATGAAGCGCCTGTACGCGACGCACCTTCTCTGCCCTCACACACTGGCGACCCAGATAGGAACCTGTAAAGATGCCCGAACGCTCCTGCAGTGACGAGCAAATGAGCTCTAAACCGTGCGCTTCTGTCCAATGCTTGAGATACAGGTCAAGGCCACCCGAGACTACAACAACGCGATCGCCTCTCGTCTTATGCCAAGCGATGCGTTCTAGCGCTTCCGGTCTGACGGTAGAAGGAAGCACCAAGCGGGCAAACTCTGCAGCGTGGCTCTCAAGCTCCGCAACAGGAACGCCCTTGAAACCAAACCAACAAATAGCCGCTCTAATGATGGTGCCGGGCACAATACGGAGCTTGTAGCCAACGATCAATGGAAGAAGAAGGACTTTCCCAGCGACCAAGCGCATGGGGCGAACTGCCGCGACCATGAAGTCGGGCATGGTCTCGCGATCAGTGATAGTTCCATCGAAGTCGAAGAGCGCTAAATCCATTTGCGACGAACCTTATTGGCGCTAAAGCTTCATACACCGGCATGGTGAAGTTGGTGGCTTTTTTTGATACAAAAAAGGTAACAACTTTACCATGCCCGCATGCATTGATTTGTTAGGGCTGAAATCGCAGCCACTTTCCATTTTGGTTAATATACCCATAAGGTGATATCGCATAACCTAATTCGTTATACCACTGCGCCGCCAAGATAGAGGCTGCTTGTATAGCTTTAGAATCATTAGCCTTGACGATTAGCGCGATGTTTCGTGCTGGGACAAATACAATCAAATCGCTATCATCTTCTTGCATAGATAGCTCCAAATAACCAAATACAGTAAGTATGGATGCCTCATAATTTTCGTCCGCAGAAAACATCCAAATCCTGCCATTTCCTTTGGTATCTACCTCATTCATTTTCGCACCCAGCCCCTCATAGTACCTTTCCATATTTGTGCTCGCGATGCTAGAAATAGATTCAGTGATTCCATGCTCTTTTACATCATCTGGGGAAACAAATCGCATACTGTCCTGAGAATCAAATACAAACATCTTGTATATATCCTCATTCACTTTCTCATAGTAGAAGGGCATCTCTTCCTTATCGTAGCCTGCTTCTTGGAGCTGTTTTTTGGCGTTTTCTATGTAATCACGCGGTTTTAAAACAGGGAAAATAGATTTAACATCATTATTTGAAAATACCGCGCGCTGATTATTTATTGATGCCAATTGGTCATCATAAATTAAATCAAACTCTCTGGTTCCTGATCTGTATACGTCATAGGCGTTATCGAGGAAAATATTAAGTTCGTAACCGTTAATATCCTTAGTGTTTATTCTTAGGTTAGAAACTATTTTGAACTTGGAATCAGGAATACTAACTTTTAACCGCTCAACGAAACTGAGCGTGAATTCTTGCTCAGTCATCATTTTTTTGCCAGCATAAACACAAACTGGCATCAAAAGCATCAATATTAGGATGAATATTTTTTTCATAATTTTCTCATTCTCACAACCTGCAACCCAACGACCCAAATTAGCAAGGAAAGCCGCACAGCGGGTTGACGTCGCAGCCAGCGCTTTTTGCTGGCGATAAAATTTGTTTGTTATGCGCCTTGCTCACAACCCCACTTAATACCATAATTAGGTAACTTTTGGTATCCGGAGAGCTGCACATGGCCAAGAACACAAGTATAACTATTGGAGATCACTTTGAGGGCTTTATTGCAAGCCAGATCCAAAGTGGGCGTTACGGCTCAGCGAGTGAAGTCATTCGCTCAGCGCTACGCTTACTCGAAAACCAAGAAACCAAACTTAACTCACTTCGTCAACTACTTGTCGAAGGCGAACAAAGCGGTGACGCAGAATATGACCTCGATAGCTTTATCAATGAACTTGATAGTGAAAACTCTCGATGAAGCCATTTAATCTCACCGTTGCTGCTAAAACCGATTTGCGAGATATCGCATTATTTACCCAGCGTCGCTGGGGAAAAGAGCAACGAAATATCTATTTAAAACAATTTGATGATTCATTTTGGCTTTTAGCAGAAAACCCCGACATCGGTAAAACATGCGATGAAATCAGAATCGGATATCGTAAATTCCCTCAAGGTAGCCACGTTATCTTTTATCAACAGATCGGCAGTCAACAAATTAAAATCATCCGTATTCTTCATAAGAGTATGGATGTTAATCCGACACTTGGCGCATAACGCCCCCACTTAGGGGCAAAAACACATGGGCTAAAATGCGAGCGAAGCGAGACAGCCCATGTGTTTTTGTCCCATCGAACGCAGTGAGCGACTAAAGTGGTTTGTTAGCTTCCGTGCTCATATAAGAACTCTAAGCATTCTTTTTTTACTGTTTTAACGTCGCCATAAATACCAAGTTTTGCGTCATTAAGTTCATCCCAAAAACACATCATCAGGCCAACCACATCTTTTGACGGTATAACAGTTGTGAAAGCCATGTCATAAAGTTTGCGCGTTACCATCTCGTATGTTGTTTTTTCGTCTTCCAACCCCTTCGCAAAAAGGGTAAAAGCACGTTTAGATACCTCACAAGGGTTATCGTATTGGCCAAATTTTTTTAGATGCGATATCACGTCATAAATATTTTTGGATAAAGAAACGTCAAACAATCGCTCATCAGGAACATCTTGTTGCTGAATAATTGTATCAGCCCATGATATTGCATCACTTTTTGTTAAAGCTCCACATTCAAGAGCTAACACCATCGAATTAATTGCCAATAAATCCATATCAAGCTAACGCAAAGCCAAGGTGCATGCGAAACAACGTGTAGCATGTCCCGCGGTGACGGCGCTTTTTGCCGCCGGAGTGCACTTGGACGCCTTGTTATAGGGCTGGCTTACCATGAAATTTAAAATATAGTTCCTGCAATTTTGGAGGAACCAAAGGCAACCCCTTTTGCTTAGTTTCGGGAGTAGCATTCCAGAATAAATTTTCAACATAATATACGTCAATAAACTCAAATTCTTTGGGATGTGCATTTGCCAATTTATGATTCATGTAGCTTAGATATTTTTTTGCCACTTCAATTTGGTCCGAAGCAAACGCCAGAGTTGTAGCATTTGCGAACTCTTCCATTTTAAAAGTCGTCATATATTCATCATGCGAATCCATACGCTCCTTAACTTCTGGAAATAATTCACAAATTTCATGTAAGAACTTTTCAACTACCTTTTCGTCACTCAATGGTTACACCTTGAAGCCCTATCTATTAAATTTAGCGCGGGAAAACGCACATGCGTTTTGCCGTCGCAGCCCATGCGTAGCGTGGGCGATTAAAATTTGCTTGTTAGGCAAATTCATATAGTTTCCGAATATTACTTACACACGAATTCAAAGAGCTTAATTTCACGTGCCCCCACATTGTGTGCTGAACAAATGATATTCGACAACTTACAAAGCCATTCTCCACTTTCTTGAATTTCAGATGCAATGCAAGCACGTAGTTGAGCATCATTCGATTATACGGCTTAACAGTATGCTTATTCGGAACATTTCCTTTAATTACTGAATCTAAAAATTCAACAAATTTAAGAGCATCTGCAGGTTTAAGTGGTAAATGTGCTTCGATACTTCCAGAACCTACCCACTCAACGGTTATGCCCTTGAACACTTCTCCGCGCAGATCAGTAAGAGTGCCTACATAAATTTGGCAGCAATCAAAATTGTGTACGCTTAAGGTTTCTGCTCGACAGTAATTCTGGAGTTTCATAAGGCCTAACTACCAAGTTTAGCGCGGGAAAACGCGCACGCGTTTTGCCGTCGCAGCCCATGCGCAGCGTGGGCGATTAAGATTTGCTTGTTAGGGCCATTTAGGGGTTACTACCAAACCTTTCCATGGCCATTGATAACGTACTTGGTGAGATTAAATCTCCTTTTTCGATCCGATTCTTATTCATCGCTTTGATTTTATTGATCAACTTATCATCCAGCTGATAATTTAAACCGTTAAAAATTAGATGATTATCTGTTATGAGTATTTCTAAAATATTTTTTTGTTCGGGCATCATTAGAAGTAGTTTATCTGCACCATCTACGTTCACATCCACTTCAGGAGAGATGTTGCCAGCTAGGATTGTTTGGTCAATAAGATCTCTTAACGCGTAAAAGCCTTCAAATCGAGCGTATACAATAGCGCTATCTTCAGTCTTCGTTAGCCAATAGATAGATTGTATATTCTCAGCAGTACCAGAATCATACTCATGTTGCGCGTTTGCAAATGCGGAATTTGCTAAAAGCATTGTTAAAACAAAAAGCCAAGTTTTGGTCATTGCACTGGTTCCTTTAGTTGGGTCTAACGATCAAAGCAGCCGCGCGGTAAGCGTCGGCTGCCTTTGTTTGTTAAATTGAGTATGTTAAAAGTTTGTACGTTCATAATTTGCTGTATGAAACTGACTGTTATAACCATGCTTTAATGCTCTGGCTTTAGCAAACGCAGTTTTCGCCTTTTCAGCTTTTCCTGCACTAAAGTACCCATATGCCAGCCCATCATATACTTCCGCATGGTTAGGATACTTATCCACAAGGTATTTAAAAAAATAAATTGAGTCTTCTGCTTTTCCTGCTGCAATCAGCTCCCGAGCTAGGTCTGTTATGGTCTTGCCCAAAAATGACTTGTAACCTGCTTGTTGATAAACAGCTTCAAATTTCGTACTAAATAACTTGTCTCCCAATTCCAGATATTGCTGATAAGCAAACACGGCATCAGGTAACTTGGCTCTTTCGTATTGACCGGTATCTATTAGACTTTTAACTCTTGCGGAAAGCTCTTCTGCAACTAACCGATCTGTGTTTGCTAATACAAAAATCCAAACATCATTCGTAAAATCAATCTCAACCGCGGTACTTACACCAAGCCCACCACCAAATGCCAGCCATTGCTTTTGATTTTTTTGTAGCATTTTGAATGTTTGTAGGCCGCTGTCAGAAAGTAGTTTTTTCTGATTGAATAAATGATGATAGACAGCGAAAAGCTCAAAAACGGTCATTTCCCCACCGCCACCGGGAGATTTGAACTCGAGCCTGGTAGTATCGATTGGTGACCGTTTCCCTTCGTAATTAAAATGATAAGGTAATGCCACAGTATCATGACCTGATTGCTCTGCACTAAGCACAGCTCGAGACGGCTTCAATACATTTTGTTCTAACAATTCCCAGTAATTCTGTTTCGTTATTTTCTCGAGAATGACGCCCAAAACTAAGTAGCCATAGTTTGAGTACTTTCGATCAGAGCCAGGGTTAAAGCTCAAAGGCTCATCTCTTAAAATCTCTAACTGTTTAGCAATACTGTTGTATCTCCTTGGGTTGCTTCGGTATTCCGCGGTGAAGATGTCAGCAAAACCAGAGCGATGCTCCAGCAACTGTCTTATCGTGATCTTCAGTGCCCTTGGGTCTGCAAATTTCAAGGAAAACTTTTCCAGCGTATCTTCTGGATTCAGCAGTCCTTTATCATATGCTTGCAGCACCAATATCGCTGTCAGATCTTTCTGAATCGAACCTATATCAAAGCGTGTTCGTAAAGTTACTTCCTGCAACTTTACATCATCCGCATATCCGTGAGCTTCTGTGAATATTGGCTTGCCATTTTTTAGAACTAAGACAGCACCCGAAAAACCATAGAGCTGTTTGTATTGCACGATCAGATCAGCAAAGCCCGCATCAGACTCATTTTTTGCAGTTGCCCAATAGCTGTTCAATAAAAGAAAACATATTAAAAAAACTTTCATTACTATCCTTGTACTGAGAGGGTTGGTGAAGCAATTTAACGCCCCGCGCATGCGCGCGAACTTGTGAGCGTCGCTGGGGCCGCAGGCCACGAATGACGCGGATTGTTATGTTGTACTGAACTCAGGTTGAAGCAAGCCGAAACACTTGAGATCATGAAACTTATTCTTCCAGTATCCACACTCACGCCGAAGCCCTTCTTCTTTAAACCCAAGCCGACGAAGCAATGATTCAGAGGCGTAATTGCCTGGCACTGTATCAGCTTGAATTCGATGTAACTCACCGCAAGCTAAGGCTCCGGTAAAACCAAAACCAATAATGGCTCGCACGGCTTCTGAGGAATAACCTTGCCGCCAAAATTCGGGAAGCAGATCATAACCAATAACGGCATGACGCATTTTGCTGCTCCACGAGTTAAAACCGCAGGTGCCTATTAGTTGTTCAGATGACTTTAACCGGATCGCCCATCGAATGCCTTGCTGTTCCTCATATCTTGACTTAAAAAGACTAATTAAATGAGTCGCTTGGCTGTGTTCTCGAAACACATCTAAATCGTAGTACTCGACTACCGCTGGGTTGGAAAACAAATTGAACAAACCTGCTGCATCATAAACATGAAGTTCGGTAAGCAACAGCCGTTCAGTTTCTAATGATGGAAATGCCATCTAAATTCCTTTTTCAACATAACTACCAAATTTAGCGCGGAAAGCCGCGCAGCGGGTTGACGTCGCAGCCAGCGTTTTTTGCTGGCAATAAAATTTGTTTGTTATGTTTTTCTGGCACGCTGCATAAACCGTATATTTGCAAACAACGTGAAAGAAAGGATTACTATCAGTAATGCGTGGGATACAACATATAAAATGCTTAGCACTGAAAACTTGCTCATCATAAACTGGAAAAGCAATATCATTACATAAAAACTGACCAATAGTGAGGAAACGTTAGCTATTAGTTTTATTTTAATCTTAATAGCTGTGTCTCCAGCTTTAATAAGCATCTTGTCAGACAAGTAAATTGACTCCCTTCGTCACCAATAAAAATAACGCTTTAAACAGCTAGTGTTTTCCGCTGATTCAACTTGTTATGAGTTACAAATATCCTGACCTTTAGCGTTAAAGTATTTCCTCAAATAGTAATTATAATGCTCCGCATAAACTGGGGCTAATGCATTAAACTTTGTTTCAGCATAGCTATCTATCACATCATCAATTCTTAAGTAACGTACATCTTTAGGCTTATTACATGGATTCCCTGTGACATCAGGAATAATATTGACAAACATCCCTGAAAGACCAATTAATGTTCGATCACCAGAACGAGCTGCTGAGGTTGCGTCATTTTCTGGATCAGCAGTCAAAATCCACTCATATTCATCTCTATTTGTTTGGTTTTGAGAGCAAGCTACTAACAAACACAACAGAACAAAAGAAAATAATATACGCATGACTAACTCACTCATAACTATAAGCGCACGGGCGCCAAAAACGCGCAGCGGGTTTGGCGTCCCTGTGGCACGTTTTGTTAGCCTTAATACCCAAATAACAAGGCAACGCCGACACACAAACCTTAACAACACCGCTCACGCGCAAATAAAAACCAAACCCACAAACATATAACCCGCGCAGCTTGGCTGCCCACAAATGCCTATGGAGACATGTAAATTTTACGTTAAAGACAAAATATCAGAAGGGATGCTGCAAGCACAACTGGCTTTACAAACTTGGTTCAAACGAAGAGCCACCAAACAACGCCACCATCCTTGATGATTTGCCTTACCAGCGAAAACTACAAAGCCCGAAAACAGGCTAACGCCCCAAGCAGGGGCAATAAAAAGCTGGCAATAATTGGAGCGAAGCGACGAGAGCCAGCTTTTTATTGTCCCGCTGCCTTGTTTTGTTAGTTTACAATTACGACAAAACAATTGAAAAGACACTCAACCAAAGCAATTGACAGCCATATGATATGCGTTGATGAGTGCCTGGATTACTCTGTTGCTTAAATGCTCTAGACATGGCAAATAAATAATAAACGCTCGCAATAACAGTAATAATGGAAAACACGCGAAAGTATGCGGGGATTACAGTTGTAGTTGGGCTGCTAGCGACTAATATTGGAGCTACAAGTAATGAAAGCAGCATTATAAAACCCGCCCAAGAATGCACTTTACAGTTAAATGTTGGATTTTTTGTAAATGGATCTGCATCCATAGGAAAATAACCAGCCACCCATGTGCCGATACCATGCACTATAACTAGCCAGCCTGCGATGTTAACCAAAACTGACACGTCCGAAAGTTGCGCTACATACCAACCGAAAAAACAAAATAGAAAACCTAATGGATAATTATTGATCAAAGGTGACAATTTCTCGGTTGGGCTCCCTGTAGCACCCAGCTCACTGCAAAATTGTTTAGAGTGGTCATAGCCATCGTAGAATCGACTGGCCACATAAATCCCGACGACGATCCAAATTGTGGAAATTAATCCTGAGTAGACAAACATACCATCAAACAAAACCAAGCTCCCTTTGTAAACTAACAACTTATTCGAATGCACAAAGCCCGCGAGACGGAAATTTTTGTGCCTTCTTTCATGAATTTTACTCAAGCTAAGTTAACGTTTTAAGTACATTAAATCAACCACTTCAATCACAGGCTTGCCAATTAAGCTGGCACAAACACGGATAAAAGCCCGCAAGATGGTGACAAAAAAACTCAAACGAACTACTGTATATATAAACAGTCATCCGAGAGGTAGATATGGCGTCTCCATTTTTGGCATTTGTGCGGGAACGGATGGTGGTGCAGCGCTATGCCAAACGCACCATTGATACCTATCTTTATTGGATTAAATTTTTCATTTTGTACCACCAAAAACGTCATCCAAGTGAACTTGCCGATGTGGAGGTCGAGCAGTTTTTGTCGTATTTAGCCAATGAGCGGCAAGTGGCGGTAAAAACACAAGCGACGGCATTAAATGCGTTGGTGTTTTTGTATCGGCAAATTTTGCGGCGCCCCTTGGCCTTGCAGCTGGATTTTCATAAAGCGCGCACGCCAACTAAACTTCCCGTCGTGTTGACCAACCTTGAGGTACAGCAATTGTTATTTGCGCTGGACCCTCGCTACAAACTGCTGGCGCAGCTGCTGTATGGCAGCGGTTTGCGGCTGATGGAAGCCGTTAGGCTGCGTGTGAAAGATATCGATTTTGATTATTTGTCGGTGATGGTTTGGCAAGGTAAAGGCAATAAAAACCGTCGGGTGACCTTAGCGCCGGAATTAGTCCCAGCCCTACATGCACAAATCAAACAGGTCGCGGGGTATTTTCGGCGTTTTTCAAGCTAGTTGTCACCATTGACCGTTTTAAGCGGCCTGTTTTTCTACTTCTTTAACTGACTCCTTTTCCGGATTCAGTGTTGTCGGCCCGACCGGTTCGCAGTTTCGCACTTCGCGT
>Ga0209812_10002274_pt1 | contig 11678 bp, 10 predicted proteins | sample JI71714BDNA_FD_187502 | JGI IMG/M metagenome (GOLD analysis project Ga0209812, IMG submission 187502) | Wastewater effluent complex algal communities from Wisconsin, to seasonally profile nutrient transformation and Carbon sequestration -... | ecosystem: Engineered > WWTP > Effluent > Algae...
CCCGCCTTGGCGTTAGCCGGGATTTCAGCCAGATCCTTGACGTTCTCCTCGGGGATGAGGACGGTCTTGATCCCGCCGCGCAGGGCTGCGAGCAGCTTTTCCTTGAGGCCGCCGATTGCCAGCACCCGCCCGCGCAAGGTTACCTCACCGGTCATCGCCACATCGGGACGCACGGCAATGCCGGTGAGGGTCGAGACGATCGAAGTGACCATCCCGATCCCCGCACTGGGGCCGTCCTTGGGCACCGCGCCTTCGGGCAGGTGGATGTGGATGTTCTTGCGGTTGATCAAGCTCGGCTTGATGCCATAGGCAGGCGCCCTCGCCTTGACGAAGCTGAACGCCGCCGAGACGCTTTCATTCATAACCTGACCGAGTTTGCCGGTGGTCTTGACCTCACCCTTGCCCGGGGTGGTCACGCTTTCGATGGTAAGCAATTCGCCGCCCACCGAAGTCCACGCCAGCCCGGTCACCGCTCCGACCTGCGCTTCTTCCTCCGAAACGCCGTGCTTGAACTTGCGTACGCCGGAGAAGTCTCCGAGGTTTTCGGGCGTCACAGTGACGCTGGCGGTCTTCTTTTCGAGGATCTGCCGCAGGCTCTTTCGGCACAACTTGGCGATTTCGCGCTCCAATGTGCGAACGCCAGCCTCGCGGGTGTAGTACCGGATCAGATCGCGCAGGGCTTCTTCCTGAAGGGTGAATTCGCCCTTCTTCAGCCCGTGTGCCTTCACCTGCTTGTCGACCAGATGGCGCTGGGCGATTTCGACCTTCTCGTCCTCGGTGTAGCCTTCCAGCCGGATGATCTCCATCCGGTCCAGCAGCGGCTGCGGAAGGTTGAGACTGTTCGCGGTGCAGACAAACATGATGTCCGACAGATCGAGATCGAGCTCCAGATAGTGATCCTGGAATTTGGCGTTCTGTTCGGGGTCGAGCACTTCCAGCAAAGCCGATGCCGGATCGCCGCGGAAGTCTTGACCCAGCTTGTCGATTTCATCGAGCAGGAACAGCGGATTGCTGGTCCCCGCCTTCTTGAGGTTGGCAACGATCTTGCCCGGCATCGAGCCAATGTATGTGCGCCGGTGACCGCGGATCTCGGCCTCGTCCCGCACGCCGCCCAGCGACTGGCGCACGAATTCGCGCCCTGTCGCCTTGGCAATCGACTTGCCGAGGCTGGTCTTGCCCACGCCCGGAGGGCCGACGAGGCACAGGATCGGCCCCTTCAGCTTATTGGTGCGCGCCTGCACCGCGAGGTACTCGACGATGCGGTCCTTGACCTTTTCCAGCGCATAATGATCGGCGTCCAGCACAGCCTGCGCCTGCGCAATATCGCGCTTCAGCTTGGATTTCTTGCCCCACGGCAAGCCCAGCAGCACATCGAGGTAATTGCGGATCACCGTCGCCTCGGCGCTCATCGGCTGCATCGAGCGCAGCTTCTTCAGCTCCGCCATCGCCTTGGCCTTGGCTTCCTTGGACAGCTTGGTCTTTTCGATCTTCTCGGTCAGTTCGGCGATTTCATTGCCATCGCCATCATCGCCGCCGCCCAGCTCGCTCTGGATCGCCTTCAATTGTTCGTTGAGGTAATATTCGCGCTGGGTCTTCTCCATCTGGCGCTTCACGCGCCCGCGGATGCGGCGTTCCACCTGCAGCACCGACAGCTCGCCTTCCATGAAGGCCATGACCAGTTCGAGCCGCTTCAAGGGGTTCGTCTCGGTCAGCAGGCCCTGCTTGTCCGACACCTTGGCGCTGATTGCGGCGGCAATGGTATCGGCCAGCTGCCCGGCATCATCAACCTCGGAAAGGTCGATCCCGGCATCCTCGCCCATCTTCTTATTGAGCTTCACATATTCGCCGAACTGCTCGGTCACTTGCCGCATCAGCGCCGTGACCTCACTACCGGCGACCGTTTCCGGCTCGACCACATGGACCTCGGCCAGCAGGTGCGTGCCGACGTTTTCCAGCGCAGACAATCGCGCACGGGTCTTGCCTTCGACCAGCACGCGCACTGTGCCATCGGGCAGCTTAAGCAGCTGGAGCACCTGCGCAATCACGCCGACATCATACAGATCATCGCCCTCGGGATCGTCGCAGCCCGGATCAAGCTGGGCGAGCAGGACAATGTCCTTCGACGCTTCCATCGCAGCTTCGAGCGCCGCGACCGACTTGTCGCGCCCGACAAACAGGGGAACGACCATGCCGGGGAAAACGACGATGTCGCGCAAGGGGAGGAGGGGGTAGGTCTGGGTCATATTGGAGATATGGGAAGCGGTGCGGCGCGCTGCAACATATCTATCCAATCGCTTGTGGATGGGGGAGCAATTGGCGCGCCTTCCCGCCGAAACTATGTCCGGCTGATTGCAATCGTCACATCAACGCGGTCGCCAAGCGTCACGCCTTCGGCGCGCTGCACGGCCACCTTGACGGGGAGGAAATAGGTATCCCCGCGCGGGAACAGCGACGTGGTGAAATCCGTTGCACCGATCCGGGCGGCGACCGGGACACAGCCCCAGCCATAACTCGCCTCGCGCGCGGCATAGCGCAGTTCGTCCACGTGCTCGTCTGGCACAGGGACAAATAGAAACGGCGCCGGCCCGCGCCATTCGACGATGGTGCCGGTAAAGGCGATCCGGGCGAGGATGTCGCCCCCGATCACGCCGCCTGGCTACCCGGAACATCATCGTTCCGGATCAGCAGGTAGAGCACCAGCGAGGAAAGAGCCGTATCAATCGCGATAACCTTGCTTTCGTCCAAACCGAACATCGCGAGAGTGAGTCCGGTCATCAAGACCGGACCGATCAGCACAAAGGCAACCCGATGCCGCAAGACGGTGCGCAGATTGGTCAGTGTCAGCGCAAGGACTGGCACAAACAGAAACGCCGACATGCACAGCCCGATGACAAACAAGGTGAAGTTCGCTTCAAGGCTCCAGTCGCCCCGCATCGTGGCCCCGACAATCACCAATCCAGCCAGGCCCGCGCAATGCGCAAGGCTCATCCTCATGGCGAAGTCGCGCCGCAACACGCCTCACCCCAGGCCGGGCAGGTTGAACCCCGGTGGCAGGCCCATGGAGCCCTGCATTTCGCGCATCTGCTGTTCCGAAACCCGGTCAGCCCGGTCGCGCGCGTCGTTGAAGGCGGCGGTCACCAGGTCTTCGAGGATCTGCTTGTCATCTGGCACCATCAGGCTGTCGTCGATGCTCACGCCGAGAATGCGGCCCTTGGCGCTGGCACGGACCTTCACCAGCCCGCCGCCAGCCGTGCCCTCGACCTCGATCGAATCGAGCTTCACCTGCATTTCATTCATCTGCTTCTGGATGGTCTCGGCCGCCTGCTGGGCCGCGGCCATCATCTCTTCCATCGATTTCATCGCGGGGGACTCCTCAATTCCAGGGGGGTGAGCCAGCGCCGCCGCTCGCGGCGCGGCTGGGGGTTATGATCAGTTCGGCTTCGGGAAAGGCATCGAAGGCGGCCCTGACCAGCGGATCCGAGCGAATGCGCGCATCCTCGGCGGCGGCCTCTGCCTCGGCGACCTCGCGCAAAGATGGCTGTGCTTCACCGCTACTGCGCTCGATCAGCCAGCGCTTGCCGGTGACCTTGAACAGCGCTTCACGGATATCGGGTGCCGGATCATCGGGGAAGTTGTCGGCCTGCTGGTAAACGAGGCGTTCGGCACCGATCTCGATCACCCGCACCCGGTCACGCATTATCTGCGCGACGCGGAGCTGGCCCGAAGCGTCCACCGTATCGACCAGTGCAGCCCAATCTAGCAAAGGCGAGGCGGCAACCGGCGCTGGGGCAGGTGTGGCTACATCCCCGGACGTAGCAGCAGGCGCGGCGGCAAACCCGCTTGCCGCGAGTTCCTCTATCCGCCTTGCGAGCTTTCCGGGATCGGGCATCTGGCTGGCATGCAGGATGCGCAGTAGCGCCATCTGGAGCGAGACCAGCGGGTCGGGCGCAGTACGCACCTCGTCATGGCCCTTGAGCAGCAATTGCCACAGCCTGTGCAATTCGCCTGCCCCCAGCCTTGCGGCAAAGTCAGCCAGCGCTGCGCGCTCTTCCTCGGTCGGCGCATCCGGCTCGCCGCCCGAAACCTGCGCCAGCGTGACGCGGTGGGTCAGGTCCATCAACGCACGCATCAGCGCCAATGGCTCGACTCCGAGCGCATATTGCTCGTCAACTGCTGCCAGCAAGGCTTTGGCATCGCCTGACAAAAGATGGCCCAGAACCCGTCGCTGTGCGCTCTTGTCGGCGAGCCCAAGCATGTCACGCACACGGCTGCCACTGACCTTGCCCTCGCCGTCGAGGTCCGCGTGGGCAATCGCCTGATCAAGGATCGACAGACCGTCACGCACCGATCCTTCGGCGGCAGCAGCGATGATGGAGAGCGCTTCGCCTTCGGCCTCGACGCCTTCGAGGCGGCACACCTTGGCAAAATGATCCGCCAGCATCGGTGCGGGAATCCGCCGCAGGTCGAACCGCTGGGTACGGCTCAGAACCGTGACCGGCAGCTTGTCGACCTCGGTGGTGGCAAACAGGAACTTCACATGCGGCGGCGGTTCCTCAAGTGTCTTCAGCAAGGCATTGAAAGCATTGCGCGACAACATGTGAACTTCGTCGATAATGTAAATCTTGTAGCGTGCCGAAACCGCGGCATAGCGCACCTGTTCGATGATCTCGCGAACGTCGTCGACGCCAGTGTTCGAGGCGGCATCCATCTCGATCACATCGATATGGCGGCCCTCAGCGATGGCGACGCAGGCCTCGCACACGCCGCAGGGATCTATGGTCGGCCCGCCCTGCCCGTCCGGCCCGACGCAATTCAGCGCCTTGGCGATCAGCCGCGCGGTTGAAGTCTTGCCGACTCCGCGCACGCCGGTCATCAGGAAGGCATGGGCCAGCCGGTCGCGGGCGATAGCATTGGCGAGCGTGCGCACCATCGCTTCCTGCCCGATCAGTTCGGAAAAGGTCTGCGGACGATATTTTCGCGCCAGAACGCGGTAAGGCTGGGCAGCGGCAACCTGAGAGGAAGCCGGGGCTGGGACAGGCAAGACTGGGTCGGGCGCGGGCGAGACGGGCGCTGGAGCCGGCGGCGCAAGGTCACCGAACAGCGCGTTCTGACCGGCCGCTTCCAACTCCGCCGCGCTCGGGCCGGTGTCGGGTTCCTCGGGAATTTCGGGGTCGGAATCGGTCATGACAGCAAGCTAGGCGCTTAGGGCCGCTTTGTCATGCTGCGCATGGCACCCAATGCGTGCAAAAAAGGAGCCGAGCGACCCGCCGCAATCCACCTGAGCTGCTTCCTTCCGGACCTGACTCGGTGAGCAGACGCAAACGTCCACCCGACTCCCGAGGGAGCATATGGCGCGGGCCGAACGAAAAATCAACTCAGCGAAAATTATCCGCGTAAGCCTGCAGCTTCAGCCGCTTGGGCGGCGTCGCGTGAACGCGCGCCGCAATGCCGTACTTTGCGGCATAGCCCTTGGCCGCTTCCTTCGTGGGGAAGGTCAGACGCACCTGCGACTGCGTATCGCCCGAGCCAGTCCAGCCCATCAGGGGGTCGGCAAACCGCGCCTCGGACTGCTCGAATTCGAGCATCCACTCGTCGGTATGCGCCTTGCCGGACTGCATGGCGTGCTTGGTCTTCTGATAAATTCTCGCGGACATTTTTGTTTTTCGATCCTCGCTCATGCGGCCCGAAGGCCGCGTCGCTGCGGGCGGGCCGTCGCCCTTGCGGGACGCTACGCATCCCGAATTGCGCGGTTCCGATAGCTTGATTCTAACTCCGGTTGAAGGCGTTTTTCGTCTTCATGCTCGGCTTTTCGAGCCACGGTTGATCGGGCCAGCGGTGCTTGGGATAGCGGCCCTTCATGTCCTTCACCACATCGCGCCAGCTGCCGCGCCAGAAACCGGGCAGATCGCGCGTGGACTGGACCGGGCGCCCGCCGGGGCTGGTCAGCTTGAGCAGCAGCGGGGTTGTGCCGATCATGGGATGGCTGTCCAGCCCGAACACACCTTGCACCCGCACCTCGACACTAGGGGCATCGTCGCCCGCATAATCGATCGCGTGGCGGGTATCGGCGGGCGAAGTGAAATGCGTAGGGGCCGCCCGGTCGAGCGCTGCTTTAGCATTCCAGTCGAGCAGGCCCAGTGCGGCTTCGGCAAAGCGGTGCGGGGGCAGATCAAGATCGCGCCGTCCGGACAGCAGCGGGGCGAGCCATTCGCCCGCCCGATCACGCAAGGAATCTTCGGAGAGGGTCTCGACCCCGGCAAAGCGCGCACGCGCGAGGAAACCCGGCGGCAGGATCGCGCCCAACCGCTGCACAGCCTTGCCCACAAGGATATCCACAAGCAGCGCCGGATCGGGCGCGGGTTCCGGCACGCTCGCCAACACGATCGCGCCAAGCCGCCGTTCGCGCCGTGCCTCGACACGATCCTTGTCATGATTCCAGCGGGTTGTGACGCGTTCCTGCAATTCCTTGGCAAACAGCACGGCAATGCGATCAGCGGCGATTTCGGCCCCACCGGTGATCCGAGCCCCCTTCGCCTGCCCTTGCGCATCACCGATCACGATCCATTCGGCGCGGGCGAGCGGTGAGGCCGGGTCGAGCACATAGCCGCGTCCGCCTGCACTGATCCAGTTTTCGCCGGAAGGGTCACGGCGGCGCGCGACGAAATCCGGGCGGGCCAGCGCCAAGGCCTCGGCAGCGTCATTGGCGGGGCTGGCAGTAATTACGCCCGCCAGCTTGGCTGCCTGCTTCGCCCAGCCCTCGGCAATGCGCGCCGCCGCCACACTGCGCGGCGCACGATCACCCCGCCAGCGGGTGAGGCGCTGAAGCAGATCCTCGCCCCGCCCGCCCAGCCCGCGTTCCTGGAGCAGCATGACCAGTCGCGCTGCATCCTCGCTGCAGCCCGCCCGCGCACCATGCAGCACGGCAGCGGCCTGATCGGGAGCCATTGGCAAGCTGGCGATAGCCTCGCCAAAAGGCATGATCCGTCCGCCAGCATCCAATGCGCCGAGCGCCTCCAGCGCGCCGCGTGCCGCCGCAACCGAAGCGTCCGGCGGCGGATCGAGCCACGGCAGCGCCTGCGGGTTCACCGTCCCCCATTTCGCCAGCCGCAGCAGCAGCGGGGCCAGATCGGCCTGGCAAATCTCGGCCGGCGCGAATTCCGGGCGGCCTGCGTGTCCCGCCTCCTCCCACAAGCGATAAGCCACGCCTGGCCCCTGTCGTGCTGCTCGCCCCGCCCTTTGCGCTGCGGACGCCTGCGAGGCTCGGCGGGTGACAAGATGCGTGGAGCCAGCTGCACGGTCGAATTCCGCAAGGCGCGCCATGCCGGAATCCACCACCACGCTCACCCCGTCGAGCGTCAGCGAGGTTTCGGCAATGGCCGTCGCCAGCACGATCCGGCGGCGGCCATCGGGGTCGCGGCGGATCGCTGCGCGCTGGGCAGCGGGTTCGATCTGGCCGTGGAGCGGGTGGATCGGCACATCGGGAAGGCGCGGCTCCAGCCGTTCGCGCACCCGCTCGATCTCGCGCACGCCGGGGAGGAAGGCGAGGATGTCACCCGCTTGCTCGCGCCAAGCTGTGAGGATGGCGGCGGCCATACGATCCTCGATCTTCTGCGAGGCATCGCCGCCAAGCCATTTTATTTGCAGAGGAAAGCTTCGCCCTTCGCTTTCGATAACTTCAGCGCCATCACCCAGCAGCCGTGAAAATCGCGCCCCGTCAATCGTGGCCGACATCACAAGCACGCGCAAATCCTCGCGCAGCACGGCGCGGGTTTCGAGCGCCAGTGCCAACCCCAGATCGCTGTCGAGCGCACGTTCGTGCGCCTCGTCGAACAGCAGTGCGGAGACACCGGGGAGCTCCGGATCGTCGACCAGCCGGTTCACCAGAATCGCCTCGGTGACGACAAGGATGCGGGTGCGCGCCGAGGTCTTGCTGTCGAGCCGGGTCATGTAGCCCACGGTCTCGCCCGGCTTTTCGCCCAGCATTCCGGCCATGCGCTCAGCTGCTGCCCGGGCGGCGACGCGGCGGGGCGAGGTGAGGATGATCTGGCCGGTGCACCACGGTTGGCCCAGGAGATCGGGGGCAACAGCCGTGGTCTTCCCCGCTCCCGGCGGCGCGATCAGCACGGCTGCGCCAGCTTGCGCGAGCGCGGCGCGGATATCCGGTAGAACGGCGTGGATGGGCAGGTCGGGGATCATCGCCCCGCCCGTTACCCTAAATCAATGCCCGCGCGCGACCGCGAATTGCGCCGCTTCGGCCATCGCCTGCCGCGCCTTGCCATCGGGGAAGATCGAGATTGCGTCGATAGCACGGTGGGCGAAGTGGCGGGCGCGCTCACGTGTATCTTCCAGCGCGTTGTGCTTCCCGATCAGTGCAATGGCATGGGCAAGATCATCATCGGACGAGCGATGACCGATGATCGCATCCTTCCAGAACTTCCGCTCTTCCTCGTTGCCGCGGGCATAGGCGAGGATCACCGGCAGGGTCATCTTGCCTTCGCGGAAATCGTCACCCTGATCCTTGCCCATTTCGGCAGCGTCGGAATCATAATCGATCGCGTCATCCACCAGCTGGAACGCCACGCCAAGGTTGCGGCCATAGGCTTCGAGCGCGCGCTCCTGTTCGTCCGAACATTCGGCCACGACGGCGCTGATCTGGCTGGCGGCGGCGAACAAGGCGGCGGTCTTGGCGCCGATGATGTGGAGGTATTGCTCTTCGCTCGTGTTGATCTGGCGCTGGGCGGAGAGCTGCGAAACCTCGCCTTCCGCGATCACCGCGCTCGCACGGGAGAGGATCGAAAGGACGCGCAAAGACCCGTCCTCGGTCATCAATTCAAAAGCGCGGCTGAACAGGAAGTCGCCCACTAGCACGGTCGCGGGATTGCCGAAGATGATGTTGGCCGCCGCCTTGCCGCGTCTCAGTTCGCTGCCGTCCACCACATCATCGTGCAGCAGCGTGGCGGTGTGGATGAATTCGACCGCAGCGGCGAGCTTGTAATGGCGGGTGCCCTTGTAGCCCACCAGTTCCGCACCCGCGAGCGTGAGCATCGGCCGCAACCGCTTTCCTCCGCCGGAAATCAGGTGTCCTGCCAGACGCGGGATCAGCGGAATCTCGCTCTGCATCCGGTCGAGGATCACGGCGTTGACCGAGTTCATGCCCGCTGCCGTCAGGGACAGCATGGGATCGAGTGTCGGAGCCTTGCGCGGCAGGGGAATGATGTCGGCACTCATGCTGCCTCAGGCTCTAGGGCGGCCCCAGCGTGCTTGGCAAGCGCAGAATTGCTGCTAGTTTCGGAAGCGATGTCCGACAAAACGCAAACGTCTGCCGAACCCGATCCGGTTCTGGCCTCTTTCCGCAAGAGCATCGACAACATCGATGCCGCGCTGATCCACATCCTGGCCGAACGGTTCCGGATTACGCAGGCGGTGGGCGAATACAAGGCGAGGGTCACCCTCCCCCCGGCCGATCCCGACCGTGAGGCACGCCAGATCGCACGGCTGCGCAAGCTGTCCGAAGAGGCCGATCTCGATCCGGAATTCTCCGAAAAGTTCCTGCGCTTCATCATCGACGAAGTGATCCGCCACCACGAACGCGCGGCAGCAGGCTAGGGTTCGCCGCTAGGATCGCTCCTCGGCAGCACAGGCTGGGGCGGGGCGGGAGCCGCAACGGCGCCAGCGCGGCGGGCGCGGTATTCCTCGATCAGGGCGCGGCGTTCCTCAGGCGGCAGACGGCGCAGAGCGGCGCGCCGTTCCTCAGGCGACATGGCGCGTAACTGCCGCAGCTGTTCCTGCCGCTGGACAAAGGCCTGACGGTCCTCGCGCAAGGGGCGCAGGATATCCTCGCGGGTCAGCGCCTCGCCGCTTTCGACCTTGCGCTCCATTTCGGCGCGCCGTGCAGCAATGCGATCACTGGCAAGCTGGTCGAGCCGTGCGCGTTCTGCTGCGACCTTGGCGCGGAAAGCGGCCTCTTCCTCAGCGGTTGGCGGCGGCAGGCCGGCAGCGCGGCGGTTTTCGATGGCCTTGCCGATGCGCGCGTCGATGCGCTGATCGACCATCGCGCGGCGTTCTGCCGTCCGGCCCTGGCGCACTTCGTCGATGCGGCGGAAAGCCTCGGCAAGTTCCTCGGGCGTGTCGACCGGGCCGACGATTTCGACGGGAGCGGGGCCGGCTGCCTCGGCAGGGGCAGGCTTGGCCGCAGCCGCCGCAGCGAGCGCGGCGGGCGGAGCTGCTGAGTCCGTGCCGGTGATACTCGCCCAGACCTTCCCCGCCGTCGGCACCGGAATGTCGAGCTGCTGGAGCAAGCCCGTGGCCGCGGCTGCCGACGCCAGCACGCCAAAGCTGGCAATGCCGATGGCGATGCGCTGGCCAATCCGCCAGCCGCGTCGTGAACGGCGCAGTGGCGGCAACGGGGGCAGACTTGCGGCGGACCGCGCTTCGGCAACGGCAAGCACTCGGTCGGCAAAGCCCGCCGACAGGCCCGGCACGGCGTAATCGTCGAGCTTGCGGGCAAGCGCGCTGCCGCGAGCGATCGGGCCGCCCTGATCTGGTTCACTCACGCTCATGGCGCGTCTCCCTGGCTTGCAAAGGCCTGCCGCAGGGCCGCTCGGGCGCGGTGCAGCAGGCTTTCGAAGGCCTTGATGTTCATGTCCATTGCGCCTGCCGCTTCGGCATTCGGCAATTCCTCGTAATAGGTCAGCACGATCGCGGCGCGCTGGCGTTCGGGCAGCGCCAGCACCAGCGCCCGCGCACGGCTGTCACGCTCACCCGCCTCGATCAATGTGTCGGCGAGCGGAGCCTCGTCCGCGCTGTCCGGCACCTCGCCGTCCGACAGCCGCCGCGTGCGCCGCAGCCGGTCAATCGCAAGATTGGTCACCACCCGTTGCAGCCAGCCGCCCAGCCGTAGCACGCCCGCCGCCTGACTGCCGACCGGATGGCGCGCGGCGATTTTCGGCGCCTGATCCCACAATCGCAAAACCGCTTCCTGCACAATATCTTCGGCCTCGTGAGCATCGCCGGTCATCCGGTACGCGACCCGGTGAAGCGCGGCGGCGTGACACGCGATCACCTCGCGCAATGCGGCCGCATCCCGCGCCGCCAGCCGCGCCGCCAATGCCGCATCATCGCCGGAACCGGCGGGATGCGTGGCAATGGTGGAAGGCTCAAGGCTGGGGTTCATGTCGTGTGTCGCAAATCGCCCCGCTTGCGTGAGTGATCGTCCGGTCCGTTGCGAGACCAACGCGTAGGCCGGTCAAACCCTTCGCGCAAAATGCAGCGCGATCAATCGGCGCGCGGCAATCGCAGTTCGACCAGCAATCCGCCCAGATCCTCGCTTGTTCCAAGCTGGACGCTGCCGCCGTAGATTTCCGCCACATCGCGGACGATGGCAAGGCCAAGGCCGGTGCCGGGCTTGTCGGTATCGAGCCTAACGCCGCGATCGAAGATGCGGATACGTTCAGCCTCGGGGATGCCGGTGCCGTCATCCTCGACCCAGATGAGGCACATCTTGGGATCGGGGGGCGTATCGGCTTCGTCAGGGTCGATGGTGACAAACACAGAGCCGCCGCCATATTTCGCCGCGTTCTCGATCAGGTTGCCGAGCAGTTCGTCCAGATCCTGCCGCTCCAGCGCCACATTGGCGGTCTTGCTCCCGGCAATGTCGAGCCGCCCTTCGGGATAAAGCC
>Ga0209812_10002275_pt1 | contig 11661 bp, 13 predicted proteins | sample JI71714BDNA_FD_187502 | JGI IMG/M metagenome (GOLD analysis project Ga0209812, IMG submission 187502) | Wastewater effluent complex algal communities from Wisconsin, to seasonally profile nutrient transformation and Carbon sequestration -... | ecosystem: Engineered > WWTP > Effluent > Algae...
GGCCATGATTGGTAGTTTTATCGCATCCAAGATCCAGATCGACGCGATGAGTAGGGCAGATATCGACGAGAGTCAGCGTAGAGATTTCTACCTCTATATCGATGAGTTCCAGAACTTTGCTACTGAGTCGTTTGCAACCATCTTGTCTGAAGCTCGTAAGTATAAGCTTGCACTGATTATGGCCAATCAGTATATCTCGCAGATTGATGAGACTGTGCGCAATGCGATCTTCGGTAATGTGGGTACGATCATCTGTAATCGTATTGGTAAGGACGATGCTGAGATCATGTCGCAACAATTCAAAGGTATGGCAAGTATCAACGACTTCCTCTCACTCCCAAACCGTAGATGCTATGTCAAGCTCATGATCAACGGGATGGTGTCAGATCCTTTTAGCATGAAGACGGCTGACTTCGTCAAGTATGAAGACTTCGAGGTTATTAAGGCTAAAGTTCGTGAGCAGTCACGTCAGCGTTATGCGATGCCACGTCTCGAACTTGAGGCCCTCATGAAAGCTTGGGCAGAAAAAAAGTTTACCATGGCAGAGAAAGTCATGGAAAAAGCCAAAGCAGAAGCCAAAGCAGCAAAAGGAAAGTTAATACAGGACAAGGATAAAGGACAAAAACAAGTAGTAGAAAAATATCCGGAAAAATCAGAAAATACCCAACACCTCGTCATTGCGAGTGAAACGCAGTGAAGCGCGGCAATCCAGTGAGTTGAGGACATTGTTAATGCACCAGAGTTTGCAGGAATCGAAATTCCTCCGACTGTCGTCATTGCACCGACTATGTCGGCATGAACGAGCGATAATGTAGCAATCCAGTGAGGAATTGATAATATTGTAGACGTAGATTCGTCTCCCCTCTCTGAAGGAGAGGGGTCGGGGGTGAGGTCTAAACCTCGAGAACAAATACCCACAGATTACCAGACGAGCCGGACCCCAGACCTATCAGGAATTTGAGGAAATAAGAATACAGAAGAAGCTATTGAGCAAAAAATAGATAGCAATATTGAAGAAGTTATTCCTGAAATAACTAATTCGCAAGAATGAGAAACTATATGAGCGAGCGATACTGATAGTGATGATTTCACTGTCAATGATCTTGTAATTGGTCAAGAATATAGCTGATATGTGAAGCTCAAGTATAATTACGGATTATTTGTCACAGTATATGGTGTCGAGTGACTCCTACACAAAAACTTCATCCTCGCATCCGAGTGAGTGAGCTGGAAGAAGTTGTATGAGATTGGTGACCCAATCATGGTCAAGGCCATGGAGTTTAAGGAGATTGAGGGAGAGAAAAGGGTGGTGTGGACGCAGATTTAGTTTATAAAAATTTCCTTAATATTTTTTCTTCTAATTCTAATAATATATTTCTGAATTCTATTTCTTTTCACTCATCACTAGCCATTGAGCACAATTTCTTTAGATTTCTTACAGAGCCACTGACAATGATTGCTGTCCCTTTACATGCAGGATGTATTAAATTTATTGCCTCAAGATAATTTTTATCATTTTGGGGTATTTGTATTTTTTTATACTCTTGTTGAATTGAGTTCATTACATTCTCAAATAGCGGAAGTAGAGTTTTCTCCAGCACAACATATGGTGGATTATTTTGAATAGTAGTTCTTGCCTCAGTTATCCTAGAAAGATGTATTAAATCTCTCTGACTATTAAATTCATTCTCAACAGAAGTACTTAATCATGATATTAGTATATTGAGAAAAAACATATGCTCAGTTGATTGATGATTGTATTTTTTTAAAATTTCAAACATTTCCATATTTGTTTTATTTCATATATTAAGATAGCTCATAAAGCCACCTATTGATTTCATATTTTTAAAATCTATATCAATATTATCTAAACTTCATAAATTTGATCATAACTTTGCAATTTGATTATGAAATATGATTGGAATTCATCCAACTCAGCATAAACTTATGCTGAACTTTTTAATAAACATATTATCGCTATCGTGAAAGCTTACTCATGATAGAGTTAAAAAATCTCTAATTTTATCTTCTTTTTTTGTATTTTTAAGCTCATTAAATAATCAATTTAAATCAGTGTATGGATATCATTCTATCTCTGTATAAAACATTTTAGATATATAAAAATTAAAGAAAAGATTTAATTTCTCAATTACACAATTTTACTATAGTATCTGAATAGTATAAGTGTTCCATTTTTTTTAAACGCTCATGTAACGCTTCAGGGTTAAGTGAGTCTGTTTTTTGAATTAAAATCTTTTCTGATTGTGATATGATTTTACCTGTATCTACAGGATAATCGACATAACAACAACTACAACATATACTAGTTTGTCAACCATTGATAGTATTTTCAATGGCTCACATTCAAATATATTTGGGTTCTCAATATCAGTCTTTTATTAGGAGATCTGCAGGATGTGAGTTGATTCAAGGGAACTCTTTGAGAAAAGAGTGGGGCACTATTTTCATGAATCAAGCGTATATAAGTATATTTACTTTAAGCTCCCTAAATAAAATAGAAACTTCATTAAAATATTGTTCTCTTTCAGACATATTATTAAATTTTACTGAGTCTTTAATTATACAGTTTAAATTAAAGTCAGTAGAAATTTGTTGTGTGCTAGAATTTTTATTATCAGAAAATAAGCCAATAATTTCTAACCCACTAAATCTTGTCTTATTGTTTAATATTTGTCTCGCATTGCTTCATGTTCCAGACATCATAATGATGGCACGTCATTGATTTGTAGAACATTTTTCATGTCGGTATTCTAAAATATTATTTTTCATCAATCTATTTATTAATGAGTTTTAAATAGTGTGCTTGTTTTTGCATAGAAACGCTTTTAATATATGTTTCTCAGCGAATTATGTACTTTCATAGTAGTCTATCTCATATAGAGGATAGTGTTTCATATTTAGCTTCATGATGATCATATCATACGTATAAAGGTTTAAAATGAGTAAAATGCATTTTATATATTTTTCATTGATGAGGCAATATTATATTTTTTTCTTCTAGATAGTTAATTATGGTATGTATTGTGCTATTAATATTTTGAAATTCCTGATGGATTTTATCGGAGTCTTCTAGGTTTTTAATTTGGCTCATTGAATTGCTAACCGTTTTATTGAGTTGATCTAAATCAAAATTAGCAGAAAGCTCAGTACTATATTTATGAAATATTGGGGCCTGTCAACAAAGATACTTAATAGTAGATATTTTTTGATTTTCAATAGGATTGAAATCTTGATTATATAGAAGCATTTCTTCAAATTGAGACCAGAATATTTCAAACAAAGCATTAAATGAAAATGTACTACTATTATTGATAGCTATTTTTTTAGCTAATTCACTTGTACGAATATATCAATCAGGAACGTGCTCGATCTTGTGATTTTATTGAAAGAATGACTTAACATTATTTTCGTTTCGACGAAAATCCCCACTAAAAAATTTTTTATATTTACTATCATATTCTCATATCGCATCTTCAGATGCTATTTCTTGTAATAATGATAGGTCTCAATATAGACAATAAACAGAGTTTGCATAAGCAATCTTTTTAATAAAATTTAACTCGGATAGTAGATGTTTATGATTCTCTACTAGTGGAAATATTTTTCTTTTTTTAGTATCATATCAACTTCACTGTATTCAAGAATGTTGAATTGCTAAAATATCTGCAAAAACGAGAGACATTGCTTCACCAAGCATTCTAGATGCTATATATAGTGCCTTTTCTCATTCTGATTCATTTCATGACAATATTGGATCCATGAATAAGAAGTGATAAACATCATGAAGCATAAATGTTCCTTCATGAAATTCATCTGCTTTTTTAACGATGGGCAGCCCTCAATTAAGTGATGTATTAAAATAGTTTTTCTCTGGAGGAATTTCTCGCTTCTTAAGAAATACTCATCTTTTATTGGCTGTAAAGTTGATAAGATTCTTATAATATGGTTTTTCTAGAAGACATTTTATAAAAGAATTGTTTCTTAGTCGTTTAGTTGGATCTGATAATCTCTCTCTTTCTTCTAGTAGGTGTATATCATTTCTACATGATAAGTATTTTAAGTCTCAATGCGAAAATTTACTAACCGCATATGAATATGAATATCTTATAGCATCATCAATGGTATCAAATTCTTTGACATGAACAGGATTGCTGTTTTCTGAAATTGATCATATGGAATTATGAAAATTTAATCAAAAAACCGATTGAATTTGAGTTCAAAAGCTATTTTTTAATTGAAAAAATACATTATATCATATTTCATCCTTATTCTCCATTAATACTACAGGTTCGATTTGACATTCCTTACGGATTGATTTTGAAATATGAGAAAAATAATCCATATTAAAATTTATTGATTTTTAGATAAAAAATCAGAGAATTGTCAGTATAATTTACTTGTGAGCGCATATGATTGTTTTTCTTCAGGAGACATTTCTGCAAAAGTTCTATTTTCTCATATTGGCATAAAAATTGTATCTCGATCGTATCAATTGTTTCCACGGGGTTCAGATGCTATTACTCCAAATAGAGATTCTTTGAAATAATGTTCACGTGATCAATCATAGTATCATAACATTGATGTCCATAAGCATTTAGTATCATTTGTGATGTTGACTAATCTAGTAATATTTAAGTCTCACATTCATTGAAAGACATCTTTTATTAGTGCTCATGGAAATGTTTTAATGTCGGATTCTTGATTACATAATCAGTTAATAACTAAAGATGCATCCATTACAAAACATGGATTTCATGTTTGCTGAAAAGCAGAATATAACTTAGATTTTATGACTTTTGTAACATCGACACTTTGAATTTCAGGCACTTCCACTCACGCTTTGTTGATTGTATATCCTGGTAAGTATGTACTGGCTTCATTGACTTTGTTTTGATTTCATGTAACAAATAATAACTCTTTTGGTGAAGTCTGATTCATATTAGTAACTTATTATATAGATAAAATAGTTATTTGATTTTTGCCTCTCTAAGAAATTCCATTAATACCATGTTTTGTGTTTGGTTTGTATTAATTAGGTTATCAAAGATTTCTTTGTTATATTTTTTATTTATTTCTGAATTCATGTTTCATGGATCATGAGAGAGGCGCTTCAGTGCATCTTCTTTACTAATTCAATCACGTTTCATTAGTCTTTCTACAAGTAATTCCTGATCGGTTTCTAGGTAAATACACTGGATCATATGTCAGTAATCTACCTTTAATTTTTCAATAACTGTTGGGGCTGTGTGTCGTAGATATAGAATATCATCTTTTAAAAAAAAGCGAATCGACGAGTGATTTAGTTATCCAATAGTTTACTCACACGATCCCAGTTCTATTATTTATACTAGGAACAGTTATTCAATCAAAAATCTCGGTTTCACTAGGCTTATTAGCTTCGTAGTAATAACTGTAACCTGGTATTTCTCATGGTCTAGGTAGACGATCAGTAGATGAAACAACTTTTTTAGTGTTTCCAATTAAATTTATAGCATTTGATATTAATGTATCTTTTCATGATCAATGAGGTCATGTAATTGTGATAACTTTTTTGTTCATAAGAAAATAGTTATAAATAAAAAATATCATAACTAATATGAAAATTAAATCAATACTATTTTATGAAATAAAATTAATAAGTGATTTTAGTGTATTATGAAACGGACTAAGCTGATCTCTGGTCTGTGTATCTTGTGCAAAAGTGAGGTCGTATCACTCAGGAACAAAGATAGGATCAAAACCAAATCCATCCGATCATAGCTCAGCCTCGGATATTGTTCCCAATAGTTCCCCATCAAACGATATCGGATCCTGCCCAGGCTCACAGTATCCTAATGAAAAAATCCAGCTGCAGGTTCTATTTGTAACTCACTGCATGAGTTTGATGATTCATTGATTACCAATTCTGTTAAGAGTAAACTTGGTATTTACTCATGGAAACCCATTGAGTGCATTGATAAACAATCCAGAATCTTGAACTAGGACTGGTTTTTGATATTTTTCTGCACATACTTTGGCTCCATCGAGGACTACTCATTGCGTGGTTCATAGATCCTTATTTTCCGTATATTCAGCATTGAGCATCTCAATACTAATTGGGAGGTCATATTGTGCTAAAATATTATTAAATGATTCAACTTTTCAAGGATTACTAGTTATTAGATAGATAGTTTTTTTCATTATTAGTTGATTTAAAAATTAAAATTTATACTGGTTAAGTTTTGTCATTCATGTGCAAAAGTGATATGATGATAAACTCATTGGTTTATAAGAGAGTCGATAGTAGTCTTGTATCTTTGATATAATTGTTCAATATCAAAAGCACCAGAAACTTCATTTTCCATTTCCATATTAGCGTATGCATTGTATAAGAACTGATACACAAATAACCTTTGTTGAGCTGAGATATTTCACATATTTTGAGAAAATTAATAAACAATTAATACTATTCTAATATATAAATTCAAGAGTTTTGCGAAATAACTACATTAGGTGCTGTTATTTTGCCAATAATAACTACATTAGATGTGCTTACCCACCCCTGCCTTCAATCCACTCCTGCAACTTAACCTTCGTCTCCAGTGGGAACTCTCAGCCCATGACCCACTGACAATAGCTCAGATCCTCATGAACAGGTCTGCCTTTGTATTTACCAAAAGACCAATACACCATATCGTCGAGGAGGTACATTTTGCCTGCAATATCATAACGCTTACGATCTGATTGAGTCCAGTTGTCGACTGCTTCGACAGAGTCGAGCTCTGGGAGGCGGTCCATCTGCTTCATCCAGATATCCAGCGTTGCTTGAGTATCAGCGAGCGCATCATGAGCATCAGTTAGTTCTAGTCAGGTGTAGCGTTGATAGGTAGCAGAGAGCTTATGACTATTGATATGACGCTCAATCGTGAGGACATCGATGAGACGAGCATTGGCACTAGGCCACTTGATCTCACAGCGACCAAATTCTTCACACAACATCGGCACATCAAAGGTATTGCTATTATATCCCGCAAGGTCAGAGCCGTCCATCCACTCATGTAGCTTGTGAGCTATCTCACTGAATTTGGGTTGATGAGCTACCATCTCGTTGGTAATACCATGGACTGCTGTCGCATCCGCAGGGATCATGACACCAGGATTGACAAGATAGGTTAGACTCTCACGCGTTCAGTCAGGCATCAGCTTGATACATCCGATCTGGACAATCCTATCGGTACTGATTTTGGTGCCAGTAGTCTCGAGATCAAAGAACACAAGAGGACGAAGTAGCTTCATTGCTGATAATAGAAAAATAACAAAGGATATACTCTAGTGTGGTTTAGTTTGACTGAACTGTTCCTGATGATGTACTTTGTGTACGTATGTCTTCAATAGTGTATGTTTGTGTATATCTATCGGTGATGTCTGTATTGGTGGGATTGCGATCATATAGTACTGCCAACTTATCTCCTATCCATGTGAGTGCAATGGGAGAGTCTTGTATATCATAGAGTACGGTAGCATTTGGAAATCATTTTGGTGCGACAACATACACATAGGTATCACGACCACTACTAGCAATAAATGCAAAATCATCATTCTTGCTCCATGCATAAGAAGCCATAGGATCCACAAAACTGAGTGCTGACCAATACATCATTGTTACGCCGTTAGTTAGCGATATTACTCTAAACGATGACTGGAAACTACGAGGTTGTGTGGTCTCAAGAACAACATATTTATTGAGCGGGTCTATCGTTCTGATTGCTTGTACTGTAGGACAGTTAGTGGTACAGTTTTTGATAAAATCAGGTACGATAGTGCGAGCATTTACTTGTATAGCTCATCAGCTAACTGTACTATCATAACTTATTGTTTGATTGTTGGTTGTGAGTGTGAGGAAGTTCTGTGGTGTTGGTGTACTTCCGTTACAATATCCTAGTCACACAGAGTCATTGAGTGCTTGACTAATGTCAGATTCGCTTAGTTCTCACAGTGACACGATACGATCCACTAGTGCTTGATAGCTTGTGACACATTTGCTTACTGTAGATCAAGTTAGCGCTACTGCTACAGGTGAATCACTGGTAGTTCATGTTGATGATTCAGTAGTGGGAGTTGGAGAAGTGATAGAATCACTTGATTTTATGAGCTGCTCTTGTCTGAGTGATCTCATACGGTTGGATTCGGCGCGTAGTATATATTGTTGGTATGCAACGATTCAGATGAGAAGGCATGTGACACATGCGAGTCACCAAATCACTTGTTGTTTACGAGACATGAGATAATACAATGATAAAATATTATAAACAATACAAACAATACTCTAGATTTCAAGTCAAAATAAATATGTATGGATTTTGAGGATATAAACATTAAACATGATGCTATTTATTTAGTATATTTTATGTATATCATGATAACAAAATCAATGTTGCAGCATCTGTGAATCTTTCTGGTTGTGGAGATAGTATTTGTATTACTTGTGTTTCGCGAACTACCTGTAGTATCGTTTTATGGATTGATGTGAATACTGCATCTGACATATTGGTGATTGGTTGTTGTTGCTGGATGGTTGAGAGAGCGTTCATCTATAGTGCGACACAGATTTTTGTGTACTTATGTGCCAGTAGTCTATCATTTACTTATTCATCTATGAGCTTGAGTTGCTGCATTTGAGATGCATCATGATCATCATGATGAACACAGTCTGACTTGGATGATTATATCAGTCATATTACTGGGTGGATTGATTTGGGCGGGTGAGTGGTATTTGCATCGTGTATTACATTGTAAGACTCACCATGCTTCTGCACATGCACATTGTCAGGATGATTGTGAGCGTGAACATAGTGAATAATTTAGAGTATAGACTATTTGATTTTTTGTATGTATTTACATATACCATATTATTTAGTAATTTATGTATATTAATGATGGAAAGTAATAATTTTGATTTCTATAATCAAGATCAAGAAAATGAGGGGGGGGGGTATAATATACAAAGAATTAAATCCTGAACAATGCATGCATTAGCAAAAAATAATGTTGATTGGTCTCAATATAAAATATGGTTATCTAGTCTTAAGTGTCTTGCTAATAAGATTGACTTTATAGATATTGAAAAATCATATTTTATTAGATCTTGATTGATAAATATTATTGATGCAGTTGAACAAGATTGATATCCTTATGTGATTGATAGATATGGCTATTATATGCGAATTAAGTTGCCAACAGGCGTTAGTAGGGTAGTATTTGATTGTGATTATTGAATCAATAAAAACGCTGTAATTCATAGAATGTTTGATGATAAAATTATTTGTTGAGATGTGTTGAGATCAAACCAAATACCCACTCCTAGATCGTTTTTATGGGTAAAGGAGAATACATTGTTTAGTGATTGAAAAAATAATATACAATCTGCCATAAAGTTTGTAGAAAAGGTATGATATCCATTAATTATGAAACCAATTAATTGATCACAATGAAGATGAGTTAAAAAAATTATCAATCAAGAGCACCTGATTGATGAAATCAATAAATTTGATAGTTTATGAAATTGAGTAACAAATTTAATGTTACAGGAATTTGTCGCCTGAAACGATATTAGGGTTATATATCTTGATGGTAATATTGAGCTAGCTTATCAAAGAATTCCAGCAACGGTTGTTGGAGATTGATGTAGTACTATTATAGAACTGATTGGCAACGATAAATTCTTAAAGCATAAAAATAGTATTGAAGAATATCTTTTGAGGGAATGAAGGTCAATAGAGGATATTTTGGAAAATTGAGAGATTTTACAATATGTTCCTACAGCTAATGTTTCAACCTGATGAAGTGTAGTAAAATATGATTTTGATGAAGAAGATGTTAGTTTTATAAAAAGTATTTGAGATAAGTTATGAGCAAGATATTTTGGTGCTGATATTTTGACTCAGTGAAAGATATCTCAAGGAACTGTGCTTGAACTAAATAAGATGCCTGGAACAGTATGAGCTAATAGTGTAGAGCTAGGATTTAGTAAAAAATTATGATCTAAAATCTGGAAAATTATTAAGAAAGATGAGTGAATTAGCTAACTAATTACATTGATGCAAGATACTCTTACATGGTTACATAGTTTCATTGATAAAAAGGATCTTACATTTGATCCCAATTTTGGCTTGATCAAAATTAAACATGTTTTAGAAAAGTTAGGTAATCCTCACCTATCTTATAAAATTATCCATATAGCAGGGACATCAGGCAAGGGAACGACGGCTTGGATGATTTCTCACTTATTACAGTTGTGTGGGCAAAAAGTAGGATTAACTGTCTCACCACATATTATTGATATTAGGGAGAGATGTATGATCAACAACTCACTTATTAGCTCAAGTGACTTTAATCAGTGAGTAAATTTTGTACGTTCAATTGTAAACGAACTTCATGAATCATTTTCATTTTTTGAAATCATGATCCTCGTGGCACTAGTAGTCTTTAAGCAGCAATGAGTAGACTATGCAGTTATTGAGACATGACTTTGAGGTAGATTGGATACGACTAATGTTTTGACTGATAAAGTTTGTATTATAACAAGTATTGGTCTTGATCATATTCATATATTAGGATCTACGCTTGATAAGATTGCTTACGAAAAGACAATGATTGTTCATAATGGTAATGTATGTTTTACCTATAGACAATGAGAAGAAGTTGATAATACTATTTATGACACGGTACGACATCAGTGATGAGTATTACAATTGGTTGATATCGATCAAAGTATCGATATGGATCATTTCATATGAAATCATAACGTAATTAATGCATCTTTATCCCTTGCAGTAGTGCAATTTATTCAGCAAAGAGACTGAATTAATTGTTGAGAGATAAGCATTAAAGATTGTCCACCATTCTTAGGAAGATATACAAAAAGAAAATTTGGAGACAAGAATGTTATTTATGACTGAGCTCACAATGTTCAGAAAATCAAAGCCTTTGTGAATTCTATCAAAGAAGAATTTCCGTATGATCAATTTACGACAATATTTGCTTGTAAAGAAGATAAAGATCTAGAAGCTATGCTTCACATTTTGAATAAAATTTCATCAGATATCATTGTTACATCATTTGGTCAGTGATGTGGCGTGAGTTCTGTGTCAAAAGAACAAATAGAAGACACCCTATCTTCTTCTTGAATTGGGTATGTGTATATAGAGAATAATCAAGAAGCATTCCAATATGCATTATCATTGACTACGAATCACATCTGTATCACTGGTAGTTTTTTTCTTGTGTCAGAGCTATTGCCTAGATAGTTATGAGTACTACTTCAATAATGCCTTCACACTTTCCAACGCCACAGCAGAGATAGAGTTCTTAGGTGAGCCGTCAATCAGTTTGTCGCTATACACGAGGTAAATCAGACTATTGGATTGATCATCATAGAATCTGACGATCCTGAGTTTCTTGAAGAAGAAGCTCGAGCTTTCGTTTCGGATTTCTTCGGTCTTACCGATGGCTTGAGTAAACGAGATCGGACCAGTCTGACGACATGCGACTGATGCGTCACTGGTATCTTCGGCAATACCCAAGCTTCACCTGATGCCTCATGTTCTCGCGCGAGAATAAAAGCAGGTCACTCCTGCAACTTTGGGATCTGGGACTGCACCG
>Ga0209812_10002276_pt1 | contig 11660 bp, 6 predicted proteins | sample JI71714BDNA_FD_187502 | JGI IMG/M metagenome (GOLD analysis project Ga0209812, IMG submission 187502) | Wastewater effluent complex algal communities from Wisconsin, to seasonally profile nutrient transformation and Carbon sequestration -... | ecosystem: Engineered > WWTP > Effluent > Algae...
TGTTCTGATAAACAATTCGCCTGCGGGAAGAGTTATCAGAACAGGTGCGGGCTTTGTTTGAACTGAAGGAAATGGGGGCGAAGTACGGCTTTGATATTGGTCGTCCGGCGGGTAACTCCCAAGAGGCTGTGCAGTGGCTATATTTTGGCTATCTAGGCGCTGTCAAAGAGCAGAATGGGGCGGCGATGTCCCTCGGTAGGGTATCCACGTTTTTAGACGTATATTTCGAGCGGGATTTACGCAGTGGAGCGATCGCCGAAGTTGACTTGCAAGAACTGATCGATCATTTTGTGATGAAGCTGCGGATGGTGCGCTTTTTGCGGACTCCTGACTACAATGCGCTGTTTTCCGGCGATCCCACTTGGGTAACAGAAGCGATCGGGGGCATGAGTGCAGACGGTAGAACAATGGTAACAAAAACCAGTTACCGATTCTTGCACACACTCTCAAATCTCGGCACAGCACCCGAACCAAACCTGACTGTATTATGGTCAGAACATTTACCAGAAAACTTCAAAGAATTCTGCGCTAAAGTTTCTGGCGACACCAGTTCAATTCAGTATGAAAATGATGATTTGATGCGCCCTACCTATGGCGATGATTATGCGATCGCCTGTTGCGTATCGGTGATGCGAATCGGTAAACAGATGCAGTTTTTTGGCGCAAGGGTGAACCTGGCAAAAACTTTGCTGTATGCTATAAATGGCGGTAAAGATGAAAAATCTGGCGACCAAATAGCACCTCTATTTGCACCAATCACTGCCGAATATTTGGATTACCAAGAGGTAAATGAACGGTTGCAGCAAATGATGGCGTGGCTAGCAAAAGCCTACATCAATACGCTGAACGTCATTCACTATATGCACGACAAATATTGCTACGAACGGCTGGAAATGGCGCTGCACGATCGCGATGTTTACCGTACAATGGCTTGTGGCATAGCCGGCTTGTCGGTGGTGGCTGACTCCCTCTCCGCGATTAAATACGCCAAAGTTAAAGTAGAAAGGAACGAGCAAGGTTTGGCGGTGGATTATCTGATTGAAGGCGATTATCCGCAGTATGGGAACAATGACGATCGCGTTGATAGTATGGCGATCGACTTAGTGCAACGGTTCATGAACGAAATTCGCAAGCACAAAACCTATCGTGGCGCAGTACCTACTCAATCTGTCCTGACGATTACTTCCAATGTAGTCTACGGCAAAAAAACAGGCAGCACTCCCGATGGACGCAAGGCGGGGGAACCCTTTGCACCCGGTGCCAATCCCATGCACGGACGAGATTGTTGCGGCGCGATCGCCTCGCTATCTTCTGTGGCAAAATTGCCCTATAGCGACTGTCAAGATGGTATCTCGAATACCTTCTCAATTCTGCCCGCGGCCTTGGGAAGACTCGAAAGCGATCGCACTAATAATCTAGTTGGTTTACTCGATGGCTATTTCCATGATGGGGGTCATCATATTAATGTTAACGCCCTCGATCGCACCACCTTACTAGATGCAATGGAACATCCCGAAAACTATCCTCAATTGACAATTCGCGTATCTGGCTATGCAGTTAACTTCATCAAGCTGACTCGCGAACAACAATTAGATGTGATTAAACGGACTTTCCACGAACGTGTCTAGATAGCCAAGACGTAAATTCTGTAGGGGCAGGTTCACCAACCATAATTGCCTAAAACCAACCATATCATAAACCTGCCCCGCCTACCTAAAAGCGAAATTCATGTCAGGAATTGGACGCATTCATTCAATCGAAACCTTTGGTACTGTTGACGGTCCAGGAATTAGATTTATTGTCTTCACTCAGGGTTGTCCTCTGCGCTGTCTCTATTGTCACAATCCTGATTGTCGCAACGCCCATGATGGTAAAGAAGTGACAGTTGATTATCTGATTAATGAAATCAAAAAATGTAAATCCTACCTTCGGAAAGGCGGCGTAACAGTCAGCGGTGGCGAACCATTGATGCAGCCAGAATTCACCAGAGAAATATTCGATCGCTGTCATCAACTAGGCTTGCATACGGCCCTTGATACATCTGGCTATTGTGGTTTAGAAATTGCCAAACCAGTGCTAGAAATGACCGATCTAGTTCTACTAGACATCAAATCCTACCTTCCCGAACTATATTACCAAGTGACCAATGTTTCCATCGAGCCAACTTTAACGATGGCAAAATATCTCAGCGATATTGACAAACCCACTTGGATTCGATTTGTGTTGGTTCCACACCTCACCGATAATATTGAAAACGTGGAGAAGTTAGCAGACTTTATCGCGACTCTCAAAAATGTGGAAAGAGTAGAAATTCTGCCTTTTCATAAAATGGGGGAATATAAATGGGAACAATTAGGACTTCCCTATTCCCTGAAAGATACACCACCCGCTTCGGCCCAAATGGTTCAGCAAACGGTTGATATTTTTCGCGATCGCGGAGTAGAGGCGATCGGGGCGATCGCGCTTTAGTTAAAGTTGGCTAGATCCCCCCTAGCCCCCAGGGCTGTTTCATTCTTTGTAGGGGCAAACCCCCCGTGGTTGCCCCAATCTCTGAAATGACGGAAAATGGTTGGTGGGGGGGGGTAGGCACGCACCATCCACTACCCCTACAAAATCATCGTTTTCCTGAGAATGAAACAGCCCTGCCCTAGCCCCCAGGGCTGTTTCATTCTTTGTAGGGGCAAACCCCCCGTGGTTGCCCCAATCTCTGAAACACCTAACAAATAGTCGATGGAGGGGGTAGGCACGGGGGCACTACCCCTACAAAACGATGATTTCCCGCCAAGAATGAAACCGTCCCCCTTCTTAAGGGGGATTTAGGGGGATCTACAATCTCAGAATTTCACGACAATTTGACAACAATAAAGCCGAGGAGAATTAACAATGAAAGTCACCAACATTGATGAATTAAAACTGTTAATTGAAAACGTAAAAGCAGCACAAACAGAATTTGCTACTTTTACTCAAGAGCAAGTCGATCGCATTTTCAAACAAGCAGCTTTGGCTGCTAATGCTGCGCGGATTCCCTTAGCCAAAGCAGCGGTAAAAGAATCAGGAATGGGCGTAATCGAAGATAAAGCCATCAAAAATCATTTTGCCTCAGAAATGATTTACAACAAATATAAAAATGATAAAACCTGTGGCGTAATTGAATCAGACAAACATTTTGGCTACGAACGCATTGCCGAACCCGTGGGAATCCTAGCTGGAATTGTGCCTGTCACAAATCCCACTTCAACCACTATTTTTAAATCTTTGATTGCACTTAAAACTAGAAATGGGATCATTTTTTCGCCCCATCCCCATGCTAAAGAATGCACGATCGCAGCGGCAAAAATTGTGCTGGATGCGGCAGTAGCGGCGGGCGCTCCACGAGATATCATTGGGTGGATTGATGAGCCAACAGTGCCACTTTCCCAAGCTTTGATGCAACACCCCGATATCAAGCTGATTTTGGCAACAGGCGGGCCTGGGATGGTGAAAGCAGCCTATTCTTCGGGACATCCTTCGATCGGCGTGGGCGCTGGAAATACTCCAGCAATTATTGATGAAACAGCCCATATTCCAATGGCTGTGAGTTCGATAATTTTGAGTAAAACCTTTGATAATGGCACGATTTGTGCTTCGGAACAATCGGTGGTTGTGGTAGATGCAATTTATGAAGCTGTGAGACAGGAATTTATCAAGCGCGGTGCTTATTTCCTGAATTCTGAAGAACGAGATCGAGTTCGTCAGGTGATTTTAACCGATGGACATTTGAATCCAGCAATTGTGGGACAAACGGTGAGCAAAATTGCGGAAGTTGCGGGGTTGGAAATACCAGGGAATACAAGAGTTTTGATTGGGGAAGTAGAGGCGATCGACAAAGATGAACCTTTTGCTTATGAGAAGCTGTCACCGATTCTGGCGATGTATCGCGCCACTGATTTTCATGATGCTGTCGAAACAGCAGAAGCCTTAATTTTATTCGGGGGACACGGACATACTTCGGCGCTGTATACAGCCCCTAGCAATCAGGAACATATTCGTTATTTTGAAACCAAGGTGGAAACTTCGCGGGTGCTGATTAATACTCCATCTTCCCAAGGGGCGATCGGGGATCTTTACAATTTCCGTCTCGATCCTTCTTTGACTCTGGGCTGCGGTAGCTGGGGCGGTAATTCCGTTTCGGCGAATGTGACACCTCATCATCTGCTGAATATCAAAACTGTCGCCTCCCGTCGGGAGAATATGCTGTGGTTTCGCATCCCTCCTAAGATTTACTTTAAGTTTGGTTGTTTACCAGTAGCGCTGCGGGATTTGGCGGGGAAAAAACGGGCTTTAATTGTTACCGATCGCCCTTTATTTGAACTCGGATTAACCAAAGAAGTTACTGATAGTTTGGAAGAAATCGGCATTGCTCACTATACTTTTTATGATGTGGAACCCGATCCTTCCTTAGCCACCGTGCGTAAAGGTTTAGCAATTTGCAATAGCTTTCATCCCGATGTGATTATTGCCTTTGGTGGCGGTTCTCCGATGGATGCTGCAAAGGTGATGTGGTTAATGTACGAACATCCCGATATTGAGTTTGAAGGATTGGCGATGCGATTTATGGATATTCGCAAGCGGGTTTATGAACTTCCACCCTTGGGAGAAAAGGCAATGATGGTATCAATTCCTACCACGTCGGGGACAGGTTCGGAAGTTACTCCTTTTGCGGTGGTGACAGATGAGCGATCGGGTATCAAATATCCCCTTGCAGATTATGCTTTGACTCCAAATATTGCGATCGTCGATCCAGAATTGACGATGAATATGCCCAAACGACTGACAGCCTATGGTGGGATAGATGCGTTAACTCATGCGATCGAAGCATACGTTTCCGTACTGGCTTCTGAATATACCAACGGATTAGCTTTAGAAGCAATTCGTCTGTTGTTCAAATATCTGCCTAGTGCTTACAAAAATGGTGCTACAGACCCCAAAGCAAGGGAAAAAGTCCATTATGCTGCTACGATCGCAGGTATGGCCTTTGCGAATGCTTTCCTCGGAGTTTGTCATTCCATCGCCCACCAGTTAGGCGGAACTTGTCACATTGCTCACGGTTTAGCCAACGCCCTGATGATTTCCCATGTAATTCGTTACAATGCGACGGATGTACCATTTAAGCAAGCGACTTTCTCGCAGAACAAGTATCCTAATAGCACTTGGCGCTATGCTCAGATTGCCAACTATCTCAACTTAGGCGGCGAGACAGACGAGGAAAAAGTTGAGAAGTTAATCGAAGCAGTGGAAGAGTTAAAACGTCAAGTTGAAATTCCAGCCACAATTCAAGAGGTACTCTTAGAACAAGGTATCGGCGATGACTTTTTCTTTGCTCATGTAGAAGAAATGGCCGATCGGGCTTTTGACGATCAGTGCACTGGTGCCAATCCCCGCTATCCTCTGATTGCCGATTTGAAGCAGTTACTGATCCAAGCTTATTTAGGTGAAGGCATGACACGTTAAAACCCAAAAAAACCGGGTTTTCCGACGGGCAATTTAGGCTGAGGAAATATTACCCAAAAACCCGGTTTATGACAAACAGCCTAAGATCCCAGGAGATATCAAATCCGGTAGCATCGGAATTATTCATCTCTCTATTCTCTCCCTCTGTGTCAAGAGCGCTCTCTGCGGTTAAATCATGACGTCGATATTCTATAGCAGTCCTTCCAGGAGTCGTAAAGTTTTTTACCCCACCCCAACCCTCCCCTTATTAAGGGGAGGGAGCAAGAAATTCACAAATGATTTAGGATTGCTATACTTAATAGTGCATCATTCGATCGCAAATATTTCAATAAGCCGAAAGTATCACTGCGATTATCGCGAACAAAACACCAATAATTTGTGGTAATGTAATAGCCTATTTCAGGCATAAATAAAATTATTAAGATAGCACCAATTGATTTATAAAAAAAAGCAGTTTGTTAGTCAACATATTTAGTCGCTAAATTACCTAAAAAAACCCAATAACTATATAATAGAGAACAGATTAACGAGTAAATCAACCAATCTGGTACTGTAATCATCTTTGTTATAGTTTATTGAGATCGTTTTAAAATCCTATGGCTGCTGATATTCGACGCTTCATTCCATTTTTAGACCCTACCGTATCTGAATGGGCTGCTGAGGCCCGGTGGCTGAGATGGCTGACTTTTTTGTGGCTGTTTACTGGGCTGACAGCTTTGTTCTCGGCTTCCTACCCGATCGCCAATTCGGAATTTGGAGATGGTCTTTATTATGTTAAACGACAGTTAATCGCAGCGGCGATCGGGCTGGCAGGTTTTAACTTGATGATCTACTCCCCCCTGCGCTACCTAATCAAAACAGCTCAGTGGGGCATTCTCATGTTGCTGGGGTTGCTGTGGCTGACTTTAGCTCCCGGAGTTGGAACCACCATCAACGGGGCGACTCGCTGGATATCTCTGGGCCCTGTTCCGATTATTCAACCTTCGGAGTTGATTAAGCCTTTTTTCGTTCTCCAAAGTGCTCGCATTTTCGGCAACTGGCCTCGATTGACGAATAAAGTTCGCTTTACTTGGTTGGGAATTTTCGGGGCGATGCTGTTGGGAATTTTGTTACAGCCGAATTTAAGTACCACGGCTTTGTGCGGGATGACTTTGTGGTTGGTGGCTTTGGCGGCTAATTTGCCTGCTTTGCAGTTGGGCGCAACGGCTTTAGGCGGAATGCTATTGGCGGTTTTAAGTATTAGTTTTCGGGAATATCAGCGCCGCCGGATTATGTCTTTTCTGAATCCTTGGGCAGATCCGATGCAAGATGGCTATCAGTTGGTTCAAAGTCTGCTGGCGGTAGGTTCGGGTGGTATTTGGGGTGTGGGTTTGGGGATGTCCCAGCAAAAGTTATTTTATTTACCGATTCAGTACAGCGATTTTATTTTTGCTGTGTTTGCTGAGGAGTTTGGTTTGGTGGGAGGTTTCTCGCTGTTGTTGATGTTGGGGGTGTACGCTACTGTGGCTTTGAGGGTGGCGATGAAGGCGCGGAATGTTGAGTCTCAGTTGGTGGCGATCGGGGCGATGGTGGTGATGGTGGGACAGTCGCTGCTGAATATTGGGGTGGCGACGGGGGTTTTGCCGACTACGGGTTTGCCGCTACCGTTTTTTAGTTATGGCGGTTCTTCGATGGTGGCAAGTTTTTTGTTGTCGGGGCTGCTGATTCGGGTGGCGAGGGAAAGTTCGGAGGCTGAGGTGGTTTCTTTGGAGGGACGCCGGAAACAGCCGGGAAAGGCTAATTTGCGATCGAACTAACATTTTCAGGTTTGAATTTGTTATTTGTTATTTGTTATTTGTGATTTGTGGGTCGTTAGGTATTATGACTAAATATGATAGAATACTCATACATAATACCTAATTACAAGCAACAACCAACAAGTGACCAAAAACTGACGAATAACTAATAACTAATCACCAATAACTAATGACCAATGACTAATGACTAATGACTAATGACTAATCACCAATGACTAATGACTAATGACTAATCACCAATGACTAATGACTAATGACTAATCACCAATAACTAATGACTAATGACTAATGACCAATGACTAATGACTAATGACTAATGACTAATGACTAATGACTAAGGACCAATGACCAATGACTAAGGACTAATGACCAATAACTAATCACCAATAACTAATAACTAATGACTAATGACTAATGACCAATGACTAATGACTAATCACCAATGACTAATCACCAATGACTAATGACTAATCACCAATAACTAATGACTAATGACCAATGACTAATGACCAATGACTAATGACTAATGACCAATGACTAATGACCAATGACTAATGACTAATGACTAATGACTAATGACTAATGACTAATGACTAATGACTAATGACTAATGACTGCTTGAGGTTTGTAACCAAACAAATCGGATGCGGACGCAAAAGCATCTTTTTTGAGAATCAAATGACGGTCTTTGTCTCGACTGATTAACTCTTGCTGCTGCAATTTTCCCAGCATTCGCGTTACCGTCACGCGGGTAGTGCAAATCGCATTGGCAATATCTTGATGTGTTAAGCGGATATTCAAGCGAGTCCCTTCCACTACTGTCTGACCGAATTCTTGTTTCAATAATAATAGTAACTGATATAAACGGTCTTCTACTCGGCGCTGTCCGGCGATCGCCAAAATTGCTTCCATTTGTCGCAGCCGCCTGCCCATTTGAGGCAGCAAATTCTGAGCTAATTGAGGAGAAGCTTCTATTTCCACCATAGAATACCAAATCAAGTAGACATCTGATGTCGCCGTAGCCCGGTAAGTCTGCAAGCTGGTCAACCATAAACCGAAGCACATCGAAGGCCCCGCCCAGCCTAAAAGTCCTTCTTCCCCACTTGGATAAAGGGTAGTCAATTGCACTAGACCTTGACAAACTTGCCACAGGCCTTGGGACATCAGGGGAATTGTTTCGCCCTTGGCATAAAAATGCAAGTTCCGATCGATCCCTGTGCTATGCTGGATTTCTGCTAAAGGTGGCTTAGAAGTTAGTGGCATATCTATTTTTTCCAGCTAAAAAACAGTGGTTTGAGACCTATGCCTCTGACTCTAACTGATGAAGGTAAAGGCTTGGTAATCTTCTGGTTAGCGGAAAGATAAGCTTTGGTTAATTGTTTTAACTTTGTATATTGATTGATGAATCCGCAGTTGTTGCGATCGAACTCGCAGATTGTATACTGCTGAGGGGGTCATTTATTGAAAAAAATCATTTAAATTTTATAAAATAAGTCGCCAACTCTAAAAATATTGATTTGAGAGTTGAAAAAATTAGATAGCGCGATCGCTACCAAAACTCAATGACCTGCTACGACAACCTGAAGGAACTCGTAAAATGATTGAAGCAGTGATTACAAGGCAAAAGTAGGGTTTTTCATGGCAGATCAATTAATTCGCGCTACAGCAGCAGACGGCGGAATTCGTGCTGTAGCCGTCATCACTACCCGCCTGACTGAAGAAGCCAGACAGCGGCACAAACTTTCCTACGTGGCGACGGCAGCCCTTGGCCGCACGATGTCTGCGGGACTGTTACTGGTTTCTAGCATGAAGCGGCCTGAATCTAGGGTTAATATTCGGATCAAAGGAGACGGGCCTCTGGGCGGATTGCTGATCGATGCTGGACTCGATGGTACGGTTCGGGGTTATGTGGAAAATCCAGAGGTGGAACTTCCGCCCAATGCCAAAGGCAAACTTGATGTGGGTGGTGCCATAGGTAATGGCTATTTGTATGTGGTGCGGGATGTTGGATTTGGCTACCCTTACTCTAGTACGGTGGAGTTGGTTTCCGGCGAAATTGGTGACGATCTGACTCACTACTTGGCAACTTCTGAGCAGACTCCTTCGGCTTTGGTTTTGGGGGTGTTTGTTGGGGCAGATGGCGTGCAAGCCTCTGGGGGTGTGTTGCTGCAAGTTCTGCCCAAGGCGGCGAGGGATGAAGCACTGATTGCTACTCTGGAGTCGCGAGTTGCAGATCTTTCTGGCTTTACGCCACTATTGCGATCGGGTAAAACTTTGCACGAGATTCTGGAACAGCTACTGGGAGATATGGGGCTGGAAATTTTCCCGGAAACTCAAATGGTCCGCTTTCAATGTGGCTGTTCGTTCGATCGAGTTTTGGGAGCCTTAAAAATGCTGGGCGAGGCGGAACTTCAAGACATGATTGAAAAAGATGACGGGGCGGAGGCTACTTGCCATTTCTGTAATGAGGTGTACAAGGCTAGCAGCGATCAATTGGCTGAATTGATTGGGGATTTGCGATCGCAGTCCGGCTCTTAGGGCAATAATGTGTAATTGGCAATGGGCAGGAATGAGGCTTTGGCTGTTGACTAATTGCCCATTGCCAATTTATCGATCGCCGGATGCGCTGCCACAATGTTGACTGTGGGTATTCTTCTGCCTAGTATAAATCAGTCGGCTAGATTAGCTTCTATGAGTCAAGATCCCAAAACACCAGGCCATTGGTCTGCATCAAAATCCTTGGAACCAACACCAGATACTTCATCATTAGTGCCTGTTCCCGCACGGAAAAACCGCGCTGAGAGACTAAAAGAACTCCGCGATATGTTGACTTCGGGAAAAATGCCAGGAGAGCATCCGGCACTACCGCCGAGTTCGTCGGGGGAACATTCCCAGCCACCGGAAGAAAAAAATCCTTGGTGGCTGCGGTGGTCCAAGAAGTGGCAATTTTGGCTGGCGGTGAGTTTGATGCTGTCGGTGGGTATGGGGTTTGTGGCAATTGCATCTTTGTTCAACCTGACTTCTCAGTCGAATTGCTCGAAGATTTTTTGGCCGACGGCTTCGGCTAACGATCGCTTTTTTTGTGCTCAAGAAGCTGCTAGCAAACGGACGGCGGATGATTTGCTCAGGGCGATCGAATTAGTGAATGCTTTGCCACAGGATCACCCGATGCGGCCGAGAATTAACGGTCAAATCGATCGGTGGGCGGAGGATATTCTCAGGCTGGGAAATGTGAGTTTTCAAGAAGGAAAACTGGCGGAGGCGATCGCGATCGCCCGTAAAGTCCCTCAAAATGTTCCCGCTTATCCTATGGTGGAAAAGCAGATTGAAAAGTGGCAGTCTAGTTGGAACGATGCAGAAAAAATTTACCGCACGGCAGAAAACCACTTGCGTAAGGAAGAGTGGGTTCTAGCTTTCCGTGAAGCAACTTTGTTATTGGATACTGGGAATACTTTCTGGGAGTCCACTAAATATGAGGAAATAACTCAGGCAATTCAGGCGACTAAAGCTGAGGGTAATAAGTTAATTAAAGCCCGCAATAAAGCGGAGGATGGAGGAGTGGATAACCTGGTGACGGCGATTAAGCTGGCTCAGGGAATTGACCAAAAGAGTTATTTGTATCAAGCTGCAAATAAGCTAATCGGGGAGTTGAGTCAGAAAATTTTTGCTCTGGCTCAAAAGCGTTTGGAATCAGGTGATTGGCAGCAGGCGATCGCGATCGCCAACCAGATTCCTGACGGTGGCAGTTTACAGGAACAAGTCAAAGATTTTAATGAGTTGGCCAATGCTACTGGTCAAGCTTTGACAGGTAATGTTGATGGTTTGTCGAAGGCTGTGGCGATGGCTAAAAATTTGAATTCGAGCCGTCCTTTATACAAAAAAGCTCAAGATTTAGTCAATCGTTGGCAACAGGAAATTGCTGATGTGAAAACTTTGGATTTGGCCTCTAGGCTGGCGGCACCGGGAGGGGTGAAGGATTTGAAGGCTGCGATCGCCCAATTGCAAACAGTTCCCGAAGCCAATCCTCGTTCTGGGGAAGCTCGCGCCCAAATTAGTCGCTTCAGCCGCCAAATCGAGCAGATCGAAGACAGTCCGTTTCTGCAAAAGGCTAACGAATTGGCGAATACAGGCGATCCAAGTGCTCTGGAAGCTGCTGTTGCTCAAGCTAGGAGGATCGGTCAAGGTAGAGCTCTGTATGGGGAAGCTCAGACTAAAATTCAAGCTTGGATTGACAGGAGACAGCGACTGGTTGACCAGCCGTTTTTGGACAGAGCTCAGCAGCTAGCGGCCAACGGCTATTTGACGGAGGCGATTGAGATGGCGAGGCGGATTCGACCGGGAAGGGTGCTCTACGAGCAAGCTCGATCGAACATT
>Ga0209812_10002277_pt1 | contig 11659 bp, 7 predicted proteins | sample JI71714BDNA_FD_187502 | JGI IMG/M metagenome (GOLD analysis project Ga0209812, IMG submission 187502) | Wastewater effluent complex algal communities from Wisconsin, to seasonally profile nutrient transformation and Carbon sequestration -... | ecosystem: Engineered > WWTP > Effluent > Algae...
CGCGACCGGATCGGGATGGCAGCGCTGATGGATGCAAGCCGCCTCACCCGCGCGCCCCAAGCCAGCGACCTCGGCTTTGCGCTCGGCCCGCGGATCAATGCAGGCGGGCGCATCGGCGAATCAACGCTGGGCGTGCGGCTGCTGACCACCACCGACCCCGAAGAGGCCCGTGCGATCGCCGCGCAGCTCTCGCAACTGAACGAGGAACGCCGCGCGATCGAGGGCGAGGTGCAGGAGGCCGCCGAAGCCCAGCTGGCAGGCCAGCACAATATGGCGGTGCAGGTCATCGCGGGCCACGGCTGGCATCCCGGCGTGATCGGGATCGTGGCTGGACGAATCAAGGAGAAGACCGGCAAGCCAGCTGTGGTGATCGCGCTTGATGAGGTGCAGGGCAAAGGCTCCGGCCGTTCGATCAGCGGGGTCGATCTTGGCGCGGCCATTATCGCCGCGCGCGAGGCCGGGTTGCTGGTGGCAGGCGGTGGCCATGCCATGGCGGCAGGGTTGACGATTGACCCGGCGCGCCTTGCCGATTTTGCAGGCTTCCTCGACGAACGCCTCGCCCGCGATGTGGACCGCGCCCGCGCAGGGGCTGCGATGCTGCTCGATCTTGCATTGGCGCCGGGCGGGCTGACCCCCGGACTGGTTGAAACGCTGGAGGCCGCCGGACCCTACGGCGTCGGCTGGCCCGCGCCGCGCATTGCGGTGGGGCCGGTGCGGATCATCAAGGCCGATATCGTCGGCAAGGATCACCTGCGCATTGTCGCGGCAGGCAATGACGGTCGCAGCTTCAAGGCGATCGCCTTTCGCGCTGCTGAAACCGAGATGGCGCAGACCCTGCTCCACCGCAGCCAGGGCCGCCGGTTCCATCTGGCGGGCCGGGTCAAGCTCGACGACTGGGGCAACCGCCCTGCCGCCGAACTGCACCTTGAAGACGCTGCCTTTGCCGATTGAGCAAGCGGGGACGAAAATTTCCCGCAGGCCCGCGCAAACGGGGCTTGACCGTCCTGAAGCACCCCCCTATTGGCGCGCTTCGCAATCGCGACGGCCCCTTCGTCTAGCGGTTAGGACGCGGCCCTTTCACGGCTGAAACACGGGTTCGATTCCCGTCGGGGTCACCACTTCTGATGTGGTTGAAACAGGCGGCAGGCTTCGGCTTTGCCGCCTTTTTCGTGCCTGTCGTCAGCAACCTTGCGCGGCTCCCGGCTTCCCACCGCGCGTGTCTGGTTGTAAGGCCGCGCGCATGGGTAGCAGCCAGAACATTCCCATCGCCGGCATCAGCCTTGCTGCGGTAACATTCCTCGCGCTGTTGTCGCTGGGCACTGATATAGTCATCGCGCTGGCTGTGCTGACTGTGTGGGTCGGATCGCTGCTGGTCGCTGCCGGCCGCCCTCCAGAGCCGCCCAAGGCCAAGATCAAGCAGCGCCTGACTCTCGATTCGATCCGCGATCTGATCGAGAATTCCTCGACCCCGCTGGTCATTACCGAACGCAGCACCATCGCGATTGCCAACCGTGCGGCGCGCAAGATGCTGGGCCCCCACGTGATCGGTCAGGATGCACGCGTGGCGCTGCGCCAGCCCGAGGCAATCTCCTTGCTGAACGAGAACCGTCAGGGCGAGGCCATCGTGCGTGGCCTCGTTCGGCGCGGCGATATCTGGCAGATCAATCGCCAGATGCTCGACGACCGGCTGGCGATGCTGGAATTCATCAACCAGACCGCCGAGGCCGACATCAGCCGCGCGCATACCGATTTCGTCGCCAATGCCAGCCACGAACTGCGCACGCCGCTCGCCGCGATCCTCGGCTATGTGGAAACCTTGCAGGAAGGCGACGGCAAACTCGACACCACCACTGCACAAAAGTTTCTCGGCATCATCGAGCGTGAGGCCCAGCGGCTTCACGCGCTTGTCAGTGACCTGATGAGCCTGTCGCGGGTGGAAGCGGAAAAACATGATCTGCCGACCGAGCGGATCGACCTTGCCTCGCTGGTCGAACGAGCAGCGCGCGATGCGGCGGGATCGAACCGGATCGAGCGCTTGAAACTGGAGCTATCGGCCGAACCGCTGGTGTTGGGCGATCTGCAACAGCTTGAACAGGTGGTCCGCAATCTGGTCGACAATGCGCTTAAATATGGCGCGCCCGATACGCCGGTCAGCGTAACGCTTGATCTGGCGCAGGGCGATCTGGCGCGCATCGCTGTGGTCGATCAGGGCGAAGGCATCGCGCCAGAACAGATCCCGCACCTCACCCGGCGTTTTTACCGCACCGATCCCGGCCGCAGCCGCGCATCGGGCGGAACGGGCCTTGGGCTTGCGATCGTCAAGCACATTGTGGAACGTCATCGCGGGCGGCTCGATATCACGAGCCAGCTCGGGCAAGGGACGCGCGTGGTGGTGCGTCTTCCTCTTGCCGAGGCCGATTCGCCTACCGAGGCCAACACGCCGGAGCCTGCCGATAACACCGCGCAGGAGTCGGAAACGGAACAACTGTCATAAACCTGTCTTATTAATTCAACATGGCGCCGTCATGGCGTAGGAGCCGGACGGCGCGGCCCATGCCGTTCAGAACCCCCACGGCCTGACAATATCGCGCACTCCAGCAGGAAACACAGGTCTCTTACATGTCGCCGATCACGTTGATCCTGATTGCTTTGGGACTTGGCCTGCTGGGCTGGCTGGCTGGCCGCGCCAAGGCGTGGGGCTTCGCGTCGAGCGACCCTGCACTGCGACCGGCCTCACGCCCGATCTACCATGCGTGGTATGTCGCCTTGTGGGTGGTGATCCCGGTGCTACTGTTCGTAGTCGCCTGGTCGGTGATCGCTCCACAACTGGTGCTGCAATCCGTGCTTGCGTCTCCCGCTGCGGAAAGCCTCCCTGCGTTCGGGTTCGAGCGTGACGCCTTCATCGGCGAGGCCCGCGCCGTGGCACTGGGCCAAGCGCCCGGCGTCTTCAACGACGAAGCTGAAGCGCTGATCGCGCCCTTCCGGGACGCCTATGCGCAGTACAATACGATCGGAATTCTGGTCACAGTGCTGATCGCGCTGGCCGGCGGCGCACTCGCGTTCCTGCGGCTGCGCCCGCAATTCGGCGCACGCACGCGAGTCGAACGCACGGTGTTGATGATCCTGCTGCTGGCTTCGCTGGTGGCGATCCTGACCACGCTCGGCATCTTTGTCAGTCTGGTGTTCGAGACTGTGCGCTTCTTCGGCATGGTTTCGCCCATCGATTTCCTGTTCGGCACCAAATGGGGGCCGGACACCATGAGCAGCCCCGAAGCAGTCGACCCCTCGCGCTATGGCGCGGTGCCGCTGTTCTGGGGGACGCTGTTCATCGGCGCGATCATCGCCATGATCGTGGCAATCCCGCTCGGGCTGATGAGCGCGATCTACCTCACCCAATATGCCGACCCGCGCGTGCGCACCTGGGTCAAACCGCTGCTGGAGCTGCTCGCGGGCGTGCCAACAGTGGTTTATGGCTATTTTGCCGCCCTCACCTTGGCCCCGATGATCCGCGACGCGGCCGTGGCTGTGGGCATCACCAGCGCCTCGACCGAAAGTGCGCTCGCCGCCGGGATCGTGATGGGGGTGATGATCATCCCGTTTGTATCTTCGATGGCGGACGATTCGATGGCGGCTGTCCCCGGCGCGATGCGCGACGGCAGCCTGGCGATGGGCGCAACCAAGTCGGAAACAATCCGCCGCGTGCTGTTCCCCGCTGCCCTGCCCGGCATTGTCGCAGGCGTGATGCTGGCCGTGAGCCGCGCCATCGGCGAGACCATGATCGTGGTGATGGCCGCCTCGCCCGCGGCCAACCTTACCGCCAATCCGCTTGAACCGATGTCGACCGTCACCGTCCAGATCGTCAAACTGCTGACTGGCGAGCAAAGCACAGATCACCCGGCGACGCTCAGTGCCTATGCGCTCGGCTTTGTCCTGTTCATGGTGACGCTGGCGCTCAACTTCATTGCCTTGCGCGTCGTGAAACGCTTCCGGGAGGCTTACGAATGAGCAGTTCCGTCCTTCCTCGCGCCGACGATGCCGGAGCGCATCCGCTTGGCCCCACTCGCACCCCGGCCTTTGAAGCGCGCCTCGCCAAGCGCTACCGCGCCGAACGCAATTTCCGCTTGGTCGGCATGAGCGCGGTGATTTTCTCGGTCGCGGTGCTGGTGTTTCTGCTCGGCAATATGCTGATCAACGGCATCGCCGGTTTCCAGCGTGCCGAGATGGAAGTCACCATCGACTTTCCCGCCAGCGGCGTATCGGGCGACGCGGTCTCGCTGACAGCGCCCAGCGCGATGCAGACGCTCGAAATGCAGGGCTTGCCCGACGTTATCCTGTTCTTCGCCGAGTCACAGGTCGGCAAGGACGCCGCCGAACAGATTTCCTCCGATGCCTGGCGCGACGTTGCCGCCGCGCTGGCTGATGATCCCGACCTCATCACCCGAAGCGCCACCTTCCGTTTACCCACCTCTTCGGCGCTGGCTTCGGGCCTTCAGGGCGAAGGTGCACCGGAGATGCAGGCTCTGGCGCAGAAGCTTGCAAACGAAGGCAAGCTGGCGCGCAACTGGGACTGGGGCTTCCTCAGCCGCTCGGATGCGACCAGCCCGCAGGCAGTAGGCATCTGGGGCGCCCTCAAGGGTTCGATGCTGACCATGCTGGTTACGCTGGTGCTGGCTTTCCCGATCGGCGTGCTGTCCGCGCTCTATCTTGAGGAATATGCTCCGCGGAACCGCTGGACCGACATCATCGAAGTGTCGATCAGCAACCTTGCTGCCGTGCCTTCGATCATCTTCGGCCTGCTGGGTCTGGCGGTGTTCCTTGCGCTGTTTCCGGGCCTGCGATCGGCGCCTTTGATCGGGGGCATGACGCTGGCGCTGATGACAATGCCGGTGATTGTGATTTCAGGGCGCAACGCGATCAAGGCCGTGCCGCCTTCGATCCGCGACGGCGCGCTCGCAATCGGTGCCTCACCGGTGCAGGTGGTGTTCCACCATGTGCTGCCGCTCGCCCTGCCGGGGATGCTGACCGGGACCATCATCGGCATGGCCCGCGCGCTGGGTGAAACCGCACCGCTGCTGCTCATCGGGATGCGCATTTTCGTCGCCACTCCGCCCGAAGGATTTGCCTCCCCTGCCACCGTGCTGCCGATGCAGATCTTCCTGTGGTCCGATGAAATCGACCGCGGCTTTGTGGAACGCACCAGCGCGGCTATCATCGTGCTGCTGGTGTTCCTGCTCACGATGAACGGCCTCGCCATTTACCTCCGCAACAAGTTCGAGAAACGCTGGTGACTGTAATACATCCCAATATGGCCGACGAGAACGCGAAGATTCGCGCGCGGGACGTCTGCGTTTTCTACGGCGACAAGAAGGCGATCGATCACGTGTCGATCGACATCTCGCCCAATTACGTCACGGCGTTCATCGGCCCGTCGGGCTGCGGGAAGTCGACCTTCCTGCGGTGCTTCAACCGCATGAACGACACCATCGGCGCGGCCAAGGTGACTGGCCTGATCGAATTGGACGGCGAGGATATCCACGGCAGCCGCATGGACGTGGTGCAACTGCGCGCCCGCGTCGGCATGGTGTTCCAGAAGCCCAACCCCTTCCCCAAGTCGATTTACGAAAACATCGCCTATGGCCCCAAGATTCACGGGTTGGCGGAAAAGAAGGCCGATCTTGATATCGTGGTCGAACGTTCGCTGACCCGTGCGGGCCTGTGGGACGAGGTCAAGGACAGGCTGGAGGATTCCGGCACAGCGCTTTCGGGCGGTCAGCAGCAGCGGCTTTGCATTGCCCGCGCCATCGCGGTAGACCCCGAGGTCATCCTGATGGATGAACCGGCCAGCGCGCTCGATCCGATCGCGACTGCCAAGATCGAGGAACTGATTGATGAACTCTCCGGGCGATACGCCATCGTGATCGTCACCCACTCGATGCAGCAGGCCGCCCGCGTCAGCCAGCGCACTGCGTTCTTCCACCTCGGCAAGATGGTGGAATATGGCCCGACCTCCGAGATCTTCACCAATCCGATCGAAGAACGCACCAAGGATTATATTACAGGACGTTACGGCTGATGGCTGAACATACCGTCAAGGCATTCGACGAGGATATTACCCGTCTGCGCGGCCTGATCGCGGAGATGGGCGGGCTCGCCGAGGTCGCGATTGCCGAATCGCTCGATGCGCTGGTGCGCGGCGATGAGGCGCTGGCCGAAAGCGTGGTGCTGCGTGACAAGCGCATGGACGCGCTTGAAATGGAGGTCGACAAGCTCGCGGTGCGGATTATCGCCCTGCGTGCGCCGATGGCCGATGACCTTCGCGAAGTAATCGCCGCGTTGAAAATCGCTGGCGTGCTTGAACGCATCGGCGACTATTCCAAGAATATCGCCAAGCGCACCGGCATGATCGAAGGCCGCGCCCGTTTCGAACCGCTGACCCTGCTGCCTACCATGGGCGAATTGGCGGGGGAAATGGTGCACGATGTGCTCACCGCCTATGCCGCACGCGATCCCGATCTGGCGCGCGAAGTGATCGCCACCGACGCCAAGGTCGACGGGTTCTATAACTCTATTTTCCGCAATCTTGTCAGCTACATGGTGGAAAATCCTTCGACCATTTCCAGCGCAGCCCAACTGCTTTTCGTCGCCCGCAATATCGAGCGGATCGGCGATCACGCTACCAACGTGGCGGAAATGGTGCACTTTGCGGCAACCGGGGCCTACCCGCCCGAAGGCGACCGCTGAGCGCAGGATGACGCCTTTGGCCCCTATGTGGAAAACTTGGGTCGGGGGTTTCATCAAATTGTCGCTCAGGTGACACATAGCGCAGGTCATCGCTCGCCTGTGCGGGCTTGAGGTCGCCCTTAGGAGGCACTGTGCACATGTCCGCTGCCAAATTGCTGCTGGTTGAAGATGACCCGGCCCTCTCCGAATTGCTCGAGTACCGTTTCCAAAACGAAGGCTATTCTGTGCGCTGCACCGGTGATGGTGACGAGGCGCTGGTTCTGGCCGCCGAGGAAGTCCCCGATCTGATCATCCTTGACTGGATGATCGAAGGCACCAGCGGGATCGAGGTCTGCCGCCGGTTGCGCCGTGACAAGGAAACGGCCCACGTTCCGATCATCATGCTCACTGCGCGCGAGGCCGAGGATGACCGGGTTCGCGGGCTTGAGACCGGGGCCGATGATTATCTGACCAAGCCCTTTTCCCCCCGCGAATTGCTGGCCCGCGTTGCCGCCGTGATGCGCCGCATCCGTCCGGCGCTGGCGGGCGAGACGATCGAAGTCGGCGATCTCAAGCTCGATCCGGTAGCGCACAAGGTGCAACGCCGCGGGCGCGCGCTCCAGCTTGGCCCCACCGAATACCGCTTGCTCAAGTTCTTCATGGAGAGCCCGGGCCGGGTGTTCAGCCGCGGGCAGTTGCTCGACGGCGTATGGGGCACCGGCTCCGATATCGAACTGCGCACGGTCGACGTGCACATCCGCCGCTTGCGCAAGGCGATCGGGATCGACGGCGCGAAAGACCCGATCCGTACGGTCCGCTCGGCCGGATACGCGCTCGAAGCCAGCTGAGCGTCGCCGGTCAAGTCAGTGAAAGTCGCGTGATTTCGGCAAAATCCTGTGGTCGCGCGGGTGGCCGGTCACGTTCGGGAGCGGCGGGCCGCGCTCAGGGATCGGGCGGTTGACCTCGTCTGCACGGGCGAGCGGGGCTTCGAGCAGATCGTCGGATAGCGCGTGCAGCCTAGCGGTCGCATCGGTCATAGCCTGGGCAATCACATGGATCACCTCGTCATCATATTCGACCCGCCCCCGCACCTCCATCAGCCGCGCGCCCATCACTACCTTGCGGTTTTTCTCCTTCAGGTCAGGCCAGACCACGAGGTTGATGACGCCCGTTTCGTCCTCGAGCGTGATGAAGGTCACGCCCTTGGCGCTGCCCGGACGCTGACGGATCAGCACCACGCCTGCAACCTGCACCATGCTGCGGAATTTCCGCATCCGCAGATCGGCGGCGCGCACAAAGCCGCGCGCGGCGAGATCGGCGCGCAGGAAGGCCATCGGATGCGCTTTCAGGCTGAGGCGGGTGGTCTGGTAATCGGCCACCACCTCCTCTGACAGCGGCATGGCAGGCAGGCGGATAGCGGCACGCTCTGCCCCCTCCTCGCGGATACCGGCGGCGCGGAACAGCGGCAGATCGGGCGCAGCAATGAGGCTCCTCGCATCCCATAGCGCCTGCCTGCGGGTGAGCTTCAAGGAGGTGAAGGCATCGGCGCTGGCGAGCCGCTCGATATGCGCCGGCGAGAGGCCCGCCCGCGCGCGCAGATCGGCGATATCGCGGTAAAGCCCCCCGCTCTCGCGCGCCGCCACCAACATAGCGGCGACATGTTCGGGCAGCCCGTCGATCTGCCTGAGGCCGAGACGCAGGGCGAGCGGTTCGCCCTCACCCTCAAGCGTGCAGTTCCAGCCTGAGTGGTTCACATCAACCGGCAACACCCGCACCCCGTGCTCGGCCGCATCGCGCACGATCTGTGCGGGCGCGTAAAATCCCATCGGCTGCGAATTGAGCAACCCGCAGGCGAAGGCGGCCGGGTAATGGCACTTGAGCCAGCTTGAGACATAGACCAGCTGGGCGAAGCTGGCCGCGTGGCTTTCGGGGAAGCCATATTCGCCGAAGCCCCGGATCTGGTTGAAGCACCTTTGCGCAAAGTCGCGGTCATATCCGCGCGCGACCATGCGTTCGACCATCATGTCCTGCAATTCATCCACCATGCCCCGGCTGCGGAAGGTCGCCATCGCCTTGCGCAAGCGGTTGGCTTCGAGGCTGGAGAACTTGGCCGCGTCGAGCGCGATCTTCATCGCCTGTTCCTGAAAAATCGGCACGCCCAGCGTGCGGCCGAGGATGCTGGTGAGCTCGTCGGGCGGGCCGTGTTCGGGCGCGGGCGCGGGGATTTGCACGGGTTCGGCCCCGCGGCGGCGCTTGAGGTAGGGGTGCACCATATCGCCCTGGATCGGCCCCGGACGGACAATCGCGACCTGAATGACGAGATCGTAGAACTCCCTCGGGCGCAGGCGTGGGAGCATGTTCATCTGCGCCCGGCTCTCGACCTGGAACACCCCGAGCGAATCGCCCTTGCGCAGCATCGCGTAAGTCTCGGGGTCTTCGCGTGGAACTGTAGCGAGGGTGAGCGCGCGGCCGTGGTGATCGCTCAGCAGATCAAGGCATTTGCGGATGCAAGTCAGCATCCCCAACGCCAGAACGTCCACCTTCAGGATACCAAGCGCGTCGATATCGTCCTTGTCCCATTCGATGAAAGAGCGTTCCGGCATGGCGCCATTGCCGATCGGCACGGTCTCGGTCAGCGCATTTTCGGTGAGGATAAACCCACCGACGTGCTGGCCCAGATGACGCGGCATTCCAATCATCTGTTCGGTGAGTCTGAGAACCCGCCGCAAGTGCGGATCGGTCACATCCAGCCCGGTCTCGGCGGCGTGCTTCTCGGAAATCTCGCGCCCCCATCCGCCCCAGACTGTGCGGGCGAGCGCGCTGGTGACATCCTCAGACAGCCCCATCACCTTGCCCACCTCGCGGATCGCCATGCGGGGGCGGTAGTGGATCACGGTCGCGCACAGCCCGGCGCGGTGGCGGCCGTATTTGCGGTAGATGTACTGGATCACCTCCTCGCGCCGCTCATGCTCGAAATCGACGTCGATATCGGGCGGCTCTTTCCGTTCTTCGGAGATGAAGCGGTCGAACAACAGCTGGTGCTTGGCCGGATCGACGCTGGTGATGCCGAGGACGTAGCACACGGCCGAGTTCGCGGCTGACCCCCGCCCCTGACAAAGGATCGGCGGATCGCACCCCCGCGCAAAGTCGACGATATCCTTGATGGTGAGGAAATAGCGCGCCAGATTGAGCTTTGCGATCAGAGCGAGTTCGCGCTCCAGCGTGGCGCGCACGGTTTCGGGCAGGCCGTCTGGGTAACGCCGTTCGCCGCCTGCCCAGACTTCTGCTTCCAGATATTGCTGCGGGGTCTGGCTATCGGGATAGATTTCCTCGGGGTATTCGTAGCGCAATTCGTCGAGGCTGAATTGGCAACGGTCGGCAACCTCGCGTGCGGCGGCAATTGCGTGGGGCCAGCGGGCGAACAGGCGCTGCATTTCCGCGGGCGATTTGAGGTGCCGCTCGGCATTGGGATGGAGCAGGTGACCGGCCGCCGCGATGGTGGTCTTGTGCCGGATCGCAGTCATCACATCCTGCAAGGCGCGGCGTTCGGGGGCGTGGTAGTGGACATCGTTCGTGGCGAGCAGGGTGAGGCCATACGTGCGGGCCAGTTCGTCGAACCGCTCGATCCGGGCGATATCGTCGCCGCGATAGAGGTAGCTGGCTGCGATGTGGCGCAGGGTCGGGAGTTGCCGGGTCAGGTGGGGAAGGATGTCGGGAAAGGCCATTTCCTTTTCGTCAGCCGGGCGCACGCCGGCATCGCTGTCGGCAAGCGGTCCCGGATCAAGTCCGGGACGACGGAAAGGAACCACGTTACTCGGCACCTGAATGGTCAGCCGCGCCTCCAGATCATCCGGAGGGAGCAGGATGAGTTGCACGCCTTCCGAATGCTCCGCGAGCATCGCCAACGTGATCTGGCACACCCCCTTGTCCTGCCACGCGCCGTCCGGGGTCTGCATCCGGCCCGCGCTGATAAGGCGACACAACCGGCCATAGGCGGCGCGGCTTTCGGGGTAGGCGAGGAAGGCCAGCCCACAGGTCGTCTCGATCCGGCAGCCGATCAGGGGGCGCAGCTTCAGCGTCCTGGCCTCGGTGTGCAACCGAACCACGCCCGCCATCGAGTTCACATCGGCAATCCCCAGCGCATCATACCCTTGCGCATGGGCTGCCAGCACCAGATCGACCGCATCCGATGCCCCGCGCAGGAAACTGAAACAGCTCGCCACGCCCAGCTCGACAAAGGCGGCGCGCGGCGGGGCGGCGATGTCTGCGGGATCGACTTGTAACGTGCGTTTGTCGGGGGTCAGCGGAGCGTCAGGCATCAGTCCGCCCCCAACCGCTCCCGCACCCGCGCCAGATCGGCGGCGAACAGCGCAACTTGGCTCTCGCGCACCTCGCCCTCCAGCCTGAGCAGATAGGAGGGGTGGACGGTGACCCACAACTCGGCCCCGTCATCGAGCATGATCGGCTGCCCGCGCTCGCGCCCCACGCTGACCGTGCGGCCCAGAAGCCCCCGCGCCGCGCTCGCCCCCAGCGCCAGCACGATGCGGGGTTTGACGACCGCACGCTCGGCCTCGAGCCACCAGCGGCAGGTGTCGATCTCCTTCGCGCCCGGAGACTGGTGCAGGCGGTGCTTGCCCTTCCACACGAACTTGAAGTGCTTGACCGCATTGGTGACATAGGCCGCGCTCCGGTCGATCCCGGCGCGGGCGAGGTGCTGATCCAGCAATTGCCCCGCCGGCCCGACGAATACGCGCCCGGCCACATCCTCCTGATCCCCCGGCTGTTCGCCCACAATCATCAGTGGAGCCTGATGCGGCCCCTCCCCCGCCACAGCGCGGGTGCCGCAATCGGCAATTGCGCAGTCGCGGCAGGCGGCGGCCCCTTGCGCCACCTCCGCCAGCGTCGCGGGCCGCGTGCGTTCCTCGCGCCTGCCCGCCGC
>Ga0209812_10002279_pt1 | contig 11643 bp, 13 predicted proteins | sample JI71714BDNA_FD_187502 | JGI IMG/M metagenome (GOLD analysis project Ga0209812, IMG submission 187502) | Wastewater effluent complex algal communities from Wisconsin, to seasonally profile nutrient transformation and Carbon sequestration -... | ecosystem: Engineered > WWTP > Effluent > Algae...
GCTATAAAGTGGAATGGCGGGAACTGCGGGCCTGTGACTATGGCGCACCGACTATCCGCAAACGCCTGTTTATGGTTGCGCGGTGTGACGGCCGACCGATTGTTTGGCCAGCACCAACACACGGAAAGCCGGAAAGTAAAGACGTCAAAGCCGGCCTGTTGAAACCATACCGCACAGCTGCTGAATGTATCGATTGGTCTCTTCCATGCCCGAGCATTTTCGGCCGCAAAAAACCGCTGGCAGATGCCACCATGAAACGAATAGCTAAAGGCCTAGTGCGTTATGTCATCGAGGCTGAAAAGCCATTCATCGTAGAGGGCCAGTTCACTCCGTTTATCACTGAACATGCTAACGCAAGCAATCAACGCAACATGCCGGTTGAGGAGCCGCTGCGCACTATCTGCGCCCAGGTGAAAGGTGGTCATTTTGCAATCGTGGCGCCGGTCATTGCTCGCCAGTTCGGCAAATCAATCGGCCATGGTGCAGACGAGCCCAGCGCAACAATTACTGCCGGCGGTGGCGGAAAGTCTCAACTGGTAACTGCATTCATGACGAAATTCAGGACCGGATCGGTTGGCTACGAACTGGACTCACCGGTTCACACTATAACCGCCGGTGGAAAACAAAAGCGCCTTGGCACAGCAAATACTCAAGCTCTGATAACAAGCCACCTGGTTAAACTGCGCGGCACCTGCCAAGACGGTCAGCCAGTCACTGAGCCGATGCCAACTGTTACAGCTGGTGGCAATCATGTGGGAGAGGTACGAGCGTTCCTATTGAAGTATTACGGCAACGAACAGGACGGCTGCGAACTGCAAGAACCACTTCATACCATCACAGGACGCGACCGCTTTGGCCTGGTTACGGTGAATGGCGTCGACCATGTGATCGTGGATATCGGGATGCGCATGCTGCAGCCGCACGAGCTGTTTAAAGCGCAGGGATTTCCTGAAGATTACATCATTGACCGAGATGATTCCGGCAAACCGATGACAAAAGCCGCGCAGGTTGGCCGTTGCGGGAACTCAGTATCACCACCACTGGCAGAAGCATTGGTACGCGCGAACTTACCAGAGCTTTGTGCACGCGAAAAGGAGGCGGCATGACCGCCCCATTCTCCCAATATGGCCAGCTCCGCTGGCTGGTGTGGCTCGGTATCGGTGCTGGGCTGCACCTGCTGCTTATCGTCATGCAGTGGGTTCTGTTCCGCGAAGTGGATGTCAGCATCATCAACCCGATGAGTTACAAAGACCACGCCTGGTTTATCACTGTGGCCTGGTACCTGGGCTGGTTCTGGATGTGGGTGATTGAGTGATGGATAAGTGTCGAGGTGAAGCGTGATTACAAAAGAACAAGCCGGATTCTTCTGGGCGAAAGTCGATGTAAAAACCCCGGGAGAATGCTGGGAATGGACTGCGGCCAAAAAACCAAAAGGCTATGGCAATGTCCGTATTAACAAGAAATACCTGCTCGCACATAGGGTTGCATGGGAGTTGGCTAACTTCCCAATTCCTGACGGCTTCATGGTTTGTCACTCATGCGACAACCCGAGCTGCTGCAATCCCGGCCACTTATTTCTGGGGAATGCCAGGTCAAACTTTACCGACATGGTTCGAAAAGGCAGGGCTGAACTCCGCAAAAATAAAGCGATAGGAGAACGAAACGTTAACTCAAAACTAAATTCAGATCAGGTTTCTGAAATTAGAGACATGTATTCATCAGGCGAAAACACACAGCACCAACTCGCGCAGAAGTACGGTGTATCTCAACCAACTATTGGCTGCATCATCAGAAGACAAACTTGGAGACACGTTTAAATGGCGAACGATTTAAATCAATGCAACTTCATCGGTCGGCTTGGCGCTGACCCGGAAATTAGATACCGGCCTGAAGGTGGCGCTGTAGGTAACTTCAGCATTGCATGCAACTGGAAGTCAAAAGACAAAGATGGCTCAGAATGGGTTCGGATTGTCGTTTATGACCGCTTGGCTGAAATTTGTGGTGAGTACCTCCGAAAAGGCTCTAAAGTGTTTGTCTCTGGCCGTCTGCGCACCCGCAAGTGGCAGGACCAACAAGGTGTTGAGCGTTTTACCAGTGAGATTATCGCCAATGAACTGCAGATGCTGGATGGCGTCAGTAATAATGGCGTGCCACAGCCTCAGGCAGGCCAGAACCAGCGGGCATCGTCACCTGCTCAGGTAGCAGCAAACCCAGCGCAAGGCGGCTATGGCCAGCGACCGGCAGCGCCTGCACAAAACCAAATGGCCGGGGCGCCGATGGCGCCACCTATCGATTTTGACGACGATATTCCGTTCTGAGGACCACATAATCAGCAAATGTTGATTTAAGATTTTAAGTGCTGAATCTCCGAGTTCTATCAGCGAAGGAGATTCTGCCTCAAAAGCATCTATACTTGTCGGCCATTACCTTTGTCACTTAAATAGCGTTGAAGCATCATGAAAAAAATACCGATTTTGGCAATTACGATTTCCATGTTTTTATGTGTCAGCAAGAGTTATGCACAGTGCACTATTTCAGATCCGCCGACACTGCCTGATGGAACAACCGCAACTGAACAGCAAATGGAAGCAGCTCAACAGTCTGTTAAAGCTTACATGACGGATACTCAGGAATATTTGGCTTGCCTAGAAATGGAAGGCCGTGCAAAAACAGATAAAAATTGGAATGTTTTATACAATGCGCAATCCGTAAAAATGGAATCTTTAGCAAAGGAATTCAACAAGCAGCTGCGCGCTTTCAAAGCTAGGGGCAACTGAGGCATGTAACCAAATAGCCGGGGTACCGATGGCTCCACCGATTGATTTCGATGACGATTTGCCCTTCTGAGGGTATTGAAGACTCAAAAAACACAGGCAAAATAAGCGACACCCCGCAGCCGAAACTTTAAACACGTTGTACGTTTTAGGGTTTGCCCAGGCTGAAAGCATAACGAACTTCAAATTGGTGGCTGCGGGGTCAGTTTATTGCTTGAGATCCGCCTTGCTTCTAAACTCCTTTAACTCAATGGCTACACTAGCTGGCGTAATTAAAACCGATTCAGACTCAGGGGAATAAAGAAAATATTGGTTTCCGACTTTCCCTAAGTACCTGAGCCTATAACTTGGTGAAGCACTTAATTTTGATTCTGACGAGTGAACGTCAGATAAAATATAAAAATATTTCTCCCCCGAAATAATGTCGTTAGCGCCTAATTTCCCTTGGCCGTATGCAAAAAGAGGGAGAGTCAATATTATAAATCTTATTGCTCTTTGGGCATCTTCTGACTTTATAACTGTAAGTCGAGGGATAGCATTCTTTAGAATAGCCGACAATGGTAAAGCTATGAGGGCTGGCAATACTAACCATTTCTGGATCGGTCCAAAGACGTATAGGGCATACACAAATAAAAAATATAGAGTTACCAATTTTTTAAGGTGGCGACGTAGGAATATCCCTATGTTGGTATCAGCTCCACCTCCTGATGGCATTAGACTATCAGATGGCGTAACGGCAGCCGACATTACACCGAAAATGAAGAAAACAAATACAGACAATATGGGATAGGCTGCAACATTTACAACATCTGATAAACCAAGGTGCTCAAGTATGTTTATCCCAAACAGGGACCAGTAACCCCATAAATAAAGGACTGCGACAAGCATTGAGTATATTCCGCCCCAGTAAGCCAATGGTATTGAAGAGCTTTTATCTGTGTTATCGACTGGAGTTGACATGAGTCCCTTGAGTCTTAGTAATCCATAGAAGGTATGGGCACATTTTGCCCCATTTCTTCTGTCAAAATTAATACCAAAATACTAAATTTGAAAAGCAAATCTTAGCAGAATCTGACGTAGTATATTTTTTTATGCTGCTTTTAGTATGAATACCAAGGCTCTGCGCCGGACCAAAACACTTGCAGCTATCCTGCATTCTAAAAAAAGCCCGCATCAAGCGGGCGTGTCGAATAAAATAACTTTGAACAGCTACTTATGAAATCAAGCTTACGGAAAAGCGGTTCTAATTGCAGGCAACAAATTGTCTATCGAATTTGCGACAATGGTATAAGTCATACCGTTTAACTCATGCTCAATCTTATAGTCAGCAGTCACGCGTTGTGCCTTTGCGTTCTCTAAGACGATCGCAACTTTTCGTCTTAAAGTTGCATGAGGATCACCAAGGTCTGGGTTTCTCAACATTTCAATAAAACTCTGATGGACGCCAGTATTTTCAAAACTACCAGATACAGGTATCCGCTTTGTTACCTCTAGGTAGAAACTGTAGTACAAACGACTGACAGCATTTCTGTGCCCTATTTCACTGGATCTATCTATGCTTTCAGCAAATTGCCTAAAATCAGACGGTGATACAGCCATCTCACTGACCACCAGTAACAACGATTGACATTCTTAAATAGTCAAATTCATGAGCTATTATGAAATCTGAAACTTCAACGTTGAGTCCAAGTAAGGCTTCAACCGAATCAGTATTTACAAATATGTTAACCGGCAACGAATCGTAACAAATGTCGCTAAAAATTCGAACGCCACTCACTTTGTAATTCTTAGAAACTACGAAATCGATGATGTCCGCTATGGCATTTGATTGTTTTTTAGGATCGACGCCAAGCTTTTCGTTCAGAGCTATAGCCGATGGAGTGTAGCTGAATGCTCGCATCAAATATCTCCTTTTTTCTTGGAACGCAGCATCCATAATCCCTGCGACATCGCAAACCTTCCGTAGCAACAACAAGTCGTTAGTTAACAATGCCATCGCAGCGGCATTCTCGATAACATCGAGTGACCTTTGAACTTCAATAGCTCTATTGGCAATTTCGATTGATTTGCGAAAAAAGCCCCTGACTTTCAGTTGATCAATCATGTTAACCCAGGTGCTGTCATAGTTCACAACAGCAACAGCCCTGTCAAATAAGCTTATCGATAAATCAACGTCTCTTGTTGCGTTTAATTCAATCAGCGATTTTACAGCCAGCTTCATCCCCGGGTCGATAATTTTATCTGCCTCCCTATTGAGCCTGGCGTACGTAAAGTCATCGAACAAATTGGAGGAGTGGCAGTCCCAATCTGAATTAGTCTCGATAAGGTTAATAACCTCTTCGAGAACTTTGTTCGCAAAGTCTGCATGATTTGCTTTTATCACTAAATCACTCTCTAAACGGAGATGAGAAACCACGGGCGTGCCCATTCACGAGCATGCGGGTCAAAACCTACATAAATGACTGAACATTTTAGTTATATACAATCACAATGTCACCAGATATAAGCTTCAATCATGCCTAAAGCACTACTTATTGACAACGTAACTTATAGCGAACCAGACCAATAAGACAACACTTTTAAGTCAAAAACAGAGGGAAGTTCAGGTATACAAAAGTGGACAATTAGACGCGAGGTATAAAATAGGTATACAAATTAACTGAAGCCTTTAATCGCAGGGCTTACAGAGACTATCCTACCAATCCAGCATAGAACGCACCTAAGGCACCAACTCAGCCAATCAATAGTCCAACTGCAATCAAACATAATGACGCAATAAACGATGTGAGTCCCTTCAAACCAACTACCCCCGCTTCATCTCAACCACGTTCTGATACAGCTCTGGATTTCTAATCCGCTGGATCCGGTTCCACCAAGCTGTATAAGCCTCTGCCTGCTCTGGCAGATAGTGGTAATGGTCATAGGTGCCCCAATCGCCAGGCAGCTTGTGGCCGAGGATGATTTCAGCAATGTGCGGCGCGCATAGCGTCGACATATTAGAACGGCAAGTTTTACGCAGCGCATAGATGGACCAGTGTTCCATCTCGATGTTCTTGTTCTTACGCACCCACTGGATGATATTGCCTGGCAGCGCAATGATGGCTGACCGGCTCAGGCACTTGTCGCTATCACGGTTCGTCACCAGGTAATCACTGACTGATAGTGACATCAGTTGTTTAAGCAGTGGCACTATCTCTGGGATGATTGGGCGCAATAACGGCTTACCAGTGCTGGCACCCATTTTGTGCCGCTCAGCGGGCACCGTCCACACCATTGCATCAAAGTCGAAGTCGGCCCGCTTTGCTTCGCGCAACTCCATAGGCCGGCATCCATAGAACAGCAGCAGCTCAACAAACATCGCGTTTTTTGGCTCCATCCGGCTTTGCTCGCAAGCCTCCAGCATCAAGCGGATCTCGTCATCATTCAAATGCCGAGTATTGATCCGGTCCTTAACCTGCAAGTCCTGTGATGCAGAGATGTCAGCCAGCACATTGTTTTCACAAAGGTGACGCTTCTTCGCCCACTTATAAAACTGCTTGGCATTGACCAGGATGCGGTCAGCGATTTGCGGCTTGCCCGGCACCTTCCCTGCCCCCTTTGCCAATGGCTCCAGAATGTTCAGCCAGTGGTGAACTGACAGCTCACTAAATGGCAAACGGCCAATCTTTGGAAACACATGGATCTGGAATGAACGCATGATGCCGTGGTGCCCTTTTTTGGCATTGATAGCAAACGCCTGGTACCAGTCGTTGAATAACTTCTCCAGCGTCTGATTCAGTTCGCCATCCTGCTGGGACCGCTCCAGCTCTTTAACGATACGCGGATCTTTCCCTTGCTCCAACTCAGCACGGAATCGCTGCGCCTCACGCCGCGCATCTGCAAGGCCCATAAGCGGATAAGTGCCTATATCACAGCGCTGATTTTTGCCGGCAAACCGGAAGCGGATCTGAAACTTAATTTTGCCCCTCGCGCTGATGCGTACAGACAGACCATCCTGATCTGCTTTCTCCAGTACGCCTTCACGGTCACGGCCATTGTTGGCACGAAGCCAACTGTCTGATAAGGCCATAATTACCACCCAGATATATTTTTATGTACACAGTAGCCTAAAAACTGAAATTCTGTACACAGCTATGTAGTCAGTGATAGTGAATGCAGATGAAATGTTTTTTAGCTTTTGGAAAAAATTAGGAGCGGATTTTTCTTTATATAGCGGGGCTTTGCAAGGGGCGTGGGAATCGAATGAATGAGGATGAAATGTTTTGAATTACAAGCTGTCGTTCGGGTGAGAGATGATCGCAAAGGTTCTGCGTTTACTGACTTCTTCTAGAAATTCTGCGCTGGCCATGCCTGAGTGTGTTCCGAATATAAGCTTAATGGGCGGCCGGATTTGCTGCAGTGCTTTACTGCGCGCCAAGTCCGGCGAAAAATGGCGCAGATTATAGCAGTAACCGGGGCTCTGGCGAAATCGCTTTCCCAGTTAATTCGACCGGATTGTCGATATCAAAGTATGAGGACTACAGAGACGGCATCGCCAAAGACAGCGCCATCAACACCGCGTCTTCTTTTCCACTGGGAGCCGGATAATAATTGGGCCGAATGCCAACCTGATGAAAACCTTGCTGATGGTACAGCGCAATCGCTTTGTGATTGGAAGCGCGGACTTCCAGCCAGCAATCCGTCGCCTGCCGGCGTTCGGCTTCGTCTAAAAAGTGGCTTAACAACGCTTTGCCAATCGCCTTGCCCTGTTGCTGCGGATGCACGGCAATATCAAACAGACTGGCCTCACCGGCGACCAGTTCGCCGATATAGAACCCGACCACCTGCTCATCAAGAAGCGCGACCGCATTAAAATAGCGTTCGGAAAAACTGCTCAAAAACGAAGATTCAGCCCAAGGGTAAGCGGTGGCGGCTTGTTCTGTTGCCAGCATGGCCGGAATATCAGCCGGTGTGGCATTGCGGATGTGGATCATGTTAGGTCTGTGTCCGTCGGGATGGTATCCGGCAACAACTGAACGAGTTTACGCCAGAGTTGTTTTTTGCTATCGGCAGTCAACCAATTCTGCGGTGGCGCACTGAACAAACCCGCTTCGGTCAAATGAATCTCTGTTGCACCGGCCTGATAAAACCATTGCGCCTGCACTCCGGCTTGCTGCAAAACTACCAAGATATCCTGCACCAGGGGCGAACTGTTCTGCGCGGTAATCCAATGCGCCACTGCCTGTTCCGCTGGCATCACTTGTGTTGGTTCAGATTGCAATGCAGCCGGCGGCGAAGTCGCGGCGTCCTGCTCAACATGGCCTGTGATCTCAGCAGAGTCTTGCAGTGCAAGATATTCCGGCGCAGCCAAATGAGTTTGCAGAGGTTGGATTTTTAAATGCCGCAAGAACTGCAGCTGCAGTTCTGACATGGAAGAGGTGATGTTTTCTGTCACATCTGGATTCATCTCAGCACCTTGTCTGGTCTTGCCTGAGAGAATTGGCAGGGGCAGAGGGATTCGAACCCCCAACCATCGGTTTTGGAGACCGCTGTTCTACCAATTGGAACTATGCCCCTGTGATTGAGGCGCCATTATACAAAAGACGCTTTAAAGGTAAAGCAAAAAACTCAGACAAAGCAATCAATTGCGCATAAATCAAACAAAGCAACAACAGAACCAACCGCGCGCACTGCGAATTCCGCATATATGCAGATTTACTTGATTAAAAAAGATGCAAGATGGAAACCACTTTGCTAGCATGTGGCGCCTTGATAAAGTGCAGGTTGCGGTCTTTGAAAACACCGACTACAACTTAGGAAGCAGGAAGTTAGATCACCAAGGATGTATGCATGAAAATGACCGATTATTCCGTACTAATCATCGACGATGTCCCCTCCGTCAGAGAGTATTTACGTCAGACCCTGATGCTGCTTGGCATCACTCACGTCAGTGAAGCATCCAATGGTAGTCTTGGCATCAGCAGTTACACCAAGCAACAGCAAGATGTCGTATTTCTCGACATTGAACTACCGGATTGCGATGGTAAGTCACTGTTACGCCAACTAAAAGAAATCAATCCAAACGCTAATGTCGTCATCATGACCGCTCACAGCACAGTGGAAAATGTCCAGCAGAGTATCCTGGCTGGCGCCTGTGGATTTATCGCTAAACCATTTTCAGCAAAAAAAATTGAATCTGTACTGGTTAAATGCCAGAAAAAGAGTCTGACGGCCTGACCGAAATCCGCCTGAATCAGCTTATTCAGGCCTTTCCGCTTAATGGCGTCCCTTGAAATTCAATACCGTCCCATCCTGTTCGCATGAAATTTCGGATGTTGGCGTGGTTGGTCCCCTTGAGGTCAGGCATGACTTCGAGTCGATAAAAATCACCGAACAGCTGCAAGGTTTGCGGCTCCGATAGTTGATGCAACAAAGCAAAAGCCAGAATTTTACAGGAACCGTTGTTTTCTCCTGCCGCGTTGAATTGCGCGCCATTCTGAAACGCCGTCGGCGTGAAATCGTAGAGTGCATCAATCAACGTAATGGTTTGCTGGAAGCTAATGCTGTCCGGCTCTGTACTTAACTGACGAAAAAATGTTTCCAACATAAAATTGCCTAAAGTTTAATCAGAACGTGCCGATGACGCGATCAACAATCCATCAATTCCGATGGGAGGATCCCATGAACGTTATCAGCGCCACACAGGCATTCAGTGCCCGCGAACAACAGTTATTTCAGCAAAGCCGGATTGAAGTTCAGTCTTCAGCCGCCGCCCCTACTGCCCCGACGAGACCGACCACAACACAAGCGGTTGATCCACAGGGTGAAACCGAGTCTAAGTCATCCGACGAACAAAATGAAGATGGTCAGCAATTCAACGCCAAAGAAAGTATTGGCACGGTTAAACGGATTTTGGAACAACTGAGCAGCGGCAAATTGCTCAGTTGGCTGGATGGGAGCGCCATTGACAAAATTCAGGCGCAGCAACAGCAATTAAACGAAGTTGGTGCGCCGCCCCAAGGGCCTGAAGAACGCACTATCATGGAATTTAACTATCGCTATCAGTCGGTGGAAGCCAGCTTTGCTGGTGCAGTGCAGCTGGAAGACGGCAGCAGCCAGAGTTTTGCCTTTAGCTTCAGCATGCAGGAAAGTTATGCCAGTTTTAGTATCCGCCAGGAAGCGGTGCTCAAAGACCCATTGGTGCTAAGTACCACAGGTCAGAGTTTTCAGTGGACTGGTGCCAGTCAATCCTTTGATTTTTTCAGTAATGGCACCAGCGCCGCATTGCCAACACTGGCCAGTGGCCAGTACTACCTGAGCTATGATCGCAATCAAGACGGCCGCATCACCGAAGGGAAAGAATTATTCGGCCCAAGGACCGGCAGTGGTTTTGCCGAATTAGCGGCGCTGGATGAAGACCAAGACGGCTTTGTCGATAGCAGCGACAGCGCCTGGCAAAATTTGAGTGTCTGGCGGCCGGGTGAAGCGCTGCAAAGTCTCACTCAGGCTGGCATCGGTGCTATCTCAGCGCAGTCCGTTGCCACATCTTTTGGCCTCTATGATGGCAATGCGCTTATGGCGCGGATCCAACGCAGTGGCATTTTCTTGTCCGAACAAGGCGGTGTCGGGCTGATGCAACAGGTTGACTTGAATATCTGACATCCAGTACCGGATCTGGCTGATCCGGTACAATACTTCCCTGTACACTCTGGGTACCCTATCTTTTGGAGTCCAGGCCTTGTCGAGTGAAGTATTGCCCAGCGTTGAAACCTGCCAGCAAGCGCGCTTGAGCCGTGACGCCCGCTTTGATGGCTTGTTTTTTGTTGCGGTGCACAGCACGGGCATCTACTGCCGGCCGATTTGCCCAGCCCGCGCGCCGGCGGAACATCAGGTGCAATATTTTGCATCTGCAGCATCGGCAGCGGCTGCAGGTTTTCGGCCATGCTTACGCTGTCGACCCGACAGTGCTCCCGGCTCTCCTGCCTGGCAGGGCAATCGGACCAGCCTGCGTCGCGCCATGGATCTCATCGCGCAAGGCGCATTGCAAGATGGCAATTTGACCAGTCTCTGTGAGCGCCTCGGGATCAGTGAACGATATTTGCGTAAAATTTTCTCGCAGTATCTGGGCGTATCACCAAAACAATTCGCCTTGTATCAGCAAATTCTGTTCGCAAAACAACTGCTGCATCAAACCACCCTGCCGGTAACTGATATCGCCGCGATGGCCGGTTTTCATAGCCTGCGTCGCTTCCACGATGCGTTTAAACAACAACTAAAACTCACACCGACACAAATACGGGGACAACGTATGTCGCAGAATGCTGCTGTCATCGAGCTCGAACTCAGTTATCGCCCGCCAATGGCCTGGCATTTATTGCTGGAGTTTTGGCAACTGCGTACTTTAACTGGCCTCGAATGGCTGGACGGCGAACGTTATGGCCGGCTGATTGACTGGCCGCCCGGTCAGGGCCAGCAACATGGCTGGTTTGAGGTGCAGCCAATCTCAGGCAAACATGCGCTGCAACTGCGGCTGCATTGGACGCATCATGAATCGCTGTTGCCAGTAGTCAACCAGATCCGCCGTTTGTTAGACCTCGATGCAGATTTGCAGGTGATTGAACAACATCTGCAAGGCCAGCTTGGTGCTCAAGTAAAAACCGGCCTGCGCATTCCGGGCGTCTGGTCGGCCTGGGAAGCGGGCATTCGCGCCATTTTGGGCCAGCAAGTCAGTATTGCTGGTGCACGGGCCCAGCTCAACCGTTTACTGGTGTTGGGAGCCGAGCAGGCGAGGCCCAGCTGTGCCGCCGCGCAGACTAGCGAGATGCAATGGCGACAATTTCCGATACCAGCACAAGTCTACGCCGATGAGTTATTGATGCTGAAAATCCCC
>Ga0209812_10002280_pt1 | contig 11640 bp, 5 predicted proteins | sample JI71714BDNA_FD_187502 | JGI IMG/M metagenome (GOLD analysis project Ga0209812, IMG submission 187502) | Wastewater effluent complex algal communities from Wisconsin, to seasonally profile nutrient transformation and Carbon sequestration -... | ecosystem: Engineered > WWTP > Effluent > Algae...
CCGTAAAGTGCCGTTTGCATCCGCATAGACCGGTTTTTGGCTGGCTTTATTAAAAGCAATCACCGCCTCCATCACCTTCGGCCGTGCGACCGCTAATTTACCTAACTGGTTTTTCTGTGCGTTTTCCAGCGCTAAATCAGTTTCAGCCATGGCAACCGCAAACTGGATCGCCGGGTCGTTGCTCGCTTTGAATTCATCTGGTGTTTTACCGACCCAAGCCAACCGTTCAATTTCGTCGCTCAGGACCGAGCTCTGATAAATCTGAGTCAGTTTCGCCCGCACAGCGGCTTCGTCAAAACCTTCCGCAATGCCGAAATACTGATCAAACGCTGCCAAACGTTGTGATGCTGGCAACGCTGCATAGTGTTTAAGGAAATGTAACGCTATTTCTAAATCCACAGCGCTGTCAAAACTGCGCGACATCCGTTTCAGCCCCGCTTTAAAGCGGTCCAGATCGCGCTGCTGATAACCACTTTCGCGTTCTTCATCCGGTTTTTGCTGTTCCAGCGCCAGCCGGTACAACTTGCGCCCGGTGCTGAATAACTGGGCATAACCAAAATAATTCAGCACTAAATCCCGTTGTTGTGTTGCCGTGTCGGCTTCGAGTAATTGCTGTAGGCTGATCAATGCAGGCTTGTACTTCGCTTTTCGCGAGGGTTCTGCCTCAATCCAACGATTGAGCACAGCTTCAAATTCATCTTTGCGTTGCTGAGTGCCGCCTTGTTGATAGGTATGGATCATGCCTTCAAAGTTTTTCGCATAATTGGCCAGACCCGCCAGAATAGCTTCATATTTGATGCGCGCTTCGGACCCTTCCGCTGCATGTTGTTTAATCAGCGCGATGGCCTCTTCCCGGTACTGCCGGGCCGCAGGTAATACGGTCGTGAACTGATTTTTCACTTCAAAAGCGGTGTTATAGCGATTTGTCCGGCCGGGATAACCCAACACCATGACAAAATCCCCCTGTTGCACCCCTTTGGCTGACACTTTTAATGAACTCGGCGGTACAAATGGCACGTTTTCAATATTGTAATCGGCAGGTTTGCCGTCTTTGCCGACATAAGCCCGGTAAAAGGTGTAGTCACCGGTATGACGCGGCCACATCCAGTTATCAATGTCGCCGCCAAAACGGCCGACACCGTCCGCCGGCGCATAGACCAGACGCACATCGCGGATCTCCAGCTGCTTGATCAGGTAATACTCCAGCCCGCCATGAAAACTGTAAACCTCACAGCGGTAACCCTGCGCTGTTTCACACTCAGCGACCAGTTCTTTGCGCAGCTGGTCAATTTTGTCAAAACGGTCTTTGCCCTGCAGTTGTGGCGTCAGTTCTTGTTTGATTTGTTGCGTCACATTACTGACCGCTTCAGTAACGAAGATCTTGCTGCCCGGGGCCGCAGGTAACTCTTCGCTTTGCGTTTTGGCCAAGAAACCATGTTCGATGCGGTTATTCTGCGCGGTACTATTGTGCTGAATGCTGCCGTAAGCGCAGTGGTGATTCGTCAGAGCTAAACCTTGTTTTGAGACAAAAGATGCCGTACAGCCACCTAAACTGATCACCGCATTCATCGGAAAGCTCGTCAGATCAGCAATAGATTTCGCATCAATCTGCAATCCTTTTGCTTTCAGTACTGCTTCAAGTTCCGGTAATTGATGCGGTTGCCACATCCCTTCGTCTGCGTGTGCAGCCATCGCGACACAGACTGACAACGCAAGCACAGTTTTTTTCATCGGTTTATTTCCTTTCTGACGCTAACCCGTCGCAGCAGCGACCAGGCTCCATGGTATGGATGATATTGTCCGCATTGTGCGACAAATCTGCCGGAAAAAAACAGTCCCCGCGGCAGAAAAACGTCAGACCTTGAAAAAAAGCCAAATACCCCCAATATCTTGCGCATCGAAATCCGCGCAGCAGAACCTCTCAGATGGAAAAAAAGGTTGAAACGTTAATTTATGCCAGCCGTTGGCTCATGGCGCCGATGTATCTCGGCCTGAGCCTGGTACTGATGGCGTTGGGGATAAAATTTTTTCAGGAAATTTTTATTCTGTTACCGAATATCCTGACAACCAAAGAAGCCGACTTAATTCTGGTCGTCCTGACGCTGATCGATATCGCCCTGGTTGGCGGCCTGATTATTATGGTGATGTTCTCCGGCTACGAGAATTTTGTGTCGCGACTCGACATCGACGAATCCTCGGAGAAACTGAGCTGGCTGGGTAAAGTTGATTCCGGTTCACTGAAGAACAAAGTCGCCGCATCAATCGTGGCGATTTCTTCTATTCACTTGCTGAAAGTTTTTATGGATACACAAAATATCGACAATGACAAAATCAAGTGGTACTTGTTGATTCATATAACTTTTGTGCTCTCTGCATTCGTGATGGGTTACCTCGATAAGCTGACAAAAGAAAAAGTCTGAAATTGACCGTGGCACAGGGCTGAGTTAATTTATGGGACCGGCGCTCTATCTGCAGCCGGTTCCAAGCCAAGAGGTTTTGCTGTGCAGGGATTTGCGTCAGTTTTTATCAGAATGACACGGCTGCTGACCGCCGGTTTGCTCCTGTTCAGTTATACCGCGCTAGCTATTGAAGCCGGCCTGCCTTTACTAAAAAACTTCAAACCAAAAGACTATAACGCCGGTACCCAGAATTGGGCATTACTGCAAGCGAACGACGGCCTGATCTACGCCGGAAACAATGTCGGTGTGCTGGAGTTTGATGGCGTGCATTGGCGTACGCTGGCAACGACGAACCAATCCGTCGTGCGTTCACTGGCTCTGGGCAATGACGGGCGTATTTATGTCGGTGCCAAAGGCGACCTCGGCTATATCAATAAAACCGAACCTCAAGGCGCTCAGTATGTCTCCTGGCGCGAACGGATCCCCGCGGCTTACCGCAACTTTCAAGACATCCGGCAAACCTTTATCACTGATCAGGGCGTGTTATTCGTTGCCCGTTCTTATCTGTTTTTAATCAATGACGAGGAAGTCCGCAGCTGGACCAGTGCATCAGCATTTATGAAAGCATTCCAGCTCAATGACCGCATTCTGATTAAAGAGCAGGATACCGGGATGCTGGAGCTGAAAAACGGCCGGCTTGAACCGGTGGCAGCCACCCAACCGCTGGCAGATAAATCGGTGTTTATTGCTGAGCAATGGGATAACAATCAGGTTTTACTCGGTACCCGTGATGCCGGCTTTTTCCTGCTAGGTCCGCAGGGCATGCAACCTTTTGTGATGCCGGCAAGCAGTGAACTGGAACAAGCGATGATTTACACCAGCCTGAGGTTGCGCAATGGTCTGCTGGCGGTCGGCACCGTGCGCAACGGCATCTATTTGCTGGATCAGCAAGGCAATATCCACAGCCACATCAATAAATACTCCGGCATGCTCGACGACAATATTCGCGCCTTGATGGAAGACCGTCAGCAAGGTTTATGGGTGGCGATGGACCATGGTCTGGCCCGGGTCGAAGCCTCTTCCGCAATTTCGATGTTCAACCATGTGATGGGCCTCAAAGGCAATGTGCTGTCATTACACCGCTTTGCCGGCCAGCTGTTTGCCGGCACCAGTCAGGGGCTATTCCGTTTGCAGGCTGATGGCATCAAAGCCGCGCATTTTGAAGCACTCGATGGTTTTACTAATCAGACCTGGGACTTTGCAGACTTTGCAGGCTCGATGCTGATCGCCAACAATAAGGGGGTCTTTCAGTACAAGGATGGCAAAGCGAGTTTAATCTACAGTTCACCGATGCCCGCCAAAGTGTTACTGGTCTCCCGCCAGAACCCGCAACAGGTTTGGGTCGGTTTGCAAAATGGCCTCACGCGGCTTGAGTTTGACGGTCAGCAATGGCGTGAACTCGGCCAGGTACCCGGCATAGAGGGAAATCTGAATAGTCTGATAGAAGAGAACGACGGTACTTTATGGATAGGCAGCCTTGCTGATGGCATTTACCGCTTACAGCCTGCCGGCAGCAGCCAGCAGCCACCGCTGTTGGATCAATTTGGCGAAGCGGCAGGTTTACCGAGTCAGAATCGAAATTCAGTGCATCGCTGGTCAGACGGTCTGTTGTTTGCAACCGTCGCGGGTTTATATCAGTTCAATCAAAGTACCCAGACTTTTCAGTTACACCCGGTATTTCGTGATTTATTTCCGCAGCAACCCTGGGTCCGCTCCCCCACACCAGACAGTGCGGGCAGAATTTGGATGATTAATTGGAATAACCAGACTGGCGAGCGTCAGGCCGGCGCCGCAGAACGTTCCGCGCCGGATCAACCCTATCATTGGTCAGCCGCACCGTTGTTTCCATTGGCAGATACTCCACTGGATGTGATTCTGGCAGAAGATGCTGCGGTCACCTGGTTTGGCGGAGCAGAAGGCATTTTCCGTTTTGACGCCAACCGCATCAGTAACTCTGCCATTGCACACCCGCCGCTGGTTCGTCGGGTGGTCAGTCGCGACAACCAAACGCATTTCGCCGGTGGTTCTCTTGCCAAATTAGAGCTGGCTTCCAACCAGAATTCGTTACGACTGGAATACACAGTGCCGCGTTATGGCCACCTGGACACTAACCTTTTTCAGGTACAGCTGGTTGGCAATGACCCGGCCTGGTCAGACTGGCACAATGAAACATATCGCGACTACACCAACCTGGCGCCGGGCAGTTATCAGTTTAAACTGCGCTACAAAAATGCTTTTGGTGAGATCAGTGATGCAACGCCCCTGCATCTGCAAATCGCGGCGCCCTGGTATCTGAGCTGGTGGGCTTATCTACTTTATGCCCTGACTGCGCTGGCTTTGTTAAAGCTGTTAATCGGCTGGCGGGTCCGCCCGGTGTTGAAGGAAAACAGCAAACTCGAAGATCAGGTCCGCCAGCGGACTCAGCATCTGGAAGATACGATGTTAATGCTCGAAGGTGCCAAACAAAAAGCCGAAGCCGCAGCCGTGGCTAAAAGTGAATTTCTGGCCAATATGAGTCATGAGATCCGTACACCGATGAATGCCATTATCGGTTTTGCCCAGCTCGCGCAAAACAGTGAATCTTTTGCCGATCAACAGCTCTATCTGAGTAAAATCACCGCATCCAGCAAAATTTTGTTAAGTATCATCAATGATATTCTCGACTTCTCCAAGGTCGAAGCCGGCAAACTTGAGCTGGAACAGGTCCGTTTCCGCTTACAAGATATGCTCCAACAAATCCGCGATCTGTTTATCGAGCAAGCACGGCAAAAACGCCTCGAACTGCAGTTTAGCGTCGACCCGCAGGTGCCGGCGTGGCTGATTGGTGACCCGCTACGGCTCAGTCAGGTCCTGATTAATTTACTCAGTAATGCCGTTAAATTTACCGGTCAGGGCAAGGTGATCCTGCGGGTTGATTTAGCTTTGCAGATCAAAGCACCGGAAACGCCTGCGGAGATTTGGTTGCACTTCGCCGTGCAAGATACCGGCATAGGTCTGAGTCCGGAGCAATGCAGTCATTTGTTTCAGGCATTTAGTCAGGCTGACAGCTCAACGAGCAGGAAGTATGGTGGAACCGGCTTGGGTCTGAGTATCGCTCAACGTTTGGTTCAGCTGATGGGCGGCCGGATAGAAGTACAGAGCCTTGCCGGAGCCGGCAGTACTTTTAGTTTTAATATCCGTAGCTTCCGGGCAGACCCACTCAGTGCTTTACCAACATTGACGGAAGCCGCGCCCGTGTCTGCGTTGCCCGCCAGCACAGCAGCGCAGGCCGCATCAGGGCAGGCAGCCAAAGCCCGGATCTTGCTGGTTGAAGATAATAGTTACAACCAAACTCTGGCGAGAATTATTCTGCAACATGCCGGCTTTGCGGTCGATGTGGCCGATCACGGTGAACATGCCTTGCAGCAGCTCAGCCTGCAGCAGTATCAGCTGGTGTTGATGGATGTGCACATGCCGACCATGGATGGTTACACCGCGACCCGGATGCTTCGCCAGCAGGCAGCACACGCCAAACTTCCGGTCATTGCCCTGACTGCGCATGCCAGCGAAGAGTTTCGACGTGAGTGTTTAGCGGCAGGCATGAACGATTTTATCGCCAAACCTTTTGATGCGAAAACACTCATCAGTAAAGTGCAGGAGTGGATTTGATCTTCGCGCTCAGTGGTATCGCTGCTGAGCGCGTTTTAGCGATAGGAAGCGAGGATGCGCTCAATCTTGCCTTGCGCCTGTAATGTGGTAATAGCACGGTCTAATTGCTGAATCGTCTGCTCTGCCAGCATGGGCGAATACATGCAACGGATCTGACTACGCTCAATCTCGAGCACATGCAAGCCCTGCTTTTGCTCCAGTAAATACCCATATTCAAATTCAGAGACGACTACTGCGCTCACATCACGTTTTTGCAGATGACGTAAACTTTCAGCCGGTGAATAGCTATCCACCCGTTGTAACTTGCCCCGTGCAAACAACTCATTCAACGTTGGATAGACATAGCCAAAGGTCGTGCCGACTCGCCCCTGCACCCGTTGTTGGAAATCAGCGAAATCCCGGTATGATTCGGTCGAGACGTATAAATCCCGATGCACAAACAATGGCGGACTCCAGCGTAATTCAGGCTCTGTAAACCAGTCTGGCGTGCCATTGCAGTACAAATCCAGTTGCCCCCGCAGCAACATATCGGTCACGCGTTTTCGCGGAATGGCGTCAATCCGTAACGGACGTTTGATCGAGGCACTCAATTGCTGATAAATATCAAACAAAATGCCGCCATTGGGCACATGCTGCGCATCGGTCAACATAAAAGGCGGTGCATCTGCAATATGGGGCACACGCAGCGGCGCATCTTCAGACCAGGCAGAAAACGAAAACGTCAGCAAGATAGGCGGCAGCATGCAACGGAATCTGTGAGACAACAGCAAATTTTTCCAATTTGTGGTGCTTTTGTTTAGCATAGCCTGCCTTCACTGCATACGCAGTTCCTGCCCTGCGCTTTTGCCTGATACAGCAATTGATCAGCCCGACTCAACAGCTTTTCATAACTTTCCACATCATCGTGTTGTGCTACGCCAAAACTGGCAGTCACCTGTAAACCCGCAGCTTCAGTACTAAAGTCCAAGGCGGCAATGGCTTGTCTGATTCGCTGGCTAATTTCAATCGCCTGCTCCAGCTCTGTTTGCGGGAGCAGCAGGGCAAACTCCTCGCCGCCCCAGCGCGCGATCCGGTCTATATCACGCACCTGAGCACGCAACAGCTCTGCGAGCCGTTGGAGTACTAAATCACCGGTTTGATGTGACCAGCGATCATTAATCGATTTAAAATGGTCAACATCCAGCATCACAAGACACAAAGGCTGGTTGAGCCGTTGTGCCCGGCTGAATTCAAAGGCAATTTGCTCGTCAAAAGCCCGTCGGTTTGCCAACCCGGTTAAACCGTCCTCCCGCGCCTGCGCTGCAAAAGCAGCCGCTTGCTGCTGCAATTGCTCGGCCAGCTGGGTTTTTTCGGCAACGGCATGCCTCAGTGTTTGCGCCTGCGCAAGCAATTCAGTGGTCTTGCGTGCTACCTGCATTTTCAGTTTCAGCTCAGACTGGCTTAATCTGTACAAGCGCCAACGGATAAAGCCAAAAATGGTCAGCAGCAAGACACTGCCTGCCAATATTTGTACCCAGCCTTTTTGCCAGAACAACGGCAGTACCGTAAATTCAACGCGGGCGACCTCAGCATTCCAGTCACTCTCAGGATATGCGGCGCTGACTAACAGCCTGTAGTGCCCCGGCGGTAAATTGGTGTACTCGGCATGATTCGCAGTCCCCCGCTCAACCCAATCCTGCTCAAAACCTTGCAGTTGAGTGCGATATAAAATGCGCGAAGGCATGACATAACTTAAACCGGCAAATTCAAACCGGATGCGTAAGGTGCCCGCCGGTAATTCAGCGCGTTGCAGCGAGACCTCACGGCCATCTGCGCTGATATGCTGAACAACTACAGGGGGTGCTTTGAGACTGAACTGCGCCAAACGTGCCGGATCAACGGTTGCAACCCCCATGGATGTCGCAAACCACAAGGTACCATCACGACGTGCGGTCGCTGCAGGCATCGAGCCTCCATTACACTGCGCACTGAGCATACCGTCTGCCTCGCCAAACAGTTCAGCACGGCCCAGCCGTTGCAGCTGCCCGTCTGCCACCGCACTGGCATCACTTTGGCTGATCCGGATAATGCCGCGGTTGCTACTCAGCCAAAAAGACCCGGTGTTATCTCCGAGCAAGCTAAACACTTTCTCGACCGGCAACCCGGCTGACCGGCCAACTAACCTTAATTGATTGCGGGCAAAATCATAACGAACTAAACCGCGATCAGTCGCCATCCAGACAAAGTTGCTGGTTTTTTCATGATAAAAATCGAAGACATACTCTGCTTGCTCCTGACTGGACAAACTCAAGGGTCTGATTTGTCCAGCGGACCAGACGGCGGCGCCGGAACCGGTCCCGATCCAGAGCTGGCCGGGCAAACCGGCCGCCGGCGTTTGGTAATACAATGCCGAAATAAACAGACCTGGCAGCCCGTTGGCCACAGTTAACAAGGAGATTTGCTCCTGATACAACTGATTCAACCCAGCCGCAGTTCCGATAAAAACTCTATCTTCGGTCAGGGCGATCGCCCTGATTTCATTACTGGCCAAACCGTTGCCACGGTGGTAATGCGCAGCGATCTTGCCTTCGCGCAGGTGATAGACACCTTCACCATAGGTACCAACCCAGACATCTCCGTCGCGGCCCTCGCGCAAACTCAAGACCGAAGTATCAACCCCAAGCGCAATCTGGGTCATCTGGCCTGCAACCCACCGGTTTAGACCCGCGGCACTGCCGATCCAAACGCTGCCATCAGAGTGTTCCAATACGGTGCGGACATAATTATCCGCTAATCCCTGCTGCTGGGTCAGATTGGTAAAGGGGGTTTCACGCAGCCGGAATAGCCCGCCATTAGTGCCGACCCACATACTATCTTCGCTATCTTGAAAGATACTCAGTACCCGATTATTTGGCAGACCATCCTGTACACCAAGCTGCTCCAAGCCAAACTCACTCAGACGCTGCAACCCCTGGTTGATGGTGCCAATCCAGAGATGGTCTTGCCGGTCGACATAGAGCGATGTCACTGCAACATTGGCTAAGTCAGCATGCACCAGCACAAAACCATGGTCGTCGTATCTGAACACGCCTTTTTCCGACCCTACCAGCAATTGCCCCTGACGATTCAATGCCAGGGCAAACACATTAAAATCCTGGGTCTGCGCCAGCAAGGGGACAGATTCAAAACGCAGCTCTGCAGCCGCTGGGTCTAGTCGATAAAGACCTTGCTGCGTGGCAAACCACATGATGCCATGCGGGTCTTGTAATAACTTGTACACCACGCGTACCGGCAATCCGGCTTCACGTCCAAAACGCTGATACTGACCGTCCGGACGTTGCAGCACAACGCCACCGCCTTCAGTGGCAAACCAAAGCTGTCCGCGCTGATCTCTGATCAGATCATTAATCAATTGCCCAACCGGCGGAAAACTCTGCCAGCGGCTTTGGTCGACGCGGCTGAAACCACCGCGCGCACCAGCAACCAACAAACTGCCATCGTTTTCACGGAAAAAAGTTCTGACACCGAGATCCGGCAAGCCGGTGATTTTATCGCGACCAAAAACTGTGAAGTCTCGGCCATCATAGCGGGCTGCTCCCTCCCAGGTTGCGAGCCACAGATAGCCGTCGCCACTTTGCTGAATGTTATTGATGGTGTTGTGCGGCAAACCGTCACGGGTGGTCCAGCTTTCGCGAAAATAATCGTGCAACGGTGTAACGGCCTGCGCCTTTTGCGCGGAAAAAGCACTCAAACTGCATAAAAGAATGAACAATATCAACCGCATATTCTTCCCTCAGTCAGCCAATTCCCAACATAAATGCTTGAGCTGCAGATAATCTTGCATGCCATATTTCGAACCTTCCCGGCCAAAACCGGCGGTGCCTACACCGCCAAATGGGATGCGGGCATCAGAGATGGCGGTCACGTTGATACCAACCATCCCGGCTTTGAGCTGTCGCGCGCAGCGGTAATTGCGTTTTTCATCAGCACCATAAAGATACGCCGCCAGACCGCCGTCGGTTTGATTCGCCAGTTGCACCGCCCCGTCTTCATTGCTGAACGATTGCAGTGTCAGCACAGGGCCAAAAATTTCCTGCTGACAGATAGCCATATCCATCCGAACATCCGCCAGTAATTGCGGTGCGGCATAATGGCCATGACCTGGTATTTCCGCTTGCCGACAGACCAATCTTGCTCCTGCGGCCAACGCCTGCTCTACCAACTGCTGAACTTTGCTGACCGCCTGCGCACTGATCAAAGGGCCAATCTGCGTGCTGTCGTCAGTGCCGGCGCCAACACGCAGCGCCATGACAGCTGCAGCCAGCCGCTGTTCTAATGCGGCCGCAATCTGCTGGTCCACCAGAACCCGGTTGATACAGACACAAGTCTGGCCGGCGTTACGGAATTTAGCCGCCATGATGCCGGCAACTGCGGCATCCAGATCGGCGTCAGCAAAGACCAATACCGGCGCATTTCCGCCCAGCTCCAGCGACAATCGTTTTAAGGTAAGCGCACTTTGTTGCATCAGCAGGCGCCCGACGGCGGTAGAACCAGTGAAACTCACTTTTGCCACTAAGGGCGACGCCACTAAATAAGCGGCAACCGGATCTGGGGTTGCACAAGGCAATACCTGAATCACCCCAGCCGGAAAGCCCGCTTGTTGGGCCAGTTCAGCCAGTGCTAGAGCGCTCAGCGGCGTTTGTTCAGAAGGTTTAATCAGTACCGGACAGCCGGCAGCAAGTGCAGCACCGAGTTTACGGGTGAGCATCGCCGCCGGAAAATTCCATGGGGTTAATACCAGCACAATGCCGACAGGTTCCGGGATATTCAATAAGGCGCGGCCGGCGACGCTAGGATGCTGCCAGTCGCCTTCCAGACGCAGCGCTTCCCCGGCATACCAGTTCAGATAAGATGCGGCATAATCGATTTCGGCGCGGGCTTCCGCCAACGGTTTGCCCTGCTCAGCTGTCAGCAGCTGCGACAGCCGTTCGCGATGTTGCAACATCAACTGCTGCCATTGCTGCAACAACTGACTACGCTGCGGTGCTGTGGTGTGTTTCCAGTCCGCTTGTACCCGGTGTGCTGCAGCCAGCGCACGTTCTGCATCTTCGACTGTCGCAGCAGCTACCTGGGCCAGAGTGTGACCAGTCGCAGGGTTCTGCACACAGAAGGTCGACTGGCTCGCTTGCCAGCGACCATCAATCAACATATCGCAAGGCGGTAATTGCAATGTCGGGCGGTCTGAGTGCATCAGTAACTCCGGTTATACGCTATCAGCGATGATACCCCTAAGCGGCTGGCAAAACATAGAAAAACCGCTGTTCAACACCGCAGTGACAGCCGCCATGCAGGTTTTGCTGTGACGCTTTTGAGCCATTCCGGCAAAAAAAAACCAGCCGCAGCTGGTTTTTTCAAGAAACACGGCCTTAGTCATAACACCGATCAGTTAAGCAACTTTCTATGCTGATCGGTTGACCGATCCTCTGGTTGCTTCAGAATGCCCTCATCACCGTCCGGTCATGAGGGTATTTTTTTGCTGCAACATTGGTTACTT
>Ga0209812_10002285_pt1 | contig 11623 bp, 8 predicted proteins | sample JI71714BDNA_FD_187502 | JGI IMG/M metagenome (GOLD analysis project Ga0209812, IMG submission 187502) | Wastewater effluent complex algal communities from Wisconsin, to seasonally profile nutrient transformation and Carbon sequestration -... | ecosystem: Engineered > WWTP > Effluent > Algae...
ATACGGATCAATTTGGCGTTAGAGGTGATCGTTCTGAAGCACAGATTGGCATTGAAGTACGTTACAATCTTTTTAGCGGCAAGCGAGACTCCGCGAACACGAAAAGAGCCATTGAACAAGTAAATCTTGCTGAAGATCTCCGTTTAAAAGCCTGTATTGATTTAAGACAAAATATGCAAATTGCGTTTAATGAAAATGAGCGCTTACTAAAACAGCTTCCTTTTTTAAGCCAGCACCGATTATCGTCGGATCGTGTAAGAACAGCCTACAAGCAACAATTTGACATTGGTCAACGTTCCTTACTTGATGTATTGGATTCAGAAAACGAATTCTTTCAAGCCAGTCGTGCATTTTTAGTAGCTGAATCGGATAAAACGATTGCTCAAGCTCGCATACTTGCTACGTCAGGTCAGCTTACTCAAGCTTTAGCATTGTCACGACAAGCATTACCCTCACTAGCAGACTTAGGGGCGCAACCTATTGATGTTGATCCTACCTCTGCATGTCCTGTTGATTTTGCTTACGACGAAAGTATTTATCAAGCTGACAGCGATACCGACGGTGTACCCGATTACCTGGACTTTTGCCCAAATACGCCCAGTGCCAGCACAGTAGATGCCAGAGGATGTGCGGTAAGCCAGCCAGATATTGAGCAAACTAGTGCCGCCGTAAAGCTCAATATTTACTTTGCGCATAACTCCAGCGAATTACCGGCTGAAGCAACAGATATATTACGCCAAATAAGCGATCACTTACATACCACTCCAGCCTTACAGGTAGAAATTGCTGGTCATACTTCAGAAGATGGCGCCGACTGGTACAACAAACGCTTATCGCAACAACGTGCTGATATTATTCGCCACAACCTAATAACGCATTTCTCTATTGCAAGCACAAGAGTAGCGGCAGTGGGTTATGGTAGTAGTCAATTAATTGCCACAGGCGATTCTGAAGCTGCTCGTCAAGCGAATCGCAGGGTAGAGGCGCGTTTTAAAACACCTGAAAATTTATAAGGTTAATATGCAGGCACCAACAAAATCGCATACTGCAGGGCCGCTGTTTGATGCCTTAAAGTACATTTGTAAGTTTCATCATATTCATATCAATGCCGATACACTCCTAAATGGACTGCCACTTGAAAATGGTCATCTTAGTCCCTTAGCACTCGAACGCGCAGCCAACAGAGCAGGGCTCAGCTGTAAAGTGGTTAAAAAAAACCTATCGGGAATTAATCCAGCATTATTACCGGCAATAATTCTAACCACGGATAATCAATTACTAATATTACATGACATTAATCCGGATAATACTGTCACGCTTAGCCAAGCCGAAACGGTGGAGACCGCGTTTACTGAAACACTCACAGCCTTTTCAACTCGATATAGCGAAACCATTTTTTATTTACGCCCTGCACTTGCTACAAAAACAGATCGAATCCCTACCGCATTACTTCCCGGTAGTCACTGGTTTTGGGGTGTATTAAATCAAAATAAATTGCTTTATCGCGATGTGATTTTCGCATCTATTTTAATTAACCTGTTTGCACTGGCTACACCATTATTTGTAATGAACATTTACGATAGAGTTGTACCAAATAGTGCAACTGAGACGCTCTGGGTACTTGCCGCAGGCATCAGCTTGGTCTTTGTACTCGATCTCATCTTGAAGTTACTACGGCATTATTTCGTCGACTTAGCTGCAAGCAGAACAGATATCAAGCTCTCGGCAAGTATTATGAATAACGTATTGGGCATGCAACTTGAAGCAAAGCCCAAAACAACAGGTAGTTTTGCAAATGCTATCCAAGGATTTGAAGCTATAAGAAGTTTTAGTAGCTCACTCACGCTCGTATCGTTAGTTGATCTTCCGTTTGTCTTATTGTATTTGGCCTTTATCTTACTGATTAATCCTTGGCTTGCGCTCCCAATTATCGTTGGCGCAGTATTAATTATTTTGTATGGCTTTATCGCACAACAACAGCTTGCTGATTTATCTGACAAAGCAATGCAAGTAAGTTCTGAAAAAAACGCGAGTCTTATTGAAGGATTAAACGCATTAGAAACAATAAAAATCTTTGGTTTACAAAGCCTCAGACAAAAAAAATGGGAACAACTCAGTCTACTTACCAGTTACAACACCACGAAAATCCGCAGCGTATCAACGTCCGTTAATACGGTTTCAACCTTTTTACAGCAACTATCTTCGGTTGCTATTATTATTCTTGGGGTTTACTTAATTATAGATGGTCAGCTCACACAAGGTGGCCTAATCGCGGTTTACTTACTCAGCAGCAGAACCCTGATGCCGGTAACACAAGCGGCAGGATTGTTGGCACAATTTAATCAAGCGTCTACGGCCATGAGATCCCTTGATGAACTGATGCAAAAACCTTCCGAGACGGATTTAACGCGGCGAAAAGTTGCGCTACCCAAAGTCACTGGCAGTATTGAATTTAAAAAAGTGAGTTTTAAATATCCGCATACTGAGCACTTTGCCTTACAAGATATCAGTTTTCATATCAAACCTGGCGAACACATTGCTATTATTGGTAAGAATGGCTCAGGAAAATCTACTATCAATAAATTAATCCAAGGCCTGTACAAGCCGACTTCAGGACAAATTTTAATTGATGGTATCGATCTGCAAATGCTAGATTTGGCCACAATACGCAAACATATCGGCTACGTCCCGCAAGACATCACGTTATTCCGTGACAGTCTGCGCTTTAATATTGAACTAGACACTGTAGCTGAAGATGATGGTCAACTGCTTAATGTGATCAAACACTCCGGTGTGCAGCATATCGTTGAGCAGCATGCTGCGGGACTTGAGCTCGATGTTGGCGAACAAGGTCAACAGCTCTCTGGTGGGCAGCGCCAATCAGTTGCATTGGCAAGGGCGCTTTATAAAGATCCAGCTATTTTGCTATTGGACGAACCTACTGCTGCACTTGATCATGCCAGCGAAGAAACGATTAAACAAAGTTTACTGCAGGGCACAACGTCTAAAACGCTTATTGTCGTTACGCATCGCAGCCCACTGTTAACATTGGCCAGCAGAATTATTGTCATGGACAAAGGCAAAATAGTGGCTGATGGTGCCAAAGAAACCGTGTTAGAAGCGTTGCGACAAGGTCGCGTGGTGGGGGCATAATGAATCCACAGAAGAAGAGCCTTGCTGAAAAGCAATTTAATATTTTAACGTTAGCGGAAAAACGCCAAACGCAGCATTTTCTTTTTTTACAAAAATGGTATCTCAAAGCAAGAGGCATAAATCATACAGCAGATTGGGTAGAAGAAGCAGAGTGGGCAAAAATAGCACAAACGCCTTTACGGGCTAGAAAATTGCTCTACTTCACTTTATTTGCTGTCATCGCATTACTCATCTGGTCGGCCTTGGCGAAGGTAGATGAAATCGCCAGAGCCAGTGGTCGCGTTATACCCTCTAGCCAATTACAAACGGTGCAAGCACTTGATGGTGGCTTGGTACAACACATTGTAATACGTGAAGGCCAAATCGTTGAAGAAGGCCAATTATTACTCCAACTGGATCCAACACGCGTAACATCGTCGTTAGGTGAGAGCCGTGCTCTCTTGTTTGCTTTGCAGGCAGAAGTTAGTCGTTTGCGGGCTTTAGCACAAAACCAGCCGATCACCTTTCCAGATGAACTGTTAAATGATATGCCCGCTTTAGTTATGGCTGAGCAACGATTATACCAAACCAGCTTAGCGGAATTTCAGCAACAACAAGGGGCACTAAGTGAACAAATTGAACAAAAACAACAGGAACTAAACGAAGCCCAGGCCGCTGTTGAGCAATACACCCAAATTATCCGCTTTAGCGAACGCGAGCTGGCCGTGACTCGCCCTTTGATTAGTTCTGGTGCGGTATCTGATATTGATATCTTACGCCTAGAGCGTGATTTAGCGAGAGCACAAGGCGAGCTAAACCGTTCAATCGCGAATGTAAATCGAGCAACCGCAGCGGTTAGAGAAGCCGAACAACGTAAAACGGAGACCGAATTAACGGTGCTGAATCGTTGGCAAACGCAGTTAGCAGAATCAGAATCGAAACTCGCTGCACTACTTCAAGCTCAAGCGGGTTTGACGGATAAAGTGCGCCAATCAGAAATACGATCGCCTGTGCGAGGCACAATACAACGACTACATATTAATACGGTTGGGGGCGTTATTACAGCCGGGCGGGAAGTCGTTGATATCGTGCCTTTGGATGATACCCTAGAAATAGAAGCCAAAATTGCACCTTCAGATATTGCATTTATCAAAGTAGGGCAGCCAGCTGTGTTGCGCTTTAGCGCGTATGATTTTAGTGTTTTTGGGGGATTAGCCGCCGAGGTAAGTCATATCAGTGCAGACACCATTACCGACGAAAAAGACATTACCTACTATTTAATACGGTTGAAAACCAAACAACAAGACTCAGACGCAGCATTACTTATTATTCCGGGGATGACGGCCGAAGTAGACATAATGACAGGTAAAAAATCCATCCTTTCCTATTTGGTTAAACCCTTTAGCAGAGCTCGCCATTATGCTCTGACCGAGCGATAATGATGAAACCAGCCATTTTTATCACCCAGAGCACAGACCTTTTCACTCCCATCTTGCCCTTATTTGCGGCAGGGGCTGTTATTGATTCGCTTGCGACAACCCCACCTGATAGCACGAAACTCATTTTCTTGGATATGGCTTTTCCAAATAGCCAAACGCTGCTATCCACGCTGACTACTCACAATTCTGTGATCGCAATGAGCCAACACTTATCCATTAAGCAGTTACAACAATTGCTGATGACGGGAGTAAAAGGCTATATCGCTTTAGAAAGCCCTGCCGAACAATATCAAGCAGCCGCAACCGCCGTTTTACATGGCGCACTTTGGATCCCACCGGCTTTAGTACTACACTTAAGCAAGGTATTAACTGCACAATTTAGCCGCCAATCATCCTCTATGTCACAAGACTCGCATACCTTATTAAATAATTTGACTGATAGAGAAAAACAAGTCGCTGAATTGGCAGCAAAAGGGATAAGTAACAAACTCATTAGTCAACAACTGCACATTACCGAACGAACGGTAAAACAGCATTTAACAAACAGCTTTGCTAAATTAGGCATAAAAGACCGGCTGCAATTAGTGCTTGTGATGCGGTAGGAGCAAGTCATGTATATAACACGTAACATCCAAGGTCAGATCTGTGCTATCAGCGTCGATAAATCAGTAAGCTGTGAAGAGTATATAGATAATCAGGCGCCAGAACTTCTTCAGTTTTTAAGTTCGCAATTGCCTAAAAATGCGACCAAGACATCTCATGATGCTGCAGGCCGTCAATTACAAGACTCCGACAGCGATTTGGCCAGGGTGTTAGAAGACGTAATAGACGCACTCACCATGAAAGGGATATTAACCTTTACCGACTTACCCATAGCCGCCCAAGAAAAACTTTTACAACGTAAGCTCTTACGTAAACGTTTAGGCGGCCTTGAACTGATCTCAAATGATGATGACAAATTTATGCCTTAGGTTGATATTCCACTGCAGCGCCAGCCACCGCATCAAAACCCAACGGAAGAAGAGAGTGTAACGCGTGTTCGCTATGCACTCCGTCAGCAATAACATGCGCACCTAACGCCTTACCCAGTTGTATAATACTGGTAAATAAACGTTGAACTTCACTATCCTGATATTGACCAATTAGTGCTGCATCCACTTTCAAATAATCCAGCGCCAAGCTTTCCAATGCATTGAATTGATTTAAACCATGTCCACAATTGACTAAACCCACTTTAATACCCAATTGCTTGCATGCGGTGACAATACGTTTTAAAACTAATTGATGTTCTAAAGCAACCGATTCAGAAAATTCAATAACCAATTTCTCACGCATCGCTGGCGTAACGTGTTTTAGCATACTCAGTAATTGATAGAAATGGTTCTCATCTGTAAACACGGCCTCTGATAACGCAAATGCGACTCCGTCATTGTTTGCTAGATACTGAATCGCTGTTTTGCACATCAACAGATCGACCTTACTGATCCAACCAAAACGCTTGATCCAACCAATCACATGTGAAGCGGCTAACAATTCACCTTGCACATCAAGTTGTAAAAACAACTTATAATGCATTAGAGTTGCCTGTCTCGACACAACAGGAAACGCTCTAGGAAGGGTATAGGGTTTATCTAAAAGTGATGGCAGAATCTCTCGCCAATAATTACTGCCATGTACGTTTAACACAGATGTTTGCTGCATTTTACAGCCAGACAAGGTGGTAACCGCTAGATCAGACAGTAATGTATCAAGCTGCGACAAGCATGCTTCGGTGTTATTGGCTGCCACTAACTCAATGGCCACACAACTTAACTGGGCATGAGGTTTATCTACAACAGCAAACAACGTGGTTTCCAATGAGTGGTACAAGGCCTCAAATGCTTCCTCGCTTTTATCGTCAAAAGGCAATATAGCCAAAAAATCACTGCCATTTAAGCGCCCTACTACACTCTCTTTATGTTTTGTCGTAAACACCTGTATTAAGTCCGTTAACAACGCATCTGTTTTTTCTCGTCCCAGCAATACATTGATATTGGCCAAGTTAGAAATTCGGAATAATACAGCTATTCTTTGTTCAGCATCCGTTATAGACGCATAATGGCTTGTTAACCAACTGCGCATATATCCACGATTAAAACAGGGTAGTAATGGATCTCGTTGAGACTTCTCTTGTAATTCTGCCGCTCGCTGCAACTCATTCTCAAGCATCGCTTTCACTCGGCCAGTGAGAATATTCATCGCTTTCACCACTCGTCGGAACTCCAGCGTTGCAGGCTCTTTACTGCTAATAAAACGACGCTGACCTAGCGCTTCAGCTTGCTGCACCACACTCTCTAACGGTTTACTGATGAAACGTAATGCAAAACTGGCCAGCACACCAAACACTAGAGCAACCCAAAAGCTCCAGCGGGCTAATGCCAACGTGGTGAGCCACAACGCATCAATAGCATAATCATACTGACTCTGTAGCGTTAGGGTGCCAAATTGCATCCAGCCATCTTGAACTTGCGCTACGCCAGGGTTAAGTTGCAGATTAAGCAAACGTTTAAACCAGGTTGGCGCACGATGTACAGTTGCATCAGCATCAAAACGAATAAGACTCTGATTATCCGCTGTTGTTAAGCTAATATACTGATAATGTCCAGAATCAAACTGGGCTGCTAACAACAGTTCTAACTGCGTCAGCTCTTTTTCGCTATGCGAAAGCAATAACGCGAGATTGGTAGCATTATCGATATTTTTTAACTGTAACTGTTCTTGATAACTATCTCGGCTTTGAAAGGTAGCAACAAGCACACTGGTCGAAAATGTGAGTGTCACCAGTATAAAAATACCCAACCACAGTTGCTTAATTAATGACATTATTGTCTCCGCATATGTTGCATAACATCATAATACAATTCCTTCATTGGGTAATCGTTCAAGTAAATCACGCCATCTTGATAAGCGAGCACGAGGGGACTGGGTTGAACGCATGTCAGATTGCCCGGCCCACAAACCTTCTGCATTAAAACTAAACACGGGGGTTAAATCATTACGTTCTGAAGCGGGTAACACTGTCGAAATTAAACTGTCTAGAATTAATGGCTCACTGCCAGGTGAAGGGTAATAGGCTAACACCATGTGCGCTTGACTCAGCGTGCTGCCTATTGCACCTATTCTGGCACGTACATACACCAGTCTTAATTTACTATCATCAATGTTTAGTTGACGTAAGCTTAAATACTTAGCAATGGCCCAATCCTCGCAATCGCCCTGGCCGGCGCCTAATAACTCAGCAGGAGACGCCCAATAGTCACTTTGATTATAAAGTTCGAGATCAGTACTGTACGTAATATGCTGATGAAAAAAATGGTTTACTGCTGCTATTTTTTCAGGCTCGCTACGCTGCGCATACTCGGTAAGGAAGGCTTTATATTGCTCCGCCCGTGCAATTGACTGCACGGTGTATCGGGTAGAAATAAATTCAATAAATTTATCTACATTGATCAGTTGTAAGGCATAACTTACACCAACGTTTATAAACAAACCTACAATTAGGCATAGCATCACTCCTAAATAGCAGCATTGTTTAAGAAATGGCTGGATGCACAAAGCAGTGATATGCCTATGGTTATTAGAGTTTTCAACCTAAGTGTATATCATATTTGCCTAAATACGTAAAAAGCAATCATGGCAAATACGGATTATGAAAACCATTCAGGATTTAAAAAAGGAATTAAGGCGAGTGTCAGCGCTTGTTGATAAACACTGCTTCGACTAAGCCGATTTTGCGTAAGCAATCCAATAGCGCCACCGGCCTGTTTAATATTTTGGGTTCCAAATAGCGTGTCCATAACATCGCCTAGCTCTTGCCCTTGCGCTAACGCCTCTAGCGCGGCTTTGGGTAACATTAAACTAGCCGAGCGCGCTTTACCCAACTGACCATTATGCTCAATCAGCATCCAAGCAAAGGTCATATCTCCATCTAAACCGGCTTCAATCGCGACATAAAAATCTGCTGGCGCCAGCTGTTTTAAAGCTGTTAAGCGATTTTTAGCACCCGCATAAGTTTCGTCACTACTCTTTGGCTGGGCAGCAACACCAGAAGGCACATTTAGCCCGACAACAGTGCAGTGCTGTTGTGGATAATTCGCTTGAAAACACTGCTCAACAGCATGAACTTTTGCAGGGTTCGTTGAGGCAACCAAGATACGCCAATCCATTACTTCCCTTATAATATTTACATAAGTTGTTTTTTCATTTCCAATGCTGGTGCATAATTTTGCGCTATAGCTTGTTCTAAAAACTGCATCCCTTTTTCATGTTCACCTTCAAGAATTAACCGGCTACCCGCCCAAGCTAATACTTCGGCATCTTTTTCTGCTATCAGATAATCTTCCCATTGCCGATCATACGCCGCCATAATACGCTGCGCATGCCGATTACCATTTTTCGCTGACTGCTCCCACCAGTATCTCCCTGACATGGTGCGTGACGCTTCTACAGAAGGCCTAACATTTATGCCCCTACTGTAAATGTCAGATCGACGATGTAAACGGTAAACCTCGGCTTCTATCTTCCCTTTCAAGGTTAAGCCAACAAGATTTGTGATCTCACTTCGCGCTTCAAACTCGGTTCTTAATTGCTCTGTAATGGTACCGTCTTTCGCCACACGAACCACAGCGTATCCCCAAAAACCATCAAAATCAGCTTTTACGGGCGCCAGCTCCTTAAAAATAGAAAAATCAGGTGTAGCCAATAAGGGCAGTTCTGGGTTATGCCAAAGGTCATGACCACTTTGAATATCAACCACCGAAAGTAACATGCCTAAGGCCAGTTGATGCTGTGGCGAACCTGCTATGGCATAGTCCCATAAATTATGTTCTGCCACCGTTTGCTCAACAGCAGAAATTTTTACGCCACCACTCAAAGAATAATCTAATCGCACATTCATTAAGTGCTTTGTCGCGCTGGGTTCATAACGCCACCGCTTAACCGCGCGTATAGAGGCTCGTTCAAATATTTTTTCTGGATAGGCGTCGACGGTATCAATTGCCGTCACGACACCCTGTTCATCCACTAAAAAACGCAATTTAACATAGCCAAATTGACCTCTTTTTGCGGCATCAGGCGGGTACTCTGGATTAACACGTTTTAGGGGTTGCGGGAGATATCCATCACGTGGCCTATCTAGATCGGTAGGGACTATCATCACACTTTGCTTTAACTGTTCAAAACGTTGATACGCCTGCTCTACTTGGTGTTCAGGTGCCGTTTTGATCAACTTTTGCAGCAATTCTTTAGCGTGAGTATGGTTAAGATCCGCGGCTAACATAAAATAGGCTAAGGCCTCACTTAGGTTAGGTGCTTGCCCTTCGCCTTGATATGCCATAGCGCCTAAATTTAATGCAGCAATTTCGTTACCTAAGGGGATAAGTGCAGAAAACTGTTGTTGTGCCTGAGCAAAGTCTTTACTCTCATAGGCTTTTAAAGCGTCTAACATATCGGCGTGAGCGTAACCACAGAGCAGTAGTGCGGCGATAAACCATTTCTTCATATCAACATCCCTTTAACGTAGTACGCTATACTTTAACCAATTGAAAATTAATTTCAACCTCTCTCTTTTGGTCTAGATAAACGTATATCAACCTCTGCAGACATGATTATTTATGTTTATCTCACCATCGCTAACCCGTGGTTAAAAACGTTTGATAGCTTTGGTTATTACTGACTTGTTGATACTGATAACCTAACTTATCTAGATACTGCGCAATATCTTCATGCCTAGCCACTTCAAACCCCGCCAGCACATCCCCGGTGGCAGCACCATGATTACGATAATGAAAGAGTGTGATATTCCAATGCTCGCCTAGTGTATTAAGAAAATTCATTAATGCGCCAGGGTATTCTGGGAAGTTAAACTGATACACTTGCTCTTGTAACTCACGCGGTGGCATCCCGCCGACCATATGTCGCACATGCAGTTTAGCTAGCTCGTCATCCGATAGATCTTGATATGCATAACCGGCGTCACTTAATAGTTTAGTGACGGTATCGAGCTCTTGCTGACCATGGCGCAGTTTTATGCCAACAAAAATATGCGCCTTACGATCACTGGCATAGCGGTAGTTAAATTCAGTAATAGCGCGACCACCTAATGTCTGGCAGAAACGGCGGAAACTGCCTTTTTCTTCTGGGATGGTAACGGCAAAGACCGCTTCTTTTTTCTCACCCAGTTCACAGCGCTCTGACACATAGCGCAATGTATCAAAGTTTAAATTCGCACCACTTAGCACAGCGGCGTAATGCTGCGGTTTAGGTAAGATACTGTTATTTAAGCGCTGGCTATATTTCTTTAAACCTGCCAACGCCAAAGCACCTGCCGGCTCCGCTACCGCGCGTAAATCGTCAAAAATATCTTTTATCGCAGCACAGATTTCGTCACTGGTCACGGTAACCACTTCATCGCAAAAGCGTTTGGCTAAATTAAAGTTCTCTGTACCGATACGCTTTACTGCGACACCATCGGCAAACAACCCAACCCGTTCCAGCGTTACTGGCTCACCGGCATCCATGGCCGCTTTTAAACAGGCGGCATCTTCGGGCTCGACTCCAATTACCTTAACATGCGGTTGAATAGCTTTAATATACACCGCCATACCCGCCATTAACCCGCCACCGCCTACCGGAATAAACACGGCATCTAATTGATTATGCTGACTTAATAGCTCTTTTGCGACAGTACCTTGCCCGGCAATCACATCGGCATCATCAAAAGGCGGAATATAAATCGCGCCCTCAGTTTGGGCCTTCTTAATGGCAAAGCTATTGGCTTCATCAAAAGCCGTGCCATGCAGCACCACATTGCCACCTAGCGCCCTTACTGCGGCAACTTTGATCTCAGGCGTGGTAATGGGCATGACAATAGTCGCATTTAAACCCAATTTACTGGCCGACAGCGCCACGCCCTGCGCATGATTACCCGCCGACGCACAGACTACGCTTGCCTCTGGGCTTTGTAATTTCACTTTATGCAGCTTATGAAAAGCGCCGCGCAGCTTAAACGAATA
>Ga0209812_10002287_pt1 | contig 11617 bp, 9 predicted proteins | sample JI71714BDNA_FD_187502 | JGI IMG/M metagenome (GOLD analysis project Ga0209812, IMG submission 187502) | Wastewater effluent complex algal communities from Wisconsin, to seasonally profile nutrient transformation and Carbon sequestration -... | ecosystem: Engineered > WWTP > Effluent > Algae...
TCGGCCATGGCGGCGATCTGCTCAGGGGTGTCGTACATCACGCCGTTCGGTGCTGCGGGCCACTGGTCGTCCGTGGGGTTGGCGCTATGGCATTGCACGCACCGGGCCTGGATCACGGCGTTGGCTTCGGCGAAACTCGTGGGGATACTGCTGTCCATGGTGTCTTCGAAGGCAGGCGAGATCACAAAGCTCATCACCACGAGCGATATCACGCTTCCGGCGAGCCATAGCGGCTTGTTCTCACCCCGGTCCAGCAGGTTCCAGTAATGCTTGATGCCCGCGCTGGCAACGACCATCACCATCAGGACCACCCAATTCCAGCTGTGCCCGAAGGTGCTGGGGAAGTGGTTGCTGATCATGATGAAGACCACCGGCAACGTGAGGTAGTTGTTGTGCAGGCTGCGTTGACCGGCCTTCTTACCCAGCGTTTCATCCAAGGGCTGGCCGGTCTTTGCGGCGCGCACCAAAGCCTTCTGGCTGGGGATGATGGTGAAGAAGACGTTGCCCACCATGATCGTCCCGATGACGGCGCCGACATGGATGAAGGCCGCGCGGCCGCTGAGCAGGTGTGTGAGCGTGTAGGTCATCACACCGAGGACCACCATGCCGACCAGCGCGAAACGACCTTGGTTCAGGATCAGCTTCGAGCGACACATGCGGTCGTAGATCAGGTAACCCAGGATCATTGATCCGATGCCGATGCCCACGGATGCCGCCGGGGAAAGATCCGCGACCGTGGGATCTATCATGAACGAACGTGCATCGGCGTAGTACACGATGAACAGTAGCGCGAAGCCGCTGAGCCAGGTGAAATAGGCTTCGTACTTGAACCAGTGCAGGTGCGTAGGGATCACCTTGGGCGCCACCTTGTATTTCTCCACGTAGTAGAATCCACCGCCGTGGATGGCCCAGAGGTTGCCCGCTAGTTCATCGCGCAAGCCATGCGTGCGGTTCAGGTTGTTCTCCAGGAAGATGAAGTAGAACGAGGCCCCGATCCACATGATGCCGGCGATCACGTGCGTCCAGCGGACGGCGAGGTTGATCCACTCCATGGTGTAGCCGTACATCGGGGTGCCCACCACCGCCACGTAGGCGAGGAAGCCGAAAACAACGGCCAGGACGAAGAACTTGCAGGCCTGTCGCGTGGCGATGGCGGTGGAACGCGCTTGTTCCAGATCGAACCGCACACCGGGCGATAGACCATCGCGTTGGAGCTCACCATCCAGCGAAAGGGCCAGCCGACGGAACCAACCGAACAACCCAAGCAGCAGCGCCGAGAAGACGACGGCCGGCCACAGCATGGGGCTGTGCAGCAACTTGGTGACGAACGAGACCTCGGCGGACATTCGTACGAAGATGGGTCTTTCCGTTCCTTCGTGGTGCGGGCGATGGCCCATGCACTTTGAACAGTACCACCGTGAACAACCAACGCGACTTCTGGCTGGAGGTGCAAAAACGGGTGCAAGGTTTCGACCCCATGGCGTTGCTCTGCGTGGTGGAAAGCATCGGCAGCAGCCCGGGCCGAGCGGGGTTCAAGATGTGCCTGCCCATTGGAAGTGAACTCGTAGGCACCATCGGAGGGGGCATCATGGAAAAGAAATTGATCGACCTTACCGCTGAGCTGATGGACCGCGAAGGCGGTTTCCCCTTCCTGAAGCGACAGGTTCATCAGGCCGATCTGGGCAAGGACCGTTCGGGCATGATCTGCTCCGGCGAACAGACCGTGGCAGGTTATGTCATGTACGGCCAGGAAGCCATCGAACTAGTAGGCCACATCATCGCCGCCTTCGATGATCGGGTGCAGCCAAGCGAACTGGAGTTCAGCTCCACGGGTATCCGCATCGTTCCCGCTGGTGAGCGTAGGGCGCTGGGTCCAGACGAATGGTGCTACTACGAGGCCCTCCGAGATCAGCCACGCCTCGCCATCGTGGGCGCAGGCCATGTCTCACTCGCCCTTTCCAGACAGATGGACCTGCTCGGCTTCCATGTGACCGTGTACGACGACCGGAAAGGGCTGCACACGTGGCATGCCAACACCTACGCACAGGAAAAGCACTTCGTGGACTACGCACAGATGTCCGCTCTCGTTCCTAGCGATCCGGAACTCTACGTGGTCATCGCTTCCGTAGGTTACCGCACGGACGACCTCATCCTCCGCCAGCTGATCCGCAACCACTACAAATACCTCGGCCTATTGGGCAGCAAGGAGAAGGTGCGGGTGATGTTCGAAGCGATGCGGAAGGATGGGTTCACCGACGAAGAATTGACCCAGGTTCATGCCCCGATAGGGCTTCCGATCCACAGCCGAACACCGGAAGAGATCGCGGTGAGTATTGCGGCGGAGATCATTGAGGTGAAGAACGCGGACTAGTGTCTACTCAACAACGAACGAGTGGGCGATCACTCTACCTTCAGCGTTGTTGAGGAGTATGGTGTAGTGTCCTGATGCGATATCCGAGAGGTCTATTTTCGCTCGAGAACCATCTTCTTGGGCCCTTAAGAAAGTTCGGGGTCCGACCATTCGCCCAGAGACATCCACTACCACGTAGGAGTAGTTCTCATTTGGCGATAAACCATCCAGGAGCAAGTGATCGATCGTCGGATTCGGAAAAAGCTTGATCGGACCATCCTCGGTAAGTACTTCCTGCTGGCCCACGTTCAAGTCGGGGGCCATATAGGTCAGGTAGTTATTGCTCACTTGTGAAGTTGTGCCGGTGAACGTGGTACGCTTCATGACTTCAGCCAAATACCAAGGGATACCCGGTTTGTAAAAACGGGCAAGGCTATCCACGGTTAGAACGGATGGTCCGGACCCGAAAGGGACGCGAAGGGTTGAATCCACGATATCCAACCGCAGTACATCGTCGTATGTCTCATCCGGTAGAACGAGCGTTCCATAGCCGGTCACTTCTGCTGTGAACTCCCCAGATACGGAAGCGTAGCCAACGGCCCATCCATCAAAAAGGTCGGACCAAGAGTCACCAAGCACCAGTGGCAGCCGAAAAACGAGTTTGGGGTCGTCGTACGCTTCAATGCTTAATAATTGCTGCCGCCCGTAATAACTGACACTATCAGCGGCCACGCTCCACCATTGTTGCCCTTCCCCATCTCTATATAGCGATGCCTCGGGAAAGGAGCTCTGGTTGTAAGTAACTGGCCCCCATTCCACAGTGCGGGTAAATGAGCCCACTGCACCTGACAGGTCCCAGATCGAATTTGCACCACTCGTTGGAAGGTCGATGAACGAGGAGGCATATGTCCAGGGATGGCTATACCCGGAATAGGGAAGCGCGGACCCAGCGGGTATGGTCGGCTGGGCCATCGATCGGAGCCCAAGGAGTATCACGATCGAGGTGGTGAACGCTGTTCTCATCAGGTTTGGGCGTTATCAGCGGTGTACGACAAATGGGCGGTTGATCATCGATCCAGCAAGGTCTCGCGAGCGAACGATGTAATGGCCTGGTGCGAGACCCTGAACGTTGAATTCAAGTACTACCTCTACTTCAGTTGTGCCACCGATACGCTGCTGAAGGACCGATCTTCCTGTTGCATCCAACACCTCCACCGTGGCATTCGCGTAAGAGCGAGGGACCTGAACATACAAGCGATCATCTACTGGGTTCGGGAAGAGCAGCAAACCTTCCTGCCCAGAAAGAAAATCTCCAACAAGGCTCGTTGAAAGTGCGTCCATGTACTTCACGGTCAGCGTCTGTAGCGGCGCACCAAACCCTCCACCGAACCGTGTGCTGTTCCTCGCTTCCAGCAACCACCACTGGTATCCGTTCTTGAAATACTGCGACACGGTATCCAGGAGAAGATAAGGTTCCGCAGTTGGATCGATCCGAATGACAAGTGAATCGACCAGATCGACGCGAAGGACATCGTTCACCTCGCCCCATGGCATAAGCAACGTACCGTAACCACTTACTAAGGCTTGACGTTTGCCGACTCGTGTACCATTGCCGGTTTGGGTTCCGGCCCATTCATCAGACCACGAGTCACCGAAGTTCATCGGGAACTTCACGACCAATTCCGGATCCTGATAGACCAGCTGACTTAACAAATGCTGCGTCCCATGGTAGTAGACCCCTTCCGGCGACACCGAGAAATACCCCCCGCCACCGCTCCTCAAGAACTCCGCGTTGGGCCACGTGTCTTGTTGCTGTTGGTTCGGGATAGCTGACCAGGTGATGTAGCGTTGGAGACCCGCCTCCAACCCAGAAAAGTCCCAGACCACATCGGGCCCCGTCTGGGGATCATCCACGAAAGAAGAAGCCGTGATCTCTGTATAGCTAAAGCCTAGGAACGGCATAGCTCCATCTGCCGTAACGACAGGCTGTGCCACCAAGGCGGACATCGTGGTGCCAAATGCAACAACTAATAATTCTCTCATGGGTGATCATTTTTCGAAGACAAATTAAGACAATTCGTCGACCAACACAAATCATCCAAATGGATGAAAACGAACAAGCCCGGATCGCTCCAGGCTTATTCATGGTATAGAGCCAGGCTAAACGTCCAACTTCGCGTAGAGCTCGTTCACGCACCGATCGGGCTTCCGATCCACAGCCGCACACCGGAGGAGATCGCGGTTAGCATCGCGGCGGACTTCGTGCTGATGAGGAATAATTAGAGACACTAGTTTTCGCTATGATGCGGAACATAATCGCTGAAATGCCGCGTTAGTGGACCAGATCGCTTGTTGATGTGATCAGAAAGAACATGTACACACGTTCGGCTTGGATGATGATCCTTGGGGCATTGGGCCTCACGTATGTTCAGGCACAGGATTGTGCATCGATCATCGCTGGTCCGGACACCGTCGCGATCTGTCCAGGAGCGACCCTCACCCTCGACGGAAGTGGATCGATCGCTTCGCAAGGCTCATCCTTGAGCGCTTTCCAATGGATCTGGCGTGAACAGACCTTAGGGACTACGGCAGTCCTGGAGCACGGAGCCGATACACCTGGAGTATATCCATTGCAGCTCATTGTCTCGGACCTTACTGGATGTGTTGACACGAGCTTTGTCTTGGCGTTGGTGTCGCCCGGAGCGGAACTTTCCTTTGGAACGGAGGGAATACCATGCGTTGGAAATACGTTACGGACCTCGGCACGCGTCATACAACGTCCGCTTTATCACTACGCGGTGCAACCGACGCTTCTTCCGGATCTGGATACTGTGTCCTTTCCGATGGTGATCGACCAATTCCCTGCTGGTGCGGTGATCCAGACAGGCAGCGAGATCGCGTCGATCTGTGTTGAAATGGAGCACTCTTTCATGGGAGATCTCGTGATACAGTTGGAATGTCCGAACGGCGACACCTTGGTCATGCACCGAGCCGGTGGCGGAGGAACCTTCCTCGGTGTACCGGACGATGGTGACGACTCCTCCCCGGTTCCCGGCGGATGCTGGTACTACTGTTGGAATACCACAGCAAGTTCCAACACCTGGGAGCAGAGTTCTGTATCCGGAGCGGCTCCGAACCTTGTTTATTTCGGGAATGATGCCTCGCTACAAGCCGGTGAGTATAGAAGCGTGGACCCTTTCACCGACCTGATCGGCTGTCCACTGAATGGAACCTGGACCTTGAACGTAGCTGATCAATTGGCGACTGACAATGGATATCTGCGTGCTTTCGACATTCAATTCGCCGGTGAGCCATCGCAAGGCCCCGACATGAGCGGTGTGATCGTCCTGGACCCACAGCCTGGCTGGAACTGCGACTCGATATCGTGGCAAGCGCCGGCAGCCTTTACATTGAACGATGCCTGCTCTTCGATCCAGACGGTTCCGACCGAGGCTGGACCACAGCTCTTCACCATTTCTGTGACCGATGATCATGGATGCGTTTCCTCGGGGAACACGACCATCAACGTCCTACACTTCGACCCACAGATCATGGGGCCTACCTTCCCTCCTTATGGTGTTCCCGTCGACTACAGCGTTCAGGAGTCGCCCGTATCGCCCAATTATAGCTGGACATCGAACCTTGCATCCGTCTATTTCTTCGACCAACCGAACGCACAAGCTGCTTGGACCAGCTGGGAGACCGGCTGGATCGCGGTGAAGGAATTCCGTGGAACGTGCATCGGGTCAGACACATTGTTCATGGAAGGCTTGATGGACATTCCTATCGTACCAACTGTATTCGTGAACGCTTTCCCCAACCCGGTGGAGAACGAGTTGAACGTGCCATCCGCTATAGCCCCTCCCGGCGTACTCTCCGTTCGTGTGTTCGACCATTTGGGTCGGCTGGTCCGCCGCGACAGGATCGATGAACCAGCGAGGCCCTTCACACTCGATACACGAACGGTGCCCACAGGATCATACATCCTCGAAATGGAGGGCTCCGATGAAGTAAGAAGCTTGCCCTTCATGGTCATCCATTAAGACCAGATACGACCAGGCCCGAATGAAGAACGCCCCGGTTAGCGGGGCGTTCAATTCGAATTCGTCTAGTAAGGGATCACACATCCAACTTCGCGTAGATCGCGTTCTTCTCGATGAACTCGCGGCGAGGTGGCACCTCGTCACCCATCAACATGCTGAAGACGCGGTCGGCCTCGGCACCATTCTCGATGGTCACTTGACGCAGTGTACGACGGCTGGGATCCATGGTGGTCTCCCAGAGCTGCTCGGCGTTCATTTCACCAAGACCCTTGTAGCGCTGCACATTCACGCTGGCGTCCTTACCGGTGGCCTTCATGCGCTCGATCACGAGGTCACGTTCGGCTTCGTTCCAGCAATAGACCTGCTCCTTCCCCTTCTTCACCAAGTACAGCGGTGGCGTAGCGATGTAGAGGTATCCGGCCTCGATCAGCGGCTGCATGTAGCGGAAGAAGAAGGTCATGATCAGCGTTTGGATGTGGCTGCCGTCGACGTCCGCATCGCACATGATCACGATCTTGTGGTAGCGCAATTTGGACATGTTCAGCGCCTTGCTGTCCTCTTCGGTACCGATGTGTACCCCAAGCGCGGTGTAGATGTTGCGGATCTCCTCGTTCTCGAGGATCTTGTGCTGCATCGCTTTCTCCACGTTCAGGATCTTGCCACGAAGCGGCAGAATGGCCTGGAACTCGCGGTTACGGCCTTGTTTGGCCGTTCCACCAGCGGAATCTCCTTCCACCATGAAGAGTTCGCTGGCGCTGGCATCCTTGCTCTGGCAATCGGCTAGTTTACCGGGCAATCCTCCACCGGAGAATGCGCCTTTACGCTGCACCAGCTCACGCGCCTTCTTCGCCGCGTGGCGCGCCGTGGCGGCCAGGATCACCTTATCCACGATCTGGCGGGCATCCTTCGGATGTTCTTCCAGATAATTCTCGAGCATCTCGGCCACCGCGATGTTCACGGCACCGCTCACTTCGTTGTTACCAAGCTTGGTCTTGGTCTGGCCCTCGAACTGAGGCTCCTGCACCTTCACGCTGATCACGGCGGTAAGTCCCTCGCGGAAGTCGTCACCACTGATCTCGAACTTCAGTTTTTGGGTGGCCCCGCTGGCATCGGCATACTTCTTCAGCGTACGCGTGAGGCCCATGCGGAAGCCGGCCAAGTGCGTTCCACCCTCGTGGGTATTGATGTTGTTGACGTACGAGTGGATGTTCTCCGAGTACGAATCGTTGTACACCATGGCGATCTCCACGGGGATGCCTTGCTTCTCCCCTTCCATGTAGATCACCTCCTCGATCAACGGCATGCGTGTACCATCGAGGTATTGCACGAATTCCACCAAGCCTTTATCGCTGTAGAAGACGTCGTTCACGAAGGAGCCGTCATCATTCTTGCGGCGCTCGTCCGTGAGGGTCAATTTGATGCCTTTGTTCAGGAACGAAAGCTCCCGCAAGCGTGCTGCGAGCGTATCGTAATTGTACTCGTGGACCTGGAAGATGGTCGCATCCGGGTGGAAGGTCACGATGGTACCGCGGTAGTCCGTGGTGCCCACCTCCTTCACGGCATATTTCGGTTTGCCTTCGCTGTATTCCTGCTGGTAGACCTTACCGCCACGGTGCACTTCAGCCAGGAGCATATCGCTCAGTGCGTTCACGCAGCTCACGCCCACACCGTGCAGACCACCGGAGACCTTGTAGCTGTCCTTGTCGAATTTACCACCGGCGTGCAGCACGGTCATCACCACCTCCAAGGCGCTCTTGCCTTCCTTGGCGTGCATATCCACCGGGATCCCGCGGCCATTGTCCTTCACCCGGATGCTATTGTCCGGCAGGATAGTGACGTTCACGGTATCGCAATGGCCAGCCAGGGCTTCATCGATGGAGTTATCGACCACTTCGTAGACGAGGTGGTGGAGGCCCTTCACCCCGATATCGCCGATGTACATGGCCGGACGTTTCCGCACCGCCTCGAGGCCTTCCAGCACCTGGATACTGTCGGCCGAATAGTTCGCCGCCGCTTTCTTCTGCTCGCTCATTTCTACTGCTGTCTCAGACATGGTTCCAATGGGTTCTTCACCCCCTTTCAGAGAGGTTCGCGAAGATACTCCAGGAAGGGCTCCATTCCGGGCCGTTTTCCCAACAGCCGCGCGGGTTTTGTTGATAATTAACAGGGCCCGGATTTGCTTTTCCGGCCGGTGGTTCAACGAGCCATCAGAACCTCCGCTGGACGGGGCTTGGCGAGCAGCTTGAAGAGGGCCGCGAGATGCGCCCAAAGCACGGCTGGAACAAGCACAGCGGGCAGAAGCAGCCAGGGGGCCGAGACCACCAAGATGTTCGGCTGTTCGAAGGCCCAACGCTGCACGGAGGAAGGGATGCTGAAGACGGCCGTGACCACCACGATGGCCAGCAGCAGGATGCCGAGCATATTCCAAGCCACTAGTACCCACTTGCCCGGTTTCCGCCGCGAGACCAGCCACGCGGTCATGAACGCCGCACTAAGTCCAGTGAGGATGTCGAAATTGTGCCCACTGTAGGTCATGCTACGAGGAACCAGCCCTTTCAGGAACGCCTCATGCAGCACGAGTTCCACGGGTACGCGCAGGATGTGCAGGGCGGTGAGAGCGGTCAAGTCCAGCTTATGGACCCAGCGCCGACCGGCGGGGACCAGGAAGATCAAGCCTAGCCCGATGAGCACCGGAGCCAACAAGGCCAATTGCGGCGGCGGGAAAGCGAGCCCATCCAGGTAGAAACCGCTATCCGCCACGCCCCATTGAATGGCGCCGATCGTGGCAAGCACAGTGGGCATCACCCAACTTCGCGTGGCCCGCGCGGTCCACAATAGGCACCACGCAAGCGACAGACCGAAGAGGATGTAGGCGCTGGCTGTCACGTGTGGGCGTTCCTCGTCGCTAGAACGAGTAGGTAGCGCCGCCGAGCAAGAGCCCGCGCTGCACCGGATAGCGGTACCAACGCTCGTACTTGCTCGCGCTCAGGTTGCTCAGGTCCAGGAACACGCTCAGGCGCTTTGTGTAGCGATACTCCAGACCCAGATAGAGGTCCAGGAATCCATCGAGGTTGATGGTGGTGGGCGGTACAGGCGCGAACAGGCTGGGATCCGACGGGTCCAGGTAGTAACCGCCCTTCCGCTCCCCAAGGAACTGTGCCTCCAGTTTGGCGATCAACTTCCCTTGCAAGCTGTACGATGCACCCAGGGCGAGTTGGTATGGCGGCAGGTTCCACGGCTCTAGTTGGTCCTCGGTCTCGTAGTTCGTCACATCGATCCGACCATGGAAGCGCACGGCATCATCCATGCGGTAGCTCAGCTCGCCGCTCAGGTTGAATTGCTTCACGCGATCGTACACCACGGCCATCTGATCGCCGAACGGTGCGTTGGGCGCGGAAACGTACAAAGGGCGGTCTTCCATGGCGCTCAGGCTAAGCCGCACATCGAACCCGACACGGCTGCTGAAGCTGCCGCGAAGGCCACCGTAGGCATCGTACAACAAGCTGCTATTGGCGATCGCCGGGCGCGCGATCAGCCAAGGGTTCTCGCGGGTGAGGCTGCGGAAGCTGTTCCGGCGTCGTTCCCCTTCGATGCCCACATAGGGCACCAGGATGTCATCGAACAGGCTGTAGCTGGCGTAGGCACGGGGGAAGAAATGGAACGAAGTGGTGCCTTGAGCATCCACGTAGATGCCTGCACCGATACGTACGATGTACTTGTCTCCCTCACGGGTGATGGAAGGCGTTAGGCCGAGAAGTGTACCGTTCGTCCGCTGATCGCCCAACGTAACGCTCCGCACCTCGCCGAATAGCCCATTCCGCAGTTCACCACGGTAGGCATTGTTGTCGATCAGGATGCCCAAACCAAGCCGATCACCTTGTTCCGCCTTGCTCAGGTCGGCGGCGAGGCGCATGTTGGTCTCGCGGCTTCCGCTCAGGTTGCTGTAGGCATGCACCTCCAAGCCCACATCATGCGCGATGAGGGTGCTGTCCTTGTAAAGGCTGCGGATGCGTGCAGCGAATCCGATGTCGTTGTAGAATTGCTTCTCATCATCCGCTTCGCCCGGGACCGTGTTGATGAGGGCACGGAGGCTGTCGGCGGGATCATAGCCGTAGTAGCTCACACGTCGACGGTCGTACATCAACCGACCTCCCACCTCATGGTTGCGCAGGAAGTGGTTGTAATAGGCATCCACGTTGTTGAAGCTGTAACGGCTCGGACCCACATCGTTGATGCCGCCGGCGCTGCTCATGTGCTTCAGGTGCAGGCCCCACGCGTTGTCGCGGGAGCGGGCCTGATCGTAGTACAACTCGCCCAGCGGTGTGGTGTACAGACCGAAACCGGCTTTCACCAGGCCTTTATACAACTTCTGCTGCGGCTGTACCACGTTCAACTTGGCCGCAGCGAGGCTGTCCACCTTCGCCGTGATCGTGGCCTTCACGGGCAGCACGTCGAAGCTCACGGGCCGATCGGGCATGATGGTGTCGATGGGCTCCGGCCGCAGGTCCTTCTTCTGTGCATCGGCGATCGTGGGGTTGAAGATCCCCTGGATCACGTACTCACCGCCTTGCCCCTGCCCGAAAGCCACGCCAGCGAAGCAGAGCAGCGTGACCAGGCTGAAGGGACGTTGTTTCAACGCGCTCATTCTTCGTAGGTGTTGTCGGTGCCGGGCATGGGGACCACGAGGTCTTCCTGCGGCGTGGGTGTGGTCTGTTGCACTTCGCTGGCGTTGATCGCCTGCAAGCGCTGACGCGCCTGGGCTACCAGCTCCGGATCCTCACTGTTGTCGATCACCCCTTGCAGGGCCGCCTTGGCTTGGAAACGGTCATCGAGCTTCACGTAGGCATCGGCCAGTAGGATGAAGGCTTTCGCCTTCCAGTAGTCGTAGGCGGGGTATTTCTTCACCAGGTCGAAGACCTCCTTCTCGGTATCGGTGTAGCGCTGTTGCAGGTAGCGCACATAGGCCATGGAATACTTGGCCTCCGCACCCAGGGAATTGGTGCTAGCACTGGTGATGGCCTTGTACTTGGCGAAGGCGGCATCGAGGTCGTTGCGATCCAGCAGGTCCTTGGCCACGGCCATGTTGGCTTCGGATTTGAGGTCGGCGGTGGCATCGGGATTGGCGCTCACCTTGGCGGCGGCTTTGGCCGCATCCGCGGAACGGCCCAGTTCCTTCAAACTGCGCATCTGCCCCACCTGTGCGGCCAAGCGGTTCTGGGGGAAG
>Ga0209812_10002291_pt1 | contig 11600 bp, 10 predicted proteins | sample JI71714BDNA_FD_187502 | JGI IMG/M metagenome (GOLD analysis project Ga0209812, IMG submission 187502) | Wastewater effluent complex algal communities from Wisconsin, to seasonally profile nutrient transformation and Carbon sequestration -... | ecosystem: Engineered > WWTP > Effluent > Algae...
GGCGTTCCTGAGAGAACGCACCCTCGGACGCCATGCCGAACAGCGATACGGCGACTCCGAAATGGGCCAGCACCATGCCCCATGTCGCCACCGGCACGCGGGCCAGCTTGCGGCCGCGCAAGGGCAGAAACGCTGCCACAGCAAGGGCGGCTGCCAGCCCGAGGCCGAGCAGCGGCAACAGCGGGAACTGTCCGAAGAAGCTCACCAAGGCGATCGTGCCGATCACCAGCGCGGCAATCAGCATCAGCTCGAACTGCAGCCGCTTGGGCTTGTCCGCCTTCCAGCGCAGCAGCGGGCCAACCGCCATGACAAGGAACATAGGCACCGCAAAAATCGCGCCCGCCGGGTTGAAATAGGGCGGGCCGACGCTGACGCGCACATCGAACGCCTCGGTCAGCAGCGGGTACAGCGTGCCGAGCAGAACGATGGCAAGAATCGCCGAAAGCATGACGTTGTTGAACACCAGCGCGCCTTCGCGGCTGGACACCGCAAACCGCTTGCCCTCCGCAACGGCGCCTGCGCGCAAAGCGAAAATGGTGAAGGCCCCGCCGATATAAAGGCCGAGCAGCCCAAGGATGAAGGCCCCGCGCTCCGGGTCGACGGCAAAGGCATGAACGCTGGTCAGCACGCCCGACCGCACCAGGAAGGTGCCGAGCATCGACATCGAAAACGCCAGCACGCCCAGCATGATCGTCCATGTCCGCAGCGCATCGCGCGCGGCGAGCACGCTCACCGAATGCATCAGCGCGGTCGCCGCCAGCCACGGCATCAGCGAGGCGTTCTCGACCGGATCCCAGAACCACCAACCGCCCCAGCCCAGCTCGTAATAGGCCCAGTAGGAACCGGCCGTAATCCCGAAGGTCAGCAACACCCACGCTCCCAACACCCAGGGGCGCATGACGCGGGCGAAGGAGGGATTGACCTCACGCGTCAGCAGCGCGCCCATGGCGAGGCTGAAGGCCACGGAAAGCCCGACGTATCCTGCATAAAGCGTCGGCGGATGGATCGCGAGACCGATGTCCTGCAAAAGCGGGTTCAACCCCGTCCCTTCGGCCGCGGGCACCGGCAGACGTTCAAACGGATTGGAAGACAGTAGCAGGAAGGCATAGAAGCCCAGCGCCACAAAGCCTTGCACCGCGAGCGTTGCGCCCATCGTGCGTTCGGGCAGGCGCTTCTCAAAGGCGGCCAACAATCCGCCCGACAGCGCCAGCACGCCGACCCACAGCAGCATCGAACCCTCGTGATTCCCCCAGGTGCCGGTCAGCTTGTAAAGCAGCGGCTTCATCGAGTGGGAATTGCTCGCGACCAGCTTGATCGAAAGATCGGTGATCGCAAAGGCCCACAGCAGCATCAGGAAGGCAAGAACCGCGAGGAACGCCTGCACAACGGCAGCGGGACGAGCATACATCGCCATGGCGTTGACCTCGCCATCGCTCGACCGAAGCGCAAAAGCGCCTGACACCATCTGCAGCACCGCGAGCGCGGCGGCGAGCCACAGGGCGGCCAGTCCGATTTCGGCAATCATTGCTTGGCCCTCATGTGTGGCACGATGCTATTTCAGCCCGACGGTGGTGTCGGCGGCCATCTTCGCTGCCTGTTCGGTGCCCATGCCTTCAAGCTCCTTGGGCACGTAATTTTCGTCATGCTTGGCGAGCAGGTTGGTGGCGAGGAACACGCCGTCCGGGCCAAGGCTGCCTTCGGCCACCACGCCCGATTTTTCGACGAACAGATCGGGCAGAATGCCGCTGTATCGCACGGGGATCGCGTCGGCGGTGTTGCCGGTGACCATGAAGTTCACTGTTGATCGAACCGGCCTGCACCATGCCGCCAAGCCGCACTGCCTGCCCGACTTCGGGCGGATCGGAGGCCATCTGCTCGGGCAGATAGAAGTAATTCGCCTGATTGCGGAGCGACCACGCCGCCAGCAGGCCCGCGCCGACAATCGCCAGCAAGGCAATGATCACGAGGATCAGACGTTGATGCTTGGCCTTCATCGCAATTTTCCCGTTCAGCGCCGACGCGCCGCGTCACGCCGGGCTTCTGCCCGCGTCATGGATCGCCATGCCCAGACAATCAGCAATGCCAGCGCAATGCCGCCGACGCCATAGGCCATCAGGACGAAATCCCACTGGTTCAATTCTTCGCGCATTACGCCTGCTCCACCATCGGAGTTGCGACCATCGGCGCATCATCGTCCATCGCGCGGCGGCGCAGGCGGGCTTCGACCTGTTGCTCGGCGATCAGCGCGCGCATCCGCATCAGCACGATCGCACCGAACAGCAACGAGAAACCGACCACGGCGACCAGCAGCGGCACGAGGAACGTCGCCTCGATTGCGCTTTTGCCGGCGGTGATGCTGGGGGGCTGGTGAAGCGAATTCCACCACACCACAGAACGGTTGATAATCGGCACATTGACTGCACCGACCAACCCGAAAATCGCAGCGATCTTGGTGGAGGAGCCTTCCTTCTCGGTCGCTTCGGTCAGAGCGATATAACCGGCATACAGGAACAACAGCACCAGCATGGATGTCAGCCGCCCGTCCCACTCCCACCAGGTCCCCCAGGTCGGACGGCCCCAGATCGATCCGGTGGCAAGGCAGATCGCGCAGAACACCATCCCCGGCAAGGCAATCGCGCGCGCGGCGAGCGCGGCCAGCGGGTGTTTCCAGATCAGCAGCATGGCCGAAGAAATGGCGATCCCGGCCCAGCCTCCCATGCCCAGCCAGGCGGCCGGTACGTGGATGAACAGAATGCGCACCGTTTCGCCCATCAGGCGATCGGGCGGCACCATGAACAGGCCCCACAGAGTCGCACCAACAGACAGCACCAGACCGCTCCAGAACAGGAGCGGCATCAGCCACTTTGCAAGGGCGAGAAAACGGGCGGGGTTGGCGTAGATGTGCATGATGTGTCGCGTCTGGCCGGGCTTGTAGTCTTACACCCGAACCGGACAAGAGAGCAAATCACAGGCGCACGGAATAGTTCCCGCTGCGCCCCGTTCCATCAGCCGCGTCCGATGAGCTTTTGCGCCATCCGGTCGGCCACCACATCCGATGAAATACCGGTGCTTTTGCTTTCCTGCCAGATCGATTCGAGCCGCCCGGGGATCTGCGCGACCAGAGCGTTGACCTCGGCAACATCGCCGGTCCGACCATCGCGGCGCGCGAGATATTCGGTGGCGACCGAGATGATCCCGCCAGCGTTGATGACATAGTCCGGCGCATAGAGGATGCCGCGTGCGGCGAGTTTCGCGCCATGCTCGGGCCGGGCAAGCTGGTTGTTGGCCCCGCCTGCAACAACCGCGCAGTCGAGCGCGGCGATGCCTGCATCATCAAGGATCGCGCCCAAAGCGTTGGGGCTGAACACATCGCACGCGGTTGCCATGATCGCATCGGTCGCCACTGCGACACCGCCGAGCTCCGCAGCCATTGCAGCCGCCCGCTCCGTATTGATATCGGCCAGCGTCAGCTTTGCGCCATCACGGGCGAGCAACCGCGCTACGCCGCCGCCGACACTGCCAGTGCCTTGCACGGCAACATGCACGCCTGCCAGGCTGCCACGACCCAGCTTGTGCTGCACCGCCGCCTTGATGCCGAGATAGATGCCATATGCCGTGAACGGACCAGGATCGCCGCCGGCGCTGCCCTCGCCTGCAACCGGCAAGCCAGAGACATGGGCGGTTCGCTGTGCAACGGCGACCATATCGGCTTCGGTAATTCCGACGTCTTCTGCGGTGACATAGCGCCCGCCCAGACCTTCGACCGCATCACCGAAAGCGGCAAGCATTTCCGGGGTCTTGATGCGCTGCTCGTCGGCAAGGATAACCGCCTTCCCGCCGCCCATCGGCAGACCGGCCATGGCGTTCTTGTAGCTCATCCCGCGCGACAGGCGCAGGCAATCACGCATCGCCATGGCGGGATCGTTGTAATGCCAGAAACGGGTGCCGCCCGCAGCCGGGCCGCAATGGGTGGAATGGACCGCGATAATCGCCGTCAGCCCGCTTGTCCGGTCATGCACCAGCTGCACCAGCTCGTGCGCGTCGAAATCGGGTTCAGCCCAGAATGCGGTCATGCGCGATATTCCCCTGTTCGGCGCGGGGAAAACCGACTGGGAGGGGAATGATGGGGCGACCGACGGGGTTCGAACCCGCGACCTCCGGTACCACAAACCGGCGCTCTAACCAACTGAGCTACGGTCGCCACATGTCCCCGCCCGCTTACCAACTATTCAGTCGTTGCCAAGCCCGCGCAAGGGGCCGATTTACGCATGGCAAACGCCCGGTCAAGTGCGCCGTAGCGGGGGTTCGCGCCTCTTGCACAAAGGCTATTCCAAGGGAAGCGAAAACTGCGCGTCAGGCTTTTGCGCGCAAGATTGTTACGCGAGGCAGCAGAGCATTGCCAAGCACCGCGCCGGATTTATCCTGAGACCGCCATGACCGCCCCGACCGATTCCATCGCCGCACGGCTTGCTGCCCAGCCCGGCATCCAGCGCGTCCCCACTCCCAAGGCCGAGCTTTTCCAGCACAGGCGATTCGTGCCGGTCGAGCTTGCCGCGGAACTGATCGCGCTGATCGATGCAGGCCGCCGCCCCTCGACCATCGCCGACGACAATGGCGATGCCTATTTCCGCACCAGCGAGACTTGCGATCTCTCCCCGGATATTCCCGCAGTCCAGCAGATCGAAGCGCTGATGACGGCCCTTTCAGGCATCGATCCCGCCTATGGCGAGCCGCTGCAAGGACAGCGTTATGCCGAAGGGCAGGAGTTCAAGGCGCACACGGATTACTTCGCGCCGGACGGGCGTGATTTTGCAAAGTTCTGTACCGCCTCGGGCAACCGGACCTGGACTTTCATGGCCTATCTCAACGATGTGGCAGCGGGCGGCGCGACCCGCTTCAAGCTGCTCGACAAGACCTTTCAGCCCGAGGCCGGCAAATTGCTGTGCTGGAACAACCGCCTCGCCGGCGGGGGCGTCAACCACGCGACGCTTCATCACGGAATGAAGGTGCGCAAGGGCGTCAAATACGTGATCACCAAATGGTATCGCGAGCGCCCCTGGCAGGGCTGATGCGCCTTCATCGAGCGCACAGCAAAAAGGGCGACCCCGTCGGGCCGCCCTCCTCCTTGCAGCCTTGCGGCTGCGCAGCTTTAAATGCTGATTACTTCTTGAGGCTGAGCCCGCCGAAACGCTTGTTGAAGGCGGCAACACGGCCACCTTCCTGCACCTGACGGTTGCCGCCGGTCCAGGCGGGATGGCTCAGCGGATCGATATCGAGCGCGAGCACATCGCCTTCCTTGCCCCAGGTGGAGCGGGTCTGGAATTCGGTGCCATCGGTCATCTTGACCGTGATCAGGTGGTATTCGGGGTGACCTTCGGCCTTCATGAGCGTGTCCTTTGCAGCGTGGCACCGGTACCGACCGGCGCAGCTATGAATGGGAAGCGGCGCGCCTAGTCGCAAATGTATCCCAATGCAACCTTAGAAGTTCACTTGCCAGATCAGGCAGGCGGATCGGTCATCATTGCGGTGAATTCGACCTCGCAGGTGGTCTTGCCCTCCACGCTTGCAATGCCCTTGAACTTGTAGACGCGGCTGCGCTTCTGGGTGAATTCCACGTGCAGATCGAGCAGGCAGCCGGGGGTCACAGGGGCACGGAACTTGGCGTTCTCGATCCCCATGAAGATCACCAGCTTGCCTGTCCCGGCCAGTTCCATGGTCTCGATCCCGAGAATGCCGGCGGCCTGCGCCAGCGCCTCGATCTGGAGCACGCCGGGCATGATCGGAGCACCGGGGAAGTGGCCCTGGAAGAACTGCTCGTTCATGCTCACGGCCTTGACCGCGTGGATGCGCTCACCCAGCGTGATCGACCTGACCCGATCGACCAGCAGCAGCGGGTAACGATGCGGCAAGGCCTTGAGGATCTTGACGATATCGTAATCCAGCACCTCGGCCGGTGCGTTACCCGCTTCGCTCATCATGCGTTCTCCGTCAGGATCAGCGACCGACCGGCGCGGCGGTGTTGCCCGCCTGCTGCTGCGCGGCCTGCTGCTGCTGCAGCTGGGCGGCCAGCGCGAGGCGCTGCTGGATTTCCTGATAGATCTGGACGCCTTCGCGGCTCGGCTGCCAGCCCGACGGCGGCACCACGCCAACCGCAGGCACGCGAGCATTGAGCGCTGTGGTCACTTGCTGGGTGATGTCGGCTTCGGGCGGAGCAAACAGCAGCGAGCTCGGGTCGATCACGACCTTGATCTGCTGCTTGGTGGTGACGTCCTGCAAGGCCGAGCCATACTGCAGGATGATCTGCTCAACCGCATAGACGCGTGCGCCGTCGATCTGGTTGTTGAGAGCCTGGATTTCCTGCTCGAGCGTCTGGAGCTTGGCGAAGTCGGGCGACTTCTGCATCGCGGCCTGCTCGGCGTCGTCGACCTGCTTGTCGCCGTTCTTGTCGAACTTGGCGAGCATCGTCTGGCGTTCCTGCGCCTTGGTGCGGCGCAGCTCGTTTTGCGAGGCGTAGGTAGTGTTCACCTGCTCGTAGGCGGTCTGGAAGGCAGTGGTGCCGATGATCGTACGCGAAACATCGACCGTGGCCATGCGGCCTTCGACCTGAGCGTGAGCGGGAAGCGCGGCGGTGGCGGCCAGCACCAGACCGGCCGGAGCAAGAAGCTTGGCAAGACGTGTCATCAGAATTGGGTTCCTACGTTGAATGTGAAGCGCCGCTCGTCATCGCCTTCGACCCTTCGGATGGTCTGAGCAAAGTCGATACGGAATGGGCCAAAGGGAGAGTTCCAGTTCACGCCGATCCCGGCAGTGATGCGCGGGCTCGGCGAGTTTCCGAGGAACAGCTCGCGGATGTTGGAATTGGGCTGGATCAGCCGGATATTGGGCGTCCCGTCAGCCTGCACGGCATCGGTGGTCGTGTTATTGGTGTTCGGGATCTGGAATAGCGGCTGACCGGTCGCGTTGGTGATCGGGATGCCGGCCGAGTTCACTGTCAGGATCGGAGTTTCGACACCCCAAAGCGCGCCGATATCAGTCCAGATCGAAGGCCGCAGCCCCAGTTCGCGCGCACCTGTCCCCAAGGGAATTTCGATTTCCGCGCGGCCAAGATAGTAATTGCGCCCGCCGATGGCGTCGTCGCGCACCTGATTGCGGTCGGTGAAGAACGTGATGTTGCCGTTGCTGTCGAGGACCGGGCGGTTGAACTGGTCGAGCTGCGAAGTCTGCGTCAGGATGCGCGGACCGACCCCGCGGATCGCAAAGCCGCGGAATTGCGGCTCGCCCAGGAAGAAGCGGTCGGTCAGCAAAACGTCATCGACGCCCGCACCGGCTCGCTCCTGCAGCGGAATAATCGTGCCGCCTTCCGCAAGCAGCGAGAAGATGAAGCCCGAATTGCCGACATTCCAGAACTGCTGCGCGCGGCCGCGGAAGCGGGTGTAACGCACGTCCCCGCCCAGACCGGCGAATTCCGCACTGAGCGAAACCGTCCTGCCCCGTGTCGGGCGGACGCGCGAGTTAAGCGAGTTGTAGTTGAGGCTGAGGCCGACAATCGAACTCAACCGCGTTCCGATCGCATCGCACAGGAAGCGGCCAGCTCGCAGCGGGTCGCATTCCAGCGTACCGTCGCCGTTCGTATCGGAGAAGAACAGGTTCTCGTCGAGCGTCACGTCCTCGTAGTTGAGGGTGTAGCTGCCGACCAGCGACATATATTCGGTCAGCGGCACGCCTGCACGCATCGAGAAGCCGGTGGTGGCCTGCTGGAACGTCGTGTTGCGGTTGTTGCCGGTGAAGTTGAAGCTGTTGAAGTCCCGGCGATAGATGTCGATCCCGCCGGAGATGTTACGATCGAAGATGTAGGGATCAGAGAAGCTGATCTGCGCCGAACGAGAGAACTGCGAATAATTGACGCTCAGACCGATGGTCTGGCCGCGCCCGCGGAAATTGCGCTGGCGGATCGAACCGGCCAGAATGAACTGCTCGATCGAGGAGAAGCCGGCCGAGAACTGCAATTCGCCGGTCGGGCGTTCTTCAACGTTCGCTTCCAGAATGATCCGGTCGGGCGCGCTGCCCTCGACCTGCTTGACCTCGAAGTTTTCCTGGAAATAGGCAAGCGAGTTGATGCGCGCTGTCGTACGCTGGACGCCGAGCGAGTTGAACGCATCGCCTTCGGCCAGACGGAACTCGCGGCGCACGACCTTGTCCTGCGTCAGCGTGTTGCCGTTGATGTCGACCCGTTCGACATAGACGCGCGGCGCTTCGCGGAGGACGAACGTGACGTTCATCTTGAGATTATCGGGATCGCGATTGAAGCGCGGCTGCACATCGGCAAAGGCATAGCCGTAGCGGCCTGCAAGCTCGGTCAGCTGCTCGACCGTGTCCTCAACCGTCTTCGCGTTGTAGAAATCACCCGACTTCATCGGCAGCTGGGTGCTCATCACATCGCTGTCGAAGTCACGCAGCTGGCTGTCGACCTTAACGTCGCCGAAGGTGTAGCGCTCGCCTTCTTCCACCACGTAAGTGATGATGAAGTCCTTCTGGTCCGGCGTCAGCTCTGCCACGGCCGAAACGACCCGGAAATCGGCATAGCCGTTGGTCAGATAGAACTGGCGCAGCTTCTGCTGGTCGAAAGCCAGACGGTCGGGATCGTAGCTGGTGCTGGAGCTGAAGAAGCTGGTGAGACGCGCCTGCTTGGTCACCATCTCGCCGCGCAGCTCTCCGTCGGAGAACTTCTCGTTGCCGAGAATGTTGATCTGGCGGACCTTGGACTTCGGCCCTTCGCTGATCTCGAACACGATATCGACGCGGTTCTGCGGCAGCTGCACCATCTTGGGCTCGACCTGCGCGGCGAAACGGCCCTGGCGCTTGTAGAGCTCGATGATGCGGGCAACGTCTGCGCGGACCTTGGAACGGGTGAAGATCTGGCGCGGCGAAAGCTTGATTTCGGGCAGGATCTTGTCGGCCTTCAGCCGCTCGTTACCTTCAAGGACGATGCGGTTGATCACCGGGTTTTCGGTCACGGTGATGACGACGTTGCCGCCGTCATTGCGGATCGAGAAATTGGCGAAAAGCTCGGTCGCGCCAAGATCCTTGAGAGCCTCGTCAGCGGCGGACGAGGTGTACTCCTGGCCGACCCGCAAGCGGATGTAGCTCAGGATGGTGGTCGACTCGAGCCGTTCGGCCCCGACCACTGTAATCGTGCGGATGACGTTGCTACGCGCAGCCGGCGCTGGCGCGGGGGCCGGGACAGGTGCGGGCGCGCTTTGGGCGGCAGGCGTAGCGCCGGCCTGTTGGGCCTGCGCGATCCCCGGCATACCCGCAAGGATCGAACCGCAACACAGCAGACTTGCCAGTCGCACAGCCGGACGAGCGGGGACAGGGTTGCAAATGACCGGCACCGGGCCTGTCTTGCTCAATCGGTTCATGCAGCTAAAATCCCGTTTTCAACCCTGCGGCACACGCCGCCTGCGACCCACGCCACGTAGCCTTGCCAGTCACCATTTGCGCCCAGAACCACGCCGACCCATCGCGCGGTCCCCGCCTCTGCCTCATGTGCCGCGCGCAATCAAGCCACGCGGGCGCGGGAACGGCGCGGACCGTCGCGCTTTCCACGGCAAACCACCTGCCAACCCGATCAGGTCAGCTTCCGAAGATGGGGAGAGAGACAATGTCATTCACCGTCACCACCAGCATCAGCATCAGCACCAGCGCGATGCCGGTGCGATAAGCCCACTCGGTCGCCTGCGGCCCTACCGGCTTCCGGCGGATCGCCTCGGCCGCGTAGAACATCAGATGCCCGCCATCGAGCGCAGGGATTGGCAAGAAGTTGATGAATGCCAAATTAAGCGAGATCAGCGCGGCAAAATGGATGAAGGCCGCCGCCCCCATGCTCATCTGCTCGCCCGAGTACTTCGCGATCTTGAGCGGGCCGCCCAACTCCTTCACCGAACGCTCGCCGGTGACGATCTGCTGGATGCCGGTGATCATCATTCCCATGAAGTCCCAGCTCTGCTTCGCGCCGAGCGGGATGGCTTCAAGGACACCCACCTTTTCAAGCTCGTACTTGCCGCCTGCAGGCGCGATACCGATCAGTCCTTCGGAGCTGACATTGCCGAAATCGTCCTTGCGCTCGATACGGGCCGTCGTGAGCGTATACTCCATCGGTGCGCCCGCACGCTCCACCGCAAACACCATGCGCTTGCCCGGATGGAGGGCGATCTTGGTCTTCAAATCGGTGAAATCTCGGATCGGTTTTCCGTCGATAGCGACGACGACATCGCCCACTTTCATGCCCGCAGCCTCGGCCACGCTGCCTTCGCTGAAGGCGCCGATCGTGCGCGAATCCTCTTCACCCACGATCACCGGCTTGCCGATGATGGCGAAAAAGGCCGCGAAGATGGCGATAGCGATCACCAGATTTGTAACCGGTCCGGCAGCAACAATCAGCGCGCGCTTCCACAAGGCGGCGTGCTGGAAGCTGCCTTCCTCGTCCGGAGCATCGGCATCCGGCACGCTGGCCGGGTTCATGTCGCCCTTGAACTGGACATAACCGCCAAGCGGCAGCGCGGAGAGTTTCCAGCGTGTGCCCTGCCGGTCGGTATAGCCTACCAACTCCTTGCCGAAACCGACCGAGAAGGCGTCGGCTTTGACGCCGAACAACCGGCCAACCAGCAAGTGACCAAGTTCATGCAGGGTGACGAGCGGCCCGAGCAACAGCAGGAAGCCGATCACGTACATCCAGAAAGGGGGCGATTCAAACAAAGGCGTTGCTCTCCAGCAGGCCGAGCGCCTGCGTCCTTGCGGAACTGTCGACAGCCAGCACTTCTTCAAGGCTGGCCGGGCGCGGAGCATCATTGCTGCGCTGAAGCGTCTCTTCGACCACTGCCGCTATGCGTGTGAACGTGATCTGACCGGCAAGGAAAGCGGCGACCGCGACTTCGTTCGCGGCATTGAGGATCGCCGGGGCAGAACCGCCCGCGCGGATCGCTTCGCGGGCGAGGCGCGTGGCAGGGAAACGCTCCTCGTCAGGCGCGAAGAATGTGAGTTCGCCAATCGCAGCAAGATCCAGCGGGCTGAGCGGCGTTTCCATCCGCTGCGGCCAGGCAAGGCATGATGCAATCGGCACCCGCATGTCCGACGGCCCAAGCTGCGCCAGTGTCGAACGGTCGCGGAATTCGACCATCGAATGGATCACACTCTGCGGGTGGATCACGATGCCAAGCTTGTCCAGCCCGACCGGAAACAGGTGATAGGCCTCGATATACTCGAGCCCCTTGTTCATCATCGTCGCGGAATCGACGCTGATCTTGGCGCCCATCGACCAGTTGGGATGCGCGACGGCCTCGGCAGGTGTGGCAGCGGCAAGGCGTTCCGCACTCCATGTGCGCAGCGGGCCACCGCTTGCAGTCAGGGTGATCTTGGCGACATCCTCGATCCGGTTTCCGGAAAGGCACTGGAAAATCGCGTTGTGTTCGGAATCCGTCGGCAGCAGCGTTGCGCCATGCCTTGCGACGGCCTGCATCAGCACTTCGCCAGCCGACACCAGCGCTTCCTTGTTGGCGAGCGCGATGGTGCCGCCCCGCTCCACGGCCGCCATGACGGGGGCG
>Ga0209812_10002294_pt1 | contig 11581 bp, 8 predicted proteins | sample JI71714BDNA_FD_187502 | JGI IMG/M metagenome (GOLD analysis project Ga0209812, IMG submission 187502) | Wastewater effluent complex algal communities from Wisconsin, to seasonally profile nutrient transformation and Carbon sequestration -... | ecosystem: Engineered > WWTP > Effluent > Algae...
GCCTCACCCCCACCATATTTGGTTATAAGATCAATATTCTCAACGGGTAGATATAAAATATCATTATTTGAATAGATAATTTTTAAACAGTCATGTACTAATTCTTCAATTACTAGGGTTTCTATTTTTTCAAATTTGCCAATCCCGTGCTCTTTGTGAACAATAAGATCCCCTTCATCGATGTTATCGAGCTCGGTTAATATATTCTTAAGCTTCCGACGTTGTAATTTATGACTCTGTGAAGTAAATTTATTACCAAAGAGGTCTTGTTCCGAAAGGAATAAATATTCATCAGTTAGGAAACCATTCGATAGCGGAGCAATTGCAATATTTATGATATTTTTTTTTGCTTCATATAAATGTTTGATATATTCAGTTTTACCATGATGATTCTCCGTAATAAATTTTATTCTCTGTTCAGCGCTTCTAGAATTACACAAAACTACGGCTATTTTATTTTTATTATTGTTAACCAACTCAAAGAGTCGATTAAATCGAAGCGCAGTTACGTCGTCTAAAGAGTTTGGCAATTCGACTTCTTCAGATTTTTTTTGAAACTCTGTTATAGGAGTTAATTTATAATCTAGTTCAGCAGTTGAACCCTCATCATTTGAAATGCATAAATTATCACCGGACTCTAATATTTTTTTTATTAGATCGCTTGAAATTACATGCTCTACCGGAGGGATAGCATAGTAAAAAGCCTGTGGATTACTTTTATTAGCAATCAATCTTGCTTCATAAAAATCATTATAAGATTTTTCAAATTCCAAAATAGATTGCAATGATAAATTATCATAAATGACCGTATGATCTCCCAGATAATCTTCTAAAATTGCCATCTGATTATAAAGCAGTGGTAATAAATGTTCATAACCTTGGAATTTTTGGCCAGACATAATGGATTCATACATTGCAGATTTTGTATGATTGACGCCAAAATATTTGAGGAAATTATTTCTAAAAGTCTCTAGATTTTCTAATGTCAAAAGAGCCTCAACAGTAGTCGATAAATCAAGTTTATCCATTGGCTTTATTGAAATTTGGCTATTTAAGTCAAACTGCTTGATTGATTCAACCGCCTCCCAGCCGAAATTTATTCTATACCCCACACTACCGCCCGAAACATTATCAGATTTTACTACATCTATTATTTCGCCTCTAATAGCAAACTCACCACTTTCTATTGCATTTGCTACCCTTATAAAACCGCTATTTATTAGAAAAAAAGCCAATTGTTCAATCGATAACTTACTTCCTGGGTAAATAGTTGCCGTAGAATTAGCAAAAACTGAGGCTGGAGGAATTTTTGCTATTAAATTTTGAGCATTAGTAACTACAATCCGTTTTGATTTATTAAGACTTAAAGTAGTTAATATACTAGCCCTTGTAGATAAAATTTCAGGGTTTGGTGAAATGCGATCATAAGGAAGAGTATCAAGAGAAGGAAAATATAATATATTTTCTTTCTCGTGATTGCCTGCTATAAATTTTAGCTGTTTATATGCTTTAATCGCAGACTCTTCTTCAGCAAAAGTGAGTAAAATATTTTTTTGTGTGTTGTTAAAATGCTTGTAAGCAAAAAAAGCCTTAGCAACGAAGGGAATCTGGATCTTGTGCATTATTCTTGCGTCGTTTTTTTTGGTTTAAAATTCATTAAGTTAATCATCACAGGGTTTAAATATTCTTCTGGTAAAGATTTTTTCCCTATATACCAATCATATATATCAGCATCCTGCAGTTGCAAGATCTTAGCAAAAATACAGAGCTCCGTATGATCCATTTTACTAAGATTTTGCCTTGCAAACTCCCCTATTATAAGGTCCGTTTCCTTGCATCCTCTGTTACAACTTTGATAAAGCAATTTTTTTATTATATGATCTCTTGTTTTAAAACTCATGCTTATTTTTAAATTTTTAAAATCTTGCAAAAAAAAATAATGGCAATATTATTTACTTATAAGGAAAAAACTTCAAGCCTATTTTGCTATTTGAATCTTATTAAAAATCAATTATAAAATATTAAAGTCTAAAATATCGTATTATGAAACAGTTAGAGAGAGTAGCATTAGAGGACACTGACAACGACTACTACCAGAATTTGTGGAAAGATGTTAGTCGGGACCTTCTGCAACATTATGGCGAGGTTCTTTATAAGAACTGGTTTAGTAAAATAGTTTTCTATGAATCAGATAAAAATAATAATATTTTATTAGCAGCGCCAAGTAACTTTGTTAGAGATTGGGTTAAGTCTAATTATTTTGATATTATAATCAAACTTTTTGTGCACTACTCACCGGAAGTAAAATCTGTAGACTTAATAACTAAGGAACACCTAAAGCTTGTACAGGATTCTGCGATAGATACCCTACAACCAATTTTAACAACTTCCGATTCATATAAAGAGAATGTAGAAAATGACAACACTGCTTTTCTTGACCAGAGATTCACTTTTGAGAATTTTGTTATAGGCTCTCCCAATCAGCTAGCTTACGCTGCAGCTTTGGCTGTTGCTGAGTCAAAAACGGCGGTAGCTAAGTCTAATCCACTATTCTTATATGGAGGAGTTGGGCTTGGAAAAACTCACTTAATGCACGCGATTGCTTGGCATTCCAAGAAATTGCACCCAAAAAGGAAAGTGCTTTATATGTCAGCTGAGAAGTTTATGTATCGTTTTATCAAAGCTTTACGTAATAAAGACATAATGTCTTTCAAAGAAGAATTTAGGTCAGTAGACGTGCTAATGATTGATGATATTCAGTTTATTTGCGGTAAAGACAGCACTCAAGAGGAATTCTTTCATACATTTAACGCTATTATTGACAATAATAAACAAATGGTCATTTCTTGCGACCGCTCTCCATCTGACTTAGACAATATTGAGGAAAGGATAAAATCAAGATTAGGCTGGGGGCTTGTTGCGGATGTACACAGCACTACCTACGAGCTAAGAGTCGGGATATTGCAATCCAAATTAGAACAAATGAACATTGCCATACCTCAGAATGTGATTGAATTCTTAGCTGCAAAAATTACTTCAAATGTTAGAGAACTTGAGGGGGCATTAAATAAGGTAATCGCGCACTCTACATTAATTGGCAGAGAAGTTTCGCTTGAAAACACTCAGGACATACTCAGAGATTTGCTTAGGTCTAATGAAAAAATCATTACCATAGACGATATACAAAAGAAGGTAGCAAGCCAATATAACATTAAAGTTGCTGAAATGTTTTCGGCAAAAAGGCTTAGAGCAGTTGCAAGACCAAGACAGGTTGCCATGTATTTGTCAAAAATCCTAACTCCAAAAAGCTTGGCTGATATTGGTAGTAAATTTGGCAAGAAGGACCACACCACTGTAATGCATGCTGTAAAAAAGATAGAGCAATTAATGCAAGAAGATGTTGACTTCCGGGAAGAGGTTAATATGCTAACCAGAATACTACAAAGTTAAACATCTTATCAATATCTGAAATCACATTATGTCTAAAAGCTTAAAAAACAATTACTTACACCAAGAGTTAGTAACACAAGAGACAAGCAAACGGAGCGTATTTTTTGTACGTGAGTTAGCTAGTTCCTCGCAGTTTTCTGGGAGTGGTTTTTCAAAGCAGCAGCTTAGAGCATACTCAAATGATTTGGAAAATTGGAACGAAAAACAAGAGGCGAGCGAGCGGAGCGTACCTTTTGTACGTGATGGAGCGAGTTCCTCGCAGTTTTTTGGAGGCAATTTTTCAAAGCAGCAGCTTAGAGCATACTCAAATGATTTGGAAAATTGGAACGAAAAACAAGAGGCGAGCGAGCGGAGCGTACCTTTTGTACGTGAGGGAGTGAGTTCCTCGCAGTTTTTTGGAGGCAATTTTTCAAAGCAGCAGCTTAGAGCATACTCAAATGATTTGGAAAATTGGAACGAAAAACAAGAGGCGAGCGAGCGGAGCGTACCTTTTGTACGTGAGAGCGCGAGTTCCTCGCAGTTTTTTGGAGGCAATTTTTCAAAGCAGCAGAGTATGGTGGTGATTACTAATATTACACCAGACCATCTAGACCGTTATGATGATGTAGCATCTTATGTAAAATCAAAAGAAAAGATATTGATTAAAGATGCATTGAAAATTATTGGTATTAACAGCCCTATTTCTAAAGATATTTATTCTTCTCTCAAAGATAAAGGGGAGGGGGGGGTGATTCCGATATCTGTATTAGAATCTGTAGAAAATGGAGTTTTTTATGATAAAAATACTGACTGTTTAGTAGATAACACCGGTGAAAATAACACCGGTGAAAATAACACCGGTAAAAAAGAAGTGATATTTCCAATGGCTTTATTGCCAAATTTAGTAGGAATGCATAATAAGGAAAATATAGCTATTGCTTATGCTGTTTGTAAAGCTCTTGCAGTTGATGGAGATTCCATAATAAGGGCGCTAGAGAGCTTTAAGGGGCTTGCTCACAGAATGGAGTATGTTGGTAGTTATAAGAATATAAGTTTTTATAATGATAGTAAAGCAACGAATATTACTTCAGCATTAGCTTCTCTATCATCTTTTCAAAATATTATTTGGTTTGCTGGAGGTAAATTCAAAGAAAATAGTTTTGAGTCATTAATACCTATTTTAAAAAACATAAAAATGGCCTATTTTTTTGGCGAAAGTAAAAATCTATTCGCTAATTTTTTTGAAAATAATCAAAACAACAATTATCAGATTTGTTTAAATTTGGAAGAAGCTTTTGATAAAGCTTTGGAATATTCTTTAAAAACAGAAGAAAAATTAGTATTTCTTTTGGCTCCGGCTTGCTCTTCTTATGACCAGTTTAGAGATTTTGAAGAACGAGGGAAATTGTTTGTTAAAATGGTGCAATCTATTGTTTTTTGAAATATATTTATTGTCGAACTAACCTGATATTTTTAGGATAGACAAAATTTTTCTCTGTTGTTCTGTAAGGAGAAATATCCACGCCACCTCTTCTAGTATAGCTAGCATATACAGACAAATATGTTGGATCTATTAATTTGCTTATATCCCTGAAGATCCTCTCAACACATTGTTCATGGAATTCGTTATGATTACGGAAAGAAACTATGTACTGCAGCAAACTCTCTCTTTGTATCTTTTTTCCTGTATATTTGATAACTACAGAGCCCCAATCTGGTTGATTAGTTACCAAACAATTAGACTTTAAAAGATTCGAATTAATTTCTTCGGTTACAATAACATTTTCGTACTCTAAAAGCTCAGGATTAGCAGTATCGTACTCTAAGCATTTGATATCCAGACTGTCTATATTCTCTCCGCTTAAATTACCTATCGTTTCCTTATGTGAATTTACATCTATTAACTCTAGTTCTATTGAGGTGTTTACTAAAGTTTCTAAATCTTTTTTTATTATATCAAATACCGCGCTAATAGAGCTAAATCTGCTGTTATTTAAGGAGTTGAAGTAAAGTTTTAACGATTTTGACTCGGCAATAAATTCAGAATTTGCAGGAACATACATTCTAACTAAGTAGACTAAAGGCTTGCCTTGCTCATTTAACCATGAAACTTCGTAAGCGTTCCAAATATCTAATCCATAAAAAGGAACTTTTTCTCCCCAACCTAATTCTTTTCTCTTGTCTATTCTTGGAATTCTAAATAACAATCCATTATCATAGTCGTTTTTATATTTAACGATTTTACCCAATAAAGAATTTTCTAATTTTGACGACATAGGAATTTAATTTATTTTTAGCATTTTGGCTTAAGAGCTAATAGCCTGCGTTTTTACTAAAATGTGCTTTTTTTTCCCAGAAGAAATTTTTACAGCCCTATCTTTTAAATCGCCAATAGTTACCACTAAATTCTCATCTGTAACTAACGCATCATTAATCTTAACACCCATTCCTCTGATTAATCTTCTGCCCTCGCCTTTGGAGCTAGCTATACCGGCCTGACATAACAAATCTATGCACATAATTCCTTCCCTTAAGAGCTTTTCTTCTACATAAATGGAAGGCAAGTTATCACTAATAACCCCTTGCTCAAATACTTTAGTAGCTGTCTCCAAAGCTTCCCTAGCCTTCTCTTGGCCATGACAAAGCTCTGTAACCTTAAAGGCTAGTTTTTTCTTAGCCTCGTTAATATTCGCTTTTGCCAACATATTAAATTCTTGCTCTTCGTCTGAAGAAAATTCGCAATATAATTTGGCAAACCTGATAACATCATTATCTTCAACGTTACGCCAATATTGGTAATAATCATAAGGTGAAAGGAGTTCCTCATTAAGCCACAAGGCGCCTCCGACAGATTTCCCCATTTTTGATCCTGATGACGTAGTAAGTAGCGGCGTAGTTAGACCAAATGCTTCAGTTTTACTTATTTTCCTAATTAATTCAACACCAGTAACGATATTTCCCCATTGGTCACTTCCGCCGAGTTGGAGTAAACAACCATAAGTTTTATTAAGATGATAAAAGTCAAAAGCTTGTAAAAGCATATAATTAAACTCTAAAAAGGTCAAAGATTGTTCGCGTTCTAATCTAGACTTCACCGAATCCATAGTCAGCATACGATTAACTGAGAAATGCTTTCCATATTCGCGCAAAAATTCGATATAACCGATATTATCAAGCCAATTAGCATTATTTAGCATTACAGCATCGCTTTCGCCTTCACCAAATTTGATGAATTTAGCGAGCGATTTCTTAATACCAGCCATATTTTTTGCAATATCCTCATCGCTTAAATATTTCCTAAGCTCCTCTTTTCCTGTAGGGTCTCCTATTTTAGTTGTTCCACCGCCTACTAAAATTATCGGCTTGTGACCGTATTTTTGTAAAAGGCGTAAAATCATTATTTGCATCAAATTTCCAGCGTGCAGAGATTCAGCTGTGCAGTCAAAACCTATATAGGCTGATATTTTTTGGGTTTTCATCTGTTCTTGTAAAACTTCAAGATTAGTACATTGATGAAAATAGTCCCGGTTTTTAAATTCTTCTATAAAAGTCATACTCTATTTTTCTTGATGGCATTAGCTTGTATGTTAGTCTAGATCATATAATGGTTGCTGTAAAAGGAAAGGAAAATTTTTATAATTATTAAGTATAATCTATCACTAGTTTTTATAAAAATATTATTTACACTAATTAGCAAATGATATATTAGTATAAATGTAATTAAGTTAGTAAATTAGTAAATAGTATTAATATAATAGTAAAATTTATGAGTAAATCAATAGTAAAAATTCACGAAACAAGACCAAAAGAAATCAATCAAACTATAGACGAAACTTTCGCAAGAGTAGCCAAAATAAAAACAAGCCAGTGGGACATTAACGGTTATAGTGATAAGTATCGCATTGCAAAAATAAACGAACATACTTTAATTAAACATATAATTTCCTCTAGTCCAGAAAAAAGCGATTATTATTTCATGGATTTAGGAGCTGGTTTGTTCACTTGGCTAAAATTTTTGGCAGAATTTTTAAATGAAACCTATCCAGATACTAGTAAAAAGTTTCACATTATAGGAGTAACTGGCGAAGGAGCAAAGGTTGGGTATAAAGATGGAGAAACTATCTACACTCCAAAAATAATGAAGGAAAATATATCGAGTTGTCAATTATACAAAATTAGTGGCTTTAAACTGGAATCAATAAACTCACAACTAAGAGAATTGGGCTTATTAGACAAACTTGCAGGCAAGGTAGACTTTATTACTTCTCGCTCTGTATTTTTACATTTGGTAGACCCGGTTGGCACTCTTATGCAAGCTTATGGATTACTAGCTCCTTATAAAGGTTTTATGTTAACTGACGGTTTTACTTTTCCAAGGTTAAATAGTAAAACTATAGAGTCGGTGTACGAAGATTATATTCAAAACAGTAATTTTAACTTGGTACATTTACTCACTGAAATTGGAGCTAAATTTTTAGTAGACTATTCCGGCAAAGTATATAATCATTATATAATTAAAAAAACCTTACCTGATTTAACTGATGGGGATATTTCATATTATGGCTTACTAAGTCTTAAAAAGTCGCAATTTAGCTATAAAGCACAATTTATTGATAAAAGTACTAAAAAAATTAAATATAAGGAAGATTATGACTCTAATAATTACAGAGGAGATAAAGAGCTATTTGATTTATGTAACAGGATAATATTCTCTGAAGTTGAAGATATGCCTCCATGTATCGTCCCTATATTTGCGGGATCTATAAAATTTGATACTCTTTTTGAGCTTTCAAGTTATTTATCAGAATTTTTTCCAAAACAGGAGCTGAATAAATTAGCTTCAATAATATTGGAATGCCTGATTGGTAAAAACTCAGATGAAGGAAGCAAAAAGAAATATAGTACAAAAGAATCTGTGACAGAGATAATTACGAAAATCGTAACGGATGTTGAATGTTACAGCATTGATGAAGCTAGTGATAAAGCCGGTTCGATAATAACAGATTACTTATATACAGATTCTGGATCTTTGAAAGATGCTTTATTGATGGGAGAAGATGATTCCATTTTATAAAAAATATTAGATTTATACCAAAACTTGCTAAAGAACAAAGAGTTTTGAGGAAAATCAAAAAGGGAGAATCTTAGTGTGGTTAAATCTACATTAAGATTCTAACGCTTTAGAATTTAAATCGCCTGCTATGAAAAGAGTTTGCAACAAAACCTCAATATTATTACTATAAATAGCGTAGATCTGGATATTATTACTTGTGTATTACAATCAAAGAAGTATATCATTGTCAGGTACTATTGATTTATTGTAGTGTGAAATCAGTAACTAAAAAACTTACAGATTATGATAAGGGTTGTATTATTGCTATTAAGTCTAATTTATTCGATCACGTGTTATGCTGATAAACCGCGCGCCTGGCAAATTGATTTCCAAGAGGCAGCAAGTCCGATAATGGCAGAGTTGCATTCTTTTCACAATTTCCTGTTGATAATTACTGGAGCTATAGTGTTCTTTGTTTTCTTGTTATTAGCGTACGTAATTCTTCGCTTTAACGCTAGAAGTAATCCTATTCCTGCGAAATTCACTCATAACGTTGCTATCGAAATAATCTGGACTATAATACCTGTTATAATACTTGTAATCATCGCAGTTCCTTCTTTTAGAGTGTTAAAAGAAGCAGAGCATATACCACCTTCTGATTTAACAATTAAAGTCGTTGGTTCCCAATGGTATTGGACTTACTCCTATCCAGATAATGGAATTGAGTTTGATAGCAACATAATTCAGCCTAAAGACTTAAAACCAGGGCAGATAAGACTGCTTGAGGTAGATAATAGAATCATTGTACCGCAAGGAGCTGTAGTAAAGTTTTTGATTACTGCCTCTGATGTGATTCACAATTTTGCTGTTCCGTCCCTTGGTATCAAAACAGATGCAGTGCCTGGAAGGGTTAATCATGCTTGGACTAAAATAGAAAAAAAGGGCGTATATTATGGTCAATGTTCTGAATTATGCGGGGTGAATCATGGTTTTATGCCGATTGCTATAGAAGTTGTAAGCAAAGAGGAGTTTGAGGATTGGCTAAAATCGAAGACAAAAACTGCTTCGCTTAAGCAAAAAATGGTGGCAAACTTAAAAGAATAATATTATTTAAGTCAATTACTGATTTTTTGAAAAATGTGCTGGTAGTATAAATTAAATATAAACATTTTAAAACATAAGGAGAAGATTGTAGCTATGTCAGATCATATGCATGATACCCCGCAAGGCTTAAGAAGATGGTTGTTTTCAACCAATCATAAAGATATAGGCTCTATGTACATTGTCTTCTCCATAATTGCTGGGTTAATTGGTGGAGCATTTTCGGTATTGTTCAGAATTCAGCTTTCAACACCTGGGTCTAACTTTCTTGGTGGAGATTACCAATTTTATAACGTACTAATTACCGCTCATGCCTTCATCATGGTGTTTTTTATGATTATGCCGGCTTTATTTGGAGGTTTTGGCAATTGGTTTGTGCCGTTATTAATTGGTGCGCCCGATATGGCTTTTCCGAGAATGAATAATATAAGTTTTTGGCTTTTGGTTCCTTCTTTTATTTTACTAGTTGCTTCTAGTTTGGTTCAAGGAGGGGCGGGAACAGGGTGGACGGTATACCCGCCTTTGAGTAATGTTAGTGGTCATCCTGGGGCGGCTGTAGATATGGCTATATTCAGCCTTCACTTAGCTGGTATGTCTTCGATTTTAGGAGCTATAAATATGATAGTAACCATATTTAACATGCGTGCTCCTGGTATGTCTATGTTCAAGATTCCTTTGTTTGCCTGGTCTATATTAATTACAGCTTTTTTGTTGGTTCTGGCATTACCGGTACTAGCAGGAGCTATTACGATGTTACTTACTGATAGGAATTTTGGTACTCACTTCTTTAAGCCTGATGGCGGGGGGGACCCAGTGTTGTTTCAGCATTTATTTTGGTTCTTTGGGCATCCTGAAGTTTACATAGTGATTTTGCCTGGTTTTGGGATTGTCAGCCAAGTGATTGCTACATTTTCCCGCAAAAAAATCTTCGGCTATACTGGGATGGTTGCGGCGATGGCTATTATAGGTTTTATCGGCTTTATAGTGTGGGCGCATCATATGTTTACCGTAGGATTGTCTTATAATGCTTTGTTATATTTCACTGCCGGAACTATGATTATTGCGATTCCGACTGGTATAAAAATCTTCAGTTGGATAGCAACGATGTGGGGTGGTTCAATTTCTTTTAAAACTCCTATGTTATTCTCGATAGGTTTCATATTTTTATTCACAGTTGGTGGAGTTACTGGGGTTGTTTTGTCTAATTCAGCGCTTGACAGAGTTTTGCATGATACTTACTACGTAGTGGCGCATTTCCATTACACGATGTCTTTGGGTGCTTTATTTACAGCTTTTGCAGGTTTTTATTACTGGTTTGGCAAAATGTCTGGCAGGCAATATCCAGAATGGATGGGCAAGCTACATTTTTGGTTAACTTTTATCGGGGTGAATTTGACGTTCTTTCCGCAACATTTTTTAGGTCTTGCTGGTATGCCAAGGCGTATTCCAGACTATCCTGATGCTTTTGCTGGATGGAATATGGTTTCCTCTATTGGGTCTTATATTTCTTTTGCAGCGGCTCTTTTCTTTGTTTATATAGTGCTGTATACTTTGAAATTTGGTAAAAAATGTGAAGCTAATCCATGGGGAGAAGGAGCTGATACTTTAGAGTGGAGTTTGCCTTCGCCGCCTAATTATCATAGTTTTGAAAAACAGCCAACTATCAATTAATTAATGAATAAAGTTAATTCTGAGCTAGATAAGCTAATAGAAGGTGATATTGACCATTTAAGCAATGTTAGATCTTCGGATATTATTGATTCCTCGGTAGGTGATTATTTCGCCTTGATGAAACCAAGAGTGATGTCTTTAGTAGTGTTTACTGCTTTTTCTGGAATGTGCCTAGCTCCTGGCGTTATTAATCCGCTGATTGCCTTTGTTGCAATTTTGTGCGTAACAATTGGAGCTGGGTCTGCGGCTGCAATTAACATGTGGTATGACCGAGACATTGACGCGGTAATGAAACGTACAAGAAGAAGGCCTACAGTTACTGGCGTA
>Ga0209812_10002300_pt1 | contig 11561 bp, 12 predicted proteins | sample JI71714BDNA_FD_187502 | JGI IMG/M metagenome (GOLD analysis project Ga0209812, IMG submission 187502) | Wastewater effluent complex algal communities from Wisconsin, to seasonally profile nutrient transformation and Carbon sequestration -... | ecosystem: Engineered > WWTP > Effluent > Algae...
GGGCCTGACGCCGACCTCGCGCCTGAGCTGCCAGGCCATCCTGTCCAACCGCGACGTGACGATCGAGATCCCCAAGTACACGATCAACCACGCCCGCGAGAACCACTGAGCGCACCGTGGCCGTGCGCGAGGCGCCCCGCCGCGGTGCGGTGGTGGGCAAAAAAAGACCTCCCTGGCTTGCGCCAGGGAGGTTGGACGCGGCCCACATGCGGCCTGCTGAGGAGATAGACACGACACCCGACGAAGGTGCCGCCCATCTCCTTGCAAGCCGCGTGCCCACTCCGGGCCTGAGGGCAAGGGCATGAAGGTCCTGGGCATCGAGTCCTCGTGCGACGAGACCGGCGTGGCGCTGGTGGAGGCGCCGGCCGACCCGGCCACGCCGCCGCGCCTGCTGGCCGAGGCGCTGCACACACAGGCCGCCATGCACGCCGACTACGGCGGCGTCGTGCCCGAGCTGGCCTCGCGCGACCACATCCGCCGCGTGCTGCCTCTGCTGGAGCGTGTGTTGGCGCAAGCCGGCGCGGCGCCGGAAGACATCGGCCTCGTGGCCTACACGCGTGGCCCGGGCCTGGCCGGCGCGCTGCTGGTGGGGGCGGGTGTGGCGGTGTCGCTGGCGGCGGCACTGGGCCGCCCGGCGCTGGGCGTGCACCACCTCGAGGGGCATCTGCTGTCGCCCTTCCTGGCCGACCGCGCGCCGGCGTTTCCCTTCGTGGCGCTGCTGGTGTCGGGTGGGCACACGCAGCTCATGCACGTGGCAGGCGTGGGCCGCTACGAGCTGCTGGGCGAGACCATCGACGACGCTGCCGGCGAGGCCTTCGACAAGAGCGCCAAGCTGCTGGGCCTGGGCTACCCGGGCGGGCCAGCGCTGGCACGGCTGGCCGAGCACGGCAACGCGGCCTCGTTCAGCCTGCCGCGCCCGTTGCTGCACAGCGGCGACCTCGACTTTTCGTTCGCCGGGCTCAAGACGGCGGTGCTCACGCAGCACCGCAAGCTCGGCGATCAGCCCTGCGACCAGGCCCTGGCCGACCTGGCCGCAGCCACGCAGGAAGCCATCGTCGACGTGCTGGTCGCAAAATCGCTGAAGGCGCTGGACGCCACCGGCGCACGCACCCTGGTGGTGGCCGGCGGCGTGGGCGCCAACCGCCGCCTGCGCGAGCGGCTTGACGCTGCCGTGGCGCGCCGCCGCGCCGTGGTGCACTACCCGCCGCTGGCGCTGTGCACCGACAACGGCGCCATGATCGCGCTGGCCGCCGCGCTGCGCTTGCAGCACGGCCTGGCGCAGCCGCAGACCGAAGGCGCCTTCGACGTGCGGCCGCGCTGGCCGCTCGCCGAACTCGGGCTCACTGCACCGTGATCTGCGCGGCGCTGCGGGCGCCGCGCTTGGGCAGCGTGAGCGTGAGCACACCGTGCTCCAGCTTCGCGCCGGCCTCGGCCTGGTCCACCTCGACGGGCAGCGTGAACGTGCGTGCGTAGCTGGCCACCGAGCGCTCGCGGTAGACGACGCGCTCGCCGTCCTTGCGCTCGTCCTGCCGCTGGCTCTGCGCCTGCACCGTGACCTGGCGGCCCTCGATGGAGACCTTCACGTCCTCCTTGGCCACGCCGGGCATCTCGAGCTTGACGGTGTAGCTGCGTTCGCTCTCGGCGACGTCCAGCGCCGGGCTGCGCGAGGCCAGGTTGTCGTTGGGCACGGGGCCGAAGACGCGGTCAATGGCGTCGTCGAACAGGCGCGTGAGCTGGCGGGTCTCGCGGCTGGCGGGAACGATGAACATGGGGCCTCCTAAAATGCCGTTGCACACCTCGCGCCGCGCCGGCCTTGCGGCCCTCGTCACGGCGTCCATGGCCTGAACGTGATTGCGGGCCGCCTCGTTTTCAAGACCTCCCCCTGACGTGAACCAAACCCGACGCGCGCTGCTTGCCGGCGCAGCGCTGCTGCCCGTGCTGCCGGCGGCCCAGGCCCAGGCCCAGGCCCCTGCAACCACCCCCGCGCCCATCCGCCTGGCGCTCATCGAAGGCCTCTCCGGCGCCTTCGGCAACGCCGGCGAGGCGGTGTTCCGCAACATCCTGTTTGCCGTCGAGCGTGTCAACCGCCGCGGCGGCGTGCGCGTGGGCAACCAGCGCCGCCCGCTGGCCCTGGCCCGCCACGACAGCAAGGGCAGCACCGAAGAAGCCCTGTCCACGCTGCGCGCCGCGCTCGACGACGGCGCCAGCATCGTGCTGCAGGGCAACAGCTCGGCCGTGGCTGCCGTGCTGGCCGACGCGGTGGAAAAACACAACGAGCGCCGTCCGCAGCAGCGCGCGCTGTTCCTCAACTACTCGGCCGTGGACCCGGCGCTCACCAACGAGCGCTGCAGCTTCTGGCACTTCCGCTTCGACGCCCACGCCGACATGCGGCTGGCCGCGCTGGTGGAGGCCCTGCAGGCCGACCGCAGCGTGCAGCGCCTCTACCTCATCGGCCAGGACTACAGCTTCGGCCAGCACGTGCTGCGCCAGGCGCGTGCGCTGGTGGCGCAGCGCCGGCCCGACCTGCAGATCGTGGGCGACGAACTGCACCCGCTGGGCCGCGTGCGCGACTTCATGCCCTACGCCACCAAGATCAAGGCCAGCGGCGCGCAGGCGGTGCTCACGCCCAACTGGGGCAACGACCTGGCCCTGCTCGTGCGCGCGCTGCGCGAGGTGGGCAGCGAGGCGCGCCTCTACACCTTCTACGGCAACGCGCTGGGCACGCCGGCGGCCATCGGCGAGGCCGGTGTCGGGCGCGTGCTGGCCGTGGCCGAGTGGCACCCCAACCTGGGCGGCGAGGCATCGGACGAGCTCGTGCGCAGCTTCCGCCAGCGCTTCCCCGCGCCGCAGGACGACTACCTGCACCTGCGCATGCAGCTGATGGTGGAGATGCTGGCCGCGGCCATCGAGCGCGCCGGCAGCGCCGAGGCCGGCGCCGTGGCGCGCGCGCTGGAGGGCCTGGATTCATCGGCCACCGCCTTTGCCTGGCACCCCGCGCGCATGCGCGCCGCCGACCACCAGCTGCAGCAGCCGCTGGTGGTGACGGTGATGGAGCGCGCCGGCTCGCCCGGCGTGCCCTTCGACATCGAGGGCTCGGGCTTCGGCTTCCGCACGCTGCGGCGCTTCGAGCCCGAGGCCGTGGCACAGCCCCACAGCTGCCGCATGCAGCGGCCGGAGTGAACATGGTCCGTCCCGCCATCGAGCAACTGCCCGCCAGCCTCATCCGCGAGGTGGCCAATGCGAGCCTGGGCCGCGCCGATGTGCTGCCGTTCTGGTTCGGCGAGAGCGACGAGGTCACGCCCGAGCCGATCCGCGCAGCCGCGGCCGCGTCGCTGGCCCGCGGCGAAACCTTCTACTCGCACAACCTTGGCCTGCCCGAGCTGCGCGAGGCCATCGCCGCCTACACCAGCGCGCTGCACTGGCCGGTGGCGGCCTCTCGCATCGCCGTCACCTCGGCCGGCGTGAACGCGCTCATGCTGGCCATGCAGATGCTGCTGGGCGCGGGCGATGAGGTCGTGGCCGTGGTGCCCGTGTGGCCCAACCTGACGGCGCAGCCGCTGATCCTGGGCGCGAACGTCACCCGCGTGGCGCTGGCACCCGATGCCGACGGCGCCTGGCGGCTGGACCTGCCTGCGCTGCTGGCGCGTGTGACACCCGCCACGCGCATCCTGCTCGTGAACGCACCCAACAACCCCACGGGCTGGACGCTCGGCGCCGCCGAGCAGCGCGCCATCCTCGAGCACTGCCGCGCCACGGGCACCTGGATCGTGGCCGACGAGGTCTACGAGCGCCTGGCCTTCGAGGTGCCCGCGGCCGGCGCGGCGCCGAGCTTCCTCGACCACGCCGAGCCCGACGACCGCCTGGTCGTCGTGCACAGCTTCAGCAAGAGCTTCCTGATGACGGGCTGGCGCCTGGGCTGGCTGGTGCTGCCCGAGGCGGCCATGCCGGCCATGGGCCGGCTGCTGGAGTTCAACAGCTCCTGCGCGCCGGTGTTCGTGCAGCGCGGCGGCCTGGCGGCGCTGGGCATGGCGGACACGCTGGTGCCCCGTGTCGTGGCCCACCTGCGCCAGTGCCGCGACCGGCTGGTCGGCGGCCTGCAGGCCCTGCCGGGCGTGAAGGTGGCCGCCGCGCCGGGCGGCCTGTACGCCTTCTTCCGCGCCGAGGGCCACCCGCTGGCGGGCGACTCGCTGGCCCTGGCCAAGCACCTGGTGGCGGCCCACGGCCTGGGCCTGGCGCCCGGCGCCGCCTTCGGGCCCGAGGGCGAGGGCTGGCTGCGCTGGTGCTTCGCCTCGCAGGACCTGGCCCGCCTCGACGAAGGGCTGGCGCGGCTGAAAGCAGCCCTCGTGCCATAATCAGCGGCTCCCCGGCGCAGGCTGGGGAGAGCACGGCGCCGGTCGGTTTCACTGGCGTTCGCAAGTAGACGTACGGAAACCTCTCTCGGTGGCGCGCCAGCCTGGCATGCCCCTGGGGCGGTTTCCGGCCACCATGGCATCCACACAGGAAATCGACATGCCCCTGACCACCACCGCCACCGCCGAGATCGTCCAGGCCCACGCCCGTGGCGCCGCCGACACCGGCAGCCCCGAAGTGCAGGTTGCGCTGCTCACCGCGCGCATCAACGAGCTCACCCCGCACTTCAAGCAGCACCTGAAAGACCACCACGGCCGCCGCGGCCTGCTGAAGATGGTCAACGCGCGCAAGCGCCTGCTGTCCTACCTGAAGGCCAAGGACGCCGACCGCTACACCGCGCTGATCGCCAAGCTCGGCCTGCGCAAGTAAGTTTCCCCAGGGGCTGCCAGATGTCTGGCAGCCCCGATTCACGTTTGTCCAACCCAGGGCCGCAAGAGCTGTGTCATTCCAACGGCATCCCCACGAGGGGTCTCACTGGAATGGCATTGCGCTGCCCACCTTCTGACAAGGAAGCCACCGCATGAGCCTGTTCAACAAGGTCACCAAGACGTTCCAGTGGGGCCAGCACACCGTCACGCTGGAAACCGGCGAAATCGCCCGCCAGAGCACGGGCGCCGTGCTGTGCAGCATGGACGACACCGTGGTGCTCGCCACCGTCGTCGCCAAGTCCGAGGCCAAGGCCGGCCAGGACTTCTTCCCGCTCACCGTCGACTACATCGAGAAGACCTACGCCGCCGGCAAGATCCCCGGCAGCTTCTTCAAGCGTGAAGGCCGCCCGAGCGAGCTCGAGACGCTGACCAGCCGCCTGATCGACCGCCCGATCCGCCCGCTGTTCCCGGACGGGTTCTTCAACGAGGTGCAGGTCGTCGTGCACGTGCTGAGCCTGAACCCCGAGGTGCAGGCCGACATCGCCGCGCTGATCGGCACCAGCGCCGCGCTGGCCATCAGCGGCATCCCGTTCAACGGCCCCATCGGCGCCGCGCGCGTGGGCTACATCAACGGCGAGTACGTGCTGAACCCGGGCCAGACGCAACTGGCCGAAAGCAAGATGGACCTCGTGGTCGCCGGCACCGAGGCCGCCGTGCTGATGGTGGAGTCGGAAGCCGACCAGCTGAGTGAAGAGGTGATGCTCGGCGCCGTGGTCTTTGGCCACGACCAGGGCAAGATCGCCATCAACGCCATCAACGAGCTGGTGCGCGACGCCGGCAAGCCCGAGTGGCAGTGGCAGGCCCCGGCCAAGAACGAGCCCTTCATCGCCAAGGTCACCGAGCTGGCCGAAGGCCCGCTGCGCGCCGCCTACCAGATCCGCAGCAAGCAGGCCCGCACCCAGGCCTGCCGCGACGTGACGAACAACGTGTTCGCCGCGCTCAAGGCCGAGGGCATCGAGTTCGACAAGGTCGAGGTCGAGGGCCTGCTGTTCAACATCGAGAGCGCCATCGTGCGCGGCCAGATCCTGGCCGGCGAGCCGCGCATCGACGGCCGCGACACCCGCACCGTGCGCGGCATCGAGATCCGCACCAGCGTGCTGCCCCGCACGCACGGCTCGGCGCTGTTCACGCGCGGCGAGACGCAGGCCCTGGTGGCCGCCACGCTGGGCACGGAGCGCGACGCGCAGCGCATCGACGCGCTGGCCGGCGACTTCGAAGACCGCTTCATGCTGCACTACAACATGCCCCCGTTCGCCACCGGCGAAACCGGGCGCGTGGGCTCGCCGAAGCGCCGCGAGATCGGCCACGGCCGCCTGGCCAAGCGCGCGCTCGTCGCCGTGCTGCCGAGCAAGGAAGAGTTCCCTTACACGCTGCGCGTCGTCTCCGAGATCACCGAGTCCAATGGCTCGAGCTCGATGGCCAGTGTCTGCGGCGGCTGCCTGAGCCTGATGGACGCCGGCGTGCCCCTGAAGGCGCACGTGGCCGGCATCGCCATGGGCCTGATCAAGGAAGGCAACCGCTTCGCGGTGCTGACCGACATCCTGGGTGACGAGGATCACCTGGGCGACATGGACTTCAAGGTGGCTGGCACCAACGGCGGCATCACGGCCCTGCAGATGGACATCAAGATCCAGGGCATCACCAAGGAGATCATGCAGGTGGCGCTGGCGCAGGCCAAGGAAGCGCGCCTGCACATCCTGGGCAAGATGGTCGAGGCCGTGGGCGGCGCCAAGGAAGAGGTGAGCAAGTTCGCCCCGCGCCTGTACACGATGAAGATCAACCCGGAGAAGATCCGCGACGTCATCGGCAAGGGTGGCGCCACCATCCGCGCGCTGACCGAGGAGACGGGCTGCACGATCGACATTGGCGAAGACGGCACGATCACCATCGCCAGCACCGAGGCCGAGAAGGCCGAGTACGCCAAGAAGCGCATCGCCGAGATCACGGCCGAGGCCGAGATCGGCAAGGTCTACGAAGGCCCGGTCACCAAGATCCTGGACTTCGGCGCGCTCGTGAACATCCTGCCGGGCAAGGACGGCCTGCTGCACATCAGCCAGATCGCGCACCAGCGCGTCGAGAAGGTCGAGGACTTCCTCAAGGAAGGCCAGGTCGTGCAGGTCAAGGTGCTCGAGACCGACGAGAAGGGCCGCATCAAGCTCAGCATGAAGGCGCTGCTCGAGCGGCCCGAGGGCATGCCCGAAGAGGCCCCGCGCGAGCGCTTCAGCCGCGACCGCGAGGACCGCCCCCGCCGCGACCGCGACGACCGCCCGCGCCGCGAGCGCAGCGACCGTGACGACCGCCCGCGCCGCGACGCCGCGCCGGCCGAGGGCCAAGGCCAGGGTGACGCCCCGGCCGCCGAAGCCGCGCCGGCCGCCGAGCCGCCGAAGCAGCCGGAGTGAGCCCGGCCATGGGCACCCAGGCCACCGCGGGCGCCGGCATGCGCGCCTTCGAGATCGCCCAGCCGGGCGGTCCGGAGGTGCTGCGCGCCTGCACGCGGCCGCGGCCCGTGCCCAAGCCGGGCGAGCTGCTGATCGCCGTGCAGGCCAGCGGCATCAACCGGCCTGATGTTCTGCAACGCAAGGGCCTGTACCCCATGCCACCCGGCGTGAGCGACCTGCCGGGCCTGGAGGTGGCCGGCACCGTGATCGCCGGTGACGCGGCCGAGCTCGCCGCTGCCGGCCTGGCCGTGGGCGACGCCGTCTGCGCGCTGGTGGCCGGCGGCGGCTACGCCGAGGTCTGCGCAGCGCCCGTGGGCCAGTGCCTGCCGGTGCCCCAGGGCCTGACGATGGTCGAGGCGGCCAGCCTGCCCGAGACCTTCTTCACCGTCTGGCAGAACGTGTTCCAGATCGCGCGCCTGCAGCCCGGCGAGACGCTGCTCGTGCAGGGCGGCTCCAGCGGCATCGGCGTCACCGCCATCCAGCTGGCCAAGGCCCAGGGCGCGCATGTCATCGTCACCGCGGGCAGCGACGAGAAGGTCGCCGCCTGCGTGGCCCTGGGTGCCGACCACGGCATCAACTACCGCACGCAGGACTTCGCCGAAGAGACCAAGCGCCTGACGGCCGGCCGCGGCGCCGACGTCGTGCTCGACATGGTCGCCGGCGACTACGTGCTGCGTGAGCTGCAGTGCCTGGCCGACGACGGCCGCCTGGCCATCATCGCCACGCAGGGCGGCAACGCCGGCGCCTTCGATGCCGGCCTGGTGCTGCGCAAGCGCCTCACCATCACCGGCTCGACGCTGCGCCCGCGCAGCGTGGCCTACAAGACCGCCATCGCGCGCGAGCTGCGCGAGCGCGCCTGGCCCTGGCTCGAGGCCGGCCGCGTGCGCCCCGTGGTCCACCGCGTGTTCAACGCCGCCGAGCCCACGGCCGCGGCCGAGGCGCACGCGCTCATGGAGTCCGGCACGCACGTCGGCAAGATCGTGCTGAGCTGGGCCTGATCCCCGTTTTGCCTCCACAAGCCCCCGCCATGACCACCCGTCGCAAGCTCGTCGTCGGCAACTGGAAGATGCACGGCAGCCGCGCCGCCAACGCCGAGCTGCTGGCCGGCGTGCTGGCCGCGCGGCCCTTCGGCTGCGACGTGGCCGTGTGCACGCCCTTCGTCTACCTGGCCGACACCGCCAGCACCCTGGCCGCGTCGGACGTGCGCTGGGGCGCGCAGGACGTGTCGGCCCACGCGCAGGGCGCCTACACCGGCGAGGTGTCGGCCGGCATGCTGCACGAGCTGGGCTGCCGCTACACGCTGGTGGGCCACAGCGAGCGCCGCGCTTACCACGCCGAAGGCGATGCGCTCGTGGCCGCCAAGGCGCAGGCCGCGCTGGGCAAGGGCGTGACGCCCATCGTCTGCGTCGGCGAGACCCTGGCCGAGCGCGAAGCCGGTGCCACGGCCGAGGTCGTGAAGCGCCAGCTCTCCGTCGTCATCCACCAGCTCGCGCACTGCGCGGCCGAGATGGTCGTGGCCTACGAGCCCGTGTGGGCCATCGGCACCGGCCGCACGGCCACGCCTGCACAGGCGCAGGAGGTGCACGCGCTGCTGCGCGCGCAGCTGCAGGCCGCCACGGGCCGCGGCGACGCCATGCGCATCCTCTACGGCGGCAGCGTCAAGGCCGACAACGCCGCCGAGCTGTTTGCGCAGCCCGACATCGACGGCGGCCTCATCGGCGGTGCCTCGCTGAAGGCCGCCGACTTCATCGCCATCGTGCGCGCCGCCGGCTGACCCACGCCGCGGCACGCCCCACGAGACCCTTTCGTTTTCGACCCACCATCATGCAAATCTGGTTGACCCTCCTGCTGGCCCTGCAAGTGATCACGGCCATCGCCATGATCGGCCTCGTGCTCGTGCAGCACGGCAAGGGCGCCGACATGGGCGCGTCCTTCGGCGGCGGCGCCTCGGGCAGCCTCTTCGGCGCCACCGGCAGCGCCAACTTCCTGTCGCGCTCCACCGCCGCCTGCGCCACCGTGTTCTTCCTGTGCACGCTGGCCATCACCTACCTGAGCAGCACCGGCAACGTCACGCGCCAGCAGCAGGGCACGAGCGTGCTCGACGCGCCGTTGCCTGCCGCCAGCGTGCCGGGTGCCATCCCCGCCGCGCCGCCGGCGCCGGGCCAGATTCCGGCCCAGCCCGCGCAGCCCGCGGCCTCGCGCTGAAGCCCTCGCAACGAAGCTCATCAAGGCGAGGGAAACCCCCTGTTTTGTGGCTAGAATGCGAGGCTGTCCGGTGAGCAACAACCTCATGCAAGCCGGGCAGAGAAGACCGTAGACGGACCCTCCCGAGGGCACCGTGCCGACGTGGTGAAATTGGTAGACACGCTATCTTGAGGGGGTAGTGGCGAAAGCTGTGCGAGTTCGAGTCTCGCCGTCGGCACCAAGTCCTCATCCGGTCCGTCACCGGCACCTTCAACGCAGTGAAAGCGCGCTTCGCGCGATGAGCTCTCCAGCTTGTACCGGGGGCCGTCAGGCAGGCGCGCTTTTTCATGCCCGTGCAAGCGCTGACGTTTAGCTGACACACACCGCGATGGATCTCCAAGCCTACCTGCCCGTGCTGCTGTTCATCCTGGTGGGCGTGGGGGTGGGTGTGGCACCCCAGGTGCTCGGCTTCATCTTCGGCCCGAACCGGCCCGACGCGGCCAAGAACAGCCCCTACGAGTGCGGCTTCGAGGCCTTCGAAGACGCGCGCATGAAGTTCGACGTGCGCTACTACCTCGTGGCCATCCTGTTCATCCTGTTCGACCTCGAGATCGCGTTCCTCTTCCCCTGGGCCGTGGCGCTGCACGACATCGGCGCGTCAGGCTTCTGGGCCATGATGGTCTTCCTGGCCATCCTCGTGGTGGGTTTCATCTACGAGTGGAAGAAGGGCGCGCTGGACTGGGAATGACGGGCGAGCGCCACACACAAGGGCAGTCGGAGCAGTTGCATGGGCATTGAAGGCGTTCTGAAGGAAGGCTTCGTCACCACCTCGGTCGACACGCTGATCAACTGGTCCAAGACCGGTTCACTCTGGCCCATGACCTTCGGCCTGGCCTGCTGCGCGGTGGAGATGATGCACGCGGGCGCCGCGCGCTACGACATCGACCGCTTCGGCATGCTGTTCCGCCCCAGTCCGCGCCAGAGCGACCTGATGATCGTCGCCGGCACCCTGTGCAACAAGATGGCGCCGGCGCTGCGCAAGGTCTACGACCAGATGGCCGAGCCGCGCTGGGTGCTCAGCATGGGCTCCTGCGCCAACGGCGGCGGCTACTACCACTACAGCTACAGCGTCGTGCGCGGCTGCGACCGCATCGTGCCGGTGGACGTGTACGTGCCCGGCTGCCCGCCCACGGCCGAGGCGCTGCTCTACGGCATCCTGCAGCTGCAGGCCAAGATCCGCCGTGAGAACACCATCGCGCGCTGAACCCGACGCGAGCGGAAGTACCCCATGACCCAGAAGCTCGACACCCTGCAGGCCGCCCTCGGCGCCGTGCTGGGCGACGCCGTGACGGCGCTCAAGCGCGACCGCGGCGAGATCACGATCACCGTGCCGGCGGCACGCTGGCTGGAGGTGGCTCGCACGCTGCGCGACCACCCGCAGCTGCGCTTCGAGCAGCTGATCGACCTGGCCGGCGTGGACTGGTCGGAGTACCGCAACGAGGGCACCGAGGGCGCGCGCTACTCGGTGGTGTCGCACCTGCTCTCGGTGAGCCTGAACTGGCGCGTTCGGGTGCACGTGTTCTGCCCCGACGACGACCTGCCCGCGGTGCCGTCCGTCAACGAGGTGTGGAACTCGGCCAACTGGTTCGAGCGCGAGGCCTTCGACCTCTTCGGCATCCTCTTCGAGGGCCACGACGACCTGCGCCGCATCCTCACCGACTACGGCTTCATCGGCCACCCGATGCGCAAGGACTTCCCGGTGTCGGGCCACGTCGAGATGCGCTACGACGCCGAGAGCAAGCGCGTGATCTACCAGCCCGTGACCATCGAGCCGCGCGAGAACGTGCCGCGCGTGGTGCGCGAGGACAACTACGGCGGACTCCACTGAGCCATGGCCGAGATCAAGAACTACACCCTGAACTTCGGGCCGCAGCACCCGGCCGCGCACGGCGTGCTGCGCCTGGTGCTCGAGCTCGACGGCGAGGTCATCCAGCGCGCCGACCCGCACATCGGCCTGCTGCACCGCGCCACCGAGAAGCTGGCCGAGCAGAAGACCTACATCCAGAGCCTGCCGTACATGGACCGCCTCGACTACGTGTCG
>Ga0209812_10002301_pt1 | contig 11553 bp, 9 predicted proteins | sample JI71714BDNA_FD_187502 | JGI IMG/M metagenome (GOLD analysis project Ga0209812, IMG submission 187502) | Wastewater effluent complex algal communities from Wisconsin, to seasonally profile nutrient transformation and Carbon sequestration -... | ecosystem: Engineered > WWTP > Effluent > Algae...
GCAAGCAGTGCCAGTAATACGACACCAGCATGGACCATACCGGAAACCGGTGACACCGCCCCTGCCCGCACATTGGCGGCGGAGCGAGCCAGTGCTGCCGTGGCGGTCATGCCACCAAAAAACGGTACGACGATATTGCCGATGCCCTGCCCCAACAGTTCGCTATTGGCACTGTGACGCCGACCTGTCATGCCATCCAGTACCATGGCACAGAGCAGCGATTCAATGGCGCCCAGCATGGCCATAGCGAAAGCCGCGGTCAGCAAGTCTTTCACCAGTTCCGAACTCCATTGCAGCGCCTGGCCGTCGGCCCCAGGTAACAACCAAGGCCATTGCAGGCTCGGTAACATGTCTGGAATACCCGACGCCACTGAACCGTCGGCCGCCGTGTACTGAAAACGACTGCCAATCGTTTCAACCGGGTAACCAAAATGATTCAGCGCCAGCGCCAATAAAGTGGCGATAATTACGGCCGGTAAATGCGGCGGAATACGGCTGCCAAGCTTAGGCCACAGCCACATAAGCCAGAGGGTGACGCCAGCAACCAGCATGGCCGGCCAATGCGCGGTTTCTGCGGCTTTAAGCAGCACCTGCAGCTTTTCGAGATAATGTTCCGGCATCGTCTCAATGCTCAGGCCAAACAAATCACGCAGCTGCAGCGTCGCAATCACCACGGCGATGCCGGCAGTAAAACCTAAGACCACCGCTTCAGGAATATATTGGATAAAGCGGCCGAGGCGTAACATCGCCATTGCCACCAGAATGCCGCCGGATAGCATGGTAGCGAGCAACAAACCACCCAGCCCGTATTTCTGTACAACCGGATACAAAATGACAATAAAGGCTGCTGTCGGGCCGGAAATACTGTAGCGCGAGCCACCACAGAGCGGGATCAGAAAACCGGCAATGATGGCCGTATACAGACCATATTGCGGCGGCAGGCCGGACGCAATCGCCAGTGCCATGGCTAAGGGAATGGCAATAATTCCTACGCTGATGCCAGCCAGAATGTCCTTGCGCAGCGCTGAAAAACCATAACCTTCAGCCGCCGCTTCCCGCAGCGCATGAAAGATCCGCAAAGAGAATAGATGAGTACGGTGTGGCATCAAACGACCTCACAACCTAAAACTCTAGTGTAGGAAGAAAATCACGGTGCCAGAAATTTATCCTGGATTTTTTGCAGGATTTTCCAGCGGTTAGGGTCAAGGAGAAGGGAGCAAATGCACAAGTCAAACAGGACTTTCAGCACTAGTTTAATCTCTTCTTGATGACTAGAAATAAATGGCGGGCTTTCGTTGTAGAAGTTTTCATCAAAAAAGAACATCAAATATTCAATAGATTGGATACACGAAACAAAAGACGAAATGAACAGCATTAACGCCATCAAATAGACTTGAGGGATATAGGGAGGGTTTTCGACTCGGAACACGCGAAAAAGTCGCGCGTCGTTGTGATACATCACCAACCAAAATGCCATCAGCAGGTCTATCAACGCCGATGCTAAGTAATACATTATTGCATTAAGATGCGGTAAGACATAAGCAATAGGAAGAGCAAGGGCTTTCACCAGCACTACAAGCAACAGGATAGGGAGATTATGTCTTCGATTTATGGAAAAAAGTGCAATTAAAAACACAATAGCAAACGAGTTCGTAACGACAGCGAACGAATCATTCCCCACATAAACACCTGCCGCGAGAGTGAAAAGACATATCACCCAAGCGGCAAAATCAAATAACGGATTTGACTGTTTCAAAAGTTCTGCCGAACTCCTACAGAGGTTGTTATTTTTTAACCCACCAATCTTTGTTTGGCTGACCGTTGTCGTGAATTGAAAAAGTGCTCATCACTGGCTCTTCGATATCCAGTGAAACGCCGCCGCTGACTTGCGCCAGTTCAGCTGAATTTAATTCAACCAGCTCTGCGGCTTGTTCTTGTTTAGATACTGGAAACAGAGCTGAGAACAGTTTTGATTTTGCATTGAATTTCATAATGAGTAAATCCCTTAATTGTAAAGATTAATTGGTTTGGATTTTTAGGATTCCCAGACCCGGATCAGACAGATCCAGCGGGGCAGACTGAAATTGCAAACTCAATGCCAGTTACGATTGTTCCGATCAAAGCGTTAAAATAATCTTTTAAATACAGTCACATAGATATACTCAAACCGCAAACCCAACGATAAAAATCTGATCCTTCTTCACAGATCCGACCTGCAGCGGCGATAAATTTCCGCCGCCACCGTCCCGAATTGCCGCACATTGCCGGCCATTGCCACCTTGCAACTGTCAAGATTTTGTCACGATGCGCAGAGACTGCGACAAAATGCCACATGCCAGAACTTGCGAGTTACCGATATAGTCAATGTTGACTCAGCTTGATGCGCGTCCATCGTGACTTTTTTCCGGTGACTGCGTAGTCTGCTCTTGTCAGTTTTTGCAACGGGCGCTCTGCGCCCGCTTTTTTTTGGGATGTTTTATGCTGCCCACTCGTTTCCATGTCAGCACCGGTTCTGATCCTTTGCATCAGATCAAGCAATTACAACAATTTCGCTGGGGCTTAGTCGGCACCACTTATCTCGCTGCTCTCGCCGCATGGACTATGCAATATCCAGTGAGCAGTTGGCCTTTATTGCTACTGCTGCTGAGTTTATATGGCTGCACCAATCTGTCACTGCCCTGGTTGCCGGGCGCATCTTTGCAACCACAACGCGTTTTCGCTGTGGCGATCCTCTACGATCTGACGCTGTTTACCCTGATGCTAGCGTTATCCGGCGGTGCGGGAAATGGCTTGATAGCCTTGTTACTACTGCCAGTCGCAGTCAGCGCTGTGCTGCTGCCTGGCAGAATCGCCATGTTAACTGCCGCATTAGCAGTCAGTTGCTATCTGGTGCTTGCTGTATTGCTACCGCTTAGCCAGGTGGACCCACATACCGGCCAGCTGGTTTATGACCCGCATGCAGAACACGGTAGCCATCAAGTGTTTATTGACGGTGTGGCGCACAGTCAGACGATGCCGGAGCAATTTAGCTCACACCTTTGGCAGATGGCCTGGGCTTTTGCTTTATCAGCATTTTTTATCGCCGCTTTTGTCAGTGCGCAAGCCCGGTTGGTGCGGCAGAAATCCCGCGAGCTCCAGCTGTTACAACAGCAGCAATGGCAGCAGGAACAGATGTTGACGGTCGCCACTTATGCCGCCAATGCGGCACATGAACTGGCAACCCCGCTGCAGAATCTGACTTTACTCACCGATGAATTAACGGATGGACCGCCGGCTCCTGCACTGCTGACGGATTTGCAGCAGGAAGTCCGGCGCTGCCAGCAGATTGTTCAGCAACTACGGCATAATGCACAGCAACTGCGTCAGCCGCACAGCCAGGAACCCTTGCATCTGGTGGCGCAACAAGCGCTGAAACTCTGGCTGGTTAGTCGTCCGGATATTAGTCTGAGCCTGAAGGAACAGCTGGATGATAGCGTCAGTCCGGTATCAGATGCGTTGGCCTGGTCGGCCGCCTTGTTTAATATTCTCGACAATGCGGCTGATGCCGGCGTTGCTAGCCAGCAGCCACGCTTAGAAATCAACCTCAGCCAACAGAATCAGCATTTTATATTGCAGATCCAGGATTTCGGCGCTGGCCTGCCAGCTGTCCAATTGGCTGCTTTGGGAAAAATCCCCCAGCCCAGCCCGGATGGTTTAGGTCTTGGGCAGTTCTTGGCCAATAGCAGTATTGAGCGGCTGGGCGGCGTGGTGACACGCAGCGCGAGCGCTGTCGGCGGTATCATCACCGAGATCCGTTTTCCGGCCGGAGGCCACTGATGAAACTAACCATCTTAGATGACGATGAGATTTTGTTGCGCACCTTGCAGCGCCGCCTGACAGCAGCCGGTCATCAGGTGCAGATTTTTGCCACGCCGCCCGAATTGACCGATCTATTAGCAGATCCGGCCGACGCCTGGCTGTTAGACCTTCGTTATGGTGACGTCTCTGGGCTGAACTATGTGGCTCCGCTGCGTCAGGCGCTGCCACATAGCCGCATTTTAGTGTTGACCGGCTTCGCCAGCATCGCAACGGCGGTTCAGGCAGTCAAACTCGGCGCAGACGATTATTTAACAAAACCTGTTGATTTTGCTGTGTTATTGCAGGCATTAACGGCCGATGAAAACACAACGGATCAGATACATGAAAGTATCACGGATGCCGAGACAGTGCTGTCGGCGGACCAAATGGAATGGGAACATATTCAGCGGGTACTGACGCAGCAGGATGGTAATATCAGTCAGACTGCCCGCGCGCTCGGGATGCATCGGCGGACTTTACAACGCAAGCTACTGAAACACAGACCCGGCTAATGCGCCGGGTCCTTTTAGCCACCAAGCCTCAGCGAAAGACTCAGGCGCGTGGATTGGCCCAGGCCGCAGCTTGGGCCTGGCTATGGCGAGCGGCCTTCGCAGCAGCGATTTGCTGCCGGGCCAGAATCGCCAGATCTGCGTGGATGCCACCGGCAGTGACCTGACGACCAGCACCCGGCCCTTTCAGCACCAGCGGATTAGCCTGATACCAGTCACTTTCAATAACAAACACATTGTCGCAGGCCTGGATCGCCGCCAGCGGATGATCGGGCGCCACGGTGAGCAACTCAACCCGTGCTGTTGGACCTTGTGGTGTTACAGCAAGCGTCGCGACATAACGCAGCACTTTGCCAGCCGCCTGCGCGCTGGCATAAGTATCGGCCAGACTATTATCCAGCTCGGCCCGACGCGCCCAGAATTCATCCCAGCTCAGCGTATCTAATCCGGCCGGCAACAAAGGCGTCAGAGCGATGTCGCCGATATCCAGACTCAGTCCCAGTTCACGCGCTAACACCAGCAATTTTCGTTGTACGTCTTTGCCGGACAGATCATCGCGCGGGTCCGGCTCGGTCAGACCTTCCGCTTGCGCCTGCAGCACAAATTCAGAAAAAGGCGCGCTGCCGTCATATTTGCACAATAGCCAGGACAGAGTCCCGGAGAAAATGCCGCTGATCTGATGGATCTGATCCCCGGAGCTTTGCAGTTCCTGCAGCAAGCGCTGCACCGGTAAACCAGCGCCACAAGTGGTATTGGCCTGCCAGCTGACTTGCTGCTCTGCGACTGCGGCGATGATCTGTTGATACTGCGGCAGCGGTAACGTCACGCCTTGTTTATTGGCGCTGATTAAATGGCAGCCGGTGCGGACAATATCGACGTAATCTTCGGCGAAACTGCGGCTTGGCGTGATATCGACCAACACTTTCGGGTCCGGTAAGCCGGTCAGATAATCCAGCAGATCCTGCTTTTGATAAGGCGCTGCAGTGGCTAAAGTCTGCTGCCAGTCTGCAACATCGATCTGCTCACTGAACACCGCCTGGCGTGAATTAAACAAGCCGGCAAGACGTAATTCGATCTGACCAGCATAAGCTTGTTGCTGCTTGGCTAACAAACTGAGGAATTCAGAACCGACATTGCCGGTCCCCGCTACGACAATATTCAGCCGCACCGTGGTCGGCAATAACAACTGGTGTAATTCGGTCAGTTCGTTGGCAGTCAGTGCCGGACTGAATAGCCACAGCGCCAGTTCTTCATCCTGAAAACTATGCACCGGTTGCTGGCGTTCCAGCCAATGCGCAGCCTGCAGGGGCAGCTGACGTTGTTGCCGTGCCGCGGGTTTCAGCCAGGCAACGGCATAAAATTGTTCTGAGCTGACGCGGGGATAAATCTGTTGTTGTCCGAGAAATTGCAGCAAGGAGTCCAGGTTTTTCTGTGCCACCAGCCATTGTTTGCCGTTGGTTGCGGGTGCCGCAAATACAGGGAACTGTAGAGCTGCGGCCGCTTGCTGCGGACTAACGGCACAATGCACCGGCAATGTCAGCAGCACGGCATCGGCCAGATCTGTGACAAACTGCACTTCAATCGCACTCTGGCGGCTGACCCGACAACCCGGCTGGTCTGGTTCATAACTGCTGCGCACAATCAGTTCCGCCGGGTGCTGCGCCAACGGGTTTAACGTTTTGGCATGCAGCACCGGATTGCCGAGTTCTGCCAGCCGGATCGCCAGCGGCCACGGCACCTGCCGGTAAGCACGCGCGGACGGCACTTTGCGCGGATCAGCGCTGTAAATCGCATCAACATCAGTCCAGATGTGGACTGCATCCGCTTTGATCAGAGCGCCCAAAATAGTGGCAGAGTAATCACTGCCGTTGCGGCCTAGCGTGATGCTGTTGTGCTCCGTATCACGGGCAATAAAGCCGGTGACGACATGAAAGCCGCTGCGTTGCAATGGAGCCAGTAAGTCAGCGGATTGCTGCCACAGCACCTGAGCATCACCTAAGGGTTGAACTTCAAGACGTAAAAAATCACGGGCATCAATGGCTTGGGCCGTTTTGCCACGCTCTGCAAGAACGGCACTTAACAGCACGGCCGATAGTTTTTCGCCGGTTGCCAGCACCTCATTGTGCTGACCTGCCTGCACGAACACCGGTAACTGAGCCAGCCAGTGATTCAGTGTATTGAGCGCTTGCGGGGCGGTTTGTGGGCTTAAGGTCCGGTTAACCAACAACCGCAGCTGCGCCGACAGTTGCTGCCATTGTGTGTCAAAACTACTGGCATCCGCTGCTGCAGCGATCAGGTCCAGTAAATGGTCTGTGGTATCACCCGGCGCTGACACGACGACCCAGGCGCTTTGTTGTGGTTGCTGCAGCAGAATGTCTGCAACAGCATGAAAACGTTCGGCAGTGGCAAGACTGCTGCCACCGAATTTATGGACGATGACCTTATCGGCCTCTACGGAAAGTTGTTGTACTGCCATGATGATTACCAAAATGCGGCCAGGGCTGGATTCAGCCGGAAATGTTGTTCGTTGTGCGGCGTTGTCGTTTTCTCTGCGCTTGGCGCGGCGTGATGACCTTCTGACGTCCGGCCACCGTCGGCCCGGACTGCTGCAGCCACAGCTGCAAATGCCTGGTCCAGGTCGGCCAGCAAATCGCGTGGATCTTCAATCCCCACCGACAGCCGGATTAATGTCGGGCCTATGCCAGCCGTTTTTTGCGCAGCCGCGTCCATCGACGCATGCGTCATGGTACCGGGATGACAAATCAGGCTTTCAATGCCGCCTAAAGATTGCGCCAGCGTGAAACACTCCAGCGCAGCAAAAAATACCGCCAGATACTTGGCATCTGCCGCCAAATCAAAGCTGATCATGGCGCCAAAACCATGCTGTTGCGCTTTGGCGATGGCATGGCCCGGATGATCTTTTAAGCCCGGATAATAAATCTTGCCGGCCAGCGGTTGCTGTTGCAGGTACTCCACCACCAATGCAGCATTTTCCTGATGCGCTTTAATCCGCGGTAACAAAGTGCGGATACCGCGTAACGTCAGATGCGAATCAAAAGCACCGGCTGTGACACCAAGGCAATTGGCCCACCATTTCAGTTCATCACCCAGTGCGGCATCTTTGACAATCAAGGCTCCGCCGACAATATCGCTGTGGCCGTTTAAGTATTTAGTGGTGGAATGCAGCACCAGATCTGCGCCAAGTGCGATGGGGTTTTGCAGTGCGGGGGACAAAAAAGTGTTGTCCACCAGCACCAGCGCCTGCAGCGTTTTCGCCAGATCACACACGGCACGCACATCGGTGATTTGCAATAACGGATTGCTTGGCGTTTCCAGCCAAATCAATTTTGGCGAAGCGGCGCTGACGGCTTCCGCCCAATCGTCCTGCTGAAAATTGACAATAACCAGCTTAAAAGCGCGTTTTTTATTGGCCAGATTGGTGAATAACCGGTAACTGCCGCCGTAGCAATCATGCGGGATCACTAACGTATCGTCCGGTGTCAGCACCTGCAGCGCCAGCACACAAGCGGACATGCCGGTATTGGTCACCAGGGCCTTGGCGCCACCTTCCAGCTGGCATAAAGCATCACCAAGCAAGTCCCGCGTTGGGTTATTCGAACGCGAATAATCGTATTTTCCCGGTTGTTTGAATGCCGGCAATTCGTAGGTAGAGGTCAGATACATCGGCGGCGTCACCGCACCGTAAGCGGGGTCCTGCGCGATACCGGCGCGGGCTGCAACTGTGGCGGAGCGACGTGTGGACATATCAACCTCATACTTTTAGATGTTTAGACGGCTAAAAGTATACAGCGATGAATAAGGATGTCAAAACATTTAGACGTCTATCATGATTATTTCTTGCGCACTGTTTGTTTATACGCGTATAAAGAGATAAAATTTCGCGCCAAAACACACAACAAATAATTAAATCAAGGTACAACTATGGCAAAGTGGAATGGTGAATACGTTCACCCCTATGCAGAACACGGCAAGAAATCTGAACAGGTGAAAAAAATCACCGTCTCCATCCCTCTGAATGTATTAAAAGTTTTAACGGATGAGCGCACCCGCCGCCAGGTCAACAACTTACGCCATGCCACGAACAGCGAATTATTGTGTGAAGCCTTTTTGCACGCTTTTACGGGTCAGCCTCTGCCTGCCGATGAAGATTTACGCAAAGACAACCCGCATCAAATCCCGATCGAAGTCCGCAATATTTTGACCAGTATGGGCAAACCTATTCCGGATATTCAGGAAGCAGAATCAGACGAAGAATAACGACTGGCGCCACCGAAAAATAAACAACGACAAGTTGCAGCAAGAGTCGACAATAAGTTCAAACAACAGGCATAAAAAAACCGCGGCAAGCCGCGGTTTTTCTTTTTATTGCAGCGGAAAAATCAATTTTCCATATAGTGTTTTGGCATCGGGATGCGCGCCACACCGGATGCGACCGCCGCATCCGCCACCGCTTTGGCAACACGTGGTAATAAGCGCGGGTCCATCGGTTTTGGAATAATGTACTGGGCGCCGAATTCCAGCTTACTGACCTGGGCAGCATGCAATACTTCCGCAGGGACCGGCTCTTTGGCGATGGCCCGGATCGCATGCACAGCAGCAATCTTCATCTCATCGTTGATCACGCTGGCGCGCACATCGAGTGCACCACGGAAAATAAACGGGAAACACAGCACGTTGTTCACCTGATTCGGATAATCAGAACGGCCGGTAGCCATAATCAGGTCTTGACGTTCGGCATGCGCCAGTTCTGGCTTGATTTCCGGGTCTGGGTTCGAACAGGCGAAAATGACCGGGTTGTCTGCCATCAACTTCAGCGCTTGCGGCGGCAACGCATCCGGGCCGGAAACACCGATAAACACATCTGCGCCATCCAGTGCATCTTCCAGCGTGCGTTTATCCGTGTTATTCGCAAACAGGGTTTTGTACTTATTCAGGTCTTCACGGCGGGTATGGATCACGCCTTTGGTGTCCAGCATGTAGATGTATTCACGCTTGGCACCGCATTTAATCAGCAGTTCCATACAAGCGATAGCGGCAGCGCCGGCGCCCATACAAACGATGGTGACTTTACGGATATCTTTGCCCTGAATTTCCAGCGCATTTAACAAGCCTGCTGCAGTGACGATGGCGGTGCCGTGTTGGTCGTCATGGAAAACCGGAATATTGCAGCGCTTAATCAGCTCTTTTTCGATCTCAAAACACTCTGGTGATTTGATGTCTTCAAGGTTAATGCCACCAAAAGTGTCGGCGATATTCGCCACTGTATTGATAAAATCTTCGGTGGTCCGGTGCGTCACTTCAATATCAATCGAATCCAGGTTAGCAAACCGTTTAAACAACAAGGCTTTGCCTTCCATCACTGGTTTAGACGCCATAGGCCCCAGATTGCCGAGGCCTAAAATCGCGGTACCGTTGGTGATCACTGCCACCAGATTGCCTTTGCCGGTGTATTTGTACACATTATCGATGTCATCGGCGATTTCACGCACCGGCTCAGCGACACCCGGGCTGTAGGCCAGCGCCAGATCTTTGACCGTTTCGGCCGGTTTAGTAATTTCAATGCCGATTTTGCCGGGTGTAGGTTTGGCATGATAATCGAGCGCTGCTTTCCTGAAGTCTGACATGGTAAGAGTCCTGAGGCTTAGCCCTGTGGGCTTTATGTTATTTGCCAATACTTTTGCGAGGGTAAGCGCAAAAGGCGGCCCATTGTAAAGAGCCTGACGCGGCATGCCTATTGACTTCACGCTGGTTGTACCTCTGTCCAGAGTCACCCGGTGAACACAATAGCTGCCTTTTTACGTGGAGGAGCGGCGGAAAATGTCTGTGCACTTTTTGGCCATATCTGCTGTTATAACAAGTTTTCCGGCAGGTGCCAAGCGACAAAATCAGTAGAGGTAAGACCAGTGATGACGATTTGCTTAAAGATGCAAAATCACCTCATGAAGCGGCAGATAAATTTGCGGCCAAATTGAATTTACATGCACTTAGCTAACAAAGCACAAACATAAGCTACTGTTTAAAAAGGTTTTATTTATTAAAAAGCCAAGAAACGAATAAATAACAACCAATCGAACTATGCATGACAAAAAATCAGGACGCCTAAAAACAAAAAAGCACCCGGAGGTGCTTTTTGCGGTAACGCGACTGGATTATTTTGCGCCCAGTACTGCGAAACGTTTTTTGAAGCGGTCAACACGACCACCAACGTCCAGAACTTTTTGCTTACCAGTGTAGAACGGGTGGCAAGCTGAGCAAACGTCCAAGTGGATGTCTTTGCACAGTGCTGAACGGGTTTTGAATGAGTTACCGCAAGTACAGGTTGCAGTGATTTCTTTGTATTCCGGGTGGATACCTGGTTTCATGGTTTACCTCGTTAGGGCCGTATCGCTATCTGATCAGCTCACTGTCAGACACCATACGCATTTCAGTTAAATTAGGGCGCGTAGCTTAATAGATCCGTCTTACAGGTTCAACTTTTAATTCCGTTTTTGCGGAAAAAAGCAGCGGCTCAACAGCTACGGCCGGCTGAACTGAAAAAAGCATTGTGAGTAGCGATATAGACTGGCTACACTTTGCCGCATTCTAAATCCGGAATACAAGCCTGTTGAGCCACATCCGCGTCGCATTGCCGGTACCATTACACCAACATTTTGACTACCTGTTGCCTGAAGGCATGCGCGTTCAAGTCGGTGTGCGGGTGCTGGTGCCCTTTGGTAAACGCGAACTGATTGGCATTGTTTGGCAGTTAGACCCACCTGACGCTTATTCCGACAAGCTCAAACCCATTCAAGCCGTGCTGGATCAACAACCGCTGTTTGGTGAAGAGATCCGCCAGCTGCTCAGTTTTGCTGCCGATTACTATCACCATCCGTTGGGAGAAGTGCTGGTCAGTGCCCTGCCCGCGCTACTGCGCGAAGGTAAAGCGGTACTGGAAGGCCACGGCCGGCTGTTACAACTGACTGCCGACGGCAAGGCCCTGTCAGAGGACCAATTGACCCGGGCCCCCCGTCAACAGGCGCTATGGCAACGTCTGCAACAGGCCGCGATCCGCGACGACGAGTTAAGTGGCGAGAGCACCACCATTAAAGCCATGCTCGAGAAAGGCCTGGTCGCCTGGCAACAGGTCGAATTTCAACCTTTTTCCCCCCTGCCAGATCGGCAACAAGCGTTGCAACTCAATCCGGCA
>Ga0209812_10002303_pt1 | contig 11538 bp, 9 predicted proteins | sample JI71714BDNA_FD_187502 | JGI IMG/M metagenome (GOLD analysis project Ga0209812, IMG submission 187502) | Wastewater effluent complex algal communities from Wisconsin, to seasonally profile nutrient transformation and Carbon sequestration -... | ecosystem: Engineered > WWTP > Effluent > Algae...
ACAGCTCACACCAGCACAGGCCGCTGCTTGCGCTACCAACCCAGACACTTTACCCGCTTACCCAATCGCTATTACAGTTTCCGCAGTGGCGGAATTGACTTCTTTGCTCTCGATTCCAACACCTTTAACGAACCTTTACCGCTCCCAAAAACCTCTGAGGGCGACATTCACCGCCGGAATTTGGAACAACAAAGGCAGAAGTTGGAGGAAGAAAAATTGGAAATGCTCGAAATGTCCGATCGTCTGAACCCGGAAATTTCCTCCGAAGCCGAACAGCTAGACGACTTGCGCGCCAAATTAGAGCAAGTTGATGAAATCCTGATGGACATTGATAAGCAACTGTCGCCGGACAAAACTGTCGCCACCGACTTGGAACAGCTCGAATGGCTGAAACTCAGCTTGATTGCATCTTGGGCTGATTCTGAGGTGCGGGGACGGGTAATTTACCTGCACCATCCCCCCTACGTGACTGAGGGGACAAAGTGGAATCAAGCTCAAACTTTGGCGGTTCGGTGGCATTTGCGGGAGGTTTTCGATGGGGCGGCGCGGGAAATTGGGGATGGGTTGCGGGGGCGGGCGATCGTCGATTTAGTGCTGACGAGCCACGCTCACGGTCTGGAATACCTGCGGACTGGGGATACGGGACACGCTGATTCTCACATTAATTGGATGATCTGTGGGGGAAGCGGCCACAGTCTCCGTCGCCAGCGCCCGGAAGGGCCGGTGTTGGAGGAAGTATCGAGTCCTGAAGCCGATCGGTTGGGGCGCGAGTCTGGTTCCGAAACAGCCAGCCGGCGGGTAGCGGAATCTTTGCTATATGTGGGCCGCAGCGGCCAAGGTTCCCACAAACGCCGTCCTTATTCGTGTTTGCGGATTGATGTTCTCGACGGGTGTCCCCCGAAGTTCCGAATCCGACCTTTGATTGTCGAACGATTTGAGGGGAAATGGCTGGATATCTCGATCGAACCTTTTGTAATTTAGCATTAGTGTAGCTTGTAGTCGAGTTTCGCACACTCAAAATCCCCCTTAAAAAGGGGGATTTTGAGTGTTCTTGTCCCACCCCCTACCCCCCTTATTAAGGGGGGTTAGGGGGGATCTCCGGGTCAAAAAAACACGCCATCGTAGAGATTTTCCCTCCTATAAAGCAATGACCAATTACCATTACGAATGACTTATGAAACGTTCTGCTTGCCTAATTTTCAATCCGGCTGCTGGTCAAAGCGATCCAGAGCAAGATTTAGCTCAAATTCGGGGACTTTTAGAACCTACTATTGACTTAGACATTCGGATGACAACACCTGAATTAGATGGAGCCAAAATCGCCCTAGAAGAGGTTTCTAGAGGAGTTGAGGCAATTATTGCTTCCGGCGGTGACGGCACTTTATCAGCCGTTGCTGGTGCGATTGTCGGCACAAATATTCCCTTGGGAATTATTTCGCGAGGAACTGCGAATGCTTTTGCGAATGCTTTAGATCTTCCAAATACAATTGAAATGGCCTGCGCCACGATTTTGTCCGGGCTAACGCGGGTGGTGGATGCGGGTATTTGCAATGGAAAACTGCCGATGGTTTTGTTGGCTGGTGTTGGCTTTGAGGCGGAAACTATCGAAATGGCCGATCGCGAAATGAAAAATCGCTGGGGAATGTTGGCTTATGTGTTGTCGGGAATTAAACAGTTAAATAATTTAGAAAGGTTTGAAGCGGAAATCGAAACAGAAGATAAAATTGTCACCGTTACTGCTGTGGCCGTAACGGTGGCGAATGCAGCGCCGCCTACTTCGATTTTAGCTCAAGGGCCGGCGGGGATTATTTTTGATGATGGTTTGCTGGATATTACTTTGGTTGCACCAGAGAATAAAGCTGGGGCGATCGCAGCTTCTTATCACCTATTGCAAACTGCTTTGAGTGGAAATGCTACCGATCGCGATGACATCGGTTATATGCGAGCCAAAAAGGTGAAAATTACTACCTATCCACCTCAAAAAGTTGTTTTAGATGGGGAAATTATCGGCATGACACCGCTGTCGATTGAGTGTATACAGGGGGGGTTAACTGTGTTTGTACCGCGAGTAGAAGAGCCACCTATAACGGAAAAACTTACGGGTTTATCTGATATCAAAGTTGTTTTGAAGTAATCCATTCCGGCCCATAGAAACCGCGTCTATACAAACAAAGTCCGCCTGGACTGGGAGGATAGAGAAGATTAATTAGCTTGATTTGGGAGCGATACCGCAGGGGCGGTCTGGCTTTTTTATGCTGATAAAATTTGGCGAATCCGACGCTCTAGAAGTTCGAGATCGAGTCCACCTTCATCGCGGCTAATGCGACGCACGGTGACGTTGACATGGCTCAAATCAGCCAACAAATCTTGGAGGATTTCCTGTTGTTGGCGAGCTTGAGTTATTTCGCGTGGTTCCTGTACCAAGTCGCGGACAATGGTGTCCTCAGCCCGCGAAGCAACGATCGGGTCTGGTTCGCCTTCTATATGCACGAAAGTGCGCCGTCCTGGCCCGCGTTTTTCTTCAATGGGGATGACTGCTGTTACTTTGTCCGATCGCACATATTTGCCAAATCCCAGGTGGACTAAGACGGAAGATTGTATTTTCATAGATAGCAAGTTTTATTTGTAAGTTATCTATATTTTAACGTTTACACCCTGAAATAACAACTAATTTTCGAGCTATTTTTACTCCGATATATGTCGGTTTTTTATCGGTTTTATAGCGATCAATATTGGCAAAAAATGCTAATACTGGTTGTAGTTTAACAGTCTTATTTTCGCAAAATTCGACAGTCCGGCTGGGGTTGAAACCCCGGTTTCAAAGCTAAATTTTTCTTAAGAGGACTGAAGAATTTATTCAAAATGCTCGAAGCTGTAAATTTAATTTTATCCAACAATGTTATTACATATCATCTCTATTTCGGTGGGTTCGGAATGATTTAACCGCAGAGAACACAGAGAACACAGAGAAAGAGAAAAGAGAGCTGCATAATTCGGATGTTAACAGATTTAATATCATTCAATATCTGGGTTGAATCCAATTACTAAATAAAATACGATTCCATAGTCCTCAGAGCGAGGATTTTCTCTATGAGACAGGGGTTGAAACCCCTGTCGGACTGTCGGAGTGTACGAATATCTGTGGAAATCTCGGACTGTTGGTGCGCGAATGTTAGCTGATGTGTTAACATGAAAATAGAGCAATGTGCGATCGCCCGCAACGCATTTCAGGGGTTCAGTCTACCGATTTTAGATTTGAGCGTTACTCCCACGGAAAAACAGGAAAGCCTAAATTATGCTAATTAGTCTCGACTTAGTTATCAGTCTCCTGACAGCCATTCCCTTCGGCACTATAGCAATCCTAAATCATTTGCGTAATTATTGTAGGGGCAATCCCCCCGTGGTTGCCCGATAGATATGGGGTAGGCACGGGGACACTACCCCTACAAATTTATCTGAATCATTTAGGATTGCTATATCAAAGACAAGTTTCATCGCAAGGAAACTGTCATCACAATATTAAAAAGATTTAACCTCGACCCCGATACCCCACCAGCCGATTTTATTAGAAAATTTGGTTGATTAGCGATCGCATTTTGCGTTGCGCCGCCAACCCCCGTAGCGGACTACAAACCTTAGTGGTAAAATTGGTTAAAGACTTTCATAATTGTCAAAATGCTAAGCAGCGCCTCATTGAGAAAAACCGGGTCGGGGTGGGAATTTGCAAGTGAAGAAGCGTTAGAGGATTTTGTCGAATTTCACTTGCCAAGTTTGCTCGGTTTGACAGTCATTAAGCGGCAATTCACTGTCAACGAGCAAAGATGCGATATTATAGCGGCGGACGAGAATAAACGGTTAGTTGTGCTGGAGTTGAAAAACGCCGAAGATAGATATGTCGTTCAGCAGTTAACCCGTTATTACGATGCTTTGTTGGAATACAAACCTTTTGCCGATCGTGTGGATTACGATCGACCAGTTCGCTTAATAGCAATTGCGCCAAAATTTCACAGGGATAATTTTACAGACAGGAAGTATCACGGGCTCTTTTTTCAGTTTTTGCAATTTGCGATCGTCTTTTCTGAGGACAACTTAAATTTACAACTGAAAGATGTAGATACTGAACAGATTGCACAAGTAGAGATTACATATCAGCCAAGAGAAAGCACGGACAATATACCGACTCCACCCAGAGAGTTTCGGAATCTACTCAAGAAGTTTATTGATGACGAACAACAGGTAATCTGGAGAATTCGGGAGAAGATTCTCGGATTTGACACCCGTATACAAGAAATAATTTGCTCTAAAAGCATTAGCTATGGTAAAGGTAAAAGTAAACTATGCGCTCAGATTTGTGTAGATAGAAGAGCTAAGGAAGGTTATATTAGACCAACACTCATGTTATGGCTACCTCTTTCCCCTTGGATCGATAACTGTAACAGGGTTGGGAGAATAGCGATTTATAATCGCAAGCTCAATGATGCTTTATCCCTTAGCAAAATAGATGAGTATTCCTATCTTCGGCACTGGCCTGTGGGTTCTCGTTATTCTGCTTCTGATGGGTCAGTTCAAACTTGGGATTTAAAACGCTATGTAACTGAGATAAGTAAGCAAAATAATGAATCTAATCCTTTGGAGTTACTCATTAATTTATCCTTAGAAAAGTGGCTCGAAAGACTTTAAGGTAAGTAACAAATACGATCGCACTCCTCACCCCTTGCCAAATCGACAATCCATCTGCGTCTATCTGCGTGCATCTGCGGTTAAAAACATCCAATCAATAGCTTGGCAACAAATCAAATTACCTAATATTGTATAATTGAATAATTTACCGCACGGATCGATCCGCCAGCTTATTTCTTGGATACCACGTTTTCCTTCGTAATTCTAATCAGAAATCGCAGGGCTTCATTCACGGCTTCAGAATCGGGAAACATCTCTGCCACATCCGGTTCTAAACGAATATTTACACCACCAAAGGTCTTTCGTCCAGATCCTACCCTTCTTACACGCAACTTGCTCAAATCATATTCCGATCGCAGTTCATCCTCCATCCCTGTTTCATCCTTCTTCATAAACTTCTCGCTCCATTCGTGTTACTTTTCTGGCGCTAATCAAACGAATAATATCTCCTCTTTCAGGAGACGACACTATCAATAAATGACCTGGCTGGGACTCTCCAACCATAATATAGCGATCTTCTTCATCAGAGTGATCGGGATCCTAGAAATCGACATAGAGGGGATCCTCAAAAACCGTTCTCGCTTCCTCAAATGAGATTCCATGCTTGGAAAAATTTAACGCAGCCTTGTTTTCATCCCACTCGAATTTCATAAAGATCCAAAATCAGCATCTTTGATATAATGTTACACATATAGCAATCCTAAATCATTCATGCAGATATGTAGGGGCGGTGCCAAGAGTGCCCGCCCTCCGAGGAATTGGGCAACCACGGGGAGTAGGGGTCGGATTGCCCCTACAAGAATTATGCAAATGATTTAGGATCGCTATAGAAACCAAAATATCAAATTCTCATGGCACAAACAGTCTGGATCGCACGACACGGAAACCGCATCGACTTCGTTAACCCCGACTGGTTTCTCACCGCAGAAAACCCCTATGACCCCCATCTTTCCGAAGATGGTCACATTCAAGCAAAACAACTAGCCAATCGCCTCAAAGGTGCAGGAATTTCACACATTTTCGCCTCCCCTTTTCTGCGAACAGTCCAAACAGCAAACTACGCAGCCGAAGCTCTGGATTTGCCACTTAAACTAGAGTGGGGATTGTGCGAATGGCTGAATCCTGAATGGATGCCGGCAATGCCAGAAACTATGTCTGTCGAGGCTTTGTGTCAGCGTTTCCCTCGGATTGACCCCTCCTACACGGGGGGAGTTCCTAAGTACCCAGAAACGGCGGAATCTTGCCTCAAAAGGGCCGGGGATACGGCTAAACGTCTGGCGGCCGAGTTTCCACAAGATATACTGTTAGTGGGTCATGGTGCGTCGGTTTTAGGAACTGCGATCGGGCTTTCCGGTGCTGTGGAAACGGAAATTAATGCTTCTTTGTGTTGTTTGGTGAAAGTGGTGCGGCAAAATGGGGAATGGTCGATCGAACTTAATGGCGATACTTCTCACCTCACGGATACTGAAACCATGATCCGGTTTAATTAGAACAGGACTTATGCGGTCAACTGTCATGCTTGAGTCCTGATCCAACGCAGCACGAAGCATCTGATCCCTCTCAGGGATCCTTCGCTACGCTCAGGATGACAGAATTTCGTGGAGCCTGTGTAAGTTCTATAGAAGATTGAAAATCTAACATTGATATGGCTGGACATAGTAAGTGGGCGAATATTAAGCGCCAAAAAGCTAGAGTTGATGCTGTTAAAGGCAAAGTCTTTACCAAAATATCTCGCGAAATTATTGTAGCAGCCCGCAGCGGAGTGCCCGATCCGGCTGGCAATTTTCAACTGCGGACGGCTATTGACAAAGCGAAGGCGGCGGGTATTCCTAATGATAATATCGATCGGGCGATCGCCAAAGGTGCTGGCAAATTAGGCGGGTATTCCGAGTTAGAAGCTATCCGCTACGAGGGTTACGGAGTTGGGGGCGTAGCTATTCTGATTGAAGTGCTGACAGACAACCGTAACCGCATGGCGGCTGACTTGCGAGAAGCTTTTACTAAAAATGGCGGCAACCTTGGCGAAACTGGTTGCGTCGGCTGGATGTTCGACCAAAAAGGGGTTTGTACGGTACGCGGTGCCATCGAGGAAGAACAGTTGTTTGAAGCGTCGCTAGAAGCCGAAGCCGAATCTTATGAATTGATCTCAATTGATGAAAATGATGCAGGTGCAGAGGTATTTACAAATGTCGCTAATTTGGAAAATCTGGCTCAGGTTTTGACAGCTCAAGGTTTTGCAGTTATCCAGTCAGAAACTCGCTGGATTCCCAGCAATACAGTAGAAATGGACAATCCTGAAAAAGTGCGATCGCTCCTCAAGTTAATGGACGCACTGGAAGATTTGGATGATGTACAAAGTGTGACAGCTAATTTTGAAATGGCAGAGGAATTGATGTTATTAGTCAGTAGTCATTAGTCATTGGTCATTGGTCATTAGTCAGCAGTCATTAGTCATTAGCTAAGAGTTAAGGATTGAGAACTAAGAAATACAGAAGTTATTAGCTTTTAATTAAAACGTTAGTTGCTAACAACTAAATACCCATGACCAATGACCAATGACCAATTATTAATGACTAATGCCCAATGCCCAATGCCCAATGCCCAATGCCCAATGCCCAATGACCAATGCCCAATGCCCAATGCCCAATGCCCAATGCCCAATGCCCAATGCCCAATGCCCAATGCCCAATGCCCAATGCCCAATGCCCAATGACTACTGACTAATCTTTCCGACCAGTTAGCAAATAAGTAATCATGTATCCCTTACCCTTAACTTGAATAGCACCTCGCCTCTCAAAATTGTATTTATCCTTTAAGATCTCGTAAGTTTCTGTGGTTACTTGAATGCAGCCGGTAATCCCGTGAGATTCCATGCGCGAAGCAATATTTACAGTGTCTCCCCACAAATCGTAGATAAACTTTTTGAGGCCGATGACACCTGCGACTACTGGGCCTGTGTTAATCCCGATGCGAATGCTGAAAGGTTCCTCATGAGTTACGCTGAGACGGCGAATTTCTAGCAGCATATCGATCGCCATTGCTGCGATCGCCTCGGCGTGATCCGATCGAGCTGTAGGTAAACCGCCGACAACCATATAAGCATCACCAATAGTTTTAATTTTCTCTAAACCGTGGCGATCGGCCAAGTGGTCAAAAGCCGAAAAAATATCGTTGAGCACTTTCACCACCGCAGTAGCTGAAATTCTCGATGAAAGCTCTGTAAACCCCACAATATCGGCAAACATCACAGTTACTTCGCCAAAACTCTCGGCAATATTGTTTTCGTTGCGCTTCAAACGCAGCGCAATCGCTGCGGGCAGAACATTTAGCAGCAGTTGTTCCGACTTAGCTTGCTCTGCTTCCAACTGTAAGTAAGCATCCTGCAATTCTTCGGCTTGGCGAGCTCTGTCTCTGGCTAGCTTTTCGATTTGAGCAGTGCGGCTCAAGGCTGTCAACATATAAGTGACAGGAATCAGAGTCCACAGCATCCCCATCGTGAAAGTTCCCCAAGAGCGCCAGTGTTTCCGAGTTTTGCGAATTTCCGGCGTTGCTGCGACGTAGAGAAACCACTGGCGGCCACTAATTTTGAGGAGCCTCCTACAAGCTGTATACTGCGGGCCTGGATTCTCTTCAATCGGGCAGTTTGCCCTTGCTTGCTGTTCAAAACTAGCTGATATGGGAAACACTTGTTGGTTGGCGGATTTAAACAGCATCCCAAAGGGATGAATTTGTCGATCGGCAGCGAGATTTTTGAGAACGGGGTCGCCCATTAGCCGTGAAAGCGGTGATGCTTCTTGGCGCTCTGGTGGCTCGCTGGTGAGATAAATTTGGAGGTACTCGGTATTGCGCCCTTTTAAAGAGGTTTGAAAAAGATCTTTGCCTCGAAATATGCCCAGAACAAATCCTTGCAGTAGTTCGCGGCGGGATTGTACGGTAATTGGTTGGGCGCTGTTTTCGTAAATCGGGACTATTGCCAACAGACCGGGTGCTATGGGACGATGTTCAATTAAGCCGACGTAGTCGGTGACAATCATTTCTCCTGTATCGCGGCTGCGATCGAGTGTGGCCCGAAGATCTGGGTGGGAGGCGAGGTCAAAGCCTAACGCTGTCTCGTTTCCGGCTGTGGGCTCCACGTAGTATGCGGGGAAGTATTCGGAACGCTGGCCGGCTGGGCGTAGTTCTCCTTGGGGGCCGCGTTCTCTAATCTCGAAGCTGGGGTCAGTTTGGGTTTTGGCTTTGGCTTCGTAGTCTCCGCGTTCGGAACTGGTGATGCGGGGAACCCAAGCGAGGAGTTGCAGGCTGGGGTGGACGGAGAGGGGACGGCCTACGAATCGGGCAAAGGAAGAAGGCTCGACGACGCTGAAGGCTTTCATGTAGTCGCTGAGGGCGAGAACTGTTTCTAAGTCGGAGTTTAGCTGGCGTTCGAGTCCGATCGAAATGTCGTCAATGCGGCGGTGCATTTCGTAGTCGCGACGCTTGTCTTCCCAGTCCCATACAACTACGAATGTCAATATAGAGAACCCGACGCCCAAAGTCAGTGTCAAGCAGGCTGGAATGTAGCGAGACCAGGGTAAAGGTAATTTTTTAAACATATAGCGATGTTGAAGGAAGAAGGAAGAAGGAAGAAGTCGATGCGATCGGGTAATTCCCCGCAATCGTTTGGGCTATCGATCGCGTCCGGTGGCATCTTGTCGGTTGCTATAAAAACTCTGATAAATCAACCACAAAGGGCGATCGTCCATTCTTGAATAAACCTCAGTCCGATTTTCCTCTTTTATCTAAAAATTGGGTTTAAAACCTCCCCCTTCTAGGGGGACTTTACATTTGTTTTGGGTTAGTTTACCATAGTAACTGTAGTTTGGCAAGTGCAATGTTAAAAGCCTACAAGTACAGAATCTATCCGACTCAAGAGCAAGCAGTATTGCTTGCCAAGTCGTTTGGATGTGTGCGCTGGTTTTACAACTTTGCGCTTAACCTAACCAGTGAAACTTACCAGAAGACAGGCAAGGGATTAAGTCGTAACGACATCATTAATTTGTTACCTTCCCTGAAACAAGAATATGAATGGCTGACAGAACCGCCTTCTCAATGTTTGCAGCAGGTAGCCTTGGACTTGTCTAGCGCATTTCTGAACTTTTTCGAGAAACGGGCTAAATACCCAAACTTTAAGAAAAGGGACAAAAGCAATCTATTCGCTTTCCTCAACAAGTAAAACTAGATGCCGACTATCTCACGTTGCTTCATCTCGGTAAAGTTTACTGCAAGGTGTCTCGGCTACCAGAAGGAAAGCTCAAATCTATTACGGTGTCACTGACTCCATCTGGTGAATACTACGCTGCTTGTCTGTATGATGACGGCAAGGATAAGCCTGTTTCATCATCAGAAGGCAAGGCTGTTGGCGTGGATATGGGAATAAATCACTACGCCATTATTAGTAATGGAACTAAGCATGGCAACCCCAAATATTACCGGAAATATGAAATTAAGCTGACCAAGAAGCAGAAGCAAATTAGCCGCAAACAGAAGGAATCTAGAAATCGAAATAAAGCACGAATAAAAGTTGCTAAGGTTCACAATAAAATCCCTAGATGTCGAGAAGATTTTCTACAGAAACTAAGTCGTAAATTAGTTGACGAAAACCAAGTCATCGTTGTAGAGAATCTAGCAGTTAAAAACATGGTCAAAAACCACAAACTAGCTAAATCTATTAGCGATGCTGGATGGGGGCAATTTTGCACCATGTTGAAATACAAGGCAGAATGGGCAGGGAAAGTTTACATTGAGGTGGACAGGTTTTTCCCTAGCTCAAAAATCTGTAGCCACTGCTCACATCAAGTAGACAATCTCAATTTAGATATTCGTAGTTGGCAGTGTCCTAAATGTCAAACGATACATGACAGGGATATTAACGCCGCTGTGAATATCCGCGACGAAGGTTTACGACTTTTGGCGGGAGGGCATCTCGCTACCGCTTCTGGAGAAAGAGCAGTTACTAGGACGACTATTTCCACGACTTTCCCGTAATAAGCCCAACAATGTAAGTAATTGTGTTTAACAAATACTTTCCCAAAAAATCGCGCTGCTCTGATAAACTTAGATAAGTCAGAAACCAATGGTTCGGCTTAAAGGACATAAGCAACTTGGGACTACGAAAGTCACTAACCGCGAAAGCTTGTTCAGCTACCAGCAAATACAGGCGTACCTATTTATAGGCGTAGTCCTGAATGTTTGCAGGTGTCTTTGACATTAAAAAGCGCTATTGTCTCACGGCAATAGCTTTGTGGGATACCACCATGCTCTCAGATGTTTCTGATGAGTGTGCTATCTTTGGATTGTCTCAGTTTGTCAGAGATTGTCCAGATTAAAAGTATCAGTAAGACCAAGTAAAGGCACTGCTTTTACAAGGCGTTTTTCTGCGAAGGAAGAATCCCCACGCCTTTAGGCTGGGGAGTTGTCAAACGGGAATTTCAATCCAGAACTCAGCTCCTTGTCCGGGTGCTGAGATGCAGCGCAGAGTTCCTTTATGTTTTTCCACCACAATCTGATAGCTGATCGACAATCCCAGGCCTGTCCCCGATCCTACTGGTTTGGTGGTGAAGAAGGGGTCAAACAGCCGATTGCGGATGTCTGCTGTCATTCCCGGCCCGCTGTCGGCGATGCAAATAACGACCCGATCGCACTGACTGATGGCGCTGTCACTTTTCGTCTCCAACTCTGCTTTTTTGAGTTGGGTGCGAATGGCGATCATCCGAGGTTGCTGTTGGTTTTGTAGGGCGTCGATCGCATTGCTCAGAATGTTGAGAAATACCTGGTTTAACTGGCCAGCACAGCAATTCACTTTAGATATATCTCCGTATT
>Ga0209812_10002304_pt1 | contig 11533 bp, 10 predicted proteins | sample JI71714BDNA_FD_187502 | JGI IMG/M metagenome (GOLD analysis project Ga0209812, IMG submission 187502) | Wastewater effluent complex algal communities from Wisconsin, to seasonally profile nutrient transformation and Carbon sequestration -... | ecosystem: Engineered > WWTP > Effluent > Algae...
GGCAGCAGCACATCGTAAAAAAGTTTCCGGATCCGGTTTACTGTTTGTCACTTCGTCTGCACTGATCACTGCATCAAAATAATGCCGGATATGCAGACCATCCAGTACAAAATCCACATTGGACATGATAGCGGCGGAACCGATGGCCATTTTCCATCCTTTCTCTTTGGCTTTTTCCAGGAACAGATCCAGTCCGTCAATCAGTTTGAGATAGGGTTTGAACTCGCGCCGGTACTGGATTTCTTTTTCGATACTGAGTTTGCTTTTCTCTTCCAGGGTAAAACGCCCGGGAAAAATGCGTTCGAGCACTTCTGCATTTTTGCCATAACATTCTGCTTTTACAGCTTCCAGGCTGAGTTGTCCGCCCAGTTCATGGGTAATCCGGTGCCAGGCTTTAATATGATAGTGCATATCATCCACCATCGTGCCATTCAGATCAAAGAGTAATGCTTTAGTCATATGTTATACCGGGAGTGGCGCCAAAATTAGCCGCTAAAGGGGAATAAAAAAAGGGTATTGGCCGAAATCATTCAATTGCAGTGTACGTCGAGGATACAACCGGCCCGCCAATTTTTTTCATGTGCTGGAATCCTACCGGGTCATATCTTTAGGTACTTTTAACCTTTCGGGACTGTCAGCCCGGAAAGGGGTTAAAGCAATCGTTAAATAATTAAATATACCATCGTGAAAAAAGCCAGTTTATTCTTATCGGCCGGACTGCTGCTGAGCAGTCTGCTTCCGGCACAGTTACAGGTAAATGCAGTAGTGGACGGACAAACTCCCGCTGCCGTCATCAGTCGTCATATTTATGGACATTTTTCCGAACACCTGGGTCGTTGTATCTATGACGGATTCTGGGTAAGTGATACGTTGCAAGTGCCCAAGAAAGACCGTATCCGCCTGGATATCGTAGAAGCGTTGAAAAAAATTAATATTCCCAACCTCCGCTGGCCGGGTGGTTGTTTTGGGGATGAATACCACTGGCGTGATGGAATAGGTCCGCGTAAAGAACGCCCCTATATGGTAAACACGAATTGGGGTGGTGTATCCGAGGATAATAGTTTTGGTACCCACGAGTTTCTCGAACTCTGTACGCTGCTCAAAACAGAACCCTATATCTCCGGTAATGTGGGTAGCGGTACCGTGGAAGAAATGGCCAAGTGGGTGGAGTACCTGAACTCCGATGCCAAAAGCACGATGACGGATCTGCGTGCACAAAACGGACGTAAAGAACCCTGGAGTGTAAAGTTCTGGGGAGTGGGCAATGAAAGCTGGGGTTGTGGCGGTAATATGACGGCTGAATTTTATGCTGACCAATATAAACGCTATGCCGTATATGCACGCAATTACCGGAACGCCCCGCTGATGAAAGTAGCAGGCGGTGCCAGTTCCTCCGATTACAACTGGACCGAAGTGATGATGAAGAAAGTGCATGTGAATGATATGTGGGGACTGAGTCTCCATCATTATACGATTCCAACCGGCTCATGGGGCAAGAAAGGATCGGCTACCGCTTTTGATGAGAAAGAGTATTTCACCACGATGAAGAACTGTCTGTATATGGAAGAACTGGTGACCCGTCACAGTACCATCATGGATAAGTATGATCCCAATAAAAAAGTAGCTCTGGCCGTGGATGAGTGGGGTATCTGGACCGATGTGGAGCCGGGTACGAATCCTGGTTTTCTTTATCAGCAAAATAGTCTGCGTGATGCGATCGTAGCGGCTACCACGCTGAATATTTTTAATAACCATAGTGATCGCGTCAGACTTGCCAACCTCGCGCAAACTGTTAACGTACTCCAGGCACTGGTACTGACCCAGGGGCGCCAGATGCTTTTAACACCCACTTATCATGTATTCGATCTGTTTAAAGTGCATCATGATGCCAAAAGACTGAATGTAGCATTCACTTCACCGTTGTATAAAAACGGGGACGCTAAAATACAAGCCCTGAACATCTCGGCATCCATCGATTCTGCCGGTGTTGTTCATATCTCATTTGTCAATATCGATCCGAGTAACAAGATCAGTTTCAGAGCCGCCTTACCCGGTGTGAAATGGACGAATGTCACTGGACAAATCCTGACCTCTTCCAAACTCACCGATGTGAACAGCTTTGACAAACCCGAAGCCGTAAAGATCATGCCCTTTACCGGAGCCAAAAAAGAAGGCAATGACCTGGTAGTGGAACTGCCGGCAAAGAGTGTGGTGGTGCTGGAGTTGAAGTGAGGGGTGAGTAGTGAGTGGTGAGTGGTGAGTGGTGAGTGGTGAGTGGTGAGTAGGTAAAGTCCTAAAGGTTCGTGTCACCCTGCTTGTCCCGCCAAATGCGGGGAGCGTGCCGAAGGGTGAGCTTCGCTCTAAAAAAAACAAAATAAAACAAAACGAACGGAGATGAGCGATGTAGTCTCAATGCAACAAACCATGCGCTGGTATGGTCCCAAAGACCCGGTGAGTTTGTCGGATATCCGTCAGGCCGGATGCAGCGGGGTGGTCACCGCCCTGCACCATATTCCCAATGGGGAAGTGTGGACCGTGGAGGAAATCAATAAGCGCAAAGACGAAGTGGAAGCCGCCGGGATGGTATGGTCCGTGGTGGAAAGCGTGCCGGTGCATGAAGGGATTAAAACACAGACACCCGGATTCGAAACCTATATTGAAAATTATAAAACGTCGGTCCGCAACCTCGGTGCCTGCGGCGTAAAGATTGTTACGTACAATTTCATGCCGGTGCTCGACTGGACCCGGACCGATCTGGCTTTCACTGTGGAAGATGGAAGTAAAGCACTTCGATTTGAGAAAGCCGCGTTTATGGCCTTTGATGTGTATATGTTGCAACGCAAAGGAGCCGCCGATGAATACAGTGGCGCCGAACTGGTCAGGGCCAGGGAGCGCTTTGACAGCATGTCAAAAGATGAAAAGGAATTACTGCAACGCAATATCATTGCCGGTCTGCCGGGTAGTGAAGAGAGCTTTACCCTTGAGCAGTTCCGCCAGGCACTGGCTGCCTATAAAGATATTGATGCCGACCGGTTGCGGTCAAACCTCATTCATTTCCTGAAAGAAGTGGTGCCGGTGGCAGAAGCAGCCGGTGTAATGATGGTCATTCATCCGGATGATCCTCCATACCCGATCCTGGGTCTGCCCCGGGTGGTCAGTACAGCACAGGATATCCGTATGCTCATTGAAGCTGTATCTTCCCTGCATAATGGACTTTGTTTCTGTACCGGTTCATTTGGGGTGCGTCCCGATAATGAGCTGCCGGCTATGGTCAGGGAATTTGGTGACAGGATCAATTTCATTCACCTGCGGAGTACCCGAAGAAATGAGTGGGGTGATTTTTATGAAGACAATCACCTGGAAGGGGATGTGGACATGTATGCCGTGATCAGTGAACTTGTACGGGTGATGGATAAACGGAAAATTTCTATTCCCATGCGACCCGATCATGGTCACCAGATGCTGGATGACCTGAAAAAGAAAACCAATCCGGGTTATTCGGCCATCGGCCGGTTAAGAGGATTGGCCGAATTACGCGGACTCGAACTGGGGATCATCCGTTCAGGTATTTAATTTTTTTGTCAATATATACTAACGATTCAACCAACAACATGGCTGCATTAACGAGCAAGAAGTACCGGTTCGCCTTTATCATGGTCACTTCCCTGTTTTTCTTCTGGGGATTTGTACATAACCTGGATCCGGTCCTGATCAAACACCTGAAAAAGGCTTTTACATTAAATACATTACAGTCTTCCTTCGTGGATAGTGCCGTGTTCATCGCCTATTTCCTGATGGCCCTGCCGGCCGGATATGTGATGAAAAAATTCGGTTATAAAGCGGGGGTGATCCTGGGACTGGTCCTCTTTGCTATTGGGTCCTTTCTTTTTATACCGGCTGCCAATACCCAGCAATATGCATTTTTTCTGGGTGCTTTATTTGTGATTGCGAGCGGACTCACATTCTTGGAAACGGCGGCAAATCCGTATGCCGATCTGCTGGGTGATCCGGAAACATCCACACAACGGTTGAACCTGTCGCAATCCTTTAACGGACTCGCCGCCACCATGGCCCCCATAATCGGGGTGAACCTTATTCTTACAAAGGATTATTCAAACGTCGAACTGGCCGGTATGACCGAAGAAGCCCGTAAACTGGCCCTGGCTGCTGAAGCCTCAACAGTAAAGACGCCCTACCTGATCCTGGGACTTTGTATTTTATTAGTCGCCATTATCTTTTGGTTCACCCATTTGCCGGAAGTAAAACAGACCGAAAAAACAGGTAAAGAGAAAAGTAAATCCATCCTGCATGCGTTTCGACACGCTCATTTATCCTGGGCAGTGGTGGCACAGTTTTTTTATGTCGGTGCCCAGGTCTGTGTATTCAGTTTCTTCCTCCTCTATGCGCCAAAAGCCGCAGGGGTAAGTGATAGAGTGGCCGGAATTTTTCTCGGATGGGGTTGCGGGCTCGCCTTTATGTTTGGCCGCTTCTTTGGTACTTACCTGATGGTGGAAATGGTAAAACCCGCCCGCCTCTTATCCATTTATGCACTTATCAATATTGTTTTATGTGCCGTGGCGATGTTTGCTTCCGGAATACCGGCTCTGATAGCCGTCATCGGTATCGCTTTTTTTATGTCCATCATGTTCCCGACGATTTTCTCCCTGGGTATTAAAGACCTGGGTACGGATACAGAGTATGGCAGCAGTCTCATCATCATGTCCATTGTGGGTGGCGCCATTCTTCCTCCGGTTTTCGGTTGGATTGCAGACAGTACAGGGAACATTCAGTTGGCCTATATTGTACCTTTATTATGTTTTGCAGTAATACTTTTATTCGGATTGAAAGGGTACAAAGTGAAGAACCTGAATGAAGCCCAGAAAAAGTCAACCATAAACATAATCCGATGAAACGTTATTGTCTGGCCCTTGATCTCGTGGATGATCCCACATTGATCGCCGAATATGAGAAATGGCATAAGCCCGGAGCCCAGTTACCCGGGATACCCGAAAGCATCAAAGCCGCCGGTATCCTGCAGATGGAAATTTACCGCACGGGCAACCGGCTATTTATGATTATGGAAACCACCGACAATTTTGATCCGGCCCGTAAAGCAGCAGCGGATGCATCTGATCCAGCCGTACAGGAATGGGAGCAACTGATGTGGAAATTCCAGCAACCCTTACCCTGGGCCGCTCCTGGAGAAAAATGGGTAATGATGCAACAGATCTTTCAATTAAACTGATATAATTATCAATCATGTTTTCCCTATCCAATAAAACAGCCCTCGTGACCGGTGGAGGTAGTGGTATCGGCCGGGCGATCTCCACGCTATTCGCCAAACAGGGGGCTTCGGTTTATATACTGGACCTGGATGAAAAAGGTGCCACACAAACCGTGGAAGAAATTAAAGCGGCCGGAGGCAATGCCGGATTTATTAGTTGCAATGTCTCCGATCAGCAGGCCGTAAAAGCAGCAGTGGCTCAACTCCCCTCTATTCATATCCTGGTAAATAATGCCGGGGTAGCCCATGTGGGTAATGCGGAAAACACCGCGGTGGAAGATTTCACCCGCATTTTTGAGATTAATGTAAAAGGGATTTACAATTGTCTGCATGAAGTGATCCCCGTAATGAAGCAAACCGGAGGGGCTATCCTCAATATGGCGTCCATTGCCTCCTCCGTGGGTATTACCGATCGCTTTGCTTATAGTATGAGTAAAGGGGCCGTTGTGGGTATGACCCTCTCTACGGCCCGTGATTTTATGGCTGCTGGTATCCGTTGCAATTGTATTTCTCCGGCCCGTGTCCATACGCCTTTTGTAGATGGATTTATTTCCAAGAACTATCCGGGTAAGGAAACAGAAATGTTTGAAAAGTTATCAAAGAGCCAGCCCATCGGCCGTATGGGTCATGTGGATGAAATAGCCGCCCTGGCGCTCTATCTCTGCAGTGACGAAGCTTCATTTATCACCGGCAACGATTATCCGATCGATGGCGGATTTATCAAACTGAATAATTAATACACAATATGAAACTGATTCGTTTTGGTGCACCTGGGGAAGAAAAGCCCGGCATACATATTAACGGGACCAATTATGACCTGAGTGCCTTCTACCGGGATTATGATGAACTCTTTTTCGCCGATAACGGACTCGCTGATCTTGCAGCGCTCCTGAAAATGTCAGCAGGCAAACTGCCAGTAGTGCCCGAAGGAACCCGCTTAGGTCCCCCGGTGGCCCGTCCTTCCAAAATCGTATGCATAGGACTGAATTATTCCAAACACGCGAAGGAAACCAATGCCCCGATCCCCAAAGAGCCGATCATCTTTTTCAAATCAACCACTTCTTATAACGGCCCCAATGATCCAATTACGATTCCTAAGAATTCCGTGAAAACGGACTGGGAAGTAGAACTCGCATTTATCATGGGGAAAAAAGCATCCTATGTGGAAGTGAGTGAAGCCATGGACTATGTGGCGGGCTACGCCTTGCACAATGATGTAAGTGAACGTGAATTTCAGCTGGAACGCGGCGGTACCTGGGACAAAGGAAAAGGTTGTGATACATTCGCACCGATCGGTCCCTGGCTCGTCACCAAAGACGAAATTCCTGATCCCCACAATCTCCGGCTCTGGTTAACCCTCAACGGCAAGATGATGCAGGACAGCAATACCAATGACCTGATCTTTAATATCCCCTTCCTCGTTTCCTATATCAGTCAGTTCATGACCCTGCTCCCCGGCGATATCGTATCCACCGGCACCCCCGCAGGCGTGGGCCTCGGCTTCAATCCCAATATCTTCCTGAAAGAAGGCGATGTGGTGGAACTGGGCATTGATGGATTGGGAACGAGTAAGCAGGTGTGTGTGGATTACAGGAAGTGAGTGGTGAGTGGTGAGTGGTGAGTGGTGAGTGGTGAGTAGTGAGTGGTGAGAGGGGAATCCTAAAGCAGAGATACTCATTGGCTTATTAGAAATTGTTACTATTGAAACGTTTCATCGCCCTGTACGGACGAAATATCATTAGAATGTTTCACAGGTTAACACAGCCCCATAGGGGCGAAATATCATTAGCCCGAATGTAACGAGGGGTTCATAGAGCCCTGTAGGGGCGAAATATCATTAGCCCGAATGTAACATAGGGTTCACAGAGCCCTGTAGGGGCGAAATATCATTAGCCCGAATGTAACGTGGGGTTCACAGAGCCCCAGCGGGGCGAAATATCAATAGCCCCCATAGGGGCGAAATATATGTCCATAATAAAATTAATTTCGAACAGATGAAAATTATCGACAGCCACCAGCATTTCTGGCGCTACGAACCACAGAAACACAGCTGGATCGATGACGAAATGAAATCGATCCGCCGTGATTTCCTCCCGGAAGAGCTGGCTACTGTATACAAAGAAAACGGGGTGTCCGGTTCGGTAGCCGTACAGGCCGATCAGAAAGAAATCGAAACCGCCTTCCTGGTAGAACTCAGTCAGCAACATGAAATCATCAAAGGCGTGGTGGGCTGGACCGATTTACGATCTGAAGAATTACCGGGTAATCTCGAATTTTATCAGACAATTCCCATCATCAAAGGATTCCGTCATGTACTGCAGGGAGAAGATCCTTCCTTTATGTTGCAACCGGCTTTTCTGCGTGGCATCGGTCTCCTGAACAAGTATGGATTTACGTATGATATCCTCGTTTTTCCTCATCACCTCGCTGCCGTAAAGGAACTGGTTCGTCAGTTTCCCGGACAGCCCTTTGTGCTGGATCATATCGCCAAACCCTATATTAAGAAAGGACAGATCAGCGAATGGGCGAAAGACCTGAAAGAGCTGGCGGCTTTCCCGAACCTGTACTGTAAAATCAGCGGCATGGTCACCGAAGCAGATTATACAAAATGGCGACCGGAAGACTTTACCCCTTACCTCGATGTGGTGGTGAAATCATTTGGTACCAAACGCATTATGTATGGCAGCGACTGGCCTGTTTGTCTCGTGGCAGGTAGCTATACTCAGGTACTTACGATTGTTAAAAATTATTTCAGTTCCTTTACACCGGAAGAGCAGGCCTCGGTCTTCTCCGGGAATGCAATCCGGTTCTATCACTTATAATTTAATCCCATGTCAGCAAGAGTTCATTTTCCCCCGGTTATCTTCGGCACCACCGCCCTGGGAAATATATATGAAGAAATTCCCTATGCCACTAAACTGGCCATCATGAAAGAATGTGTGCAAAATGCACCAGGTGGTTTACTGATGTTTGACTCGGCCGGCAAATACGGAGCCGGACTGGCATTAGAAGTACTCGGACAATGCCTGGAAGAACTTAGTGTTCCTCCTGAAAAAGTAATTATCAGCAATAAGCTCGCCTGGTACCGGGTACCGCTGACCGGACCCGAATCTACTTTTGAACCGGGTGTATGGCATAACCTCAAACATGATGCGGTACAGAAAATCAGTTACGAGGGTATAATCGAATGTTACGAGCAGGGAAATGAACTGTTGGGTAAATACAACACACAAACCGCTTCTGTACATGATCCGGATGAATACCTCGCCGCTGCCGTGGATGAAGCCGATGATAAAAAAAGATTCCAGGATATACTGGATGCTTATAAAGCCCTCCATGAACTGAAGGCTGCCGGTAAGATCAGCTCGGTAGGTGTGGGTGCTAAGAACTGGAGAAGCATTGAGCGTATTGCACAACAGGTGGACCTCGACTGGGTGATGATTGCCAACAGCATCACCGTACATTCCCATCCAAAGCCCTTGCTTGAATTCATGGCGCAACTGCACAGTAAAGGAGTGGCCATCATTAATTCTGCAGTTTTCAACGGGGGCTTCCTCGTTGGCCGTGATTTTTATAATTACAAAAAAGTGGATCCCGAAACGGAAGATGGAAAAGCCAAATATGCCTGGCGGGCCAAATTTTTTGAACTCTGCGCCAAGCACAATGTTACCCCCGCCGAAGCCTGCTTCAATTTCGGCTTCCGCATTCCCGGTGTGAATTCAGTAGCTTTAAGCACTTCCCATCCCGAAAAAGTAAAACCCAATATCGCCATGGCCACCTGCGAAGTACCCGTTTCCTTATGGGATGATATGAAGGCGAATGGGTTGTTGGAGGAGGATTATCTGATTAATAATTTGTAGGGGAATGGGAAATGGGAAATGGGGAATGGGGAATGGGGAATGGGGAATAGGAAATAGGAAATGGGGAATGGGAAATAGGGAGTCAATAGGTTGAAAAGTTATAATCGGGCAATTACGCTGTTTTGTATTTATTAGCCCGAAGGGCTTAAATTATTAATAGCCCCCGGTGAAACCGGGGGTAGGGTTGAAGATGATCTCACCAACCCCAACGGGGTTGAACTAATAAGTTGAACGGTTGGATTTAATTCCCGAAATTCAACCTGCAATTGCTGCCATGAAAAGATCAAGCTTCCTTATTTGCTGTCTGCTGTTTTGTTATACTGCCATACTGCATGCACAAAAAACTGACACCAGCGACGCCCGCTTCCGTCCACTCCTGCATTTCACGCCCAAGGCCAACTGGATGAACGATCCCAACGGGATGGTCTACTACAAAGGCACGTATCATTTATTCTATCAGTATTACCCCGACGGCAATACATGGGGACCGATGCATTGGGGACATGCCACCAGTACCAACCTGATGAACTGGGTACATCAACCTATCGCTTTGTATCCTGATAGTCTTGGTATGATCTTCTCCGGCAGCGCCGTGGTGGATAAAAATAATACCTCCGGATTTGGAAAGAACGGCCAGGTGCCACTGGTAGCCATCTTTACTCAACACGATGAAGCCGCGATGAAGAAAGGGAGTAAAAGTTTTCAAAACCAAAGCATCGCGTATAGTCTGGATGAAGGCAAGACCTGGACCAAGTATAAAAACAATCCGGTACTTCGTAGTCCCGGCATTGTTGATTTCCGTGATCCGAAAGTTTCCTGGAATACAGCCGTTAATAAATGGATCATGACCCTGGCGGTGGCCGACCGGATTCATTTCTATTCATCCCCTGATTTAAAGAACTGGACCAAAGAAAGTGAGTTTGGAGATAAAGCGGGCGCGCATGGCGGCGTATGGGAATGTCCGGACCTGTTCCCAATGAAACACGAAGGAAAAGAAATATGGGTACTACTGGTCAGCCTCAATCCCGGTGGTCCGAATAAAGGCTCCGCCACCCAATACTTCCTGGGCGATTTTGATGGAAAGACATTTCATCCCTACAGCACCGAAACAAAATGGATCGATTATGGTCCGGATAATTATGCTGGAGTGACCTGGAGTAATACCGGCGACAAGCGATATTTCATGGGCTGGATGAGTAACTGGAGTTACGCACAGCAAGTGCCTACTTATACCTGGCGCAGTGCCATGACCCTTCCCAGGGAATTGCGTATTGAAAAATCCGGATCGGAATACCTCCTTATACAGCATGCTGATGAACTTATCCGACCTTTTTTTACATCAGGCTCCACCTGGGAGAAAGCCAATATGCGGCCGGGGATGAATATGGTAAGGCCCTACGATATTTTACAAAATCCCTGCAGGGTCAGGTTGTCTGCAGGGCAGTCAGATGTATCGGTCACTTTTTCGGATGATAAAGGTGGGGCACTCAACGTGGGTTATGATCATAAGGCAGACCAGTATTATATTGACCGGACAAATGCGGGTCTATCCTCTTTTTATTCAGGCTTTGCCACCCGGGCTACCGCTCCGCGAATAGCCACCGGGGATAGTATTGAGCTGACAATCATTTTGGATAAATCTTCTGTTGAATTGTTCGCTGATGGTGGCAGGACTGCGATGACTGCGGTGTTTTTTCCGAAACAGCCGTTTACAAAAGCCACTCTTCAATACAAGGAAGGGATAACAGTAAAAGCCAATTATGCACCATTAAAGAGGAAGTAATTTTATTTCCGTTCACTGAACAGGAAAGGCCATTCCGGATTATACACATGAGCCTTCATCATCCACCTGTACATTTTTTTAACAATGTCCGGATACTGATCGGCCAAGTTATTCTTCTCTTCCGGATCTTTTGAAATATCATATAACTCCACCGGTGAAGGACTGGCGGTGGACACATTCAACCGGATTGCTTTCCAGTTTTTCCAACTGATGGCCTGTCGTCCATTGTTTTCATGAAACTCCCAATAGAAGTATTCATGCTGTTTGCGTTTTCCTTTATTGAACAATACTGGAACCAGAGACAGCCCGTCAGTTTTAACTTTGTTTTTAATGCCCGCCAGTTCAAGTACCGTGGGATACATATCCCATAAGGCAGCCGGGTCATGATTTACGGCTGGTTTTATTTTACCAGGCCAGTAGGCCACATAAGGCACACGGATCCCACCTTCATAAAGATCACGTTTAATGCCACGGAATACGCCATTGCTGTTGAAGAAATCCGGATCACCGCCATTCTCCCGATGAGGACCGTTATCACTGGTAAAAATGATCAGGGTGTTTTCGGCCAGTCCTTTATCGGCAATAGCCTTTATGATTTCGCCTACA
>Ga0209812_10002305_pt1 | contig 11533 bp, 16 predicted proteins | sample JI71714BDNA_FD_187502 | JGI IMG/M metagenome (GOLD analysis project Ga0209812, IMG submission 187502) | Wastewater effluent complex algal communities from Wisconsin, to seasonally profile nutrient transformation and Carbon sequestration -... | ecosystem: Engineered > WWTP > Effluent > Algae...
TATTACGACACCGAACTGGCGTTCGGGTCAGAGGATCCGGCCAATCCAGCGATGACACGGCGCGTCATCACGCTGATGCGGCCAGCGGACTACTGATCATTGTGAGGGACAGGGATATCGCTGCGTCACCCGGCAGCCGCCGAAACCTGATGGGGAGGTAAAAAGCGCATGAGCAGACATAAAGTACCGCTTCGTGACGGAGTTGCGGCGGCAAGTGCCTATGTTGGCTGGGACCGTCCACTTCAGACCTATTTCGCACAGGTACTGAGCGCCCCTGACGAAGACGGAGAAGAGATCGAACTCGTATGGGTCGGAACCGATTTCGGCGAGCTCCCCCGCGCAGTTGACGCAATCCGCGTGCTCGAACCCTATTGCCATATCGATGCAAGTCTTGCCGCACAGCTCGAGATCGACAGGATGGCCTGCCTCGCCACGCGCGATGGACCCAATCAGCTCGAAGCCAAGGCCTTCATGGCGCGCCTCAGCCAGATGAAGGACAGGTCCGAGCCCGAAGCTTAGCTCGGTACAGACCGCGCATTGCTCGAAGCAGGGCCGATTGATCTCCAGAACCATGCATCTAGGCTCCTCAGCCCTCTGGGCTGGATAGAATTACGCGCGCCTGCGGTGGCTGGCGCACGGGCCGGGCCACGGGCCCGGAGGAGAGGGGGGATGGGAGAAGGTGTTCCGGACAAGGGGTTCGGACAGCATCAGGAGAATGTGACATGAACATCGGCACCCTCAAGGCCAACGCAGAAGGCGTTCACATCGGCCGCATCACCACCCTGACCTTCAGTGCGACCGTCGCTCTGCGGGCCTTCGAATCCACCAACGAGCGGGCACCCAAGTTCGACCTCATGGCGCTCTCGGCGGACCGCCGCAGCTGGGTCAAGATCGGTGCGCTGTGGGAATACTCGTCGAACGAGACCGGCGAATGCTTCCTGTCGGGCCAGATCGACGATCCCAGCCTCTCGGCGCCGATCCCGGTCGCCATGTTCCAGCAGAACGATGGGAGCTTCAATGTCGCTTGGCGCCGTTCGAAGCCCAAGGCCTCGCTCGACGGCTTCGGCAGCGAGAGTGAAGGCGCCCTGCCGCCGCTCACCGCCACCGGAGACGAACCGGCCAGCGACCGCAGCGTTGACAGCGCCGCTGCCACCGGCGACGGTCTGGGCGAAAGCACCGCTCCGGCACCCAAGGGCAAGACGCGCGTGAGCGTCGACGCCTGACCGGGACAAGCCCCCCCGTGACCGGTGCCGCGACCCGCGCCGGTCACATCGGGAAGGCCCGTCCGCGCATGTGTCGCGGGCGGGCCTTTTCTTTTGCCCGCTGCTGTCGGGCTCGGCAGAACTGCTGAAGGAACTCGGCCAGCAAGAGGGAAGGGGGAGGTGCCGTTCGAGCAAAGGAGGCTTGAATGGCAAAAACAATCTGGGCTCTCGATCTTGAAGGCGCGCCCACAAACGAAGACTGCGCGCAGATCGGCCACACCCCGAACTTCGACCTCGTGAATACCGCGGAAGCCATGCTCTACAGGGCTGCGCTGATCGCGGTGGCTGGGCCTCCGCCCGCCGGAATCACCCTGCGGATCAAGGCTAACGCTCATGATTTCGGGACCTACCGGACAGTCGAGGCGAGCATCGACAATGAGCAGGACGATGGCAGCCATGCCAGTTATCTCGAGACCCTCGAGACCGGCATCGCCTTCTGGCATCAGGCCGGGTTTGCACCGCCTGAATTCGGCCAGCTGACAGCCAGCAATCAGCTTGCGGATTTCGTCGTGGATGCCGTCGCAAGCGCGCTGCGGATCACACGGCCGAGCAGCACCGGCGCATTCTTTCCGGCGTCCTCCGGGCCGCTCCACCGCAACCTCACCGCAGCCTTTCCGGAAGCGGCGCAGCGCGCCTTTTCTGAAGGGGGCCTGCCATGCTGACGGATAGCGAGCGCTTCGCCTTCAGCGCCTGGCGGATCCATGCGTTCGCTTCGACGGGCAATGCCTACGACGCCGTGCAGACCGACGAGACTATCGCTGCTGGCGATACTCTGCTCATTCTCGATGAAGGGATTGTCGGCGTCGCGATGACCTGGCCCTTTGCCATCACCGCAGAACCGGGCAAGCTTCACGCGGTCTGTGAGCCCGGCGCTGGCGAAACCCTTGGGCACATTGAAAAGACGCTCGATGTTCCAGACGGGTCAATCGCTCGAGCCTGCCGCCTCGCAAGGACGCTGGGCTTTGCGATTGATGCGGGCCTCGTCCCAGTGTTGCCGGAGCTGCCGGCGACAGAGGTGGAAGGCTAGCGCGGCAATCGTCGCCACAGAAAACTTGCTATTTTGGCAATAATTGCTATTTTGGTGCCAAGAGGAGATACCACCATGCCAGCGGCGGCGAACGAGCACCCCAGGGTTCCCCTGACCCGGTTTCACAACAACACCGGCGAGTTCCTCGATCTCGCAACCAAACAGCCGGTCGTCCTGACCAGCCATGGCCGCGAGCGGCATGTGATCGCAGATAGCGACTATTTCCGCCATCTTGAACAGGCGGCGCGCGGTGTGATCGCCGGCCACATGAATATCGAAGCTGTCGCTTCGTCCGACATGACCGAAGCCGATCGCAAGGCTTTCGCCAATGCACGGCCCTCGGACAGCGAACTCGCCAATGACCGCTGGGAAGACTGACCGCCCCGCCGCAGGCCATATCCTCCGATACGTCTATCTCTTCGAGGAAGAGCAGAGACGGGGCCGCGACGAAGGCGTCAAGGAACGCTTTGTCGTCGTCGTGGGTGTCGAGGGCTCACGCTATCTGGTCGCCGCGATCACGACCAAGGGTGAGGGGCGCAAGAACGCCATCGTGATCCCCGATGAGATTGCGCGCACAGCCGGACTGGCTCCCGGTAGCGCCATCGTCATTTCGGAATTCAACCGGTTCACCTGGCCCGGGTTCGACATCAGACCCCTGATGAAGCAGCCCGGATACATTGCCGGACGACTCCCACCGCGGTTCACGGCAAAGATCATCGATGCCATAGCAGCCTGGAGATCAGCTCCCGTCGATCGGGATTGATTGGCACAACGTGCAGACAGGCAGCCCCCTTGGGGCCTTGTCCGATTGTGCATCAGCGCCAGGCCAGTGGCGCCGGCGTTGCGGATCGGCACCCCAGATAGCCAAGGTCAGGTGTTCCGGACGACTGCCGCAAAGGGACTATTCGCTCACCGAAATCGGCGAGGACGGACGATCAATCCTGCGATCAACGCCAGCGTCAGCAAGCCGAGACGCGGCGAGGTTGATGTCCAGGCACGCAATCAGCCCCTGTGCCAACAGCACGTCCGCCGTCCAGTGCCCATGCCTCCCTGGTCGAGCTTAGGGCCAACCTGCAGAAATGCGAGCCGTGTTGCCCGGCAAGCCGGGCTGCCCGCACCACCTCGATTTCTGAGGTTTCCCGCGCGCGAAAGCGCGCGGTGTCCCAGCTCTTCCGCCGAGGCTCGATAAGGGCACCGGCGGACGAGCCGTCGGCACCAAGGAGGCTCTTGCAATGAACATCGTCAACCTCGTCGGCCGTCTCGCCAAGGATCCCGTCGCCCGCGATCGCAGCGACACCCGCATCACCGAACTGATCCTCGTGACCGAACGTCCGGTCATCCGCGATGGGAAGGTCCAGAAGGACCCCGAAACCGGCTACCCGGTCAAGGATGCCGAATTCCACAAGATCACCGTCTTCAACGGCCTCGGGCTCCCGCTGCGCCAGCACAAGGCCAAGGGTGACCAGCTCGCCGTGACGGGCCGCATCCACTACTCGCGCTGGCAGGACGCCGAAGGCAATGACCGCTACGGCTGCGAGATCATCGCCGAAAACGTCGAGTTCCTGTGATCGTCAGCAGGGGCGGCGCTTCGGTGCCGCCCTCCGCCTCGTGATTGATGGTGCGCACCCGAGTGCGGAGCGCAGGCCGGTTAGTTGCCGGTGGGATCAATCCTGGCACCGCGATGCCCACAGCTGCAGCGCAAATGCCGAGCGACCTTAGCCAGGTTCAGCGGGATCGACTTGGCGAAGCACTGATCGCGAAGACGAGCTGCCGGCATGATCACCAAACGTCTGCAGCGGCCGCACTCGATCTGCGCATTGAGGCCATGACGCACAAGATCGGCGACAGAATCGAGGCGTTTGGTTCCCACACCCCGCCGAGAACATAAAAAGAACATTAGCGTCAAGGGATGTGGAGGGACAGGTGGGCGCCTGCCGGCCTATGGCCGGCAGCGCGCTCTATTCCGCCGCGCTGTCGCCAGCACACAGGCCTTGTCAGTGTGCTGGGTCTGCGACCGGCGTCACCGAGTCCCTGCCGGGTCTCGGCCCGTTCGGGTGACGATCGCTGGCGCAGCCTTTGCCTAGGCCTTGGGCTGCTCTGGGTACCGCAGAGTATGTTGTTATGTCCGGTTTAGGGAAACAGGTTGATCGCGCCGGATGACCGGGGTTGAGTGGAAAGCTGAATGGCAGCCCCCAGCGAGGGCTTAGAACCGGTAGAACATCGTTACGCTCGCGATATGGTCGAACCGATCCTCGCCTCGGCGGAAAACCGCCTGATTGAGATATCCTGGCTCAAGCATAACGCCTTTCGCCACGGGCACCGACACGCCCACGAAATTGCGCCAACGGTCCATTCCCTCGCGCGGCCCCCAGTCGGCGTCATTGAGGTTGAGAAACGCTTCGCTCCAAACCACCAGAAGCGCACCCCTGTCCTCTTTTAAGGGCATCTGGGCTCGCACCTGCTGACGGAATCGCCATGCGAGATCCTCTGCCCCCACGACAGTGCGTGCCTCCATTCGGGTCCGCGCCGTGAGTGTCACGTCACCCACTTTGCCGATCGGATACACTACGTGCTGGTAAATCCGATTTTCATCGAATGCCGGGCGGTCCACGGGATCTGTGTGGACGAACATGTAGCCGATGAACACCGTGGCCTTCTTGCTCACCCGGTAGCCAATCGCCGGGCTGATCTGGAACTGCCCCAATCGGCTCGCGTCGTTGGTCAGGCGCGGCTGAATTTCTGCCTGCACCACCAGATCATCGCTGATGGGTCCTTGTGCGACCAGTAGCGTCCACTGTTGAAGATCGTGGTCCTGCGCAGCCAGCGGACACGGTGCCAAGCCGAGCACCAAAGCTGTTAGAACGGGCCAAAGGCGGCCTCGCTGGCTACGTGCCGAAGATGTCTTCATCATTTTGCCCCTTGTCGATGGCGTGCACGCCATCGCTATGATTTTGCTGCGATCCCGGCTGCCTCAACCGGCGTTTCGACTGGCAGATCGCGCTCAACCCTTTCGGAATAGCGATCGACCAACATCTCGGCGTGGGGGCGTAGCAGCACGGTGAAGCGCACCAGTTCCTCCATCACGTCCACGATCCGGTCGTAATACGCGGACGGCTTCATCCGGCCGGCCTCGTCGAACTCCTCATACGCCTTGGCGACCGAGGACTGGTTGGGGATCGTCACCATCCGCATCCAGCGGCCCAGGATGCGCATAGTGTTGACGGTGTTGAAGCTCTGCGATCCGGCACACACCTGCATCACCGCCAGCGTGCGCCCCTGTGTGGGGCGCAGGCCCTTGTAGGCGAGCGGCAGGTGGTCGATCTGCGCCTTCATGATCCCGGTGATCGTGCCGTGGCGTTCTGGGCTGCACCACACCTGCGCCTCGGACCACAGCGAATGTTCGCGCAATTCATGCACTGCCGGATGATCGTCGCCCGATACCTGATCGGGCAGCGGAAGATCGGAGGGGTCGAAGATGCGTGTCTCGCACCCGAAGAATTGCAGCAGGCGCGCGGCCTCTTCCACCGCGAGCCGCGAAAAGGACCGCTCACGCAGCGAGCCGTAGAGCAGCAGGACCCGCGGCGGCGGATCGATCGCGCCGAGCCCGCTCGCCGGATTGCGATGCAGGTATTCGGGCCGCAGCGCGGGCAGGTGATCGGGATCGGTCAAGGAGCGCAGGCGGGTCATCGGCGTGCTTTCGGTCAGGCGACAGGGAAACGGTCACGGGTGCGGTTGGCAAAAGCGACGAGCGATAGCATCACCGGCACTTCGACCAGAACGCCCACCACTGTGGCAAGTGCTGCCCCGCTCGATAGGCCAAACAGCCCGATGGCGACCGCCACGGCCAGCTCGAAAAAGTTCGACGTGCCGATCAGCGCGCAAGGCGCAGCGATATTGTGCGGCACCTTCCACGCCATCGCGGCGGCATAGGCGACCGCAAATATGCCATAGGACTGAATGATGATAGGGATCGCGATCAGCACGATCAGCAGCGGGTTGGATACGATCGTGCCCGCCTGAAAGGCGAACAGCAGCACAACCGTTGCGAGCAGGCCGATGATCGACCACGGCTTCAACCGCGCGGTAAAGGCATCGACCGCCGCTTCGTTACCGCCATGCGACGCGATCACCCGGCTGCGGGTCAGGGCCCCTGCCACCAATGGCACGACAACATACAGCATCACCGAGAGCAGCAGCGTATCCCACGGCACCACGATGTCGGTCACACCGAGCAGCAGTGCCACGATCGGTGCGAAGGCGACGATCATCACCAGATCGTTCACTGACACCTGCACCAGCGTGTAGGCCGGATCGCCCTTAGTCATCTGCGACCACACGAACACCATCGCTGTGCAGGGCGCCGTGCCCAGCAGGATCAGCCCGGCGATATACTGGTCAGCATCGCCCTCGCTCATCAATCCGGCATAGAGATAATCAAAGAACAGCACCGCCAGCGCGGCCATCGTGAACGGCTTGACCAGCCAATTGACTACGAGGGTGATCACCAGCCCCTTGGGCTTGCGGCCGATGTCCTTGATGCTGCCGAAATCGACGCCGACCATCATCGGAAAAATCATCGCCCAGATCAGCACTGCGACCACGAGATTGACCGAAGCATATTCCAGCCCCGCCAGAACGCCGACCGCATCCGGCGCGACCAGCCCCAAGCCAAGTCCCGCCAGAATGGCGAGCAGCACCCAGACCGACAGGTAACGTTCAAACGTGCCGAGCGGTGACGCGGCCGGTGCGGGAGTGGCGCGGGTCTGGGTCATTTCACGCGCTGTCCTGATGCATCGACGACCTGTTCGCCGTCTTCCTTGACGAAAGCGCCGCGCTGATCGGCGGGGATCAGATCGAGCACCTCTTCCGAAGGGCGGCACAGCCTTACGCCCAGCGGTGACACCACCAGCGGACGGTTGATGAGGATCGGATGATCCATCATCGCCTCGATAAGCTGCGCATCGGTCAGTGCAGGATCGTCCAGTCCCAGCTCGGCAAACGGCGTGCCCTTTTCGCGCAGCAGATCGCGGGGCGTGATCCCGGCCCGCTCAATCAGACTCTCCAGCAGTGCGCGCGATGGCGGGGTCTTGAGGTATTCCACCACGTGCGGCTCGATCCCGGCATTGCGGATCATCGCCAGCGTGTTGCGCGACGTGCCGCATTCGGGGTTGTGATAGATGACGATGTCGGTGTTCATTGGGTGTCCTTCGTCCGGATGCTAGCGCCTTCTTCGCGCCCGATTTCAGCCAGTTGGCGCCGCATCGCCAGCTCGTCGATGCTTTTGATCGGGAGCATGAGGAACAGGTCGATCCGGCGCTTGAGGTAGCTCAGCGCATCCAAAAATGCCTTGCGCTGGCCTTCGCCTTCAACAGCGGCGGGATCTTCCACGCCCCAATGCGCGGTGATCGCCTTGCCCGGAAAGACCGGGCAGCTTTCCCCCGCGGCATTGTCGCAGACAGTGAAGATGAAATCGAACTCCGGCGCACCGGGCCGGGTGAATTCGTCCCAGCTTTTCGACCGCAGGCCGTCGGTCGCAAAGCCGAACCCGTCCAGCGCCTCGATCGCCATCGGGTGGACATCGCCCTTGGGCTGGCTGCCGGCGCTATATGCGGCAAAGCGTCCTTCCCCCAGCTTGTTCATCAACGCCTCGCCGAGGATCGAGCGAGCGCTGTTGCCGGTGCACAGGAACAGGACGTTGTAAATCTTATCGGACATTCTCAGCCTCAGGCGTTCTCGGATTGGTCAGAGGTGCAGGAGATTTCAGCAAGCAGGTCGCCGCACATTTCTGGGGCGCCCTGACAGCAATCCTGCATCAGGAAGGTCAGCAGGCGGCGCATGCCGGCAAAGTCGGCACGATAATGGATCAGGCGGCTTTCGCGCTCCGACTGGACGAGACCGGCGCGTTCAAGCGTCGCCAGATGATGCGACATCGTGGACGGCGGCACGCCCTGATGTTCAGCTATCGCGCCGGCGATCATGCCATCTGGCCCCGCTTTCACCAGCGCGCGGAACACCGACAAGCGGGTTTCATGCGCTAGTGCTCCCAGCGCATCGACTGCCCATACCCGCGCGTTGAGATTGTCCATCATCATTACCTTTCGATTGGCGTGGAAATAACAAAAGCACCAGCGCAGTCAATCGACAATTCGAGAATCATAGAACGAATGGTCTGGCCTTGATCAGGGTCAACGACCATAGGTTTCAAGGCGACCAATATTGATCATGAGATGAGTTCGTGAACCTTTTGGAAGCCAAACACCCGCCGCAGCCGGTCTGAGGATACAAACATGCAAATCCACGACATCGTCATCATCGGCGGCGGCCAGATGGGGCTGTCTTTGGGTTACTACCTGCGAAGGGCCAAGGCGGACTTCTTGATCCTCGATGGCGAGAATGGCCCCGGCGGCGCGTGGCGGCATGGCTGGGGCTCGCTGCGGCTGTTCTCCCCAGCTGGATACAGTTCGCTGCCGGGATGGCTGATGCCGCCGCCCGATCATAAAGGCTATCCCACCCGCGACGACGTGATCGACTACCTCACCCTTTACGAAGAGCGCTATAAGCTGCCGATCCGACGCCCGGTGCGGGTTGAAGCGGTTGAGCGCGCCGAACCGCATTTGCTGGTGCGGACAGACACCGGCGATTTTGCTGCGCGCAATGTGGTAAGCGCCACAGGCAACTGGTCGAACCCTTACATTCCAGATGTTCCCGGGCGCGAGCTGTTCAAGGGCTGTCAGGTTCATTCGGCGCATTACGAGCGGCCCGAGGACTTTGCTGGTCAGACAGTTTTGGTGGTCGGCGGCGGCAATAGCGGCGCGCAGATCATGGCCGAAGTGGCCCTGCTGGCCCGGGCGCTGTGGGTCACGCTAGAAGAGCCGCTGTTCCTGCCAGACGATGTCGATGGCCGTGTGCTGTTCGAACGCGCCGTCGCGCGGATGAAGGCAGGGCCCAGCGACACCCCGGTTGGCGGTATCGGCGACATCGTGATGGTCCCGCCGGTGAAAGCGGCCCGCGAGCGCGGTGACCTATCTTCGGTGAGGCCCTTCGACCGGCTGACATCTCAAAGCGTGGTCTGGCTCGATGGTTCTACAATGGCGGTCGATGCGATCATCTGGTGCACCGGCTTTCGTCCGGCGCTCGATCATCTGCGCGGCCTCGGCGTGATCGAGGATGATGGCCGTGTTCTGGTCGAAGGGCAGCAGTCAACCAAAGAGCCACGCCTTTGGCTTGCTGGGTATGGCGATTGGACGGGGCCGGGGTCGGCGACGCTAATGGGCGCAGCGCGGACCGCGCGGGATCTGGCAAATGCCCTGACTGAGGCCATCGCTGCGTCATCGGAATAATGGCTCCGAAATCAGCCTGAAAATCTCTGCTCCTGGCAGATGCAAAGCTGAAGCCCAATTCCCGATTTCTGAATTAGACGACGACAGCGGTCATGACCTCGGCGGATAGGTTTCTGCCGTCTGGCTAATCAAAAGAAGCCCATCAGTTTGAACCCGGCGATCACCAGAACCAGGCCAAGCGCCTTCATGATCAGCGGTGTGTCGAACTTGATCCCCAAGGTTGTTCCGACCAACGCGCCTGCCAGCGTGCTGCCCGTGAACAGCGGAAGACTATCTGGTAGGGCTTGAACCGACGCGATGTTGCCCCCAAGCCCGGCAACAGAGTTGCAAAGGATAAACACGGCGGCCACCCCAGAGGCGATCTTCGGGTTCGACCAGCCCAGCAACAGCAATACGGGAGAAAGAAAGATACCTCCGCCCGTCCCTGTGAGACCTGACAGCAAACCGATCCCTGCCCCAACCAGAACAGCGACAAAAATGGGAGGGTCGCGCGGGTCCGCTGCTGCCTTGATCTCGCGGGGCCACAGCATACGAGCCGCTGCTATCCAGAGAATGGCTCCAACAAACGGCTTATAGAGTTCGCCGGGAAGCTGGATGGCACCGCCCAACACCGCAAAGGGCAAGGCCCCGATCAGGAAGGGCCAAAGCGTTCGCCAGCGGAACAGCCCTGCCTTCACATAACGAAATGACGTGAAGCTTGCGACAAGCACGTTCAAAACGAGCGCAGTCGGGCGCATCACTAACGGCGGCAGGCCGAACAGCGCCATGAGTGCAAGGTAAGCTGATGCTCCCGCGTGGCCCACCGAAGTGTAAAGCACAGCTCCTAAGAACATGCAGGCGGCAAGTATGAGGTCAACGGTTGTCACCTGCACCTACTGCCCAATCTGCCCAGCGGCGGCAACGGGGTCGGTTTGCGACTTTCCAGTTTCGGCGGAAAAGTGATCGAAGCTGCCAGTCCGGTTCAAGCGCTGACCTAATCTGCGGCGAACGAAGGGCCGAGGATGCCAGATGCCCTTATCGGCCCTCCCGATCCAGGCGGATGGCTTCATCGAGAAAGCGCTGGGGGTCTCGCACGTACTGCGCTGCCTGTGATTGCATGATTGTTCTCATGACAGCCTCACGGCTCGGCTGAATGACTGCGCCCTCTGGCGTCGCAAGGACGCTGTCGAAATGGCGCGCGAAATCGCAGATCCCGCCGACCAATGGCAAAGACAGGTCCGCTACATTGAGGCGGAACTGGATCCCCTCAATGGCCTGCCCGTCGATGCTGACCTGAACGTCGTCCGCTTTCTCGTCGCCCCAAATCCGCAGGCCGTCAGACCAAGACGGTTTCTCTGGAAGGAGCCTGCCGAGTTTCGAGAACACCACCTCCTCATCAGCCGCCGAAAAACCGAGAACGGTCTCATCGAGTTGCGCGCGGCCCATCCGCACTGCGGCAACCCCTGCGACGCGCGCCGCAGATGCAGGAATGAGATCGATGACGAACTGCCACACTGCCATTATCAAAACATAGCGCATAGCTCAGCTGCAGCAACAGGTTGAGTTGCCGCGTTGTCCGTGGCTGCCCGCCCTCTGCCGACGAGCCGCGCCGAACCGCCTAAAAGACTGGGAGTGTTCCCGCTGTAACCCCTGCGCAGGGCCGAAGGGGCGGCCCGGCGTGGCGCTGAAGCGCCTGACCGGCCCTGCCTTCGTCTCACCTGCTCGGGGGCGGGAACGTCTCTTCCACACACACAGGAACACCTGCCGAAACCTATCGGCGGCCGCCCCTTGGTCAAGGATCGCGGTCCCCCCAATTTTCGGCGGGGAGGCTGTGTCGCTGCGCGCCAGCCACCACGCAGAAAATCGGTTCCCCCACGCCCGCCATGGCGGCGGCGAGACGAGCTCGCCGTCCCTGACACGGTTCG